>Ga0209349_1000094_pt1 | contig 45733 bp, 79 predicted proteins | sample ETNvirnome_2_130_FD_184067 | JGI IMG/M metagenome (GOLD analysis project Ga0209349, IMG submission 184067) | Marine viral communities from the Pacific Ocean - ETNP_2_130 (SPAdes) (version 2) | ecosystem: Environmental > Aquatic > Marine > Oceanic | place: Pacific Ocean | collected 2013-06-22
GGTATCGCTGATGAAATTATATGAGGTTTATAAATGTTTGATTTAAGTAAGATTCTCCGAGAAGAATACGATAAGAAGAACACAATCACGTCGCAGTCATTGGTTGAAATGATTGAAGAGATGATGGGAGCTTTGTCTAACCCGCGCGAAGGATACGCAGTAATTACTGAAAAATCTCCTCGCGAAGTGGAAATCCGCGGAAATTCCCGATCCGATGAGGTGACAGTAATTCGTCGCCCAACTATCAAAATTACTGAGTTGTGGGGAAAGACAGAGAACGGTGACCGCGAGATTATGGAAAGCTTAATGAACAATATCGGCGGCTCTACGATTCAGGAGAAGGTAAAAAGCGTTAATGAGTTTTTGGATGAGCAGGCGCCTCCACCCGGAGAGGGCGATATATCTAAGATCATGTCGTACCTTATTTTCTTAGATACATTCGCCAGCATCATCAATGATTATGGGGCTTCTGTTAGCGGTTTTCTTTTTGAAGCTTTCCTAGCGGCACTGATGGGTGGTACGTCGATTCAGATTGATGACCCTCAACAGGTGGGCGCCGCCGCCGGCTCGCTGCCGATTGAGGATGTTCAATTGGCTATTCGGCGAGGCGAGGCGGCAGACCCAGAAATTGTACCTTACAGTTTAAAGGTTCTTCGCAAGAACGGCGCTGTTCACGGGTCTTTTAAAAATATTGTGGACTATTTTTTGGATCCGGCAGAAAGGCGCAAAACTGATTCTATCATTTATCTAATTGTTATCAAAGATGCCGATAAGAATCCTGAGTCTTCTAGCGGATTTGGCGACTGGAACGGGAAGCTTAAGTTTTATGAGTTTGAAATTACACGCGACAACTTCATGCAGCTAATCGGCACCCCGACACCGGTGCCTATCTATGATTATTTGCCTGTTACAATCACCCGGGCGAGCCGCCAGACCACCGAGAAGAAGCCGGCCCACATTCGCGACTGGCCGCGATTTAAAACTATAGATGGCGGCGAAATTGCGGACGGAACCGTCATCCCCAAAGGCACAGAGGTTCTGCGTATTCAAAACACAGGCCGCACCGAAAACGTCATCAAAGGAAGCGCCGCCAAACTGTATAGTCCTGAGCAATACACGGCAGTTACGGGAAGATTTGCTGATGCACCTGATATTGATCGACAAGTCTTTGCAGCGCTACAAGATACTAAGGGTTATCGAACGGAAAAGCAGTGGTCTATTGGCCACGGGGTTTATACCGAGAGACAATATTGGAAGGGCGATATTAATTTAGACCCAGAGGTGTTAAAAGCCCGCGCCGAAGATTATACTCAAAGCTTAAATGCCAGCATTGTAGCCATTTTTAATGCACTTGGTGATTTAAGTGAAAATATCAATAGTTATTTTATTGGCGCGAAAGATCAAAATCGCAAAGAAATTGGCACATTAGCCAAAGAGAACGCGAATACTTTAAAAAGAGAAGTAAACGCTACAATTAAGTCTTGACAATATAGCCATATAAGGTTATAATAATATATATAACTCAGAGGTATTAATGAGTAGAGCATATGAGAGCAAAGATGCCCTCCAACAGAAGATCATCAAGGGTGTGAATATATTGGCAGACAATGTTGCGTCAACTTTGGGACCGAAAGGTAGAAACGTTTTACTCCAACAGAAAGGTCATTCACCATTCATTACAAAGGATGGCGTAACTGTGGCCGCTTTTGTGGCGCTAGATGACCCCTTTGAAAATGCGGGAGCACAGATTATCAGGCAAGCCGCAGTGCAGACAAATAATGATGCAGGGGATGGCACCACAACGGCTACTGTGTTGGCTAGAGCGGTGCTACAAGAGGCGCAAAAATATATTCTGGCCGGCGTATCGCCTACGGAATTGCAACGCGGATTATCAGTAGCCGCGAAGGAAGTGGTTGAAAACCTTAAACAAGCCGCGCGCCCAGTTACCAGCATTGATGACATTAAGCATGTTGCGACAATCTCTGCCAACAATGATGAGAAGATTGGCGAATTGATTGCCATGGCCGTTGATCGAGTTGGGCAAGATGGCTCGATTACCATCGAGGAGTCTCGTTCCGTGGAGACGAGCTTGGATATCGCTGAGGGTTTTAAGTTTGCTTCCGGTTATTGTGCTGGGGCCTTTATTACGGATGATCGTCGTTCCGCCATGCACCATGATGAGCCTCTCTTTTTAATCACGGATCATAAGGTTAGCACAGTGGAGCAGGTATTGCCGGCTCTAGAGATGGTCGCTCGCGAGGGGCGCCCTCTTGTTATTGTGGCTGAAGAGGTAGAAGGACAAGCCCTGGCAGCGTTGATTATGAACGCCATGCGTGGAACAATGAAAGTGGCAGCAATCAAGGCGCCCCATTATGGCGCAGAACGTCGCAGTGTATTAGAGGATTTGGCTTTGTCGGTGGGAGCTACCTTTCTTACTCGCGAAAGCGGACGCAAACTTCATGATATAAAGATGAGCGATTTGGGATCCGCAGAATTTATTGACAGCACAGCGGCCTTTACGACGGTTGTTGACGGAAATTGCAATATCGAGGAAGTGGAAAATAAAATTGAATCCCTCAAGGCGATAATCGAAGTTACCGAATCTTTGACTGATTGCAACACAATTCAGCAACGCATTACGCGACTTGCATCCGGGGTTGCGGTTATACGAGTAGGCGGCACCACAGAAGTGGAAATGACCGAGAGAAAACATCGGATCGAAGACGCACTGGAAGCGGTGCGGTCTGCTCAAGAAGAGGGAATTATTGGTGGTGGTGGGACAGCCCTTTTGCGCGCGTCTAGTAGTTTGGACAAGAAGTGCCACAGCGCGGACCGAGCGATGGCAGGAAGCATTATCCAGGCTGCATGTCAGGCCCCCATTCGTCAAATGGCATTCAATGGAGGCTTGTCGCCCGATATTATCATTAAAGATGTTTTGGACGCTGAAGACGGTCAGGGTTGGAATTTTCGAGAAAATGAGATGGTTGAATTATTTGAAAGTGGGATTATTGACCCTGTAAAGGTGACAAGAACGGCGCTTCAAAATGCAGTCAGTTGTGCGGGAACATTAATTACCACCAACTATGGCATTATTCAAACGGAGTAAAAAAGATGTTAAGTGAAGGAGATTTAGTCCACATTCCGCAAGATGTGAATATGTGGGATTTCACCGCTAATGGCTCTATGAACGTCATAAAGACTGAAAAGCCCATTACCGGAGTGTTTATGGGGCAAGTTGTCGCAGATACTTGCCGAGTATATGCTCTTGGCCGAACATCTACGGTGCAGATTAGGCATATCTATCCAATGGAGGAAGCAAATGCTAGTAAGACTAACTGAAGTATGCGCCAACGGCGCAGTGACAAGCCCGAACACTTATATCCTGCGAGATGTCTTTGTCAACCCAGAGCATGTTATCATGATCAGAGAAGAAAAGAGAATCAAAGAACTGAATGAGCGCGGAGTGTTAACTGAGGGCCTCGATATAAATCATAGGTTTTCGAAGATTACAATTAACCGTGGACAGACTGGCACTGAAATTATAGTCGTCGGCGCGCCAGATGTAGTTGAAATAAAGCTTCAAAACAACTCTAAACAAGTATTGAGAGGATAGAATGTCACAAAGAGTAAATTTACAATATACGGTAGATATTGAAGAGCTTGAGGGGGAGGTGCGCCGGCTGCTAACACGCGCAAATTCTAAAATACAGAATCTTTCAAATTATTGCGCTGAGGATGAGCCGCTTCTGTCTTTGAAGACAACGGAAAATTTAGGCAATTTAAGAGCCCAACTCAGCGCTATCGATCATTGCTTGAACGATATTAATGTAATTATTAGTGGTTACTTGTCGTATAAGGCTAGCTTATTGTCCCCTCAAGTTCCGAGAGCGGCTCCAGTAACAGATGATTTAGATGAATTGCTGTCACACTCTCCTTCTAATTTGCCGTCTTTGGAAGAGGCTATTAAACAATATAGTGATATGTTGCCGAATGGGCCTGCTCATGACAAGTCCTCTTAAACAATCTTGCGAATTCAAGAGTGGAAAAATTCTCAAAGATCTCTTTCCGCCCAAGAGTATTGTTGAAACTTATCTTCTTTATTCTGGCGTGCTGGAGTTGGGGTTGTCCCAGAACGATAGAATGGTTATAGCCCACACAAGCAAGTATCCTGTATATGAGTTTTGGTGGACAGCCAAGCAGGCACCCGAGCGCATTGCGCAGATGGCAGAAGAAGTGTACGCCACGATGGAAGAGGAGTTGGTCCCAGCCCTTCAAGAAAATTGGCATACTTACAGGGATCCGGTATATCGTTCAGCATTATTTTTTATTCTGAATAGATGTTCTACTCAGGGGGTGGCTTCTTGTGGTTCTTTTGATAGGTCGGGGTTCAACCCTTTAGCAATGTCGCGCATGAGAAAACTTGACACTTCCAATTTGTATGTATTGCTGGACAACGATGAGGCTCTAGATAAAAACATAAACACGGACGTAAAGTCTGATTTTAAATTCTTTCCAGTGGGAACCTATACACCCAATTTGCTTGATAGAAATTTTACACATGTAGCCGATCTGTCTCGTGTTCATCATCAGCGCCTCTTTAATAAACTAAAGGGGTCGGATTTTAAGTGGGTGGTTTTGTATAAAAAACATAAAGCTGTCTTGAAGGCGCTGGGTGATTATAATTTAATTTTGGTAAACAAGTATGGGCACCCTACTCAAAATATAGAGGCGTGCGAGGAGGTTTTAATTGCCAACTTCTAAAATAGCATTAGCGTGCGTTCTTTTCGCAGTGGGGCAGACTTTTGGCTGGTTTCACCTGAACTCTCAGTTCGTTTGGGAATGGTGGAAAGGTCGACCATTTTTGGCTTTGATCGCTTTCTCGCTTCCTGCCGGATTGTGTTTTTGGCTTGGAATACGAATGGCATATGCAGAAATGGGGGAGGTGTGGGGCCCTCGATTTTTAATTTTTGCGTTGTCTTATCTCACCTTTCCTTTGTTGACGTGGTATTTTTTGCATGAAAGCATGTTTACCGCCAAAACGATGGTGTGCGTGGGGTTGGCATTTGTAATAGCATTAATCCAATTGCTGTGGCGATAAATCGCCAAAAGCCAACTATTTATAGGGTGGAGGGAACAAATAAATGGACATCGCTACTACTACATGGTTTAAAAACCTCTATGAATTTGCCGACAAGAAGATCCGGCTGGATGAGGTAAGCAGAGAGGGCATTAGCAAAACGTTTGAATTCATGGCCAAGATGGGAGATCAAATTCAGACAGAGTTTGACGATCTTTTCGACGGCAAAATGAGAATTGTCGTTCCGCTTTTAGAATCCGACACTCAGAAGATAGTACAGATAGTTGAAGTTCTGAAGGCTGATGGATGGAAGCCATCGGGCGATAATGACGCGTTTCTCACAAAACATGTTAAACAAAAGAAAGAGCGTCTTGCTGCCGCCGGTGGTGGCTTTCAAGAGGTTGAAGTCTTGGTGGCAAGTTTGGATCTTAAAAAGGTCTATGATTTTACAATTCCCGCCGGACCTCGCAAGGGCGAAACAATTGCGAAGACCGAGAGTACCAGCATGTCTAAGGCAATTGCCAAAGCGGTCAAACAAAAGAAGCTCGATCCTTCTCTGCTGGAGTGGTGGCGGAAGAAACAAACCTTTTATGCAACAGATGACGATGGCTGGGAAACCATCGAACAGGTTTTCAATGGAACCCTCGACGGAGATGAGTGGAGGATTTTGCTTTCGCGTCATCCCGTTGACGTGTTACGTATGAGCGACATCGGCAGCATTAGCTCATGCCACGCGGAATTCCAGGACTATTTCCCATGTGCAGTGGAGGAGTCTTTAGGGAACGGATTGATTGCTTATTTGGTGAAGACACAGGAACTTAATGAATTTTTGAGCGGCTACATCCCCGGAACTCCCTTGCAACAGGCACAACGAATCATGGTTCGCGCATTGAATAACGAAAAATGGTTTGACATCGCCTTAAAAAGTCTCAACGATAGCGAAGGCTTGGGTACCTGGATTAATATAATCAAAGGGAGCGCCCCCACAAAGGTCATGCCGACCACCGAGACGTTGGATTTAATTACTACTGACATGGCGCGTGATGCCATTCGGGCTAAACTTGATAATAAACCTTGGCCCGAAGAAGATGAAATCCCAGCGCCGCGGCCCATTGGGGATTTCGATAAGCAAGAGATTTTCCGAGATAGGGATCGGGATATTCCCGGTATCAGCGCTTCCACTCGTTTGCGTCTTCGTAAGTTTCACGATACAGCTAGTGGCGATTGGATTGCGGTGCCAGAGGCGCGACTTTATGGAAAGCCCATTGATAGGTTCAGAACCGCAGTGCGAGAGTGGACATGGGAACAACAAAAGGAAATATTTATTGATGAGTCCGATCCTTCACATTTAGAGCTTCCGCGCCAAAGCTATCTTGAGCGCTATGGGGGTTCCTATGGCGATACTAACGATGGGTCTTTACTTAACGCGTTCTTTTCTATGTCTGGGACGGAAATTACCACGTACAGTGGCAACGTCACACATATTCATGATGAAGAAAGTAATAACGCTTGGCAGGAGATGGAGACAGAACTCGAAGAAGTTTTAAATTCAGCAAACAACCGCTCTGACCATATGGGCTTTCATGCGGAAGTAGGGGGTGACGATGCCTTCGGCGAGCCGTATGTTACCGGAGGCGCCTCCGTAGAATTCAGTTTTGCGATTGGATGGAAGGGAGACTACCAACTTGGGCCTAAGTTGCCAGGGGTTCCTGGAGGCTACGATTGGCCCGAAGAAGAGCGCGGCTATAGTATCATTCCCCACGCGTGGGGCGGTGACTGGACCCAGCAACGCAACTTTACGGACACGTTGGATTCAGCTTTGGGTTCCGATGACGCCGCCGAAGAGACCGACTGGGAAGTGAGCACCACGACGCTCCCCTGGATCCAGGGGGTCGCGCTCCAAGTCACGTTTAGGTTCAATTTCGACGGGGCCGACGCACAGGACTTTGATTACTGGGCGGACTCACTGTTAGTAGACATAGACGACAACTACGATGAGAAATATGAGTCGATCAGACGCACCTTGGCGAAGGAAGAGTACATTGCATTTAATGACTTTGATCGATTGATTGATGACATAAGAGAACAGAGCGACGAACTGAAGAATTGGGAGGTACTGGGTTTTGACATTGACGGCGATCTCGATGCCGACGGGGAAATTTGGTTCAACTTTAAACCTTTGAGGCCCGGCATAACTCCCAGTACGCAGACTAAGTTGGGTTATCTTCCTGGTATACTTGGCACTACTCTAACGGCTCTGCGCCTTGTATTCGGAAGCGCCGGCGAGCTTGTTGCCGGCACGAGCTACGGCGGCAAAGAGGTGAGGCCCGGCGTGCCTTTTATGAACATGTTGTCCGAAAAACTGAAGCCCCTAGAAGACGCAGCCAATGGGTATGCCGAGGCTCAGTTAGAGTTCGATTTTGGAGAGAAGTATAATCGCCCCACTTACGAGGGGGTCGATTTTGGAACAGCACAAGTTAGACTTGGGATGGATCCCAGGCACATCACCGAGGCCGGCCGGCCCGGGCTAGTTTTCTTTAAGATGAAAGTCATTATCGAGTCTAAGACCTCTAGAGAAGAGATCGAAGGCGCTCTTAAGTTCATGCAGTTTATTGATCGGTATCCCGAACAGGTCATTCGGGCGGTTTCGGACACATACGAAGCCTTTGTCCAGAATAAACTTGAAGAGACAAAAGAGAAAGAACGCAAAACCCTCGATGGCACTTACATGAATGAACTGGCTCGTAGACTTTCGTTGAAGTTCGCCGACGTTGCCCGCGCGCGGAGGACCGGCCTTGCCGTAGCCGATGACCCGGCCGAGCAGGCTATGTTTGTTGTGACGTTTGTTCAGGAGAATTGGGACGAGTTTAGCAGGTTTGAAAAATACGCAGCCGTTGATAACTTTCTTCGTCCCCTGTCGATTGGCAGCCTACGTCCCGATGGAATTTGGAATCCCATCGATCTCACTCCTCATGACTGGGAGGCTATGGTCCGCGCTAGGATGGGCGAGTGGCAGGTGCCAAATGCCCGAGAGTATACGTGGCGCGGAGACTGGAAGCCCGGACCTTCAGTACTCGCGCTAATACAAAATAAGTTGGGAATACATGGTAGCGAATCTGTGGCGGCACGCAACACAGTTGAGAGCGGCTTGGGCGATGAAGAACGCTCTAACGCCATGGATGCGTTGGTGCGCGGCGACAGAGAGGAGTTTATTCGTATTATTAGAGGCAGCGTTAACGAGAGTCTGGAAGAGCAGATTGATAGAATTGATAGAATGCTGACTGAGCGCGATCCGATTGACCTCCGTCTTTATAAGGTTGCGATAGGGTGCGTGGTAGATCTTAAAGTTGCCGGTTACGATAGCCAGATCGAAAATCAGATTCGCGGTATTGAGGAAGTTACTACCGTGAGTCATAGAGTTGATTTAGAGCGCCGCCTGTCTGCCGATGTAGTTTATAGAGTTTATCAGGTCAAATTCGAATTGTATGGGCAACAGGCCCGCGACACCTATCGCGATGCTGTTTTGGTGCCAGCCATTGAGAGAGAGGTGACAGGAGTAACCGTCAGGGATCGTGGATTACCCGAGTTAGCTGATTCACCTTTACGCGAATGGGGCGGCTTAGGGTACGTTGCGCCTCCGGCTGATCGATACCTTCCCACGATGCCGACGCCGGCTGTGGGACTTCAAAGTGTATTGGAAGATTGGGTCGAGGGAGGGGTTCAAATATATGATACGCCCATGAACACTAATCAAATGCAATATCATGTTATGATGCCAGTAAGTGATTTATGGGAATACTGCTCTAGATACTATAGAGGAACAACGACGGATTTCGAAGGAAGGTATAAACATTTTATTAAAAGCGGACCCCAATTGCCGGTTTATGTGGCGTTGGGACAGAACGGGAGAGTTAAGATCACAGGAAACGAAGATTTAATTTGGTTTGCCAAAGAGGCAGGACAAGAAGAGTTGCCAGTTTTCTTTAGTTATCAGAGACAAGTGTAAGGAATGTAATGAAAATACTCAAAAAAATACTGAAAATCTTGGGAATTTCAGCTGTGGGTTTTTCGTTGGTGATGCTTGTTTTCGTGAGTGTTTTTAAGTCTTTACAATTTCCATCAGTCAAGGAAATTAGCGCATTAGATAATGTTTCTGCGGTTCTCTCCAAAGAGGAACAAGAAACTTTGAAGAGTTCTCGTCGGAGCAGCGTGCGTATTTTATCGATGTCGGATGAGGGTCGCGTTGCTAGCTCAACGGGCACTTATTTTGTTTCAAAGGGGAGCTATTACGTTCTTACCGTTAATCATGGGTTGGTTGGTGATTGCGAGCTTACACGCATTTGGTCTGAAGAAGAGGGATTTGCGCCTTGCACGCGCATGGTCACAACAGACCCGATAGTTGATTATGCCATCATAGAAGTTGAAGAGATTCCATCACTTACGCCGATTCACTTGCCCAAGGCAACGCCTCGGCCATCCGAGTGGAAAGAATCCCTTTCAACTCAAACAAAAGTTTTTTATACCGGATATCCCAATAGCACAGGTCCGCTGACTTTGGACGGCAGAATAATTGGCTATGCTGACGGTGATTATATTTACATTAACTCATTTGCATGGGGTGGCGCTTCGGGATCCGGGGTTTTTACTGCGCAGGGGGATTTTATTGGTTATATTCTTGCCATCGATATTGGGCGTACGGAATACGGTATTGATGTTTTAGAGGATATAGTGATTGTAGTGCCGGCTTTTAAGATAGATTGGACTACACTGTCAAAATAATTTGATATATACTTTCAAGATAGGAGACTGGAATGAAAAATAATAATAAAGGAAAAGGCAATTGTTATGGCGAGATGCTTAAACAATTTAAAACGCTGCAAGAACGTTTAAATGAAATGAAAGAGACCGTTTCCGATTTAAAAGAGCGTTATGAGAATGATGTGGAACTGCGCGAAGGGTGCCCCGATGAATACGAGGCCGACCGCGCAGCATATGAAGCGGTTAGGGAAATTTGTTTGGATTCTTTGTTGGATATTAAGCCTAAAGGAGATGCCTGATGAGCGAAGAGGTTGAACATACACTCACCTCGACAGAGCCGGAAGATTTGAAGCCAAAAAAACCGAGCAACCGGGCCCCCGAGGGAATTAGGGCGTTTACGGTTTGCCGGCAGAATGACGAAACTGGCATTTCTGGCGACGGTGTGGTAATCGAGGGCGCGACGTTTGCCACCGGGCACACTGTTATCCATTGGCTGACGCCGGCTCCCCGAGGTTCTATCGCATTTTTTGATGCGTACGATGATTTTGTAAAGATTCATGTTACGAGCCATCCCACAAATAATACTATCATTACGTTTGAAGATGGTGAACAAACTATTTATGAGAAAGGTGACAAATAGACCATGAGCTGGCGCGATTTTCAAGAATTGGTGGAGAAAGCAAACTCTTATCGCAACCGCGTGAAACCTAAGCGTCTTAAGCACGACATGGGAGAGTACGGCGTAGGGTCCACCAAGGGTTCAAAGCGCGCTCAAAAGGGAAGCCCCTTTAAGAACGTTTCGGTTTCCTTCAAGGGAAAGGGCTTTAATGATATCTCCGGACCGTCTTTGGAAGAAGCTGAAGAATCGAGTTTTATTCCGCATGATGAATTACAGCCGGATATTTGGCAAGATGAACAATTAAACAGTGAAGTGCGAGAACGTTTATTGGAGATTGTAAATGATTTCGTTGAAGGTTTGGACATTGAGTTAGATATCGAGGACATTAGATTGACCGGTTCGCTTGCCAATTATAATTGGTCTAAGTATTCTGATATAGACCTTCATTTCCTCGTAGATTTCTCTAAAATTAACGAGAACGTAGAACTAGTAAAAGCTTTTTTTGACCAAGCGCGCATGCGCTGGAACGGCTTACATCGCATTCTGGTGCATGGTTTCGAGGTGGAAATCTACGTGGAGGATGCCAATGAAGATCACCGCTCGTCGGGATTATATTCGTTGCTGCAGAATGAGTGGCTGAAGTTTCCTCCCCGGGAAAGAGGAGATATTGACTTTGCGACGGCCGATAAGAAGGCACAAGATTACAAAGATAGGCTCGATTGTGTGGCCAATGAAGTGATGGACAACCGGAAAGATTATAAGCAGGCATTGCGCTGCATTGAGAGAATCAAGGAAAAGATCCGCGACATGCGGAAGGCGGGACTGGAGTCTGAAGAGGCTGAGTTCTCTGCCGAGAATATTGCTTTTAAGATTTTACGTCGAGATGGAGTTTTAGAACGCCTTAGTAAACTTAAATATGAGGCTTACGATAAGTTAATGACATTGAGAGAGGAATAGATGCAGTTTGAAGATATTGGCGCGAAGTGTACGGTAGTCCCTGGCGAATATTTACTACACAATCCTACTCAACAAATTGTGTTGTGCGGAGCATTTAAGCCGCAGGAAGGAAAAATCAAAGCCCTGGCAAATGGTCGGTTGATCGAAGATAACATTGAGAATTTTCGCAAGATTAAGCTGGATCGAAAAGAGCGCATCAGTCGAGTCAAAGGGGGTTGTGGAGGGTGCAAGAAATGAGTAAAAATAGTTTTTTTACAAGTGGTCCTTTTGGAGAAGCTCAACAAAAGATGGAAGATTTTGCGCTGGGCATTTATTATTTTCATTGTTTTGGTGCGACGTTGGAACGACTTTTAAAATTGGAAGAGGCATATGAAGCGGCACTAACGACATGCGATTCGCGAGAACTTGCCGTCAAACAGCAAGAAATTTCCTTTTATGAAAACATAATCTTCTTAACTGCAGAGATGCTTGACGCGCCTCAGTCGTTGACCGGCAGCCGATATGACTAAAATTTATATTTATTGTTTGTTTGACGGTCAAGATAATTTTTATGGTGCCTACTCCTCTATTAGAGCCGTACATCGTGATGCTCTCAAGATAGCAAATTCGGGCTATCGCTCTGTCGTTCTTGATTTAGAGGGCGCTAAGTCCGAGCCCACTCTCGTTAATTTGCGAAATACGCTGAAAGGCAAGGTCGATGTATGGATTAAATACCGTGGCGGCGGACGTGTGGCCAAAGTTGTGAAGACTAAATTAAAAGAATAGCGCTTGACAGGCTACTCTGCTTGCGATATAATTGGGATCAAGCAGAGTTGGCCATAATTACTGTGTGGTTGACAAGATAAAACGAGGGGTTTTGGTAAGATGGGTTGTAGACTACGCCTACTTTGCGGCCAGTCCTCATTCTGATGGCGTTCACCCCTACGAGCCCATATATATGTATGGGGTAGTTGTGGAGGTTTCCCAGGCGGATCCGCGTTCGGTAGCTGTAGTCTGTGTGCGCGACGGGAGGTGGGTATTGTTACATATGATACATGATGAGTTCGAAATCTTAAATGGAGTTTGAGTATGGCATTTTTTAGCGCCGGTATGGTACCCAAAACAGAATGGGTAAGAAAGTATAGTTGAACGCATACTTATTGTGTGGCCGACCCAAACAAATATAAAATAGGGGATCTCGTCGTGTGCAAATACGACTATGAGTATCTTTATTATCCGGGTATGGCTGCGCAGCTTGTAAAAAAGCCTTTTTTTATTGGCATCATCCTTTCCGTTCGTGATGATCGGTTTATCTTTTTTGATCGCGAGACGGTTTATGAAGTTCTTTGTATAGATGGTAGGCGTCGGTTCTTTACTACGTGGGAAGTTGAGGTACTGAGAGTGTCTCACTTTTCTTGACATTTTCTTAACACAAAAGGTGTTGACTTCTGCGACGTGGAATGGTATATTATTAGAGTAATCAAGGACACGGCTCCGTGGTGGAATTGGCATACACATCAGACTTAAAATCTGACGCCCGATTTGGGCTTATGGGTTCGAGTCCCATCGGAGCTACCATTGTCAGCCCCTTGTTCAGCGGCGAAGTGACGTTCGCCTTTGTTCGCATGCCACCGATTAAACTCAATGAGAGTTAGCGAGTTTGGTGCTGGAGGGGCAATTTTTATTAAGGGGGATTAGCTTAGTTGGCAGAGCAGCGGACTTTTAATCCGCCGGTCGTGGGTTCGAATCCCACATCCCCCACCATTTTATTTAAGGAGAACGAAGAATGATTTTACTACTATTGTTGGCTGTGGAGCAGCCGAAAGTTCCAGAGTGTGTTATCGATCGATGCGAAGATGAAATTTGTGTGGTTGAGACACCCGAAGGCTCGGTAGGCATTCCCAGGAAGCGTAATCATTACGAGGGCAAAGTTGTAGAATGTCCGCTTTATCTTATTGAGCCCACATAAAGAAAAAGAATTTGGCGCGCCAGTTCCTCTTGACGGGGGGATTGGTTTGTGGTAATATATCTATATGCTCCGATAGCTCAGTTGGATAGAGCATCGGCCTTCTAAGCCGAGGGGCGTAGGTTCAAATCCTACTCGGAGTGCCATACCTGTTCCCCCTTAGCTCAGTTGGCAGAGCATCTGGCTGTTAACCAGAGTGTCGCTGGTTCAAGTCCAGCAGGGGGAGCCATTTAAAATAAGGGAGAAAACAAATGGGATTTTTTGATGCTATTGCAGCCGGTATTGCTTTTGTGCTTGTGGCAATTGCCATCTACTCATTGGTTACGGATTAGAAATGTTAATGGCCCGTAGCTCAGTGGTTAGAGCAGTCGTCTTATATGCGATTGGTCGTGGGTTCGATTCCCACCGGGCCCACCATTTTAGCGAGGATTGGACGACAAAACTTCGCGGTAAATTTTTCCTTCCGCACCCGCAAAGAACCCGCGACCACCACGAATTACGGAGTGATAATGAGATTTAAAGTTGGAGATTGGGTAATAATGGACCCGGGACGCGCACACCACTTTATAAAAAAGGGACACCCCGTCGATATTTTGGATGCAGTCCGTGTTGTGTCGATTCGTGAACATGAAGATAAGGATTTATACGATGGCACCGAAGTGATTACCGTTATATATACCGCTGGGCACACGGGGGAATGGCTAGGATCTTATTTTGAATGGGTGGGGATGGAATGAGAAAAAATCCAAGAAAGCGTCAGCATAGGTATAAGTTTCGCCATGGCGATATGATTATTTGTGGGGACAACGCGGGATTTCCCGTTGGTAGAGTGGGCATTCTCATGGACCGTGACGAGTGGTTTGGGAGTCCTACGTGGCAAATCCAATGGCATCGGCCTTGCCAGCCTAACTGTAGCGAGATGGGAAACAGCAGAAGGAGTACGGAACTGGAAGCGAACCTTTTCAATTTGAGACGACGATTTCGTTTCTTTAACTCAGAAGGAGAATATTATGAAAACAAATGAAACAGATGATAGACACGCGACCTGCATTAGATGCGGGGATGATTACAATTATAAGCGCAAGCAACTTGGTTACTCTACTTGCTTGACATGTGGAGATCGTACGGCTAACCGAATTATCGCCCGGCGCACTCAACAAAATCTGCGCGAAATGGCCCCACATAGCTATACGGGATCCGTGGAAGACCTGTTTGACAGGAGGGGAGGGGAATGAAAAGAACGCCAAACAAACCTTTCCTTCGAGCATGCTTTAGGTGCTAGCGCTTGACATTCTCATGACAATTTCGGACTTGACTCGCTGGACATGCTGTGCTATATTATAGGTATGAATATGAGAAGCCAGTTGATAATTGCCGCCATGGCCCTTACCACCTTTGCGCTTTCATTCGCCGCCACATGGATGGCGACACATTTTCTTGACAAGAGCCGCTTGACTTTTCTACTTATAGAGGGTATACTGCTGTCATGATTGGATCGGTTATTAGATACGTCGGCTTGCCAACAAATGTTAAGGGCGATCACCTAGGTGATGTCTTTGAACCCACTTACGGCACCTTTAAGGGGCACGTTGGCTACGTCACAAGTTTCACATCGAGAGAGAAGTCCGCCGACAATAAAGACCATGTTACTGTGCAGTGGTTCGAGCCGTTGCCATCGTACTACGGCTCGCGCTATACGGTATCTCATTTTAGTCTTGATCGTTTTAAGGTATTAACATGAAAGTCGGTGATCTGGTAAAGCATCGGTGTCCATCAACCAAAGAGATTGGCAAAGTGTTTCTCGTAATAGAGTTAAACTTCATGGCCATCGACGGCGACGTGAACTGGATCAGGTTGCTGGATGAAGGCGACGGGTGGCAGCGCGCTCGCGATTGGAGGGTGATCAATGAAAGTCGGTGATCTGGTCCGACGGAATCGATGGCCTCAGCGTCGACATCGGAGTGAAGGCCTCATTGGTATCATTGTCGGCGTCAATCCGCTTGATGGGCGGTTCATGGTACAATGGAACGGCATGCCGAAGCCCTATCCCGACCCTCGTCATTATTTGGAGGTGATCAGTGAAAGTCGGTGATCTGGTGAAATGGGCAGATTACACCTGCGGTGTGCCTACGAAAATACACATTGGACTGTTTCTTCGACCTATCACATCCCCTTCTGGCTTTAAGGATATTGTTGTGCTTTATAATGGGAAAGAAGTAGAATGGTGCGCATTCCAGTGCGAGGTTATAAATGAAAATGAATTATAAGAAAGGCGATTTGGTAAGGTTCCGTTATGGAGGGAGGTTGGCCACCGTCATGTGCGATGTGTACTCGGCGCGCTTCATTGACGCAACAGATCGCGAAATGATAGCTCACGGTATGGGACACTTTGCGGGAACCTATGGTGGAGCAGTAGACGTTTGTTATACTGACACGCTCCAAGTTCGCAAGAAAGTAAAACTTGGATGGCTGGAACTTGTCAGCGCCTCAGAGGCTTGACATTCCCTTGACAACTTTGGGGTTGACTTTCGGCGCGATATCGTCTATAATATATTTAACGCTCAAGAAAGGAAAGCAAACATGGGTTATCGTTCTGAGGTCGTGCTGGCCGTAGACAAGCGCATCGAGGGTATGTTAGTACACGTATTTACAAGCTGCCCGAGGGCTTATGAGTTGTGTCACGATGCCGCCTCTCTTCAACATCCCCTTTACGGCCGCGCCTACAAGGAAGATCTCCGAGAGGATGCACTCATGTTTCACTGGAAGGGCATCAAGTGGTACGAGTCCTATGCGGGAGTCCAGGCTGTTGAGAACTTTATGGACAAGTTAGACGAGGGTGACATGATCAAGATCGACGGAGAGGAGATCGATCTTTGCGAGATGTATCGCTTCGTTCGCACTGGCGAAGAGAGTGAAGATATTGTTTGTCGCGGCTATGGCTTTGAGGGCATTTACCCGTATACCAGGATCCGCATCAGCTTTTAGAGAGAGAGGACAAAAACATGGGCACGCGCTCACACATTTACATTGAAACCGCCGATGGTTATCTCGGCACTTATTGTCAGTTAGACGGTTACCCTAACCATATGTGGGGCCAAGTAAACAAACGTTCGCATAATGAACTTTATGGGATCGTTTTGAAGGGGACGACTACATGCGGTATGGCATCCTTGACGGATAGTGGCCCCCATTATCACGCCGCATCAGGTAGCGTTGAGCTATTGACAGATCCCGATTGCCCAGAAGAAAGCTCCTATGTCAGCTATATCTACTTGAAGCGCGCTGACGGGACCACGCTTTATCGCGGCTTCGGACAGGATGATTGGGGAGTCTATGACCCTGACGAGATCGATTGACAATCTCTTGACAGGATCGGCTTGACTTGCGCGCTATTTGAGCGTATAATGTATACATAGAGTCAAAGGAGGACTCCGATAGATGGCTTATCTACACAAAGACGACATCGTGATGATCCGCAAGCCCGATGGCGGCATGCTTCAGGCTCGCGTGATTGACATGCGCTTCCGGCGCTTCCGGCGTAGCTGGAAAGACAAGCGCACTGGCGAACAAAAAACGCGCTGGAAGGCTGTGCCTTACGCGGTGTGTTCCGTCTTCATCGGTATGCCTCCCGGCACTGAGTTTCTTATCCCCGGCTACAAGCTGCGGAATGAAGTGAAGGACGGCGAAACATTGTTGGTGCTTCGCGATCAGTATGCAGCCGAGTTTGATGGTGCGTGGGTTGAAAAACTGTTGGCCGAGAGCAAAGAAAAGAGAAGCCCGTGACCATTTGGGTAATGCAAACAATGCACGATTGGGAACTATCATGTTCTACGCACTTGACCGAGAAGGGTGCCGCAATTGCCGCAATTGCCGCAGTGCTGGAATTCCTGGGCGCTACTGACAAAGAGGGAGCAATCCACGCGATGGATGTCCACTTCCCTGGACCCGATTGCGAAAAACCTGCCGATGATAGTCTGGTATGGGCGCTCCACGAATTACGCGAAATGCCAGTTGAGCACTTGTGGCAGGTTTTTCGCATGTGGGCGGGTTGTGTGTGGGATGGTGATCATGCGCTCGAACGGGGTTATAACATCGAAGTTAACCGGACGACCTTGACAGCATGAAGCCCGGAAACCTTGTTAGGATTACGAGAGCAGGACTCGGGCGGCCTCTGGGGCAACTTGGATTCATCATTAAGGCACACCACCAGATATCTAAAACACCCTTCCAGCCAGGGCATTGGACGATCTTCACGGTGCGCCTTGTGGGCGCAAAAAATCGTGAGATCCGCGTTCTCAAGGAAGACTTAATTTTGAACGACGATTATCAGGGTTGACATCCTCTTGACAGGATCGGCTTGACTTTTGGCTGGACTTGTGGGATAATAGATCATCATCAAGAAAGAGGATTCAGATGAAGCAGCATTTTGAAGACGTAGCGGGCGCGGTCATGATTTTCGCGTTCGTGTATTTTGCATGGATGTCCGCCTATCTTATGGAGCCGATGTAATGGGTCGCAAACGATCAAAAAATCCTCGCCGCGAAGAGATCATGAAGTATGTTCGTGCCCGTCGCGCCATCGAACGCGCCGAGTTCTACGCCGATGGTGGCGAAATGGTTCGCGCGCGCGGTCTTCGCCTTGTCCAACAGGATAAGAAGAAACAAGCAAACAAACGTGCCTGCCGCAAACCTGTCAAGCTGGGAGACTAAAATGAAAGTCGGTGATCTGGTGCGCTGGACCATGCCCGAAGGGGCGCTGATCGGGATCGTGGTCGAGTCGGTCTATTCTGGCGGTGCCTTTTGGGTTCTTACGCAGCAAGGCAGGCGCCGCGTGTGCTCCGGACTGGCCGAGGTGATCAGTGAAAGTCGGTGATCTGGTAAGACATACCCAACAGAATATTGTGGGGTTGATCGTAGAGAAGAAAGAACGAAATCCAGCGTGGACCTGTAATGTGTGGGTGGTACTGTTTCCAGAGGGTGTGTTCTGCGGAACAGATAACAACCTTGAGGTTCTAAATGAAAGTCGGTGATCTGGTGCGCTTACGCACCGATGGGACTATGGGTATCATAACAGGAATAAGAGAAACAGATCCGAAGGAGCACCGCAGCGACTTCACCCGCGCCTTTCCGCATGAATACCGAGCGAAATGGTTTTATACGATGGATCCAAACTTTCGTGCGGTCTGTGGAGCAGGCAACTGGTACTTTCGTTATCATCTGGAGGCAGTAAATGAAAGTCGGTGATTTAGTTCGCATAGTAACGGTCGCGCGCGGTATCGCCGTATCGCCCGGCACCATTGGCTTGATATGGGGCAACATCCTCGATTATGAGGATCTGTTTGAGGTTCATTTTGTGGGCGGGAAAGTCCTCCTCGGGGTCCACGCCGACGATATGGAGATTATCAAATGAAAATGACAATCGTACTCGACACTACCGATCCTGACGGACTGGAAGACGCTTACAAGATCGCGCGTATGCTGAGGCAGAAGCACGTAAAGCATGCCGCATTCGGGAGCGGGAAAGTCTCTTTTAGCAAGATCGCCCTTATCAAGTTTATTCGCCTTTACGGTCAACGGTGCGAAAAGCATCTTGCTGACTGTCGCATTAGCGAGATGACTGAAGAACCTCGGTTATCAGGACTGAAGGACTGCGCGCTGTTCGTGGATGCCCACTGGCAGAATCTGAAAGGGGAGGGTTGACACTCTCTTGACAAGATCGGCTTGACTTCCGCCTCCGCATATGAGATAATGTATACATGATCACAGAACGACAGATGAAAATCGCAATCCTCGTTGAAATCCTCGTGAATATGGACATGCCCCAGCTTCGTATGGAGCTTTCAAGGGGATTCATTTCGAGGGCTCTCTGGAACCTTCGGGTGCGGAACAACGACCAGGGCGATATTGACCTTGCAATCGCCACTTTGAAAGAGTTGGCGAAAGCATGATTACAAGGTGCGATATCCCCCCCGGCTCCCTGGTTCGGAGCAAGCACGGGTCTTTTCGCCGGCGCGAAATCGTCGGCATCTTGATCGCCTTCGATCATTTCGGGCGCGTGAATCCCGACAAGGGGGATCCGCTTGTCCTTTGGGCTGGCGAGGCGAAGCCCGTTCGTATGGTAGGCTCAAGTTTGGAAATCGTCCCTTGACATTCCCTTTACAACTTAATGGTTGACTTCTGCTCTCGCTCATGAGATAATAAGTCATCAAGTCAGAAAACATTTTACTTTAACTGAGAGGAGATTACTCATGGGAAATTGGAGCGGAACCGTTAGGTGCAGCGTATGTTATAAGTCCGGTCACAATAAGCGATCGTGCCCGGTGGAAACGGCGCGCCTGGAGAGACAACTTAAGCGGTTCCGGACGCGAATGGCTGAAGTAGAAAAGCTGGGTACAGATTCAACCAGTTATGAAAACAGCGTTAACAGCCTCGCAGATCAGATCGCAAGACGCACCGGCGTACACCCGATTACCGGCACGGTGCTTCCGAAAGGTCAGCGCGGACCTAAGCGCCGCTGTTCCTACTGTAAGCATAAAGTTGGATGGAGCGATGGCAAGACAGGGATCGGCCACACCCGGCGCACATGTGCCACGCTCAAGGCTGATATTGCCCGGGCACACGACGTTAATCGTGCGTACCGAAAAGCTGTTCTCGATAGTCTGCGCGCCGCTGGGGTGGCTCACGGTGCGCTTCTTAAGGTGAACGTTACCGGCTATTTTAAGGGCGAGTGGGAACGACGTGACGCGCTCCACATGGTTCGAACTATTGAGTGGTCTGAGATCAACTATACGAGCCCCTGCTCCGAGCCGGTGATTCTTGCGCGCATCGACTGCTTGGGTAGCCCATCTGAGGGGCGGCATACTGTGGAAATCCCCCACTATCACGTCGAGAGGCAAGATGGCTCAGTGGACCGCTGTGCGGCGCGCTTCGATGAAGCTCTCGCAGCCCTCTCCAGTACCACCGGAAGCACACTCGGTGGCTGGGATCCACAAAACGAAAAAGTAGGGTGGCGCTCTCATGTCATCGTAAGCGGTGTTTCGGGCGAGAAAATTTCACCCCCCGCTTGGTGGCTCACTGAGGAGTCGCCTCACATTATCGCACACTTCAGAGCCCTTAAGGGTTAGATAAACCTTTCCCCGGAGTAAAACTCACATGCAAACAAACCTTTACACTGTCGGCGGCATCAAACTGTCGCCATTCGAAGTGTCTCTTTTTTCGGAAATGCTGGAAAGTGACGATCACGCTTACCTTCCAGAGCTTGCCCCCGATGATCAAACCCGCGAAGCTCTTGATATGCTGGTTTTGGAGGGGCTTATCGAGCGCTTCCGTTCTAACGGCGACTGGATGAACGGCTGGGTGATCACTGAGGGGGCGCTGGATTGGCTCCAGTCCCCAGAGGTCCAGGCTGATATGGGGCTTTTGAAGGCGGCTTCCGCCCTTTGCGCGCATGCCTGACATTCCCTTGACAATATTTCTATTGACTTTGCCGCTGTCGCATGCGATAATGGTACATCACTTGAGAGGATTTTGTGAGAACGATTGAACTGACAGACCGAGAACTTGACCTTTTGATGGAAGCGCTTCACTCGCGCATCGCGGAGGTACGATCGTCAAGCTCGTCCCTTTCGCCGGAAATGGCGGACTTGATCGAGGAACTTGACGATCTCGCCATCGATCTTCTTGCTGAAAGGGCTGGGCACTTTGACGGCTGGCGCGACAGTCCGCCGCCCGCAGCCCTCGCGTTCATCGACGCAGGGATCGACGGTCGCGAGGCGCTTAAGGAGCGCCGGCGCGAGGCATTCGCCGATAGTGACGTTAGAACGGGATCAATGGCTGCCGAACGCCGGCGTTTGCGAGGCTCTGACAAGTCTTGACCTTCTCCTGACAAAAAACCCTTGACCTTCTCGCGATCTTCCTGTATACTTACTAAGTAAACATCGAGGAACCTATGCCCCGCATCACTTACCACGACCGCTTCGCCGCCCTTCTCGCCAAGGATTACCTTACTTCGCGAGACCGCACGTTCGCGAGTAGCCTTTACAGCCACTACAGGCGGAAGGGTTCCCTGACTACCGGTCGCCGTCGCTGCTTTCTCCAGTTGGAGGAGAGGTATGCTACACGCCCCACGCCTATCGCGGGTGCTGATGAGCTTGATGTGATCATCGGTCGCGTCGAGCAGATCGCCGGAGAAGGCAGTTGGGACTTTGGCTTCATTACCAGCGTTCAAAGCCAACTTCGCGCCGGCCGGTCACTTTCTGACCGGCAGACTGAGATTCTTGCTGGGATTGAAGAAAAGTATGGCGACGATCAGATGGCTGAGCGCGAAGCGTGGATCGCTGCCTGGGATGCCGAAAAGGCCGAGCATTACCGCATTGTGATGACCTACTACGGGCGCGGTGGATATTATGGTCGCCAAGTGCAGGCATTCCGCGCTAACCCGGAGATCGTCCCGTCGATGGACGACTATAACCGCGTGACCGATAACAAGTTCGCGAAAAAGGTGCTTGCAGGCTGGTTTTCAGCCCCGAAGTTCCCAGTGGGCTCGATGGTCGCGCTGGGCGCTGGTGCCCGTTGGGAGCTTCGCCAGAAGTGCAAGGCAGGCATGGCTATCGTGGTCAGCGTTAACGCAGAGGTGCCCAACAGCGCAGCGCGGGGCAACAAGATTTATAAGCTCCTGCCGATCGGCGGCGTCGAAACTCTTCTTTGCGAGGAGCGACACCTTAAGCGCGCTCGCGCTCCCAAGAGGAAAAAGTAGGAAAGAAATATATTATGCTAAGATAACTGAGACTGGAGTGGCGGGGGGTCTTATTATTTGTAAGGGTTCAACGCCGCGAATGAACCCGTGCCTGTCCTAAAAATGGGGGCTGAGTTCCCCAGGCAGGCGCGCCCCGCAGCGGGCAGTGAAAACGCGGCTGGCAAAGTGGCGCGGCAAGGACAGCGGCACCCCCCGCCACTCCTATATCTCCCTTTCAACCTTCACTTTCATCCTCTGACATTCTCTTGACAACTATCCTATTGACTTCTTCTCCCGCATATGGGATAATAAGACATCATCAAGAAAGGAACCTTATGAACAATCTCTCCTACGTCCTGACCCGGGACGCGGCGATCGAACTTTTCGCCGACTGCATTATGCCTATGGTCGTCCACGCTTATGAGTTTGACGGTCACCCCGACTGGATCGCCCGTAGCGAAGCTTGGAACAACTGGACTGACGGGCTCTGTCAGGATGGGCGGATCTCGCTCTGGCAGTACGAGAACTGGAGTCCGCCCGATGTTTGCGGCGATTGACATTCTCTTGACAGGAAACCTCTTGACCTTCTCCCGATCTTCCTGTATACTTAGTAAGTAAGATAGAGACAACCCCCCACTCCTTTGGAGATTCTACCATGTCCGTTGATTTCGCTACTTTCCTGTCCGTCGCCCCTCATATCCTCGACGCTCGCCTTCCCGTGCTTCTTCGCGGTCGCCATGGCGTCGGTAAGTCCGAAGTGGTCTACCTGATCGCAGCGCAGCGCAACCTTCCCGTTGTCGAGCGGCGCGCGTCTCAGATGACCGAGGGCGATCTTCTCGGCTTGCCCGATACGGCAGACACCGCGATCAACGGTCGCAAGGCGACGACGTGGAACGCGCCCGACTGGCTTGTCACCGCATGCGAACAGCCCGTGCTCTTGTTCCTCGATGAAGTGGACCGGGCGACTATGGAGGTTCGTCAGGGTCTCTTTGAGCTTACCGATAGCCGCAAGATCAACGGGTGGCACTTGCACCCGGAAACCCTGATCGTCGCAGCCGTCAACGGTGGTGACCATGGCGCGCAGTACCAAGTCGGCGAAATGGATCCGGCTGAACTGGACCGTTGGACCGTCTTTGACGTGGATCCGACCGATGAAGATTGGCTCAAGTGGGCTAATGGCAAGGTCGATAGCGTAGTCTGGGACTTCATTAACCAGAACCGCAATCACTTGGAACACCGCAGCGACTTCGAGCCTAACAAGGTTTATCCTTCTCGTCGTAGCTGGAAGCGGTTCAACGATACCGCTGCTCCATCCGGCGTTTTCGAGGATAAGGGCGATCTCGATCTCCTCTTCAATCTCGCTAACGCATTCCTGGGCTTTGAGGCTGCGGTTACCCTTAAGGACTTCGTGGTAAACTACCAGTGGCAGGTTACCATTGAAGATCTTCTTGACCATGGGCAGATCGATAAGACTGCCGAGTGGGGGATCAACGATCACGCTGCTATGATCGAGAAGTTTGAGGCAGCGGAGACCTTCAAGGCAGCGCTGACCGACGTGCGCATCCAGAACCTTGCGGACTACTTCGTTTCGCTCCCTTCCGAGGTGGCCATGAAGATGTGGACCGTTCTGGGAGACGCCGATTGTGTGGACAACGTGATCGCGCTTCACAAGGCGACTACCAGCGCCGGGGGGCGGGTGAGTGATCACCTTGTTGCCATTCTGGGCGGGTGATATGGGGGCTCCAACCTTTGTTTTAGGTGAGTTGGTCTATATGACCAACCACTTAGCCCGGGGATCGCCTGACCGTGTTTTCACTGAGAGGAGCGGCCCCGGCATGGTCATAGAGATCACTCACCAGGGAGAAAGCCCGCTTAAGCCTCGATATCGAGTAAAGTGGCTTAAGAGTGGTCTTGAGATGATTTTCCATCCCGAATATCTGATCCCGGTTAAGGATCATGACGCCGCCTAAACATACCTTTGAGATCGGGGAGCTTCTCATTCGCGTAAAGACTGGAAGAATCGCTATTATCCTTGAAAGTCGCCCGTCCGGTCGTCAGATCTACGGGCGCAGTGCGATGCCTACGAGGCGGCTTCTCTATAAGGTTTTTGAAGATGGAAGATCTACATGGAAGCACGACATGCAGATCGCAGCGGAGTACAGGCGCGCAGTCTCTTAGGTTCGCTTCTGAGCCCCCGTTGTCAGCTACCGATCCATCCATCCTATGGGCGCGCTGGAGGGCTTCACAGCGCCCAGGAGGGCTCTAAACAAACCTTCTACGCGCTTCGCAGCATCCCCCGCTCGACTTCGACCCGTCATCCTTTGACAGTCCCTTGACAACTTTTCTCTTGACTTCTGCGCTCGTTTGTGAGATAATGAATCATCTACTGGAGATAGCCCTTGACCTACTACGTTAGCCAAACTCTTGTATCCGTCGTGGACGGCAAGCTGACCGCGACCGAGACGATCCTTACTAAGCCTGATAAGCTCGCGCCTACGACGGAAACGTTCCGGCGCATGGAGCGCTGCGGTATCCCCCACATCGCTGTTTGCAAGCACGCGCCAAAGCGCTACAAGAAGCTGATGTCTGGCCAGAACAAGCGACGTAAGGATCGCATGCTGACCAAGGCGGAAGTAGCTGAAATTATTGAAGAACTGAATCGGGACGCCTCTTGACACCCTCTTGACAAGAATCCTCTTGACCTTCTCCCGTTCTGCCTGTATACTTATAGAGTAAGCTAAGGAATTCGCCCACATGTCTACCCCTCCTTTCGATCTCAACATGCACACCGCTCGCCTCCTCATGAGTGAGCCGTTTTTCGCGTCGTTGTCGCGACGGATCGACAAGACCCCGACGACCGCAATCGAAACCGCCGGTGTGCGCGTGAACCCCGACCGTCAGCAGTTCGAGTTGCTGTATAACCCGGAGTTCATGTCACAGTTGAAGGACGATCATAAGCTGGGCGTCCTGATGCACGAATTCTATCATATCATTCTGGAGCACGTCACCGGACGCAAGCCCAGCGAAGGCATCCGACGCATCGACAACATCGCGATGGATCTCGCGATCAACGGGCTTCCAGAAATGGCGGGCAAGCTGCCGAATGATGCGGAGCCGGGTCCGGTGATGCCTTCGGGCGAGCCCATGAAGGGCTGTATCCCCGGAGAGGGTCCGTTTTCAGACCTTCCCGCCAACAAGACCTATGAATGGTATCTTGAAGCGCTCAAGAAGAAGCAACAGGAGCACGGCGAAGGCGAACCCGGCGAAGGCGAGCCCGGCGAAGGTCAGCCCGGCGAAGGTCAGCCCGGCGAAGGTCAGCCCGGCGAAGGTCAGCCCGGCGAAGGTCAGCCCGGGGATGCTTTCGGCGGCATGGATTCGTTCGATGATCACGACGCTTTCGGCGAGACCGAGGGCACTGCTGGCGAGATTGCTAAGGAGCGGTTGAAGGACGCAATCAAAAAGGCCGCAGAAGATGCCGAGAAGTCGCGCAACTGGGGATCCGTCTCTTCCGGCATGCGAAAGGATATTTTGGAGCGGATCGTTACTCGCGTGGACTGGAAGAAGGTGCTTCGGTACTTTGTTAAGACTTCACAGCGATCAGACAAGCGCAGCACACCGCGCCGGCTTAACAAGCGCTACCCGCGCATCCATCCGGGCAAGCGCGTGCGCCGGCATGCCAAGATCGCTATTAGCATCGATCAAAGTGGATCCGTGGACGATCAAATGCTTGCTACGTTCTTCTCCGAGTTGAACGAACTGGCTGATATTGCCGAGTTCACGGTGATCCCCTTTGACTCTGCAGTCGGAGAAGATAAGATTTATGTTTGGAAAAAAGGCCAAACCCGCAAGTGGGAACGTGTTATGTGTGGTGGAACCTGCTTTAACGCTCCAACGCGCTACGTCAACGCGCATAGTTTCGACGGTCACATTATCCTGACCGATCTCTGTGCCCCTAAGCCAATCGCAAGCGCATGTCAGCGCATGTGGATGACGACTAAGATCTACGCAGATCGCCCCTACTTTCAAACCAACGAGCGAGTAATCGCTATCGACGTGTGAGCAAAACAAAGATGAAACGAACAACTAACGCCGGCGTAGTCGCTGCCTGGAAGCGCGGTGTCGAAGCAAAGAACAGTCGCAACACTCTGCATACAGACGGTACGCGCTTGTATTCTTACTTGCTGCACATTGGCATGCGGTCAGCGTCCGGTGACACAGTTTTGGCAGATTATACGGCATCGGGATCCTACCGATCTCAGACTACAAGCTGTCATATCGGGATTGCCCGGCGTTCCGGCGTTGACCTGATGATGCACCCCAAAGTTTGGCAGCTTTCACTTCTGCGCCGCGACTACAAGTAACATGGGCGAATTAGTAAACTTTGCCGAGTATCGAGCCGCATGCAAGGCTGAGAAAGATCAAAAGGTTGAAGACGAGATTGAAGCCTTGCGTAATATCCTCTCGGAAATTATCGCTGGGCTTCCGCCTGAGCCGGCTATGACTTCTTACGTTCCGCCTGAGTCGCATGCCGCGCCGAGTTTCATGCTTCCACAAACAAACCTTGATGGGTACGAAACATAAACATTCCGCGCCTGAGTTTCAGGTTGGGGATCTCGTACGGATCCGCCCGGGGACTTCCGATCCGAAATTGCCCGCCGGTCGCACCGGGATCATTGTCGTGGTAGTGCGCGACCTGTACGGCACGCCGATGCCCTCGAATGTCTACGATGTTCAATTTGGTACTTCCATCCTACGTTTTCATCCGATGTGGCTTGAGAAAATCTCTTGACAACCTCTTGACAACTTCGTGGTTGACTTCTGCGTCCTCCCGTGGGATAATGTACTCAGAGTCAGAACTTCCCCCTCAACTCCCAGGACTTCATTCATGACTATCGGAACCCTCTTGACTACTCCCGGCACCTCTGCCGTCGCATGGACTGACGGCAAGCGTCAGATTCGCGCCGCGCTCAAGAAGGCGGGCATTAAGGCTACCGGCACTTTCCGCATGCGCCGCGAGAACCGGGGCGAGTACGTTCTCGCCGTCGAGGGTGGCTCTGTCCGCGCTCGACGCTCCCCGGGTGCCGAGATCACGGTCCACAAGGTCCGGATGATTAGCGTCGAGCATCTTTCTGCTGCGCAGATCGCTGAAATTCTGGCTCTGGGATAGACATGATTAAACTGGAACTTACTTTGAACGAGTATGAAGCACTTCAGGAAGCCCTTGAGCTTGCCGCTGAAGTGCTGGGTACTGCTGGCGAGGGCAAGACCAGCGCAAAGCCCGGCTCTGAGCGCGCCATGTCCATCGAGCTTAGGCGTCAAGTGCTGCTGCTGGCCAACGACATCGAATATCAGCGGGAGCAACAGTGATCGATCCGATTCCCCTTTCTCCGACTGTCGAGCGTGGGCCGCTGGAGCGCTCCGAGCATGCGCTGGGGGCTATCGTCCTTCAGATGGGACTCTACGCCGAAATGGTGCGGGCTGAGACCGAGGGGCAACTGACGCCCGAAATTCGCGCCCAGTTCGCTGCTGTCTTCGCTGCTACCGCGCATGCGGGCGAAGCGTGAGAGTTGGGGATCTGGTTTGGGTATTAGTCGGACCCCTCAAGGGCACGACTGGTATCATTGTTCAGACTCATGAACTCTCAAGCTGCATTCAACTCCATAACGGGCACTGGCTTGTTCGTCAGGATGTAATGGTGTTCAAATGAAAACTGGCGATCTCGTAAAATTCCGGTGGTACCATGCCTACCCGCCCGCTGCGGCTCCGCATAGCTACGATCCCAGGTATCAGACTGGCATCATTCTCAAAAAGTACCCTCCTTCTATGCGAATTGCTGTCCGAGGCGATGCCTGGGACGTGTTGGTGAGTTGCACCGGACTTATTCACCAGTTTCGCAGCAGCGATCTGGAGGTGATCAATGACAGTCGGTGACTTGGTAAAACCATCGCACCCTTTCGCTCGGTGGCCTGCGGCATGGACGGTTGGATTGATTGTTAATCGAGCATCGCCTCTTCTGCCTCCTCGCCCTGCGACCGATATTTTTTGGTGTGTGCTTATTCACGGTGACAGGGTAGTGGTGAACGAAAAATATTTAGAGGTGATCAATGACAGTCGGTGATATCATCAGAGATTTTGAATTCCCTCAGGACCATGGTATCATTGTGGCCATTGACGCCGGAAAGGGCGCGAAAGTCTTTTGTATTAATAACGGAAACATTGGGTGGTTGCCCATGTCCTACATCCAGAAGTGCGAGGTGATTAGTGCGGTGTCGAGCAGGTAACGTTATGAAAGTCAGTGATCTGGTGAGATATACCTCTTGTGGTGATGCTCTCGGATTAGGCACCGTGCTTGAACTGGGCTCTTCGGAACATCCAGCAACAGGCTATCGGCGCGCACTGGTGTTTTGGTGCGGAGAAACGCGAGGTATGCCTATTCGCTGGATCAACTCTGAATACCTGGAGGTTATCAGTGAAAGTCGGTGACTTGGTAAGAGATCGTTATGGTGATGGTATCGTGGGACTTGTCATAGCCCTGCGTGAACTTGAGGTGTTTGTTTTGCACGGCGCGATACAGAAGTGGTATCGCCGGGACGCTTTCGGAGTGTTCGCATGAACAGAGTAGCCGCTGATTTAAGAGGCTGGTTAGGGTGGAAACTCATGTGCTTCGGGATGTACCTCATGCAATATGGAAGAGTCTGATGAAAGCCGGTGATTTGGTTAGACTTTGTATGGTTTGCTATCCACAGTATGATGGAAAGATGGGTCTTATCATCGGCTCTCATGTTTGCCAACCTTCCTCGACGCCTAAACGTTGGTGGAAGGTGATGATCAACGGTAAGCTACACCCATATGCAATTTCGACAAGCGACATGGTGCTAATCAATGCAACCCGGTGATATGGTTCTATATTCATTTTGTGAAAGTTATGATACGCCTTCTGGACCCCCAGCGCGTGTTGTCCGGCGTCGGGGGAGCAACAAAAGGCAACTGATTGGGCTGGTCGTACGAGGCGGAAAACATAACGCTTGGGTGCTCTTGAATGGGGCCCGCGAACCAAGTTGGATCGACGCCGAGTGTTTGGAGGTTATCAGTGAAAGTAGGTGATCTGGTTCGATGCACATGGCAACCACAGACATCTGGGTACAGTCTGGGAGCCGGATTTATTCCAATGAAGCACGCGATCAAAGATCAGCTTGGCATCGTTGTGAGACAATACCAGCATTACCATGTAATTTTCTTTCCACAGTTCGGATATGAACATGATCTTTCGGCGCGAGCAATTGAGGTTATCAGTGAAAGTAGGTGATCTGGTGAAGGTAAGAGACGACATGTCACTCGATCCCGTGCTGGGCATTATTCTGGGAATAGCGCCCGTCGATATGCTTAACCCCGAGCTTGGTATTCGTTACGTGGTAAGATGGTCAGCATTTGGTAGTGTGACTTCATATACACAAAGAGTATGGCACCGTGATATCGAAGTGGTAAGTGCGGGGTAAACATGTGGAGAGATAGATTAGTTACAGCAGTAGTAGCCATCATTATATGGGAGTTTCGGTTTGAAGTTCTCGCCTTTGTAGCTGCATTCCTGAAGCAAACTTAAGTGTGTTATGAACGTCGGTGATTTAGTGCGGTGTCTGAACACACTGGGGAGCGAAAACCATACAGGAACACGCGTGTATTCCCTAATTGGTATCGTTCTCGCTTCGTGGGAACGCTCGCCATGCTGCGGGGAATGCGGGAGTGCCTATACAATTGATGTGGAAGTGCTGCACTGTAGCGGACATGTTATAGAATGGAACATTGACGAATTAGAGGTAATCAGTGAAAGTAGGTGATTTAGTAAGAACACGCGATGGTCGAGTGATGGTTGTTGTTAAGACCCTCGGCCGGCCGGGTGTTCGTGAGCGATTCGTGGGTTATGGTACCATTTACACATTACACGATGGCAAACACTATCCGGCGTATAACTTAGAGTTGGTCAACGAAAGTCGCGAGACTACACAAAAAGAATAGATATACTCTTCAGTGGCTTAAGGTAGTTCCGCGAGAACAGAAACAAAGGAAAGCAATAACATAATAGTAATAGAGAGGTAGTGATAGAGTGCGTTAGTGTGCTGGAGATCTTAATACATATGCACCCCACCGCTGTCAAGCACTTTTTTTTGCATGCCATCTATTGTCCGTATTTGTTTATATGTACTTGAAATGTATACGTTTTTACCCTACATAGCAACCGCAGCATGCACGTCTGACACAGAGCGATCGCGACTGACGAGGGGTGGTCATGCCGCAGCAAACAAACGTTGGCCGCCTGCTTAAGCACTGTAACACCTTACGTATATACTGTATATAACGAAGACTAACGGAGACTTTCACACATTAATGCCCCATATCTGCCCAATGCGCGCAACAAGCCGTTTTAAAAAGAGCTGTAATATCAACTACTTAATTAACCTTCCCCTTAAAGGGAGAGGAAAAGTACCGAGAGTAATACTAATTAAACATAATGAGGTGACAGCTTAATGTGCGAGACTAATACAATAAAGAAAGTAATACAGACTACAGCAGCTATAGCCTTCTGGTCAACTGTGTTTACTGCACTGTATGTTAATATACTATATGCAAACAGATACTATAGCGATGATGCCTTTGACCTATAGTAACATAGACACAGTTAACATATAACCTCAATTGTATCGCTAACTGAAAGCGTAGGTTGTAGGGGGCATATGGGGGTACCCCCCTCCCTCCCCCCTACCCGAATGTATGTCTCGACGGATGCCACGCTGCGCCGGGCGTGCTTAGCCTCCGTTCGATCTGCGCCTAAAAAATTCCCAAGCTTTAATAATTGACCTAAGCCGCATTTAATGTTATAATTAGTTTAAAGGAGAACACATGTACACATGCATGCATTGTCTGACGGGCATCGTACGAACTTTACCGGCGCATTGTCCGGAATGTGAAAGATTGCTGAGCGCAATTGTCGAGAACAAATACTTATACAAGACGATAGACGATTCACGTTCGGAGAATAGCGATGGCCGAAAAAATCCCCAAGCAAATACTACAGGCTCTATATGAACGCAGCATTAACCGTCATATGACGTCATGAGCAGGGCCGCCGCCGGCATACCATACGATAGACTACCGCTTTTCGATCTGATTCCGCTATGTCCACAGTGCAGAGCAAAGATACATTGGTACGCATACGGGCTAGCCATCGACGATCCCGGGTCGGCAATGTGTTCGAATAGCCCCAAGGCTACGCGCATTATTGTAGACCCACAGACGGCTATTAATTGCAATTGGGAAGGCTTTGTCAAGCGGAATAAAGACGGTCGGGTGATCGTATATGACCACAGTGGTCAGGTGGTACCATATAGGATAGTGAAATATGGGTAACCTTAAATTATTGCTGCGGATCCGATGTACAGTGTGCCGCGGCTCGCGCATGCACAGCGCCGGCGGATATCACGATCCCTTAAACCCAACTAAATGGAAATCATGTCCCTATTGTGATGAACAGGGCGCGACATATATCGAAGCTTCGGTAAATGTGATTGTAGAATATTTGGCATCACTGCCGGTAGAGCGACGAAATCTAATACTTCAGAGGTTAGATGCGGAAATTTCTGAGGAAATTAAGTAGTCTCATTGACATTTGATACTATTTATGGTATGATAATGAATATGAATCAGTTAAAAGCCTTGATTGTTGAAGAGATGCGTATCGCGCGCGCCAGTCGCGTAGCCAAGGCCAAGAAGCGTGATGGTGAGTCTGACGACAAGATTGCAACGTGGCTTAAGGAGCAGGGTATTGACAAAGGGGTAATTAATAATATCATGCGGCAGATCAAACATATGACAGAGGAACTTACCAAGACCGATAAAGCCGAAATTAAATCCATGATTTCCAAGGAATTGGACAAATCTCTCAAGAAAGAACTCAAAAAGGCACTCGAAGATGAAATTTCAAAGGCGCTTAATTCTAAAGCCACGAAGGAAGAGATTGGCGAAATCACCAAGAAAGTGATTAAGAGGCTTTATAAAGATCTTTCCTTCCACCATCCTTACATCATCGATAGGATTAAGGTATAAAGCGGAAGTGGTTCTATTTACGTCGGCCGAGAAGGGAGACTTTATAAAAGATCTCACTCCACAAAAGCGTTCTCTTGGCTTTGTGATGACGGTCGATAGGGAAACTAACATGATGCATGTTAAGTTTCCGAAAATTCATAAATTAAATTGGATGGTTTGGCGAAATCGTGGACATTACATGATTGTTTAAACTATATATGTGACATTATATTTTTAGCTGCTTTTGTGGCATGGAGTACAAAATCATGAAATTTTTTACTGTTATTGGCGTTGGTGTGTTTACTATTTTATGCGTTGTTAGTTACGCTAAGCACGTCGGCGCGGATAGAGTGCCTTATACGCACGACTTAATTCCTTCTACAATTGTAGATAAGAAAAAATTGGTTCCAATCAAGGTTCCTCGCGTCGACTGTATAATTACTGTTGGAGGAGAAGTCGAGGAAGCCGAGATTGCCATTGAAGAACTCATGGCAACTTGTGTGGGAGATCGAAAGTGGCTCAAAATTAAGTTTGGAAGAGAAGCAACCACATTTTAAAGTTGGCGATATTGTTATTGACACTGTCAATAAAGATGTGGGCGTATTGCTTCGCCATTATAACTTATTTGAGAATGACTATTACGGTACTGACGCAGATGCGTTTATAATGGTGTGGGACATATATTGGTCCGGCCCTGATGATCATTTGCAAACTTACACCGAATCTGGATTAAAAATACTGTATGCCTCCGGCGCTTTAATCCTTTCATAAAGTATTTAGGGTATGATATCGCCGGGTACGCTACGAGAAGAGATGGATGACATTAAATTTTCTCCTGGCGATATTATAATTGAAGCTTCAACGGGCAACGTTGGATTTCTGATTAAACGCGATAGACGCGTCGATATGGAACTCGATGATATGTATTTTTGGGAAGTGCGTTGGAGTGACGGCCCACTGATCTCGAAATTCAAGACCTTCTCACAATTTAGAATTTTAGAAGAAGATTACTTAAAAGTTTCTATTATTCTTGGTATAATAATATGGCAGTCAGTTGTTTAGTAATACCAAAAGGGGGTATCTTGAGTTATAATTGGAATGTGTATAAGCTGTTTAAGAGTGGAAAGCGTGCGAAAGCACCTTTTCATGTGTTTGAATATGATGATCCGGACACTGTGACCGAATACTTTAATACGGAAATTAAAGAAAATTTTACCGAAAAAATTCGGCGCGCGGAGCTTATAGTGCTCCGAAGCGATTTATCGCAAAAAAGGCAAGTAGACATAGGCGAAGAGGGCAAAAAGGTGGCACAAAATAATCGAAATCGTGTTTTACGAAAATATATTAATCAAATACCGCGTGAGCGATTTTCTGAAACTAAAACTTCAATTACTATCGGTCTTATTTTTTGTAAGAAATCCAATTGGCGATGGCAATGGGCCGCTTTAGAAGGTGCCACCGCGCGTTATATCGTGGGAATCTCGCCCGTTTTTGATACTTATGAGGGCGGCTGGGACTGGATGCAAGAAGAAATCTTAAATCTATGAATGACATTGTATGGGAAATCAAAAAGGGAGATCTGGTTCGCGATCGGATCTACACTGGCGCGCGCGGTGGCCCAGGTATGAGAGGCGCGGAAGAATGGGTTTATGAAATGGGCATCGTGATTAGCGACATTGTATATGAATCCGGTAATCAAATGTTAATTGGTCCCAGCGTTAATGTATTTATGTTTAAAGATAAACGTATTCAATGCTGCAGCGCGGGAAGTATAGAAATCATCTCTCATGCTCAATAAAATATTCTTTTATGCATCATTGATTTGTATTGCAATAAACTTACTTTTATTTGCATTCGCGACTTTCGCTAACAATTTAGAACTTCAGGGCTTATCATTATTAAATATTTTGTTACTTAATTTTGTTTTCTTAAGAAAATAGCTTAGTTATACATAATTAGAGATGAGGAATTAATTAAAAATGAAAAAATTATTGGCTATTGTATGCGCACTGCTTAGCTTGACAGTTCACGCTTCTGAATCTTCTGTCGAGCCAAGATTAAATACTGAATTATATACTGAACCCGTGACGGTCAGTTCCACCATGACTGTTGTCGAGGAAAAGGTAAGAAAAGCTGCTGTCAAGGTGATATCTTTACGGGGCACTCATGGGTCTGGCTCGTTGGTCAAATATAAAGGGCTTACACTAATGTTAACGGCACAGCATGTAACAGATGATGACGTTGGCTTCATTTATAACGCAGTTGCCAACGGCGAAATAAAGAAAGCCATGTTGATTTATGCCGATCCGGTGCATGATATTTCAGTCTTATACATGTTGGAGGAGTTTGATAGTGTAGTTCCATTAAAGTTTTCTCCGGCCGAAAAACTTACTGAAATCGGAGAGGAAATCACTTATTCCGGTTTTCCATCTTCGCACCAATTGATGACATTTAGAGGTAGAGTTGCAGGTTATGAAATTTTACGGGACGAAGGAATTCAAATTTTACTGCACACCCATGGGTGGTTTGGCTGCAGCGGCTCTGTTGTATACGATTCTGAAGGCGATATTGTCGGGGTTTTATGGGGACTAGATGTGGAAACGCGGCCGCGTTTGCAGGTTATTGATAATTTAATTTGGATTCAGCCTATCCAAGTACTCAATATTGATCATGCTTTAGAGACTTTATGTGCTTCAGGCGAAATAAAAGCGCGCGCTTGTCGATAGCTCATGAAAAATGACGAAAATCTCTTGAACTAAGAACATTTCCAGTCTATTTATTAGATAGAGCGTTGGAAAAGCTTAATAATGATCAAAATTCGTGATTTTTGGAAGAAATTCTGGGATGTCGAAAGCTATTATTACGGAGTTTTAAAGGGAATCGCCCTATATTTAGCTTTTACTGCCTGTAAGGTGTTTTTTGTGGTCGGAATCTATTGGTGGACGGATAAATTATGAAATATTTTCACAATTCTTGGCGAAATTTCTTAAATGAAAATATCCGGACAGAGGATGTCCCCTTTAAAGACACGAGAATTCGTATAAAACTCGAAAATGATGAAAAATTGCTTCGAGAAGTGACAGAAGATGAATTTGAGCACATTCAACGAGCCATTGATGAGTTGTCCTTCGAAGATTTGGCTTTTCATAACGTTTTTGGTGACAAAACGCGCCTCGTTATCGATTTTCCAACGGCTGATGAGCACTCTGAGCTTGGTAGATTCCTAAATCTTTTCAGTAAAATGGGATATGAAGTCGATTGGGCCAAGGGCATCCTGTCGGCCGAAAGAAAATACATCGACACGTCACCGGATGCCGTAGAGGCGATAATGGCAGGACTGCCGGGCAGTGGTATGACAGTCAAAAAAATCAATATGAAGGTTGGTAAGTGGATCTCTAAGGTGTATAATCTTATATTGAAAAAGCAAAAACTAGACATCCAAATTCGTGAATATTTGTATACTAACTTTTTGCGCAGCGCATGGTCTTACCTGCCGGCGCATTACCGGGCGCCCGGGAGTGAACCTTTTGAAAAGGTTCTCGCCCGACACATTGAGTCCGGCGAACTCCGCAATTTGCTCGGGCCCGACGGCGAGGACTGGGGATCTTGGGAACCCCCATATGTTACGCGCCAAGATATTGAGAAAGGACTAGGAAGCGATGCATCGCGAATCAAGCAATATTATCGAATTGAAGATACAATTAAATCGCTAACTATGTCAGAATACGGTGCTGGAAGAAGTCGAATAACAGCCCAATACATTGAATTATTAAAGAATTATTGGCAGAATAATGCAGATTATATCAAAAAGAATATAAAAAGCGGATATTCAAATCAATATTCCATTATTATCACTCGCGATCCAGTAGATGTTTGGCGTATGTCAGATTTCGATAATATTACGTCGTGTCATTCACCACCGTCAAGAGGCGGTGAAGGTGATTACTATAAATGTGCCGTGGCTGAAGCCCATGGGCATGGGGCCGTAGCATATGTTGTATTCACAGAAGATTTATTAAAAAATACAGATACGGACAGTATCGACGCGGCGGAAGAAGAAATTCAAGATGGCGAAATTTTTGGAGATACTGCGAGGAGTGGGGGCGCGGGATTCGACATTGAGCCCCAGGCGCGCCTTAGATTGCGCCAATTGCGTTATTATGAGCATAATAAAAAGCCAGAAGAGTACGAAGGCCGAAATCCATTCGAGGGCACACAGCTAGCTGTGCCAGAAAAACGTGTTTATGGCGCGCGCATCCCGGGATTTTACACGCACCTTCTTAAATGGGCAAAAGAAGTTCAAAAAACCGAGATCGAGCGCGCGCCATGGATTGATGGAAAATTAAACTTTAATGACTTCATTAAATTTGGTGGCTCTTATGATGACAATCCAATGAGTTTATTGTTGATGAGTCTGTTTAATGTCAGAATGAAGGACACGGAAGGTCATGTGAAGCAAGATAAGACGACCGAAGACGACTTAGATGATAACTTAATTGGCAGCCTTCAGCAACAATATCAGAACCGTTGTGACGAAGTGACAGAATATTGGAACTCCAAAATGGGCTGGACGATGGCAAATGCCATGGTTGAGGACGATGGCGCTGGTAGCGTTTATATTAGCGTCTACGCTGAAATACGTATTAAATGGGATCCCCACGAGTGGGTCAACTGGATGGGCATGCCGGGGTTGTCTGAAGTTACGTCTGCGCTTGATGAAGTTAAAGAATATGGACTGGATTGGGTAAAATCAGATTATCCTTACACAATAAATAAAGCTGTTGACGGCGCTTGGCAACTGCCCATTGACGTGGAGCCGACGCAATTAGTTGAGTTTGGTGGGGAAGGATATGCATATGACCCCGATAATTATGAAGAGTTTTGTCGTGTAGTGAATTCTGAAGTCGATAATCGCTATGATACCGTGAAACAAATTCTTACTAATTTTTTTAAACGTGAAGGCTATATCGAAGGTGGTGCGATCATGGCTCTTGGGCGCGAGATAATAAACGACGAGATGGATCTTTATCATTGGGAAGCCGAAGCCGAAGAAGGCTATGAGGTGGACGAGTTCGAGTTAGTTCAATTTACCACACACCCAGAGGTTTGGTACGCAGATTTAGGGGCAACCGAGGAACAAGCCATGAAAATCATGAATGATCGCAATTTCTGGCTTGAGATTCGTAAGCGAATGGCAGCGCCTGCATTCAAAAATACTAAAGGCAGTATGTACCCGCAAATGCCACTTGATATGGATATGTTTGGTATGCATGGTACAGAAGGCGAAAGTCAAGAGCTTAATTTACAGTTTTCCGTACATGATGACGCGCCCGATGAACAAGTCAATGTTTTAAAAAACTTAGTTGAGATCTGGGACGATCAAGATGAGATTAATAAAGTGGCCAACGAAGTCTTTAGAGATATGCTTAAAGGTGTCGTTAAAAGGGGAAATGATGAAACTCCAATTGGTTCATTGCCCGGAGATTGGTCAGTTAGCGAGAACAATAAACGAGAAGAACTTAACGCATTAAAAATCGAACGAATGCTATCGAGACTAAGCGCCCATAGGGCGACAAATTAAAGGAATAACAAAATGAAAATCACAAAAAGAATATTAAAGCAAATTATTAAGGAAGAATTGCAGAATCTTAAGGAAGGTGAGATGTCCCAGATTGTAGCCGACGAGCCCCCTGTGGAGGAGCCCCATGAGGAGGAGCCCCATGAGGATGAGATGACAGCCGGCGAATACTATGCGAAGACCCACATGGGCCTTGCCTTTAATTCCGCGGAGGCCGACGTATTAGATTTATTTTCTGCCGAGATCCGCGCGGCGCGCGACGAGCTCCAGAAGCTCTCCCGCCGGCCGAAGCGCCAGCGGATGCCTCCAAGGAGTTCGTCCAAGGATGTTCTTGCTTTTGTTCAGCAAGTGCTTGGACCTGATCCAAGCGACGAAATAATTGATGTATAGGAAAATAAAATGAAAATCACAAAAGCACGCCTAAAGCAAATTATCAAAGAAGAGTTGGCTCGATCGGACGAAGGGATTGAAGATATTTCTGATGAAGATGTGTTGCCTGCAGCGGAGCCTTCAAAATGGAGCCAGGAAGGTGCTTCCCCCGAGGAACGGCTTCTTCATGCTCTCTGGATGAAAGATGAGATATATCCAAAATTGGCTGCGATGGGAAATACAGCAGAAGAAGTGGCAGAGAAATTAGGTGTCTCCGATCCCGAAGTTGTTGAGATAATCGATCGTGTTATGAGAAAGAAACATGAGAAAGGGAGATTAGGACAACAAGTGGGGGACTATCTTGCAGGTGTTCCAGGTGTCGATTATCCATATCCCGATTGAACACATAGAAAGATGAATGACCTACAAATTAACAAAAAAGCAAATATTAAAAGAAATTGTAAAATGCGGTAAAGATCCGTCTTATTTTCTTAAAAATTATGCCCGCATATCACATCCGATGCGCGGGCTAGTTCTTTTTAATACATATGATTATCAAGATCAATTATTACAAGATTTTGTAAATTATCGTTTTAATTCCATCAACAAGGGGCGCCAATTAGGTATTTCGACTTTAACTGCTGGCTATATTGTTTGGCTTATGCTTTATCATCGCGATAAATCAATTATGGTTATGGCAACTAAATTTGATACCGCCGGCAATCTTGTGAGAAAAGTCAAGAGCATTATGAAGAATTTGCCCGACTGGATTAGAATTGCCAATATCACTACAGATAACAGAACATCTTTCGAGTTATCCAATGGTTCATGGATCAAAGCAGCTTCAACATCTGGCGATGCTGGCCGTTCCGAAGCATTGTCTCTTTTGGTTCTTGACGAAGCGGCCCACATTGAAGGCTTGGAGGAACGTTGGACAGGCTTGTATCCTACGCTTTCTACCGGTGGCCGATGCATTTCGATTTCTACTCCTAATGGTGTTGGGAATTGGTTTCATAAAACATGTGTAGGGGCAGAAGATGGCACAAACGATTTTCATTTGACCACTCTTATGTGGCATGTGCATCCCGAACGAGATGAGGAATGGTTTAAAAAAGAAACCAGAAACATGTCTAAACGTCAAATCGCACAAGAACTAGAATGCAATTTCAATACTTCTGGCGAAACTGTAATAGATTCAGAGGCCATAGACTGGATTCAGTCGAACATTAGAGAACCGAAATATCGCACAGGCTTTGATCGTAATTTTTGGATTTGGGAAGAACATGATCCTAGCTGCAATTATTTGATCGTAGTTGATGTGGCGAGAGGAGATGGCGCCGATAAATCAGCATTTCATATTTTTAAAATAGAAACTATGGAAGTCATTGCTGAATACCAAGGAAAGCCAACGCCTGATTTATACGCCAATATGTTAAATCAAGTCGGACGAGAATTTGGCAATGCCATGATTGTTGTAGAAAACAATTCTATTGGCTATACTGTTCTTGACAAATTAATAGAATTTGGTTATTCTAATATATATTATTCTATTAAGTCTACACATGAATATGTGGAACAACACATAGGAGAATATAAAAATTCAGCAATTGCCGGCTTTTCTACAACATCAAAAACCAGACCTTTGATTGTGGCGAAATTGGAAGAGTTTATAAGAAACAAACTAATTAAAACGTATTCTTCTCGTTTAGCAAACGAATTAAGAACTTTTATTTGGTATAATGGAAAACCACAATCTATGAGAGGGTATAATGATGATTTGGTAATGGCTTTAGCAATTGGTTGTTGGGTACGTGATACGGCGCTGCAGGCAAATGCAAGAGAACTGAATTACCAAAAAGCTTTTGTTGACGCTATTATTACATCAAAGACGACTTTTAATACAAGAATAAAAGGCCAAATAGGCTATACTGGCGAGGATACTAATAGCAAAAAAGAAGAAGCCAAAAGATTATATTCTGAATATATGTGGATAATTAAGTGAGGGCATAAATGGCACCAAAAAATCCGAAACAAGGTAAAAATCCTGCAAATAGAGAATCAACGTTATTCAAGCAACTTACACGTCTATTCTCTGGGCCGATTATTAACTATCGTTCCCAATCAGGAAGAAAGATTAGAAAGCAACATATAGATAAATTTTCTTCTAGGTTTAAATCAGCATCTGGACAGCAGTTCAAAAAGCAAACATATAATCCATTAGATACTATTGCTGCTAATGCAATAGCCAACCAAAGACGATCGGAGCGTTATGTTGATTTTGATCAAATGGAGTACACGCCCGAAATCGCATCGGCTCTTGATATTTATGCCGATGAAATGACCACTTTTTCTGATTTATCTCCGATGTTAAAGATTAAATGTTCTAACGAAGAAATCAAAGCGCTTCTTGGTATCTTGTATCACAATATTCTGAATGTAGAATATAATCTTTTTGGCTGGTGCCGCACAATGAACAAGTATGGTGATTTTTTCTTATATTTAGATATTGATGATAACCATGGTATTCAGTCTGTAATCGCTCTTCCATTGCAAGAAGTTGAAAGATTGGAAGGCTTGGATACCACAAATCCAAATTATATTCAATATCAATGGAATACCGCCGGTATGACATTCGAAAATTGGCAAATTGCTCATTTTCGTATTTTAGGTAATGACAAATATACGCCTTATGGAACTTCTGTTCTTGAGCCCGCACGCCGCATTTGGCGCCAGCTAACATTAATGGAAGATGCGATGATGGCTTATCGTATTGTTCGTTCTTCTGAAAGAAGAGTTTTCAAGATTGATGTCGGTGCTATTCCGCCGCAAGAAGTTGAACAATATATGCAAAAAATTGTGACCACACTAAAGCGCCACTCTATTGTTGATAAAGACACGGGCAGAATCGATTTACGTTATAATCCAATGTCTATTGAGGAAGATTACTTTATTCCTGTCCGGGCCGGTTCTGTCACAGATATTCGAAGTTTGGCAGGCGCCTCAAACATTACGGCCATTGATGACATTAAATACCTTCGCGATAAATTGTTTTCTGCTCTTAAGGTTCCGCAATCTTATTTGACAATGGGCGAAGGTGCGGAAGAAGATAAAACAACGTTAGCACAAAAAGATATTCGGTTTGCTAGAACTATTCAAAGATTACAGCGCACAGTTATCCATGAATTAGAAAAGATCGGAATTATCCATCTTTATACACTTGGTTATCGTGCCGATGATCTCATTAGTTTCAAACTATCTTTGAACAATCCAAGCAGAATTGCTGAATTGCAAGAACTTGAACATTGGGATAAGAAATTCTCGATTGCTGCTAACGCAACTGAAGGATTTTTCTCTCGTCGTTGGATTGCTGATAATGTTTTTAATTTGTCTCATGAAGAATTTTTGCGTGGTCAGCGTGAGATGTTCTATGATCGTCAACACGATCAGGCTCTTGAAGCATTGGCCGAAGAGGCTGCAGCCGGCGGCGGCGGTTTGGGCTTGGGTGGCGAAGAAGAGGGAGGCTTGGGTCTCGGTGGTGAAGAATTGGGCGCCGAACTTGGAGGAGAAGAACTTGGAGGAGAAGAAGGGGCAGAAGAAGAAGAGCCAACTTTATTGGCCGCACCTCCAGGTTCTCGTGATGCTCCAAGATTAACGCCCGGAGCAAAAGGCAAAGCTTACTATCCTGTAAAGTTTGATGGAAGACCACAAGGCGCCAGAAAAAGAAATTATAAAAGCTGGCATACACCAGAAATGAACACATACAGGACTAATAATCTCGGAGCTTCGGAATTAAGATCACTTTCAAGAGGCATTTATGAGGAACAAGAACCTAATTATGTTTTGAAAGAGAGGCAAGAAGAACAAACTTTACTTGAAACCAACAATTCTATTAAAATTTTACTTAAAGATTTAAAAAGAAAAAATGAATTAATTATGGAGAACAAAGATGAAAGCAAAGCATAATAAAAAACGAAATACAGCATTTGTTTTCGAAGCTTTGGCTAGAGAAGCTACTGTTTCTATTATTAAAGGAGACAAAGAAAGACAGCAAAAAATTGTCGATATTGTGAGAAAGCACTTCCAACCAGATTCTTTTTTAAGAAAAGATCTTGAATGTTATCGCTCTCTTTACGAAAATCAAGAACTTGAAAACAATATAAGCCGCCAAGTTATTGAAGCTGTTAAGGCTGTTAAAAAATCAATTAACCCAGAAGGCCTCTTCGAACAACAAACTGAATTGATTAAAGATATTAATAAAGCGCTTTCTCCGCAAGTATTTAACAATTTTGTTCCAAATTACAAAACTTTAGCTACAATAGCAAAAATGTTTAACACTTCTTCACCAAAAGAAGGTGTTCTCTTGGAAAACAAGATTGTTGATAACATGAGCAAATCTTCGATTCAAGAAAATATGAAGCCAATAGACAATATTGTATATTCAACTTTTGTTAAAAGGTTTAACGAAAAATACGCCGACGATCTCTTGGAAGAACAAAAAGAGCTTTTGACATATTATATTACTTCTTTTGCTGATAATGCGCTTGAATTAAAAATATATATGAACGAAGAAGTTGCAAGATTAAAAAATCAATTGCAAGAAGCAAAGAAGACTGAAGAAATTAAGAATGATTCTGAGATGATAGAAAAAACTGATAAAGTCATGCAAAAATTGTTATCTTACGAAAAACTACAAGAACCAGCTAATGAACAAGCATTACTAACCGTTTTAAAAACCCAACAACTTGTAAAGGAAATCTACGAAGATGGCAGTAATAATTAATATTGTTCCGAAAGAAGAGCCTATAAAAGTTAGGGTTGGTTCCGAGATTCCAAAAAAGCCAATTCCTTCAATTAAGCTTGATTTAAATATTCGCAAGAGCCTGAATGGGGATTTGATGATTTTTGATCATGGAGATATCGATATTGTTTTATCAGCGAAAAATAATAAAATTGTTGCTTTTCCAAAAGAGACAATGACTGATTTAACATACGGAGCACAAAATAGATTATTTAGCTTTTTGAGAAAAAAGGGCATCGTTATTGCTGAGTCGATTCAAGCCGGCGCCTATTATGGAGCTTTGGAGGCGACTTTAGAAACCCCTTATGACGATCGATTAAACGCTGCCAAAATGGCACTATTAAATATTGATAAGTTTATTGAAGAAGAGCGGCCATACTTTGAAAACATTGAAGCTCAAGTTGCTGGATTTGATGATGAAATTGCAGCCCCGGATAAAACCGATTCGACTGAACTCGGAGAAGTTCCGCAGAGAGTTAAGCAGGGCTCTATCCGACCTGGATATATCCGAGATCCTTACACATTCTCTTATATGTATACTGTTTAGGAGCGCACCATGTCAAATGAAATGAAATTGATATTGGAAAGATGGGATAGGTTTATTGTTCAAGAAGCGCCAGCAGAGACAGTCGGAGATCTAAGAAAATTAATCAAAATCCATAGAGCCGTGGAGGCAGGTAAAGTAGCTGGCAAGAAGGCAGCGGAAATGGCCATTGAACAAATACCTGTAGTCAGTAATCTATTTTCTCTCTGGAAAGGCGCCCAAGATGCCAAAGAGATTGTTGGGAAACTTTATGGTGCTGCAGATAAGGCTAAAACCAACACTGGGCTTGATAGGCTTGATGTTGATGATGATGTTTCTAAAATCATAGACGACCCAATAGAAGTCGCTTTTTTGAATGATTTGTTAAAAACATTAGCAGGCATGGATGATCTAGAACTTATTCCAGATGTTGATGATGAATTACAAAAATTCTTAGCAACAAACTTTAACCAAAAGCAAGTCAAGAAATAATGGATTTATTATATTTTACTTTAGCGGCGTATGGACTTACACAGATTTTAGTATACAGCGACATGCCAATTTTAAATGAAGTGAGGCCATCCAAGGAAGCATTTTTGGGATATGGCAAAGTTTTTCATTGCCCAATGTGTATGGGATTTCATGTTGGTTGGTTTTTATTATTGATTTCTCCATACACAGAACTATTTAGTTTTGATATTAACGTTGTAAATTTTCTATTATTAGGCTGTCTATCGTCAGCGACTTCTTATGTTCTGAATATGGTCTTTTCTGATAATGGAATACAAATAGGGAAAAATTGATGTTTACTAAAAAATGGAGATTGCCGCCTGTTCGTCGTTGTAAAAACGGCTGCATGCCCACGCGGGTTGCGCCCGCTTTGCTTTTCGGGGAGAATGATGAAACTACTACGAGAATACTACGAACTATGTGAGGGAGGAATCTGCAAAGATCTTCTTACAGAAGAAGAAAAGCGGTTTGTTGCCAATGGCGGCATGATGCTTTCTGGAAAATTGCAAGAAGCCGATGTGGAGAACGGCAATGGTCGTGTTTATCCTTATAAGGTGATTATGCGAGAAGTAAACAATTATAAAAAATTAGTAAAAGAACGCAGAGCTTTAGGAGAATTAGATCATCCTGATGATTCGGTGATCAATCTCAAAAATGCTTCTCATCTTGTAACTGATATCTGGATGGAGGATAAATCTGTTATGGGTAAAGTAAAAGTTCTTGACACACCTTCAGGACAGGTTTTGAAATCACTAGTAGAATCAGGTGTCAAGCTCGGTATCTCAAGTCGCGGCATGGGTTCTGTTTCAGAATCGAATGGTGGCACAGTTGTCCAAGAAGATTTCCAATTAATTTGTTTTGATTTTGTTTCTGAGCCATCTACACCAAATGCTTTTATGATGAAAGAAACAAAAGATTATAATAACAAGGTATTTACTAAAGCAGATAGAATCAACAGATTATTAAATGAAGTGTTGAAAGATGAGTGATATGTCGTTGTTATCAGAAGAGATCCATAGCGCTATTATTGAGGAAGAGCTTTTAGCCGAAGGTATTTTACAAGACATAATAGGTGGAATTGAGAGTTTTATCAAAAAGTTGTTTTCTCAGGAAAATTTAGATAAAGCCAAGCAGTTGGGTAAACAAGGAATGGAGTGGACGAAGGAAAGAATAGAAAAAGAAGTTGTACCCAAACTTAAAGAACTAATAAAATACACTGTTGATCAAGCGTTGCCAACATTGGCAAGAGGGGCTTTACAGAGTCTAATAGAAGCAATGGCTGACAAAAAGACGCCTTTTACTGAAAAAAATATCCAAATAGTTTTAAGAGATCACATAAAAGCGTTAATTGCAAAGGCACAAACGGCTGTTGCTGTTGGAAGTGTTGTTGCGGGTGGCGGTATCGGGAAATTATTATTGCATACGGTTGCTGGAAAAACTGCCGGCAAAAGCAGCACATTAACAAACCTATATAATATGTTAGTAATGCAGGCGGTAGAGCAAAAAGTGTATCCTTATATCATAAAAGAGATTATGACATTTGAACAAATGGAGGCTGTTTATAGAGGAGATCCAGATGATGTGTATCTTGATGAACCTTTAGAGCCTCAAGATCAAGAACTAAATGAAGCAAAAGTATACCAACGTTGGCAAAAAATAGCCGGCATAATCAAAGGATAATACATTGAAAAAGAACGATTTAAAAAGAATGTTGAAGCCACTTATTAAAGAGTGTGTCAAAGAGATGATTCTTGAAGAGGGACTTCTTACTGAGGTTGTATCTCAAGTT
>Ga0209349_1000097_pt1 | contig 45374 bp, 59 predicted proteins | sample ETNvirnome_2_130_FD_184067 | JGI IMG/M metagenome (GOLD analysis project Ga0209349, IMG submission 184067) | Marine viral communities from the Pacific Ocean - ETNP_2_130 (SPAdes) (version 2) | ecosystem: Environmental > Aquatic > Marine > Oceanic | place: Pacific Ocean | collected 2013-06-22
GCCTATATCCTGTATAGATGTTGAAATAAGATCATCATCGCCAACCGATCCAATCAAATCTTCTATTTCTGTCTTAAAGCTCATCCAGATATTCCTACTTCAGTAAATGTTGTTGCTATCGGATTCACACTGCTAAAAGTAGCTGAAGCATTAGCTACTGGTGTAAAAGTAGTTCCGTCTGCATCTATTGTTGATTCTGTAAAAGCCATTAGTAATCGTATTGTTTTATGTGATAGCTTGAGCCATCTCTTTGTTTATTAGCATATTTCTTTGCTTCATTTAATTCTTCTCTCCAGAGTGTCCTGAAATATGTAGCTTGCTGTAATCCGTTTGGATTTGTTTCATATCCTTTTGATATAGCATAATAAGCTAAAGCATCATGGAACTCTGTAGGTATTGCTGGAGATTCAGCAAGGGCAATGCCAGTTCCAGATGCTACGAAATCCTCATCCCTTTTTACCGCATGTACATTGACAGTCTTGACTTCGCTTACTGATACGTAATCTGTGCTGCTGTCGCTGTCTGATCGAGTTGCTATAGCTATAGCGTCTCTCTCTATCCACCATACTTTCTTTAACGCACTTGTTCTCTCTGCTGTTGACATTAGGTTGTATCCATCTTCTCAGGTTGCCCCACCAGTCTGGGTATTTCATAGTTGTCATAATCTACTCTTGTAATTTCTACTATAGCATCATCAAGATTATAATAACGCTGATCAGCAACAGTAGGAAATGTATATAGCTGTTTTAGTACTCTTGTTTTCCTGCAAAATTCATCCAGAGCTTTGTTTAAAAAGATCCTGATCTGCGTCTCGCCAAGATGCGGATGATGTTGCTGTACTGTTTCTATTAATTGTTTCTGTGTCATAATTCTAAGTTAGGGGAGCATTACGCTCCCCCAACTCGTTTTGTTTAGTTAGCTGTTAAGAAGCATCAACAGTAGCTTTTGTTGAACCACTACAATACCAGTTTGTACCATCACAAGAAATATCAATCGTATCATTAATTGCACCAGCATTTAATGTTAAAGATGATACTGTTTCGTGTATGTCTCTACCAGTATTTGTTGCATGATCAGTACCATAGCTACCATGATAGTATATCTTACTTGCACCACCAGATACCACATGTTCACTTGTATCACCAGATATAACCCTAAAGCTAAATCCAGTAAGAGAACTTGATATAGTAGGTAATGTAACAGTAATTGCACCACCAGATAGAATGAAAGCTTTTCCATGATCAGCTGGTACAATAGAAAAACTTGCAGTCTTACTTACGCATCCAGCACTTGAACCACCTAAATAAGGTCTAGCCATAATAAGCCTCCTTACGCTGTGATTTTAAACAGATGATGACTTTCAATTAGCTGTATACCAACACCTTCATCAGACATGTATTGATCTTTTACTGCGTCAAACGCATTATCAGTTTTAATATTTGTCTGATACATTGAAGGACGGTATTGTGCATGAAACAGATTTTCATCAGATACAACTAACATATACTTATTGTAAGGTCCACGTAATGCTGGAGCTGGAATCAACTGCAACATTCCATGAGGTGTCTCAAGTATACGATAATTGAAACCAAGAGCATCACGCTTCATATCTCCAAGAGAAACTGTCCAACCTGAGTTGCCAGACATCCCTGAAGAACCAGCCATTTTAGACCAGTAACCCAAAGCACCAGCACCAACAAAAGCACGCTTAACGCCTGATTCTGGTACATACTGGAATACCTTTTCCATATCATCTACAAAATCTCCATAGCCGTAACTTGAAGAAACTGTAAAAATATTGGTATAATCAACAGATGAAGAACTGCTTCCGTATGTATTAATGGCGGAAATGATACCATAAGTTGTACGAACCAAGTTTCCGTCAGCATCTGTACGTCCAGAGTCATTGAAAGAATCCGATGTAGATCCATCTTGAAGATCCAAACCAGTACCATCATCTCTCTGTCCAAACAAGAAGGCTTTCTCCTTCTGCATCTTATGCTCTTGAGCTTTTATCCTACGCAATCTAGAAAGTTCTGAAGATTCTCCACGAAGAACTGCTGCTTGTAACGTACCAGTTATCTGCAATGGAGTCTTAAAGATCTGACAAGAGTTCCATACGACAGATAGCTCATCTGCCCATGCTTCAGGTGCGTCAGTACCTTCACCGTGTGCACTACCGACAACATAACAAACGTCATCATCAGCAATAGCAATAGTACTGTTGGCTAATGATTTCATTGTCAATGTTGTAGATGATGCGGTAATAACTGCCGTACCTCGGTTGGTGTCTTCATCACTATTCCAAATCTCAACAACCAGTCCAATCCATGAACTGTCTGGAGTTGAGGAAAGACCTTCAATACCATCCACAGCGATACTGGCTAAACCAGTATCGTTATCTGGAATAGTACCCGGATCTGCATTAATGACGAACTTTTGTTTTACCCAAGGATTACGATGTTCAAACATCTTAAACACTGGGTCTGGGACTTTCCGTTGTTCCTGATTACTAATCAATGTAGTAAAAGGTGCAACGTCTGTCCATAGCTCCTTAGTGACCTGCGGATCTACGTAAAAATTTCGTCGATCCGTATAAAGTACACCAGAAGCTTTTAGTAGCTTTTCTGTAGCTGCCATTTCATTCTCCTTTTATTGTAGTTTACTTTATAACTATTACCTCCCCAGTAAAGCATCACTAAATAATTGCTCATCACTTCTAGGCTGTTCAGACTGTCCTGTCTGCACTGCTGCAGTTTTAGGAACAGCTAAACGACCTGCTTGATTTTGCATCTCTTCAGTACGCTGTTTTACTACTGGGTTGGGGTTAGTTCTCAATTCAAACAACTTGGCTAAATTGTCAAGAGTAAGGTTATCAGGATTCTGCGACCACTCTACAAACTGTGCAGCTTTTTGATTATCGTAACCAAAATTGTTCACAGCATGGCTCATGGCTTGAGACTGTACCATACGTAGCTGTTGCTGTTGCATCTGCTGTTGGTACTGTGTCTGCATTTCCTGATCCCGTACCTGATCTTTCTTTGTGAGAAAGTCAATGTACTGGTCCCTGTATGACTCTTTAGCTATTCGATACCTAAAGGAATCCGATTCAGGATCATTATAAGCATCGACCTCATTGTATGAATGTGGTCTTTCAGGTGCTGTAGGCTCCTTCAATGAAGGCTCTTGGAGTCCTTGCGGTTGTCCTTGAACTTGTCCGTTGGAGGGTGAGCCTTGCTGGTCAGCGTTTTGTGGTACTGTATTAGTCTTGTAGTACTCCAATTCACTGCGTATAGCACTTAGCTCTCCCTTGGCTTTGTCAGCTTGTGATTGCCAATATTCAAAACGAGTTGAGTCGTCTCTGGGGGAGACTTCGTTTGTTTGTTCTTCCGTGATTGGTTCGCCCGTACCTACAGGATTTTCTGTAGGTATCTCCCCCATAGGGATACTGGGTTGCTCTGTTTGCAATCCAGCGTTCTCTACAACAGGACGATCAGCTTCACGTGTTTCTAAGATATTCTCCATTACTTTTCCTTTGCGGTTTGGTTATTTCCAGCAACCGCTTTCTTCAATTATTTTTTCTTCCATTTACGAGCATTCTGGGCAAAGACTTTCTTCTTCTTCATTGCCGTAGAATCGCTCTTTTTTACTTTAAGCTTACTGGCTGCTATGTTCTTACCTTTTTTAGTGCCTGTAGCTTTTCTGAGACTGCCTCTTTTACTAGGCTTGATATAAATCTTTTTCTTAGCCATTACCCTTCCCAAGCTCCTTTAGGGTTTCTTTCTCTGCCAAGATAATCATGTGTTGGATCAAAATGTTTTGGCATTATAGTATCGCCTTGTGGTAAATCTTTTGTATAGGGGTTAGGTGGCTCTGCTCCTACAGCTCCGTAAATAACTTTTTGATCTCTGACGCTTAACATTTCAGGAGCACCATCTTTTCTTTGTGCCATTTGTAAAAAAGAGTATACATAATCAGTAGCTTTTTCTCTTGCAACAGATCTTGGAACAAGAAATGTATCAAGGTCATCTGTAATGGAACTGTGTAATTCATTCATAACCCTATCTATATAAGCAGGGTCATTCTCAGGATCCCAAGGTCTTTTTTTCCAATCTTTTAATTCATCGCCAAGTCTTGTTATTTCAACTAGAGGCGGGTCTTCTGAATCTCTCATTAATAATGAAGCACCTCCTACAAGAGCACCAGTAGATAAAACATCTGTTAATCCAGCTCTAATAGGATTAGCTTTATATCTTTGTTTTGTTACTGCTTTAAAAGCATCAAGCCCTATTTTAAATGCACCCATTACTCCTCCAGCCTTAACATTTCTTCATTCATTGAACGCTGCGTATTCCTGCGTTCATCAAAGTCCTCTATATCTTCTTTAGCAACCTTTAACTCATCTGCAAGGCGTGTCTGGTAAAGCTTAGTTGCCATTTCAACCTTAGCCTCTGCTTTAGCCAGTTTCTTTTCAAATTCTTTTACTTCTACACGCTTTCTATCATGTAAGGACTCTCTTTGTGCTGTCTGCAGATCTCCTTTAAGTTTCTTAATCTCTTCACCTTGTGCCTGCATCTGCTGTTGCATTTGCTGCATTTGTCCCGCTCTCTCTAACACACCCTCCATATCTGCAACATCAGTCTGCTTAAGCACCTCAATCTGATCAATAAGACCCTTTTCGTATAACTGCATATAGTACTCAAATCTTGCCCAGCGATTAGATGGAAGAGTAGAGCCTGACAGTACAATTAAGTCATATTTGCCAATAGTGATATCATTTATCTTGCCAATAAGATTACCAACATCATCATACAGAGGGCTGTTGACCTTCATCTCTAATGGTCTGTTATTCGGCTGCATTAGCCTGAATACCTTCTCATCTGTATATACAAACTGTATCAACTGGACTACAACCTTGGCAAGCTGGTTTATACACTCTTCTATATCATCACGCTTGGATTTAATCCTTCTCTGACCATATTCGTCTAAAGCAACCGTTCCCTTGAACGTCTGGGGTGCACTGCCGACATCTCCCTGCATCATAGCATATATACCGAGGATTCTTTCGATATCGGCTCGTGCATCAGCCTCATTCTTGTATAGCTCGTTAGGTAAGGGCACTGGACCTGCTACAATCGGCTGCCCCAATTCTGGGTCAAATTCTATTACTGCTGTACCTGCTTTTCCCCATTCTTCTTCTAAATGCTGTTTATCCATACTGCCACGTGGTATAAGAAGCTTAACATTGGTGGAACTGGATGCATGAGCTACGATCAGGGATCTGATCTTATTAATATATTCCTGTAAGCCTTTTACCAGCCTTACATCGCTCATTGGATAAGGATTGCGGTTAAAACCATTCATAAACGGTACAACAGGGTAATCTTCGATTGGCAGGTCCACCATAAACAACTGTATATCACCCACGCTGACACATTGCTGTATCTGAGTAATTTCTATCTCGTTTACCATGATACCGCCATCTTCTATGAGGTCAGCCTTGGTTAAGACATCAATGGTAGTAGTACTGCCGGGAATAGAGCCTTCATGCTCTTCACCTGCCATAGGAACAGGCTGACCACTCATTGGATCTAGCATTAAATGATATGTATCACCAAATTCTTTTTGAATCTCCATGTAAGTGCCTACATTGCTTTTGTCCGTAAAGACAGTCTGCTCACCTGCATTGGTTATCAAGACAATAGGCTCTTTCTTATATTCTTCAAAGTCTGCTTCGTTTAAAACCTTCTGCTCATCACTTAACGGATCATATATCTTATAGTAAGGACGTTTGATTTTACTATAGCGTTCAAACAGCTCTAACTCACGCTCATCAGTAATAGTGGTCCCGCTTATACGCCTTTTTAAGGTAACATCTTCACTCTTAAGGCTATAGCGTGACTCTGATGCTATATTGATATAATTCGTTTCTGTTGCTTCACGTATATGCTCTTCAAACTCAGGATATGTTTCTATAAGCTGTGTCTGGGATATTATCTTGCCTACAATGATATGTGCAGCATCTCTGGCAAAAGGATCTTTGGAGCTGGGGTCTATATACAATTCCAGAGGGTCAATAGATTTTAACTTAACTTCCCCAGCCCCAAAATCAGCATCTGGGTCAATATGTGCCATCATAACGCCCATACCCTTCACATAATAATCATCAATAGCCTGCTTTAATTCAACATTGCCATTAGAGTGATCCCAGATGTAAGCCATCAGGTCAGAGAACATCCTACCGACTTTAGCATCGCTATTCTCTCTCGCTGTGGACTGAAATTTTGGACTATTGGATGTGAGCATAGCCTTTGCCTGCTCAACTGCACTATATACTACATTAACAACCAATGGCTCTTGTGCTCTCTTCCTGAGAGCTGATACTTGATCATCTGTCCATTGCTTGCCGTTGCGGAACTCATTGTCCTCAACTGCCTGCTTTATCCAGTTCTGCCTTGCAGACGAATAGTCTGAAAGCAAATCATGGGTTAGCTGTACTTCTTCTGTTTTAGTCTGATTACCTTGCAAAGTATGTGGAAAGGGTTGATTGACTAATTAATCAGTACTTAAACTCTTACTTTAAGTAAAAGTTCCTAAATTAAGCTATCTTCCAGCTTATATCCTGATCTTCCCTGTAAGTATAATTAATTTTTCTTTCTTTTGCAATAGTTTTGTGATTAGGAGTATAACATTTCTTCATAGCATAGAACAACCCGTCTAAAAGGTCATCATGCTTACCCCTAGGATAAAGTAAAAGCTCATCAACCATCTCTGGCAGATCATTTTGGATGAACATCTTCTTCTGTGCAAAATAAGGCTGCATAGTCTCAAGCCTTGATGATTTACTTGTTCTTGGACTCTCTTTTATCTCTAAGCCCGATATGAAGATCTTTTCTTCATCGCATCGCTGACGAAGGTATTCCCTAAGCATCTCCTGATAGCCTACACTCTCTACCCTGACCTTTACAGGCTTAAATAGTTTGAAATATTCTATAATGTTTTCAGCAAGCTGCATGGGAGTTGCCCTTTGGCGGTAATACTGGAGAATATACCTGTTATTGTTTTCGTCTACTGCAACAGGCATGATTACAGAGTAATCTGCCGTCTTGCGTACCGAAGAAGCAGGGTCAACCCCCATGAAGACATTGACAGGGAACTCTTTATCCCCATCTGTTAAATAATGCTTATCGTTATTGTCAAACTTGAGCTTATAGTCATGATGCTGAATATATTCCTGTTTAAACAACTGGTCCTCATCACCAGTGATCCAGCACATATATTCCCTATAAAAGACTGAAGTTCTGCCTATGGAATCCAGTTCTTCCTTCTTTTCCTTTAGTTTCGATATTGGCTGCCATTCCTCCCATAGAGCTTTGTTGCCATCCAGATCAGGGCTGAAATGCATATTCTTCCACCCCTTCATATCCTTTAATACCTCTACCATGCATCTCTGGTGCTGTGGAGTGCCAATGACACATATCTTACCCTTCTGAGGATCCAAAGATGGTACAGCACTCTGCAGTAGCCATCTAAGATTCTGCTCCATAGCCTCGGCTGTCTTGGTGTTGTTCTCATCTTCAGGGTCATCAACTATAATCAGAGTGGGACGCTGTGAACCAACCTTAATGCCACGCAACTGCTGTCCCGTACCCTTGCAGATAATCATAGAACCGTCTTTAAGCTCTATCTCGCTCTTAGCCCATTGCCTTGCACTGTGCTGCCCCCAGTACCCGTAGATCTGCCGGAAGGAATCACTGTACTCTATGGTGTCCTTGATTGTGCCAAGGAGCTTTATGGCATGATCTTGGGTACGGGAGACTAACACAATAAGCTTTGCCCCACTATGGTTCATGATATGATAAAGGGGATATACACCTCCAACAATAGAGGATTTAGCATGACCACGTGGGGCAATGATATTTGCCTGCTTGATATCGTCATCCATCAGGACATCGGCTATCTGGTAATGAAACTCTGGGGAAGAGGCTGAAAACATGTTAGGCATAATCACCTTGCCGAACATGATCATATTATCTTTCAGCTTTCGCCTGATATATGACTTATCTTCTTCCATTAATCACATTCATCGCTATACTGTTCATAATAATAACCCAGATCCTCCATCTCACGGAGTGTATCTATGGCTAACTTTGCCATATACTCGGGATTGCCGTTATGCATGACTGCCAATACATGAAATGCACTTACAGCTATCTGTAACTGCTGATCCCTGAGATTATCTTCCGTAATACCGTTATATTGTTTCTCAACTTCACTCAGGGGCTTCATGTTCTTCGCTCTTACGCTGCAGGGTAAGACGTTTATCTTCTTTTGCTATAGTATCGGCTATCTGTTTAGTCATATCCACCTGTATCGTGTCCGTTATCATCTTCTTACTAGGCTTCATCTCCAGTAAGTCCATTAAATAGTCGTTTGCCTTTAGAAAATTGTTTACATCACCCTTACTTTCTGCCATATGAAGGGCACGGAGTACATTATCAACTGCAAGCTCCTTATTTACACCCTTATCCTTTAGCAATTCCTTTAGTTTTTTCTCTATCATACGCTTTGCTACCTTTTGTTTTAGAAATCTGCGTACCGTTGCTGCCGGGATCTGTTGATCCGGTCTATATATTTTCCCAAGAGTATCAAAGTCCACCTTTCCAGAACTAAGCAGCATATGTGCGTAAGATGCAACAGTATTCTTAGCCCTAGTAGTGCCAGATTCATCATCATCCCATCTCCTCTTAGGGTTGGTCTTGCTATATACTCCATATTTGTGATTTCTCTCAAATAATATTTTGGAGAATCTGCTGACCCAGCCCACTCCGCAGGTTAGCTTTACAAATGTCTTAGTATTGCCATGCTTATCTGTATAATCCCTGCGGTCATAGCATTTGGATACATAATCGTCATCTGTGTATGCCCAATCGCCATCATACGCCTCTTTCCAATATATTATAACAAGCCCTCGCTTGGCTGCCTCAGCTTTTGTAAATATGTCGTATTTACTCGTTTTTCCGTTAATTCTGCGTTTTATTTTCATAAAAGATTTAAGTGTAGCTACTCTAAAGTAGCAGAGCTATTTATATATAGCTACTCTATTATTATATAATAATAATAGTACTACTTTAATCCATACTCTTTTTTGGAGGCGGCTCTACACCTAGATTTTGAGCTACTATACGGCTGATTATATTATATTCAGCATCAAGCTCCTCTGTGTTGGCATCTAGCTTACTTACAAACTCCTTGTACTGCTTCTCTGTCATTGTACGCTTCTCCCAAGCACCAGTCTCTAGATTAAACACCTCGTATTTCCGCTTCGCTTTAGTCTTCATGTTACACTTTAAGTTAAGTACTCTATAATACTGCTACAAGCCAGAATAGTTCCAGTACTCTTTTAAAAAGTACAACAAGAATGCGTGTGAGAGGAACGTAGAGTACCTACCCCCCGTTAATTCGGGTTGGGTTGGCTTAACTACGTTGAGTTCAGTTAATTGAGTTGAATTGAATTAACTCAATGTGTTCACTCGCTACTCTCACTCACTCAGAGCACATATATCCACGCATGTGCGATCCTTTATCTAATCCTTACACATCACATCTGTTACATGCTACTATGTATCTCCTCTATCTCTGGCAATTAAGCCACATATAAAGGAGTACATCATGAAACTACTAAGAGATATTTCTATCGCTATATTCACATCTATCACATCATTTCTTACACCAGATCCTGAGCCTTGGTACAGGACATGGACATGGAAGAGATGTTCTACTTGTAACAGAACACTTGATGGTCAGAGATTTCCAGACAGTCAACAGATACTTGGAACACCAGATGATCCACTATGCGAAACCAACGGTAATTGTAAGGTTGGACTCTTAAGCCCAGCCAGTTACAATCATACAAACCTTGTAACTCAAGTCGATCTTCACGAAAAAGATTGTTGTATGAGAGATCGTCCATGGTATGATTCGCATATCTGTGATAGCCTACCATTCTAAGATCAGCCCTGCTTGTCAGGGCTTTTCTTTTCTTCTACACCACCGAGTAGCAACAATGATCTTTCTCCTCTATTTGTGCTGGGTTAAATCCCCCAGTTTTGAAGAAAGTAAACTTCGGTTATATAGGCTATCTGATTTCTAGATTTGGATAGACGCTGATGGTAGGTAGCTCCTACCACTTTCTTCATTATTTTAGGCTAATCTACAGTCGCTCACATTCTTTTCAAGATTGATTATAAGCCGACTGTAGTAGAGCCTACCATCTTTCTCCTCTATTTTTGGCAACTATGCCATTAACAATTAAACATAGGAGTAATTATGTTTAAGTCACTTAAATCATTCCTCATTAACCTTGGCTGGTTCACCGTAGGTGTAACTGCCATAGCTGTTGAAGAATCTTATAAAGCAGGTAAAATCGTTGCTGATGCCGTCAAAGACGGAGATCCGCAGAAGTATGCCCGCTATCAGATCACCCGTTTAAAGTGCAGAGAACCTCTGCATAACCATCATGACGGCTGTCCAGCTTGCGATATGCCTGTCTAAACCCGTAGCCTTGCCACCTATTTAGAGTCTGAATCAGACGTAGGTGCTTGGCTACACATACATGGAGTAAAACATGTACACTCAAATAACATTAAAAAATGGCTTAACAATAGCCAACTTTTCCTCACCTCATCCATTTACATTCACAACAGGCGAAATACTGCCAGCTTGTGAACCAGAATGGTCAAAAAAGATGTCTTTAAACGTTTATGAAGAATCTACTGAACGCAGAAAAACCAATGATTACAATCATGGTATGATAGAAACTGTCGGTCTTTGGAGCGACACTAAAATATCAGTAGGGATACCTGACGTAGTTCGTAAGAATTTACTTCTTGTACAAACTAAATTAGACATCGACATTGTCCTTGTTTCATTTATGCTTCTTAAAGCCCTGAAAGACTGTGATGTCTATTGGGGAAAGAAAGATCTAAGTAATGGAAGATATCACGATCACGATAATATTTGGAAATGCCGAACCATTCGCTGTGCAGATCGAATCACTAAAGAGATCTATCCAGATAGATTCTGTATTTAATTAGCCCTTCTCTTTATTTCAGTATTAGATTATCAAACACTTGTGAGTAAGCAGATGCTGAATCGAGTGAACTCTGAAGTTGACGAACTTCTTAATGCTCAAGGTAGGATGAAATAGCAAGGTAATCTATAATCATTGGAGAGTCATACATTTGTGTGGCTCTCCTTTATGTTTAGTAATTTAATAACAACAAAGGAGTCACTCATGACCAAAGCACAAAAAAGGCTCAAACGAGCAAAAAACAAAAAAAAGAACTTAAATGTTCAACGTTCTCATCAACAATTTAAAGAAAGTCCTAAAAGACCAAAAGAAAGGAGTCAATAATGGACAGCAACATGGGTTTTAGCGAAAACTTAGCAGGTGATATACACTTGATAATGGCTTATTATGACCAGTTTAGACATCTTTGTAATAACAAAGAACAAGAACATGGTGATATGTTAGAAAAAATCTCCCACCTAAAATGGGAGATTGAAGATCTCGAAACAACGATAAGTGGCATGAATGAACATTACGAAGAACTAAAAGTAAGAAAAGATCTATTCAGGGAAAAAGCAATTGACCTCGAAAAACAAATCGAGTCTATCAATGCTCGCTGGTATAATAGACTATATGTCTTTGTCACTTCAATACGTTTTCGATCTCCAATTACTGCTAAGTAATATAACTGCCTCCTCTATTTCTGGGCATTATGCTCAGTTATAGGGGATGGCTTTAAACAAGCCAATTTCCAACAAGCCCCGCAAGACTTGGTGAACGCACCGTATAGGGTAGAGACTGTATTTAACGATGCAGTCCTGCCCTACTTGAAATTGGGCAGTATGTCAGTATTAAAAAACAAGAGTAATCTTGTTTATCTCTTCTTACGAGATGGAGAAAAATACCTTTTCTACTTGGACGCTCTGGATAGAGCGGTAAAATACACACAGATGTGCAAATGCATAATGTGCCTTGGACATGAAATGAATAGTAAACTAAAAAACACTTAGTCTCGTTTTTATCATGCTATTATGTGGGTTGGCTAATTGCATCCGCCTTCATTTGTGAATCCCACCATACTGCTCAAACTTAAGAACTACTTCCTCTATTTTTGGCAACTCTGCCACTCAATCAAACAATAGGAGTTACACATGAGTAACACACTAAAAAAGATCATAGCCAAGATGCATCAAATTGCTGAAAAAGCACCTGAATTTGATCAAAACGATCTTTGGCTTTCCAGATCAAAGGAAACTGCCAACGGCTGGGATAATCAAGCCACATCTATAGAAGTATTGTTAGATGATCCATCAGACGAATACTTTTATAACGTCTGGTGTAACTGCACAGATGACGGCATAAAAGCCCTTGATAGTTTTGTTGAAACAGAACTTATACCAAACGGCTTGAGACTGCTTGCAGGTAAAGATCACGGAAATGGAAAGGTAGATCCTGATACCAGAACCTTCTCAAGAGATGGTCAATCCGTTAGATATATGATTGCTAATCCGTCAGCATCATAATACCACCACTCAATCGAGCGATGAGCAGATGATAGTGTTCACAACAGATTAAGTGATAACTAAGCCACGTGGGACATCCTGCGTGGCTTTTTTTAATTAAAAGGTGTTCGCAGGGCGAACCCAGTACGCTTAAAGCCACCAACTGCATTTACTGCAGAATTAACGTGGGGCATGAGCAACAAGCTGCAAATACCAATTGACTAAAGTGCAAACAATCACTAATTTGTGCCTACAATTTATAGGGAATTATTAACAAGATAAACCATTCTTAACCTTTAATATTACTATATTTACAGCACACCAAGAAATAAAAACACTACGAGCATTATGTTCTAGTAAACACATTAAATGAGTGGCAAAAAACGGGGGGCAGTTCAAGGCTAAGGACTGCCTCCTTTATTTTTGCTAACCCTCAAATAAATAGGAGTCACTAATGAAGTGTAAGCACCATCCTGATGTAGTACTGGAAGTAGTAACTACAGAAGTAAAAGAAAAAGTTCCTTGGCTGGATGAACCAGTTATAACATATAGAGAAGCAGAATATTGCCCTAAATGCTGGGGTAAGCATGAAGAAGGTGAATCAATGAGACATGATCTCACTGATGACTTCTTATGTGAAATACAACCTGAAGAACTTGATTACTGGGAATTACAAATAGATAATTACATCGAATCACAAGTCGATGAAAGGAGAGCCAAATGAATACATTCAAAACATTAGATGAAGTAATGGGACCAGTGCTTACAGATATTAAACGCACTAGGGAAAAAGATAGACTAGAAAATCTTGAACTAGCAGTAAGCGGTGTAGAATCATGCATTAATGACATGAATGAGACATCTCAGGAGCTTGATGAATTGTGGTCAAAACTATCTACAGTTGAAATCATATTGGAACGAACTCAAAAAAGGTTCATCAACAGAATAGCAACACTTAAAAGATACATTGAAGATGTAAAGGATCTATTATGATTACAGAACAAGATGTTATTAACGATAACCTAGCCATTTACTTAGAACCAGTCTTTAAAGAAGAATGGAAACGTGTAGTAAATGAGATAGCACATGAGCATGAAGTAAATCTAAAGACAGTTGAACAACTATTCTTTGCTCATCTAGCAGTTCATTTATCATTAAATAAATTCTTAGGAGATAAAGAATGAGTACAGCACGAATATACACAGGAATAGCTAAAGTGGTAGGATTAACTGGTTATGCTATTAATCAAACCCTTAGAGCTGCAACTGCTGTATCAAGAACTGTAGCAGATCGTGTCAACAATGTCAGACGCTATAGAATAGAACTGCTTGTTGACGGAGCTACGTTAAAAACAAAAGATGACCAATCAACCAGAGATATTGTAAGAACCATAGAAAATATGGATGATTACGGTATAACTGGTGTCATCATACATGAACAGGATTAACTATGATAATATTCGAAGTAATGGGATTTATAGTTAATCTATTCATGTTTGGTGCAGGACTGTTCCTGATCATGTGTTCAATTATGGGTTTCATATTCATATATGACACTATCGAAAGGAAAAGAAATCGTGTCTAAATCAGCAAGAGCACCAGATAGGCGACCTGCCATAGCCTTTGATGAAAAAAGTGAAGTACAGGCTATATTAGACGCTTTAAACGCCTATCGCTATGAACATATAGATAGGAATAACAACAAACTCGATGAGTATTACAGAAAACTGATAGATGTAATTGAAGACTGTATAAAACTCTTCGACAAAGAGAAAGGATAAACATGGAACTTATATTTGCAAAACTAGATGAAATAAAAGAGAGTAAGTACAATCCTCCTGTAAGAACAAAATCAGTTAGCAGACTGATGAAGAATATAGCAGAGAATGGACTTCTCACTCCCATACTGGTTGATAACAAGTATATCATAATTGACGGACACAGACGTAAAAAAGCTGCAGAACTTCTGGATATGAGCGAAATACCAGTTATTGTACATGATGGAACTTCTTCACGTAAATATTCTAAGCTATTTGTAGCTACAAGCCAAGACACTATGATGATTGGCGGTAGCCAATGGCTATGGATGTATACACAGGGAAGAGATATTCCTGAAAAGCATCTGTTTAGAATAAAGAAACTGGAAGAATACCTTGGACCTGAGTTTTCCAGAGGAATGTTTATGCAGTTGATTAAAAAGAATAGATCTGCATCAACATATCAGAATGTTATGGGTATGTATCGTAAGTACACAAACAAAAGAACTAAAGCTCACATGAAAGCGTTAGCATACTATCTCTTAAATGTTGATAGCTGCTTTAAGCTTAAAAATGCTTTAGTAACATTCATACCAATTAATCTACTTACTAAGTGTATAGAGCAAAAGAAGAAGATTAATGTAGTGTGGGAAACGGAATGATAGATGTCGTATTACAATACTACAAAAGAAGAGAAAGATCTTAAAAAATATCATTCTAAAGCTGATACACAGGATCAGATGATATTAAAATACTTTCATGAGCATGTCATAGCCTCACCATCAGAAGTATGGGTATGGTTCAGCAGTAACAATGTTGGAAATGTACCCATTACTTCTATAAGGAGAAGTATAACAGATCTAACTAATGAAGGTAAGCTTTTCAAAACCAGAAAGAAACGTAGAGGTTATTACGGCAGAGATGAATACATCTGGACAATACCAAGCTATAACTTTACAAAGGAGAATAAAAATGCCTGATTATGTTGATACTATGATGTATGTAGGAGAAATGCCTTGGCACAAACAAGGTGTCATGGTAAAAGATGCTCCCACCATCAAAGATGCTATAGAACTAGCAGGTCTTAACTGGGAAGTTAAGAAAGCACCTACTTATTTTAAACAAAATATAGGTAGGAACTTTCTTAGATTTTCAGGTGTTGAGAAAGAAACTGGTCACTATGTAACATACAGAACTGACAGAAACGAGCCTCTTGGGAATGTTTCAGGACGCTACGAGATCCTGCAGAACAGAGATGCTTTTGAACCATTTGAACCTATGCTTGACATGGGATTCAGTATTGAAACTGCTGGAGCAGTTCAAAAAGGTAGAAAGATCTGGGTTCTTGCTAAAGCACCGGATCAGTACACCGTAGGTGATGATAAGATAAATCGTTACGTATTTATGTTCACATCACATGACGGCAGCACTGGCAATTGCTTTAGAGATACAATGATCCGTATTGTGTGTTATAATACACTTGATTATGCTCTAAGTAAAAAAGGCACTTTCGAGTACAGCTTAAAACATACAAGCAGCATTAAGCAGCGTGTAATGAATCTGAAAGAAACTATAGCTGAAAGTGAAGGTAACTTTGCTAAAGCAATAGAAAGTATGAACAGGTTTCAGGATATAGAACTTAATGATCATACATTAAATCTTTATCTGGAAACAGTTATACCATTCTTGAAGAACAGAAACAAAGAGAGTATTCCAGAAAAAGGAATATTCGTTAGAAATACTGCAAAGCCAGTATATGATAGATTGGTACATCTGTATCGTAAGGGACAGGGCAATAAAGGCAAAACTCTATGGGATGCCTACAATGCCGTGACTGAATACTATACACATGACAAACAGTACAAAGACTGGGTGCAAGCTACACAATTTGGCAAGCCTTATGACTACAAAGTCACAGCTTACAAAGTAGCTGAACAGTTTTCTAACAGTTATCATACTGAAGCTGGACCTGTCTACTATTCATAACCTCAAAGGAAGCGGTACAGCACACACTTCATCTCTTATGGACTCCGCAAGCCTATCAGAGATCGTACTGCTTCCTTTATTTATGCAGGTGGAGTTAGAACTTAGAGGATATCCGCAAAAGCCGTGACAATGACAGCAAGGGCTACGGCACACCTGCAAAATATGGGGAGTGGTGACGAGTACTCATACGCTGGAGAGAGAATCTGCAACCAGCAGCACTCCCCGAAAACTTATAAGAGACACTGGGACGGATTAGGCAAGAGTGATAGTCGAGACTCATCGTAAACATGGATATTGAATTTGTCACCATGAACGTCCCAGAAGATTTTAGCTGTGGTATCATATGATATTACATAGGAAACCAGCTCGTCAACTAATGGCATGTCTTGTTAACGACTACAGGAACCAGTACGATGGTATTGCAATACCACAGCATAACTTAAGAAACCAACAAAGGTGGGGACACTAGGATGAACGCTAGTGCACAGCTCAGTACTCCGACCTTCCCACCCTACGGTTTAAATAACAAAACAGAAAGGAAATAAATACATGAAAGAACTGAATGTATTTCAAAAACTGAATATTGTTCAGACATCTCTTAAAGTAGAGAAAGGTCACAGAAACAATTTCGGAAACTATAACTATCGCAATCTTGCAGATATCTTTGAAGGTGTGAAACCACTACTCAATGAATTAGGTTGCTTTCTAACTGTAGACGATGAAATTGTATGTATCAATGGATTCAACTATATCAAGGCAACAGCAACATTTAGTGATGGCAATGACTCTATATCTGTAAGGGGATGGGCTAGAGAGTCTGTAACTAAGAAAGGTATGGACGATAGCCAGATTACTGGAGCTACATCATCTTATGCACGTAAATATGCCTGTAACGGTCTATTTGCAATTGACGATACTAAAGATGCAGACAGTATGGATAACCGTGAAGAAACACTGATCAATGGACAAAAACCTGTTAAAGGTCATATTACAGTAGATCAGAATGTTAAACTGGAAAGACTAAGCAGAAATCCTGTATTTAACAAAACAGATAAAGATAAAGCTAAGAAAGTAAGATCCTTCATAGATAAGAACCCTACTGAAGAACAAGCTGATGCTGCTATAGAGAAAATTCAAATACAAATAAAAGAACAAAAGGAGGCTGCATAATGCCAGCAATTAGTGAATCAATAGGAACAGTTAAATCTGTATCTATAGAATATGATGCAGAGAGAGAATGGGGTAAATGGAACCCATGCTTTGACATGTTCTTAACTGTTACATATAACGATGGACAGAGTTGGGATAAGAAACTAGAGATCTTTGGAATGCTAAAACGTGATCTGCCAATAACCGATCAGAAAGCGTGGGGATCTGCATTCAAAGTAAGAGCGTTCTTTGAGTCCTGTACAGGCAAAAAGAGCCTCATGATGCAAGATGACTATACGGTTCCAGAATCATGGTTTGATGAAGTTGTTGGTAAACAATTTATGGTATGCTCTTACAAGACTACCAAGATTAGAAACAACGGTAAACCATTTTGGAACACATATTCTATTGTAGCACCACCCAGTGCACTACAAGGTACTTTAAAGAATAAAGTACTCAAAGAAGTCGAACAGGGATACATCAAGAATTATGATTCAGATGATGCATCAACCGATTTTGATTATGGGAATAATACTAATAATCAATCAACAAAGACTGCAGAACCTGAAAAGGAAACTGCTGATTTTGATGTAGATATTTAGTATTTGGTTGAGTGGTGAGAAAAGTATCAGGGGCAGAGATGTCCCTGATACTAAAACGTAGGAGTTACAATGGAAAAGCAAGATTGGTATTTAGAATATGCAACAGGCAGTGTAAGTAATAGAAACCAGCTATGCAGATTAGAAGACTTTTCTGAAGTTGCAAAGCTGAATGCAGGTGGAGAAATCTACCGCAGTATGTTTCTATACTCACCTGATATTGTTGCATTCGTAGCAGAGAATAACACAGTAACTGGATTTAACGGTATACAGGCAGTAGATAAGATTGTAGTAGATATAGACTATGTGAAAGATAAAACCAATGGAGATGAATTAACTGTTACGGCAGTATTCGACATATGCGATGCTATGCATAATAAGGGCATTGAATATGGACAGCATTATCAGATATGGTTCTCTGGAACTGGCTTTCACATTCACTTAGGCAATGTTTACGGCTTTGAGCCATCAGCTAACATTGCCAAGCAGGTTCGTGCTACTATGCAGAGAGACTGGGGTGAATATATAGATCTGATCTATGACTCCAGACGCTTAATACGAGCTGGGTGGTCATACAATCAAAAATCAAAACTGTACAAGATACCTGTACCGATTCCAGATTTAGCTAACTTTTCTTATCAGACAATAGCTGAAAGTGCTAAGAAAATGGGTGGTCATGAAACACCATCTAAGATCAAACACGAAAAGATCGAAGGCTTAGATCCTATAGATATGAGCCGCAAGAACACAGAAGAAGTACGTAAAGTGTTTGATAATGCTAAAGGACAGACCAGCAGATATATTACATGTGCACAACACATTTATAATGCAGGGTATGTTCCTAAGCATAGACACAAACATCTTCTTGCATTAGCCAGTATATGGCGTAAGAAATGGGGTTTAGACAAACATGGATGCGATAACCTTGCAAGGTCATATATGGCTAAGGTAGAGAAACCTCTACCTGCTGAAGAGACAAGCAAAGTTGTATCAGATGTATTCAAGAGCGATTACAATTATGGATGCAATCATGAAACACTGCAGCCTTATTGTGATAGCAAATGTATACTATTTCGATATAAGAATCTGGATGAAACATCTGGAGTGATGAATGCAGAAGATATGATCAATAAACTTATTGAAAATGTAAACTCTGATTTCACAGACAGATCGTTTAATCTACAGGAAGTATTCCCATTCTTACCAGTAAGTCATATGTTCAAAACAGGTCAGCTTATAACTCTTATAGGTGATACTGGTTTGGGCAAGACAGCTTTTGTACAATACTTGGTTACAAAATTAAGAAAGATCAAAACATTGTTCCTTTCATTAGAAGTAGAAGAAGACACCATGATCAGAAGATTTCTTCAAGCATCGTTAAGAATGACAGAAAATCAAATTCTTAACGGTGCTAAAAATCTAGATCCTAGGATTGTAAAGGACGGGCTTGATTCTATATCACACATAAAACTAAAATGCTCTTGTCCAGACATACAAAATCTGGCAGGATTTATTTCAGACAATGAAGCTAAAATAGTTGTAGTTGATACTATAGATCGAGTACCAGCTAAGTATGCTGGTAAAGACGATTTCGCAAGACAGGAGATAATAGCTAATAGTCTAAAAGACATTGCAATTAGTGAAGATGTAATGATCATAGCGGTACATCACATTTCTAAAAGTGCATCTTATAGAATCAGGGAAGGACAGCGTTTGGACGTTCATAGCGGTAAAGGAAATAGTGCTATTGAACAGAAGTCCGATCAGTACATAAGTTTTGAAGGTCTTGAAGGAAGTAAGATCAGAATTATAGAATCGTTGAAAGCAAGAGATGATTCTCATTTCAAGCTCACAGTTAATTATAACTGGGAAACATTCAGTTTTGATAAACGCAACTAAGAGATGGGCACAGATTCCTTTATTTGTGCCCTCTCTCCACATACTAGGAGCAAAACATGGGAAAGATAGTAGTTAAAGTAATAGATAACCAAATTCACAGCATAGAGGGGCATGATACTCAAGTAGAAGTACATGATGACGGTAAAATAGTGCATATGAATTTTAAAAAACAGGAATATAACTATGAAGAAAGGAAGATCATGGACCCTTCTAGGTATCCCTTTGATCAGAACGACAACAACGGAAAAGAACTACAAAAATAGTATACTAAGACAATATAAGATCATACTGTTAAGAACATTCCTATTAAGTGTAGGATACTCTTCATTTGAAGGCGATAGTATCATTATACAAATAGGAATAACCAAATTGGAGTTATTCACTTCATTCACAATAAAGAACAGGTGGTTCAGATGAAAGAAGTGCCCGGAGTAAAGGTATATCCAATGCCAAAAAACAAAAGAATGAGAGAGTTAATAGAAAACTTAGCAAATCTTGAAAGCTCTGATTATGATCGTTTAAGCAGTTCTGGAAGGCATTATATAGGTAAGATATGGAATCTTCTGGGAATGCAAAGTCAGGAACAAATATCAGGGAATAAAACAGATCGGAGCACAAAATGAGTGGCAAAGCACCAAAACAAAAAGGTAATAGAATTGAAAGAGAGTGCGTTAATTTAGCACAAGGCTATGGATTCAAATCACGCAGAGCATGGGGATCTGACGGCAGATCACTGGGCTGGCATGAAGAAGTAGACATGGTAATAGAAACTAATGGTTTCTTTGAAGACAACTTGAAGTTCCAAGTCAAGGCTAGAAAAGCTATAGCTAACTACCTAAAGCCATGTGAACACGTAGATGGACAGATATTAAGAGAAGATGGCGATAAAGATGCTTATGTCGTTATCAGATACAAAGACTTGTTGAACATCTTAAAGATGTTGACGGGGTAGGCTTTTTAACACATAGTATGTGTGGAAGGCTGACAAATGATAAACAGGGGACGGTTGGCTAAAACTATCCCCTGTTTTAGTGCATATCAAAGCAATGTAGGAGTCACTATGAATGCAAAAGAAATTAAAGAACTTTTAGATATTATTAGCAAGCTTATAAAAATGGCTAAAAAGGGCTATAGAATTGAAACGTCTGATGTAGAAACAGTAGATATAATTATTAATCAAATTAAGGAGGTTATTGATGGGGTCGAGTATCAAAGACTTTATGGGAAGGATTATTAATAAACATAACATCCGTCAATTACGATCAGATAGAAACTATTGGATACAAGACTGTCGTAAAGCAGATAAAAAAATAAAGCATTGTCCAAGATGCAATAAATGCTGGGAAACGTATAAAGAGCAGCGTGGCATTAATAACAAATCACGTAAAAGAAAAGTGTACTTAAACATGTATAAGGATTTTCCTGCATACGGAAAGGAGAAAGCAATATGCCCGATGTGCCAGAATTAGAAGAAGTACTCTGGAAAAAGATCCAATTGCTTATAGACGCTTTGGATACAATAATAACAACACATGCTGACAGCGGTACTCTTAAAGAGATCGCTCGTCAAGCATTGAATCATATATTGGAGGACGAGTAATGGAGTTTACCTGTATTAAATGTGAATTTAAATTTCACGAAACAAAAATGGACACAGATGAGCGTATGTGTTACGACTGTCTCGAAGAAGATGACACAGAGCCTACAACGGCTGATGAGTATAATAAAGTACAGAACTATGGACCTCCCTATTCAATGGCTAATCCAACTGGAGAACCTGTTGGTGCACAACCTTACCCAGAATGGGACTGTGAAAAAGGATGTTACATCCTTCCTAAAAAGAAAGGTATTCAACATGATCCTGAGTGTTAAATATGATCTATGATAAAGGAAATCCACTTACAGGAGACGAAATACTAAACAAGATACATAGTATTGGTAAATATTCATTTTGTTTTGGTTTACTGAATGAGACGGGAGAATTAATTCATGAAGAAGCAATAGCTATATATGAACCAGAATATAATGAAATTATAAAAGACTTAAGTAAGATATTAGTGGTATCTGGTTTATCAATAGGTGAATCAATATTTAGCGGGGATCATTTCCTTACTCTAAGAGAAAAGGAATGGTTTGTTGCTAATATTGAAAATTTTAGTCAACCATATACTAGACTTATTTTTGAATCAAGATAGAAAGGAAACAATATGACTGAAACAGTAGAATGGTATGCATGGGAAATGTTTACTAACACCGAAGCTAATGCTTGGTGGCTGATGATGTGCGTATTTGCAATAACCTGCATCACATTTATCATAACAAACATTTCCATAAGAAAAGGAATAGATGATATCAAAGATCATCTTGGAATAAAAGAAGGGGATAAACATGACAAACAAACAGATCAGAGCTGAATTTTCAAATGTAGGAGTTCAGTTAGGTAAAGGATCTTTAGAAAGTATAGAATACGAACTAAAGGCACTTGTTAGAAGAATGGCTAACAGATGCGAGTTGCATAACATAAAGAGACTTACACCAGAACTCATGTGGGCAGCTCTTGGAAGGAACGTGAAATAATGGGTTATCACACAGAGTTTCATGGACAATTCAATCTAAATAGACCGCTAGATAAAGAGACTCATGAGTTTCTAACTAAACTAGCAAGTACTAGAAGAATGAAAAGGAGAATGGATCCTAAGTACGGAGTTCAAGGCGAGTTCTATGTAGACGCAGCAACTGAAGATGATCCATTCGGTCAAAACGAAGACGAAACAGTTACTGATGGTAACAGACCTCCCAGAACACAGCCAAGCCTATGGTGTCAATGGATACCAAACGAAGACGGTACAGCTATTGAATGGGATGGTGGAGAGAAGTTCTATGACTATATAGAATGGATAGAATATATACAGAAAGCTATACTAGACGATAAAGGCTATCATCTCACTGGAACAGTTTACTGGGACGGAGAAGAAAGTGGAGACTTAGGGCAGATAGAAATGCGTGGCGGTAAAAGGATTGTGAGACACGCTCAAATATCCTATCATGAGCAAGACTTTTACCGAGTATGATCTGTAAATCTGTTTATATTGTAAACACGGATGGTCAAACAGTAATAGCTACCTATGACCTGCAAAAAGGAATTTTCCAGTCTCATACTATAAATGGAGTAAAACACCTTAGAAAATGGGGCTGGAATATTCAAAAGAAAGATACAAAAAGAAAATGGCATCCAAATACTCCAGATGTCAAGTAAAAAGGGGATAAATCCCCAAAAAAAGGGGATAAAACTTGTTTTTTCCTGAAGGAGATAAGATGGATAACGTAGAAACACCAGAGTTCACATACACCAAGCATGATATGACTACTACTGATAAGTTTGAAGATGTAGATGCAGGAACTTTAGAGTATAAGGAGACATTTGATAAACTGTTAGTAGAAGTAGTTCATAGTGTTTTAGAAAACAACAATACATTTGATGAGCTAAAATTCTATATGAAACAATACTACTGGTCCTATGAAAACAGAGAACAGGATAATCTGCCTATTGATTTACTGTTAGAAGAATGGGACCCATATCGTGAGTGGTTGGAGCCGGGGGGATAAAAGCGGTTTATATTATAAATAATAAAAAGGGGGGCTAGTCCTCCCTTTTTTTTTAAGCCTCTCCAAGGATCTCTTCAATACCGGATATTTGTGTACGTCTTTTTTTAGCTTTATTTATTCTGCTGATCATTTGATGATACGGAAACCTGAATAAGATCTCAGGTGCTCTCTCTACACCGTGGAACGGTCTTGGATCAGCTAACTGCTTTAATTGCCTGACACCACGCCCAAAAGGGAACAAGGTATACATAGTATAGCCTGTAAAGTCCTTATACTGCCCAGTTAATAGCTCTCCAAACGCTTCAGGGATCCTAGCTATAGGCGGTTTCAATACATTAAGAGGACCAAGCTTAGATCCAAAGAATGCCATATCCTTTTCACGTTTATCTCCAAATGTCCAGTCTGCCATTGCCTGCACCCAGTCCCAAGGTGGTGGCAGCGTTGTATCAAATATGCTGAACATAAAGGCTGCACCTAGTGCATACATAAACATATCTATAGTAAAGGTGTCTTTAAACCTTTCATAGGACTCTGTTCCCGGTTTAAAGCCCTGTAGCTTGGCTTGCCTGTAGAACTCCTTACGGATTCTAACACTATTGAAAGCAAACAGCTTGAATCTGCCCATTACTTTACCCATAGCTGTACGCATGAAAGGAGGTCTGAAAGCATTCTGATACAAGAATTGTGTCATCTCAATGCCTTTTTCTGCTTGTTGAAATACATAAGGATCAGCAAGCGACATGTTTCTGCCTGCAGCTCCAAAGCCTTCAACTGCCTGCATAGCATGTGCGGTAAAAGCATTTAAGCGGTTGACTCGTTCAGATTGTTTCATAAGAAAACCACCATATTTTAGCATAAGATCTTTAACGCCATATCTTTTAGCAACATCTCTTACGCTTTCATCCCTGTTGCCTTTCTTAGACTTCATAGCTTTCAAAAGATCCCGCTGGAAATCTTTGATGTTTACACCAGCATTCTTTAGTCTGCTGGTCATAGCACTATTATATTCAAACTCGTTTTGTATAAAGTTATCTATTACACCACGCTCTTCTAAGTATGTCATAAGATCTTTACGATTCCTTACTTCCTTACCACTTAAAAGTTTAAGTACAGAATTGCCATCCTTATCACTAAGCAATGTTCTATAGACACGATCATTGCTAAAACTATTCATATAGTTACGTACACCAGCACTCCCTATAGCCATAGTAGCACCACCAAATATATTAGTAGTCCATGTGCCAGTATTGGCAAGAAGTGTTAGTAGCTCATATTGAGCTTCACCCCTGCCCAGATCATGCAGTACCCTTGTAAAGTACTCCTTTCTGGCTTGCGGATCTTTAGGTATGGCTTTGTTATTAAAAAAAGGTATAGCTTCTTTTTTACCAAGCTTACTCTGATATAGTTTCTCCATCCCTTTAACCATTACATCATCAGACAGGTTGTAATACATATTCTTCTTGTTAAGGTGGAGCAACTCTCTGCCTTGTTCGGTCATCATCTTCTCAGAGAAATGAGACTGATAGCCTAAAGAATCTTCTGCATATAGCCGAACATAGTCAGCCCATACATCTACATAATTTTTATATCTTAGTTTATCTGAGATTTCTATATCAGATACACCTTTATATAGATCTTTAAATCTTTTTTCTTCAGACTTACTTGGTTGGTAATCCCTCATGTTCTTAAGCATTATATCTATTTCATTTTGTGCCTTAAACTTCATCAGGTTTCTAAAATAACCTGATATAAGAGCATTCTGATAATCATTGATCAGATCATAACTTCGTTTAAATGGTATTGGATCTTTACCACGTGGCTGTAGCGGTGCTGGTCTTACCCCAGTTCCTGCTACATCACCTTCCATGCCAGTAGAATCTATATTGATTCTATCTGCAGGATCTACAAAAGGATTCTCCTGCTGAATCTGTCTAGCTATTTCTGTTTGTAGAGATGGATCCTTACGGGCTATCCATTCAGCCTGTTGAAGTTTTATACCTTCTGGTACATTCCTAAGACTATGGTGAACATACTCATCAAATTTTCTTTTGAATGTTGCCTTAAAAGGTTTTTCCTTTCTCTGGAGTTCACGAAACTCTTTTCTGTTCTTAGGATTACTATCATAGAGTCTTTTCTCAAGCAAGTATTCATATCTATATCTGCGTACACCATCTATACCTACCATACCAATGATCTTATCAGATTGCTCGACAGCATCAATAACTTTCTTCTGGAATAACTCAAAGTCAAATCTGCCATTCTTATCATAGCGTATATATTCGTTTACTCTACCATATGTATGCTCATTATCTATAGTATCCCAATCAAAATCCTGCTTATTAATACCTTTAGTTGACACCCACTTGTTCCACATCTTCTCATTGAAGTTAGTCAATTCGCTATTTAACTTATCGAATGTTGCTCTATTGATCTCTTTAGGCAAATCGTCAATAGGCAGCCTCCCTTCACGTACTTCTATTAAGCTATCCATATATAGATCACGTTCATTAGGACTCTTAAGTGAACCAATGATTTTATCAAGCTCTGCTCTTTCGTCTGGCTTAAAGTTGGTATACTTATCTAAACCAGCCTGACTCTTTTTAAAATAGTGCCCTATAATGCCTATAGGAGACATGATCTGGCTTACTTCTCTAACAACTGGACCTTTACTGGTCATAACAGTCATCTTGATCTTATTACTGCTTCCTATGATATTTTTAGCTACCATCTTTTCATCGGTAGTCATAGGATGCTCATAGAATTGCATAAGTTTTAATTCCATATTGGAATTGTCTCTCATACTCTTCCAGTAATTGTTTACCATTCTGAAGTCACTCATATCCATTGTAGTAGCATCACGTGGTGATCCCATCCTTGATGTAAAATCCATGAACCAGTTATTAAAATCTTTACCAAGTATAGGATGGTCATCTATTAAAGATTGAAATTTCTCTATCTCTTTAACATCAACATCATAAATTGCCAAGCCCTTGATCTCTTTAGACTTGATTATTTCGTTCAGCTCATGATGAACCTTAGCATTATTATTCAATGGTGTCTTCTTCATATCAGACATTTTAATATCTACACTAGGTTTTTTTGTCCCGCTAACACGATTATATATAGTATCCATTCTCTGGTAGAAAGACCTCTTGGCTCTCATTGGAACCATACGGGATGCATGTATAGGCTTAAAGTACTGTGGAGAATCTTTAGAAGTCTTTAATGGTCTAATAGGACTTAACAGCCAATAACTAAAATAATCCTGTAACAAGCCGTCTGTAAGCCCTGCAGAGCGTTCAAGTGCTGCGAGCTTAGACATGGTATCATATATCTTGCCGTCTAGATCTACATTCATAGCATTATCACGTGCTTTATCACCATGTATTTCTCTGGCAAACTCTTTTATCTCAAAAGCAGCCTCTTTTATTTTAGGATAAACATCTTCAACAACATTTACGGTTCTGCCTTGCTTGGCAAATTCATTTTGTATCTTAATGAATTGATCTGTTAGTAATTCCATTGTGGCATACTGCCCAAGCTCTTTACCTATGAACTCAAGAGCCTGCTCTGGATTGGAAACCATTAAGTCTCTCATTCTTTGTGATGTAGCAAAAGATAACTCACTTGCTATAATATTATAATGTTCACTTAAGTATTTAGCAACTATATTATTCCTTTGTTCAAGCTTTCCGCTTGCATTCCTATAAAATCCTTCTATACCTAAAATAGTATCATACATAAGATTTTGTACTTCTACTAAATTTTCAAACATAAAACTCTCTCTAGTGAAACCTAGATTTTCAAGTTTCTGGTTGAGCTTTGGATATATAGTATTGATTCCTGCTTTGTATCCCATCTTATTATTGGAAGCTTTGATTGAATCTAATACTTCAAATAATTTCTTCTGCCTATCGTACTCATAGTTATATTGTCTAGGCTTTATATTATCTATAGCCTCTTTTATACCGCCTATTTCTGTATTTCTCATTAACCTAATGAAGTCACTATAATTATCTATAGACTTTCCCTTTTCAGTAACATCAAATAAAGATCTATATAATAAATCTCTGAACTGGTTGTAAGGTCTTACATTAGGATCCTTACTGGCATCTGCTGACTTATTAACAATCATAGTGCCCAGATCAAGGAAGAACCTATGTGCTTTCTCTTTGCCCATAGGAGCATTCTCCTTTAAACGTATATTAAGACTTCCTTTAACAGTCTTACCCTTTCTCGTTTTGTAAGAATATGGTATTTTTATATTACCGCCATTTGCGTTGATATAATCATACATGTTCTGCATAGCTATCTTAGCTGATAGCCCGTAACCCAGCCCCTGTTTACCAGTACTGGCGTTCTTAGCTACCTGAAACCTGTGGGATGGTGAGAACATCATAAACTTCTCATCCATGAAGTCTTTTCTAGTTACTTCACTCATGTCAGCTTGAAACAAGTCTTCAAGCATAGACTCATATTCCTTGTTCCAATGTTTACGCTCATTCCTGTTGACTTCATAAAAGTCAATCAACTCTTTATTCATACCCTGAAATATCTTGATACTGTCTGAATCTTTATCTGCTCCACCAAGATAGGTATTGTCTTTGTGGTGCGTAAATGATCCCGCACCTTTCTGATTTGTCCAACCCTTGAAACGTAGTTTACGTATTCCAGATATCGAATCAGCAGGAGTACGTATAGTAAGAAGGCTGAAAGCCTGATCAAACTCCTTCTTAGCCTTTTCGGAAAGTCCTGCGGAGTGTTCCCTAAGATATAAGTCCCAAACCTTGCCAAGGGTGTTTGACTCACCCCTAAATACCACAGGCATTTGTTTAAAACCATTGTCAAGATAAATTTCTCCTTCTTCCAGCAATCTGTTTTTCTTAGCAGGATCTATTTCAACATAGCTCATCATGTCTGGAGTAAAACCCTTCAGCCATGATTTACCTCCTGTATGTATATATGGATTGCTTATTCGCTTAGTAAAATATTTACGTAAAGCGTTAAAATAATTATTCTTATTAAAACTCATAGTATGCTTGGCTACATAAGTGCCACGCAATGCTTCTGTGAGATTGCGATTATCATCATGAAACTTCCTGAATGCTGAGTCAGTATCAGGTTCAAACGATTCATGGCTAGGCTGATCTAGCTCACCAGCCAGATCAAGCTTCATAATACGGTCTGATATAAGTTTACCCATCTCACTATCGGGTCTATTAATCAGTATCTCACTCATAAATTCATAAGGCATTTCATCAAGATCCATCTTCTCATCAACAAATTTCTTACGGAATGCCTCTACATCATCTGTATTTCTAAACTCATTAACAAGCTCTACAGCCCTCTTTGATCCTTTGAGTGACGGCTCAAGGATATCCCTGATATAGACATCCGCATACCCTTCTGCTTGGACTTCGTTTGACTGTCCATATAATTGAATTGGCATACTTGTTCCATATACATCTTTTCCTGTGTTCTCATATGTTCCAGAACTAATCTGTAATTTTTCAATTGGAATCTCTATTGGTTGTAAATTATCTGATTCATATTTGCCCTCTTTATACTTAAGAGTGCTCTTTGGATTGTTGCCAGCAAGCTTGGCAGCACTACCATAGACAACAGCATGTATGTTATTGGCTTTCATCCAGTCGTTTAAGGCTGGGAAAGCCTCTTGCCCATTAGACTTAGTACCTAAGAAGCCTTGTTCTGTTCTAACGGCAATTACGGGCTTAAAATGCCCTGTGTTATTAGAGTTGCGTCCCATTGCTATTGTGCTTGCATCAATAAAGTCGCTTCTAAATTCCATAAGACCATCAGAATCACTGATTTCTACTTTGATATCTTCATACTCTTTAGTCTCAGGGTTATAAAGCTTTACTGTTTTTGGATCATCTATAATAACTATACGAAATGTTTCACCATTATTAGTGCCTTCAATACCCTCAAAACTTTCCTTAACCATAGGTGTCATACGATTAGCCATAAGCTGTACTCTTTTATTAAGGTCAGCTACACTACTGCCAAAGTTCTGCTTAGGATCTATAATAGCCCATGCCTGCTCTACAGGTAGATTGTTCATTTGTGCGAGATTTACTACATTTGATATAAACTTACGCTCATGCAGTTCTTCTGTCTTGGGTGTATCTCCGAAGATCTCTTTCTCTAAAGCAAGTGATCTGTTATACATCTCTCGGATACGTTCTGGAGTTTCTATCGCACCATTCTGGGAGAGTATATCAAATATATTATCAAGAGTATAGCCCTCATCCCTAAACAGACTGGTAAGCACAAAGTCCTTATCTTTAACTCCATGTACAATATAACGGTTGTTCTCTGCTAGTGATGACTGCATTAAACCCAGATCATTAGAATTAAGTGAATATTTTATCTCACCTTTTTCAAGGCTCTGCTCCAGTATCTTAAAGGCTTGTTTCTCAGTAACGCCTTTATCGTTGACAATCTTTTTTATTACATGAGTCATAAGCATAAAGTCTGACTCTGGAAGAATATCGTTTATAGGCATTTCATTAAACTTCTCACCTATATCTTTATCACCGATCTTCTCTTTAGTGGTTTCACCATATACAGCATTCTTCTCACCAATCTCTATAAGTACAAGAGGCTGCATCTTCTGTGTTGTACTTCTGTACCAGCCACGTAACCGTTTGTTCTGATCTTTAGCTACTTTATCACCAAATTGATTAGTGATCTCTTTCATGAATAATTCAACATTAGGTTTCTTACCATCCTTGATAGAGTTCTTAGCTATATTGTCTATTACAGTACCTACATCTACAGCATTGCTAAACTTGTCATTGCCTTCAAATATATTTTCAGAAATGTCTTTTATATTCTGGAGATCTTTCTCTGCTGTATCCATCATATCCATCTGATCGTTATTCAATACAGCATTTGTATATACAACAGCATTCTCTAAAAGAGTTTTATTTATCTTGTATAAGCCATAAGCCTTATCACGATAGTAATCGTTTACATCCTTCTCTGTATAATCAATCTTATTATCTTCAAAATGCCTCTCAGCATTGGCTCTCCAATCAATACTCTTACCGCTACTTTCACTCCAGCGGTTTAAGTATCCTAATGCTATACCACTAGAACCTCCTACAGTATCACCACTCATTTCATAGCCCATAGGATGTTCGTATAAAATAAACTCTTTAGCCTTACTATTGACTGTGTCCCAGTCTTTTGAATCCTGCGGTCTGAATGTTTCCTTACCCGATCTATTGCGGTTAATCCATTTAGCAGCCTCTACTTCTCTGGCGGGTCTTGTATTATATCCAAAGAAACCACCCAGCAAGTATTCATAGATCTGCATCTCTGTAGGCTCACCACGAAGTGTAGATGGAAGTCCTGTTACCATAGCACCAAGACTTGTACGCAGCATCTTATTGGCTGTCTCTACTTGTTGAGCATTGCCTTTATATAAATTACCAACAGAAACAAAGTTGCCTATACCGCCAAAAGCTCCACCTGCTATAAGACCGCCTATATAGCTATCAACAATAGCATCTTCGCCTTTCCATACATTACTTACAGCACTGGCAGATGCAAGCCCTAACGCTTCTTCTGCTATAGCCCTTGTCCTTGATCCATGCTTTAAGAAATCTAGAGATTCTGCACCAGTCTTAGTAAGTCCTTTATTAAGAAGTTTCTTTGTGCCACGTGAAAAGAACATAGGTACAGACACTCTATCTAAGACATCAATACCATCTAAGGTAGCTTGTGTGAATCTTCCTACCTGTTTGCGACCAGTAGCCTTCATACCTAGTTTGGCTAAACCCAGAACTGGTGCTTTAAGTATACCGGGAGCAAAGCCTGCAAGGTGTCCAAGCTGTCTGAATATAGCCTCACCTGTATTGCGTGGCTCTTTAGGAATAAGATTAAAGGTGGTTAAACCTTCTAGAAAGCCTGCCTGAGCCTGCTGTAAGCCACGCTTAAGCGAGAAGTCGCTATGTGTACGCTTAAACTCTATAAGGTTATCAGATGCAAGACGCTCCAGTTCATCTAACTGATCGTCATTGAACATCATAGGGTTAGCCCTATAAGTCCGTATAAGGTTCTGAACCTTTAGAGCTTCATAGGGAGATGGCATCTATTAATAGAAACCTACGTTACCTATGCCACGTGTTGGATCCATATCCCTCATAAGTCTTTGCAATCTTGATAAAGCTCTTGCTGTCTGATCTCTACCTTCGCCTGCTATAGTTGAACCAATAGCCCTAGTTCTATCATAGGCTCTTGGGGCTGCGGAACTAGCCCTTCTATATGTTTCTGCTGCTCCTGACCTAATCTTATCTGCTGCTCCTGATCTCATTAAGCCTCTTGCTCCTTTATAAGCAAGAGCACCGCCACCAAGAAGACCAAGCAAACTACCAGCTCCCCCTGCAAATCTTTCTCCAGTTGTTTCTCCATAAACAGATTCGCCTCTGGATGTTGGTCGCCATTCATTAGGGACCATACCAAGTGCAGCAGTATCTAGAAGATCGAATAGACCTTTTCTTCCTGCTTTGCTTTCTCTTTGGAAGTCAGCACCAATAGCCTGAGATAAAGTAGCTATAACTTCAGCTTCTTCATCTGAGTAACGCTGTGGATTAGCATTGTATTCTTGTATTAAGTCATATATCATGTTTGGATCCATTAGTATCCTCCTGTTCCTAAACCCTGCATCATTAACATTTGTAGTAATGAATTAGGGTCATATTCTAAGCTTCTAAGATATTCTTGCGTACCATATTGAGGTAGAAAATCACCTTGTGGTAAACCCGCCATTTTAGGCTCTGGTCTTGGACCAGTTAGTTCTTGAAACTCTTTAGCATAGTCACTTTCATCTGAAAATGGATTAAGCCAATTTAAAGGATTGGCTTCCTTTGCTTCAATAAACTCTCGTTTACTTCTATCATAGTCTTTTTGAAATCCTCGCTGTTTGCGAAAGCTGGCAGCTTGCTGAAACATTTGCTTATCTCCTTTACGCATTTGTCCCATAAGATCTTCTGCTCTCATGCTACGAGCTTCTCCAAGATCAAATTGTCTACGCTCTTCACCCATGCTGACATCAAACTGCCTAGACTGTTCCTGCATTTTTCTGTTTTGCATAACATAATTCAATAGAGTATTCTCTAAAGTATCTGCTATTGCCAAACCAGATGTATATCCACCATAATCTTGATAAGCCATAATTAACTCCTATTAAAATATATTATTAAGTGCGTTGCCATTTGTTATACATAAATACCCAATTTAATCCATCGTTATCTGTATGTGTAGTACCAGTACTTGGTGTACCTCCCGTCCATCCAGACGGCATAAAAGAATTAGGATTATTTAATCCATCGTTCCCCCCCGTATCACCCATGCTGATATTAAATTCATCTTCACCAGAAGCAAGTATATTGCCTAATGCACTTGTTAATGCATCTTGATATCCATATTGAGCACCTAATACATCTGCCTGATATCCAGCCATAGAACCTTGCAAACCTTGTGTATAAGCCTGATTAGCAGTACCTAAACCTTGTTGTAAACCATACTGCGATCTACCAAAACCAGATCCAGAAGCTCCTGCTAAACCTTGCCCACCTGTCATAGCAAGAAGATTCTGCTGTCCTGCTAATTGCTGACCAGACATATCAAAGCCTAGCCCTGTTCTTGCCATACCAATATCTGTCTGCATTTGCCCCATTGATGGGAGAAATGCCATACTGGATTTATCTAGTCCAGTAACATTGATATCGCCAAATTGTTTTAGAAAACCCAAGGGATCTTCATAACCACCAGAAGGATTTGATTGATTCCAATCGAAATGATAAGGTGTATGTGCCATAATTATTTTCCTTTTTATTTACGGATAGGTTGGACCTATAAAACTGGGATTATTCCAGTATGGTTGAGATTGAGGCAGTTGATTATATGCCTGTAAAGCCGAACCATATAAGGGATTACCTGCGGCATTACCAACAGTAATAGTTTGTGGATTATAGCCTACTTGCCAAGGTTGTAAACCTCTTCCTTGTATTTGCGGAACCATATTAATATTACCACCAAAAGTGTGTCCAGATAAAGCTGGAGTAGTTCTAGCTCCTATATTAGATGGTACTGGATTTACAAGATTGTTATTAATAACCCCGCCTACTGGGGATGCTTGTGTTGTAGCACCAGTTAATCCAGCAGTTGGATCTGGGGTAAGAACTGGTGCATTACTAACTGGATCTGTAGCTATATTAAGCATATTGTTAGGCTTTAACTGTGATCCGGTTAGTTTGGTAAGACCGGGATCACCAGTTAATGCTTTGCTTGTATATCCGGGTCCACTAAAAGGATCATACGCCTGTGCCCCAGCTATATTAGCTGCTGCTGGTTGTAAAGCACCTATCTGTTCCATGCCTAATGCACTTTTGCCCCAATTAGCTGCTTTGGTTGCCATAGCAGGATTTGCCCATGCAAAAGCAGCAGATTTTATACCTGTGGAAATAGCCTTATTACGCATAGATGTTTTCATATCATCCTGATAATCACTTATATCTTTTTTAAATCTCCTCTTAACTCCTTCTGAGTATTCTTTTTGTTCACCAGTTAAGACATTAATATTTTTACCCAATCCAGTTGCTTGTGCTTCTCTTCCACCTGCCCATTGCTGACCAAGTAATGACCCGCCATAGGATCCTGCAGCACCACCAAGCCCTGCAGCTACAGCTAAACTAGCCCCACCAGTTACAGGGGCTAAAGCAAGTCCAAGTAAACCTCCACCAATACCACCAAGAGTAGTAGTTAAACCCTGCCAACCAGCAGTCCTTCGCCTACGCCTATCTTCAGCACCAGTTTTTTCACTTAACCGCTTATCGGTTTCCATCATTTGTCTTTGTAGTAATAAATCTCCTATTGCCATAACTGACCTCTATCCTTTAAGTTTTTCTACTTCTGCTGATAATTCTTGTACAGCTTTTATTAAATAGGCTGTTAATTGAGTATTATTGTAAGATTGGAAAATTGGATCTCCGTTATCATCTACAGCATCCTTATCTCCTTTTACAATATCGGGAAACTGTTCTTCTAATTCATGAGCCACAAAAGAAACTCTCTGTTCATCAACTTTTTTAAATATACCTATTTCTTTTTGTGTGAAATGAATAGGTTTGAGAGCATTGATTTTTTCCAAAACCCCATCACTTATATCAACTATATTTTCTTTAATACGGTAATCAGATGTCTCATTGGGCCAAACCTCAGTAGTGCCAACCCATCCATCTAAATAGGTATCATCCCAAAAAAAGTTTATAGCGTGTTGTCCATTATCGAGTCCACCAGTTCCAGCACGAGAAAGAAATCCGTCAAAAGATACATAACCATCAACTTCAAGAGCCGGATTTGGAGATATTGAAGTAGCCGCTTTAGAACCCCTTCCTATTAAAACTACATCAGTACCACCGTCTACTTTAAACATATTTACATCATTTAAAGATTCTATTCTAAAATTTACATCAACACCATCCTCATTAAATACAGCAACATCAGCTCCAGCCTCATCTATTGTTAATATCTTTATATTACCAGCATAAAAATCTATTTGGTCGTCAGTAAAAGTTATTTTTGTATCAGTATCACCATCATGAAGAATCTCGTCACATTGAATCTGGTTTATATTAGTAATGTCTGTGGTATCATCACCAATTATATTCCCATTCGCATTTATATCACCACTTATAGTTACATTATTTTTAACAGTAAGGTTCTTATCTACATGCTCATTGCCATCACGAGTCATATCAGAATACCATAGAATGCCGTTCTGCTTACGATATCTCCTAAGTGGCTTATTTGTACCATGATATAATACTTCTTCACCTTCACGTAAAGCAGATATTGATGGTTGGGCTTTAACAGTTCTAACCTTATCCTGCTTTTGATTATTGATATATCTTGATACTCTATCCATTATGCTGCTCTTTTGTGAAGTACCCTATATTCAATACCTATATCATTGATATATACTTTTCTTGAATTAGTAGCAGTATCCATTTGTAAAAGTATTTTATTACAAGTTATAGGAGATGTTGGAGTAAGTTTTACTGTTGCCCAGTCTGAGGCTGTTGCTACTGTTCCGCTTAAAGCATGGGACGTACCATCATCTTCTTTAAGTGTAAAATATCCAGTTAGAGCACTATCAGTCTTATAGGTAATATAGACTGCATAGACCTTTTTACTGGTAGAGGGATCTCCAAAGTCAGTTTGTTTTGTGCGAAATTCTGTTTGAACCTGTGCTATTGCTGATCTTCTTAATTGATAAAAATCTATAGTATCACCTTCGTCGTGAGCTATAATAGTATTGTTATCTTCCGTATCTACAGAATTAGTTATACCATCATTGGTAACTGGAACGAAACTTTCTATAAAAGTAAATGAATTATTTTTAAGGTCACACATATAAGTTGAACCATCGCCACCCATATCGCTGATTACAAAGACCATAGACTCTTGTTCGTCATAAATAATGCTTGTATCGTTTGTTATCTTTCTAGACCATGTTGAATCACTAATTAGTTTCTCTGACAGATTTCTTATTTGAGAACCATCATATAAAAACAAACCTTGTAAGTTAGCCCAGACAATACCATACTGTGTACGCTTTACAGCTTCAGGATGCATAACTCCTTGGTACTTATAACTATTTTCAAGAAACCAGTTATAGTCATCTCCTGATATATTTATGATATCTAAACTATATTGCTTAAAAGCTAATAGACGATCAGCGAAAGAATCTATAGCTATATAATGATCTGCATCTCCCTTTGCCGCCTCTATATAATTATGATATGGAAAAGTATCATATCTTCCCGGCATTGAGTACAGAATCCTATCTGGGAAATTAGTGGTGGTTGACTCTGATTTGCTTGGACCTTTAGTCTCGTCTTTTATAGTAACATTACATACAAATACTCTATCATTAGAAACGGTTGCATCTTTCCAATATTCACCTTGATCTCCAATAGCATTACTAAATATACTAGATGAATAACCATTTATAACTTCATATGTAACAAGCCCAAGTTCTAAAACTTCAAAGTTTGCAGAAGCAGTAGCCGTAGGACAATTATAAGTAGAACTGTCAGCATCAAACCAAGTTGTATAATCATCTGATAATTTAGTCCTCCCGCCTTTAGTAAGGTCTAAATCTAAAAGCATAATCCATTCAGAGTCGGTACCTTGTTCCCTGATATATATTCTTCCTCCACTAATTCTAGGATCATATGGACCTTTTGCAGATACGTTCAATGATAAAGCTTTTAAATCATTTGAAGTTGAATCATGTGTATTTGCATATACTAACGGCAATGATTCTTGATTACCGTCATATATAAATGTAGATGCACATTCATAAACAGCACCGGGGATAGCCCCATCTACATCGGTATGTGTTATAATATTAAACTCAAAGCCAGTGCCTGCACTAGCTGGATATGTAGTAAAATTTGCAGGACTCGCAGTTGATGCAGATGTTAAATCATTTTCAGTTGGAGGAGCTAAATCATTGTCTTTTGCATAATAAGCTGAATATGAGTTATCATCTGTAGTTGATCCAGCATCTGGGAAATGCCTTCTTTGAATATATCCATACCACTGTATTTTAGAATCACCTAAATCTGCAGTATCGCAACAGCGTATAGCTTCTCCTGATTTATAATATTTTACTTTTGAGTCAATTCCTGTTTCAGAAGAACGAAGTGTTATACTATTTTTATTCCACTTAGTGAGGGTAGCAACAACTAAAACAGCAGTATTACTTGTACTACCGGGATCTGTAAATGTAATCTCTTCATCTACTACATAACCAGTACCTCCATCTACTATCGTAAATGTGGGATTTCCAGATCCATCAGTAGCTATGTTACACGATATACTAGAGCCACTACCATCAGTACTGGTTTGAGCTGTAGAAGTATGGCTTTGGCTTGCCTGCCATGCAGAAGATGGAGTTGGTGTAGTATCATCTACTGTAGCAACACCGCCAAAACCAGTATTAAAAGAGAACGAATCAATTGTATGCTCTTTGGGATTTGCCATTAGTATGATCTTATCACCAAATGCAAAGCCTTTAACAGTAGCAGCCCAGTATACTTGTCCTGTTTCCAAAGAAATAGCAACTGATCTGTCCAATATTAGATTGTTGCCATTATGTGCTACAACCTTATATATGCCTTGCCCATTAGGATCTATTGAATTAGCTGGGAAAGCTGGAGCGGTTAATAATATTTGACTGCCTACTGCAAATGAAGTTGATAAATTTACTCCAGAACCATTTACAGTTAAATTTAGTTCAGTTTGACTGGTTAATACTTTAAATCCATCTTCAGAACCGCCAGACTGATCAGCTGTTGCTACTAATACCGTGACTGGATCTCTAACCCAGTCTACTTCAAAGTACCCAAGCCCATAACCGGGCTGTACAGATTCTCCAGAAGTCGTAGATGTTATATAAGGATTACTATAAGTAGCTCTAGTTAATAAGTTCCCACTTCCTGATGGTGCTGCTTCTGTTGTATCTGACATTAAATATGCAGGACCAATAGATCCATGTATGTTAAACATAAGATTCTGTACATGAGATAACTGGTTATCCCTAATGTCAGCAGCGTCTTGAAGCTCATTTAATCCACCACTGAAATCTTTTATCTGATGAATGCGTTTAGGCACTTATGATCTTTCCTCCATAAGATGTAACTCCATCAACAATATCCAATACAACAATATTAAAATTGTTATTACTAAAGATATCAATGATACCAACATTATGACTCCAGTTAGTAGGTCTACCCTTTAAATATGTTTTTTGCATATCCGTTAAGCATCCCATTGAATGTGCCATGTGTGCTCCGTCAATATGCTGGACGGTTGACTTCTGGCAGTCATGAGTGTGCCCATAGATGATGTTGCATCCCATCTGTAAGGCATGGGTTCGGGCATGATGTATTCCGCCATAGTGCCCTCCGTGATAGACATAGAGCTTACTCCCCAAGAGTTTAAATACTTTACCATAGTCATGCCACTCATACCCACGTTCACTTATCTTAAAAGCTCTCCTAGAGAGCAAGTGAGGCATATAGGGGTTCTCTTCCACGAAATTGTCAAACCAGATCTCGTGATTACCTTGAACCATGATCTTTTTAGTGCATTTAACTTTCTTAAGAACTTCATCTATTTTGTCTAAACCTTCATTAACTGCATTTATCTCTTCCCATATAAGAGGGAGTTGATATTCGATAGGAGGACGTTTTCGTCTTCTCCATTGCCAGTGAGAAACAGAATCGCCTTCCACAAAATCACCGAGACAAAGAAAGGCATTAGGCTTTACCACCTTTATAACATTTAAAGCACAAGCAAATGCCTTCTTGTCTTCTTTTGGAAAGTGAATGTCTGGAAAGACAATCACTCGATGTTTGATTTTCAAATGTGACTCCTACGTACATTAATCTCTTAACTCCACATGAACTAAATCATCAAAATTGTTATCTTTAATTTCTCCATCACTATCCCAGTCTCCACCCCAGCGGATCTTTACTCCCATTTCATGACCTATACCACGTAGCATACCACCCATATAATGAAACCTTTCACGATCATTCCAATCAATAGGATACGGAGCAACATCCACGGCTTTGCCTTCCATGTGCTTACTATATTTAACTTTTGTTGCTCCCTTTTCGAGTAGCTCCTGCTGCCTTTTTTCAGTGCGTAATCCTTCAATTATAGTTACATCCATAATCTTAATAAGCTCATTTAATACATTAATAAGCTTAGTATTAACGCCCTTTAAACGCCTTCTGGATGTTTTGCCAAACTTGGGCACTAAAATTTCCAGACAAGTTTTACAGCTGCTAATAGTACATCCATGCACTCTTTTGCTATAGCTTGCTGTTCACTAGCGGTAATTTTACCATCCTTGGCAGCCTCATGATATTTTTTAGCTGCCTCTTTCATTTCTTTAAAAATAATGCGATATCTTGTAGCAGCCATAGTGCCCCAAGCACCAAAGATGATTACTAATAAATACGCAGCATTAGACCAGTTTAACCATTCCATTATACTAACCTCATTATTATTGATACGATTACAGGCATCACAAGTATACCAATTGAACCAACTGTACTTATCTTGGTTAAGTTGGTCTTGTTCTCTTCTACCTGTCCATTAAGCTTTTCAATATGTTTCTCTACTCTTTGGATACTTTTAAAAATACTGATCTGACGCTCTCCCAGTTTAACTAAACTAGCAGTGGTTTCTGCTCTGTAATCTGCTACTGACTTAGTGCCTGCCATTGATCCTGCTCACATTTCCCTTAACTTCCATCATAACATCTGATAGATCATTAATTTCTTTAACCATATCTTCATGCCGTCTGTCTCTTATTTCATCTGATTTATTCCAACGGTCTATCAGTTTAATTATCATGCTTTCCATATTTTCCAGTGTTTCGCTTTGTCCTTTATTTTCAATACGCAAATCTTCAAGTGATTCTTGTTGTTTCGCACTCTTCTGGCTTAAAGAAATAACGAGATAGACAAACATCGCCCCCACAACGCCTATCATTCCAGCCTCGCTGTATACTGCTAAAAAATCCACTATTAGTTGCCCGGAAGTTTGCCATGTATGCTTACATAATGATTTATCTTAGCTAATATCTCGCTCCAAGATATGGCTCTCACTTCTTTTTTTTCTTTCGCCAACTTAGCGGGTTTAGGTTTAGCTCCTTTTGATACCATTGCAATTCTTCTTCCATCTTTTTGTATCTTTGTTGTTCATCTATTATATGTCTATCAACCAGTTCACCGATCTGGGCAGTCGAAGTAGCCATCCCCTCTTCAAGGGCTTCAATTCTTGCGATAATATTCCAGAAACCGTAAACCAGCATCCCACACAAAACCAGAATCTGTCCCAGCCATTTAATGTTGAAAGAGAAAACCATGTTATCATCCACGAGAGTTCCCCGATAGCTTCTGGCTGTAGGTGGTTTATCATTTATACTGTTGTCAGCCATGACATTAAATAAAATGATCCAAGTATAAAAACAAACACCCCTAACCAGAAATGATATTCTTTACTATCATTCATTTTATCTCCCAGCCAGCTATTGACCAGCCTGAGTCACATCCAGTAAGGACTACAGTTATAATTAAAATACCAAGCAGTACAAGTATAAACCCTGCAAATACTTTAAACTCATTCGGTTTCAACTTCTTCAGGCTCCTTATTTAAGTCTACCTGAAGAGCATCTAAGAATGCCTGTCTACCAAATCGCAGTTGTGTTAAGTTGAACTCTGATGCTCCAACTTTTCTATCTAAGTCTGCTATATGGTTAATCATTGTTTTCTGCTCATCAGTTAGTTCTGACTCTTTATAGTCTTTTCCGAACAGATTGATTGGTGTTTCTTTTTCTTTTTTCGCCATCACAATCTCCTTTGTGGTTTGTTATTTAAACTTTTTTGAAATCAGCAATCACCTTTGCGAGTTCATCGCTCTGTGCTTTAGCCCTTGCTATCTCATTATCATAACGCTCTTTTTCACGCTCTAATTCAGATAGGCTATACTCACGGCTACTGTCTGGCAATGCTTCGCCAGTTGCACCATTCCATTGCTTTGAAACCATAGCAACGTACTCACGCTCTTCTTTAGCATGTCCCGATACTCCCGGTACTGCATCTTTCTTATATGCTGGAATCTTACCAAGCAAATCAGACTTACTGTCACCAGCAGAGTAGTCAATAGAGTTAGTGTCCATGAAAGACTTAATCTCTGCAACTGTATTATCATCAGTAGGTTTGCCTTCCCACTCAACCGCATCAACTGCCTTTACTTCAGCAACTGCTTCTCTGGTAGTCTGTTTCTGCTTTGCAAAAGAGACAGAGCCAGCAGATTTTAGTGTACTATAATTTGACCAATTCATTTGGTTCTCCTTTGTTTATTTTACAAAATACATTTCAACTGTATCTGAAACGTCTTTCATTATTATGCCCACGGGGTGAATTGCTGTAAACCATACTGAACCGCTACTAATTTTGATTCACTACCACTAAAAGACACATCTTCTTGAGCAATACCTATGCACATTGCCATTTTATCTGCCTTCATTCCTTCACCTTCTGCTGAAGAAGTGCAGATTCCATCGCCTACTGCAATATCGCCTTTTTCACCATTGCAAAGAATATGACCATCACCAAGCACATAGACTTGATGTAGGTTTTCATTTTCAGCATCTCTGGCTTTCACCGCTTTAATTTTTACATCTCCAATTTCCGCATCTGGAGGTAGTTCATCACCTTCAGCCCATAAAACTTCTTCAACGGCTTCTTTCGCCGGGAATAGCAGATGTTTAGCGGCGTAAGCACCCAATACAGATTTAGAATATGCAGAAGATGATTTCTGTACTTTGTATAAAATGCCACGCTCTGTATCTGCTCCATCTTTTTGTTTATAAAAGATTTCTGTATGCTCTACCAGTGTCCCGTAAGGATAACCATCATCATTGTCTGCATCGGGCAATTCTACATCGTGATTAGCAGTAAAAGTCCCCCAAGTAACTGTTCCGCTTGTAAAAGTAACATAAGCCTGATTGGTGCCATCACCATCATTGATGGACATTACATAATTAGTCCCAGAACCATCGTCAGCCCCGGTTTCCATACTAATTCCATGCCGTGCAGCAGTACCTCCATCGTGGTTTATGTTAAAAATATAGTCACCAGCAGAACTATTTCCAGTAAAGTAAAACATCCCTTTAGAATCAATTCTAAGGCGTTCTGTTAAAGCATTTTCCCCGTCTAACGTTGTATGAAACTCAATACGACCCGGCATATCAGAGGTGTCTCCACCAGTTGCGGGTTCTCCATCGACATCGAATACAATAGCCGCCGCTGATTCATAATTACTGCCATCATGTCCATAAGCTACTATCGAACCTATCAGTTCATCATCGGCAACTACAGTAGGGCTTGCAATGGTTCCCCCAGCCTTACGAAAAAATAATCTACTGGATGTAGTATCAGTATCATTGGCAGCACCTATATACAGGTCTGAACCACTGTTACCTTGAAGGTAATAGCTCGCAACATCATCATTACCAAGTGTGACTGAGTTGTCTGCTTGTCCTGTTGCACTTTTACCTATTACTATTTGGTTTAAGCCGTTGGCATCGTCAGCTTGAGCATCATATCCGATAAGCACATTATAACTACCCTGACCTGCACCACCTGCACCTGTTAAATTGTTACCAGCGGATATACCGATTGCGACATTTCCTAAAGCCGCAGTTAAAGCACCGCTAAGAGTACCTGCTCCAAGAGTACAATTATAATTTGAAGCTCCAGCTCCCCATGTTCCACCTCCTGCATTTTGACCTATAAAAGTATTACTAAGAGAACCTAACGAATTACTATCTGCATCAGTATCATCCATAGTCTGATACCCCAAACAAGTATTATTTGTACCAGTAGTATGAACTAACATGGCTTGATATCCAACAGCCGTATTCCCAGCACCACTTGTGAGGGCGGCAAGGGCATCTTTTCCGATTGCAACAGTTCCATCCTGAGTAGCCTCTCCAAACATTGCACCATATCCAATGGCTACACAGGCATCAGCACCATTAACAGCCGCACCTAATGCGTTTTGTCCTATTGCTACATTTTGTTCTTCTGTATCAAATCCATCACCAGCCCCATATCCGAGCAAAACATTAGATGACCCAGTAGTAATGGCTATTCCCGCCAATGAACCGATTGCCACATTATTATCTCCAGTAGTAATTCCACCCAATGCATTATGACCTAACGCAGTATTATAATTAGCACCAGCCAAAGCGGAATCCATTGTATAGTTTCCAATACAAACATTGTATTGATTTGTAGCAGTAGCCCCAGCAGACCAATCTCCTCCACCGGAATTATACCCAATAAAGACATTATCACCAGATGTGTCACAAGTGCCACCACCACTTAAACCCATTGCCCCATATCCAACTGCCAGATTTCTTGCGCCAGTAACATTCTGTTGTAATGCAGTATATCCCACCGCCACATTCCCAGCACCACTTGTGAGGGCGGCGAGCGCAGAACGACCGATAGCAACCGTTCCGTCTGCGGTTGATTCCATAACTGCATAGCCAGCATATCCCCCAATACAAACAGTATCATCCACATCAGTTGCTTGTCCACCACACCACTGACCCATAAAAACATTATGACCGCCAGTTAAATTATTATAACCCGCAGCAAAACCAACTCCAACATTAGCATCACCTTGTGTAGCTTTACCTAATGCATTAGAACCAATTGCTACACTATCAGAAACCGCATTCATAACGGCGGCTAAAGTATTATTACCAACTGCTGTATTACTGTTTGATGCCGCATCAGCCCACGCTCCACCACCTGAATTTTTACCAATAAAAATATTATCTGTTGAACCTGCAGATGTTGATTGAGTACCGCCAGCTTGTGTTCCGTCCATTGCTCCATAACCAATAGCCATATTGGAACCACCAGTAGTATGTTGTACCATAGCATTGTATCCGACAGCTAAATTATATTGACCAGTTGTGACGGCTGCAAGAGCAGAAGTTCCGATTGCAACACTGCCAGAGACTTCATCCTCAGCCGCACCAGCAATGGCACCACTGCCAATAGCAACAACGTCGTTTACTACTTGTGTAGTAATAGCTCCACTCATAGCGTTGTATCCGATTGCTACGCAATCATCTGTTTCAGTAGTACCTTGAAATAATGCATGATAACCTACTGCTACATTGTGTTCGCCTGTTGAAATGTCTGCTCCTGCTCCTTCACCAAATAATGAATTTCCAGTACCTGCGGCTAAATCTACACCGCAATCTTTTCCAAATGCGGTATGTGATGTACCTGTACCGCTACCTATTGCATATACTTCAGTAGCTGATACAAATAAAGGTATAGTATTACCAGCACCATCTGAGCATTGGTCAGCAGAACCTTCTGCACCTCTTGCTCCGCTATCGGATGTTTTTAATAAACCAGTATAAGTACTGGCAATCGTTGAACCTGTTAAACTTGCCATAATTTTACTCCGTTAAGTTTCCTTGTGTTTATTCTTATAACTTGCCGCCCGAAACTTTTCTGACATGGTTATAAGCAAATTCTTTATGTTATGTCTTCCCATTTACGATGCTCGTTTTCCCATAAGTCACCAACCAGTTCCCAGAGATCTCTGGCAATAGCTGCTGATCTGGTAACGAAACTTCGTAAGCCTAATTTTAATGTTAGCATTATCCAATGTAGGCTACTAGCATCCCAGATGTAATATCAATCTCAGTCCACCTGCCAAAGATCGTAGCACCCTGTGGGAATGTATTGCTACCGTCTACAATTGCTCCTAGTTCTCCCTCAGTTGCAGTTGCATTTCCATCAGTTTTACTATGAGCCGCGGCTGCAGTGTTTATATACTGACTTGAATCTTCAGCTAATAAACCACTAGTAGCATCAAATATAGTATCCTCTAAAAATGTTATTGCTACAAATACAGTATTTAATGGGGGTAGTACAGCACTAGTTGTACTTGCATCCATAAATACTGATCCTATTTGACCGAATCCTAGATTCCCTGCCTCTACTACTGAGTATTTTTGTTTTCCACCAGCCATCTTTTTTCTCCTTTATTACGATACCTTACCGAGCTTGACTATTCTCATGGGTATCTTGGTTATGTTTTTGCTATTAAATATTCAATGTTTGTTGTATCGCTATCAGACTTGGCATACACAT
>Ga0209349_1000098_pt1 | contig 45352 bp, 70 predicted proteins | sample ETNvirnome_2_130_FD_184067 | JGI IMG/M metagenome (GOLD analysis project Ga0209349, IMG submission 184067) | Marine viral communities from the Pacific Ocean - ETNP_2_130 (SPAdes) (version 2) | ecosystem: Environmental > Aquatic > Marine > Oceanic | place: Pacific Ocean | collected 2013-06-22
TATGCCGGTCAAGGTAACGTCGGCCGTATCGAAAGCGATGGCCGCCGTAACCGTGACGGCGCCAGGCAGGACCACAATGGTGTCCCCGCGTCCGGCCACTACCTTGGCAAAGGCACCGGCCGTGCCGTCGATGGTGGACAGGGGTTGTTCGGGCGTCAAGCCGTGGTTGGTATCCGACGCGCTCTTGCCGTTTACGGCGACGGTGCCGCCCCCGACAAAGAAGACCTGGCCCCCCGGTTTGTCCAAGTTGATCCAGCGTCCGTGTACGAAATTGAGATTGGCCATTGTTTCTTTCCTTGGTTGTGTAGGGGGTTTGGCCCGAGAGCTACTTCCCCCTCTCTGTAGTGAACCCGCCTAGGCCTTCTAGGGGGCGAGATTTTTTACACGCTAATACCCACTGGCCTACTTTCTTCTAGGCCGCCAACTGTGGGTGCTGGCACCCCGACTATGCACCCCTCTTTGGGTTGCCTTCGCCTTGGGCTTGGCCTTTGCCTTGCGCTTTCTAGGCCGCCAACTATGAGTACTGGCCCCTCGGCTATGAACGCCCCTTTGGGTGGGTGTGACTCTGCGTTTAATTCGAGGCATTATTTCCCCTTTCTTAGAAGGCACAAATGCTCTAGGGTTGTTATTGCTTGAGTTATCAAACGCCCGGCGAGCCGAAGACTCCGCGTGGATCGGCCCATCCGCTACTCTGAGAGAACATTAAACTCGTCTTATGGTCCTTGCTTTCAAACTCCACCTCGTAATCGGTCCACGGCGTTTCGCGCTCGTAGAGCAGCAGGAAGTGGTCTTCCTTGCGCGCCACCAGGAACCAGGCGTCCGTGTCGGTCAGGTAGTTCCACACGCAGGCCTGAACGATATCCTGCAGCGGATTAGACGCATTGGTGTCGTCTTCGGGCGAGTAGGCGCTTTTAAGGTAGCGGTGCGCCTCAAAGCGCAACTCCTTGGACACCAGCAGCAGGGCCGGCTCGATCATGAGCCGCTTGCCCCCGCCGTCGCGGAAATCCGAAAAGTCGATCATGGCCTGCTCGAACGACGTTTGACTCAGATCCGCTGCGTTGGTCAACGTATTCGAGTAGGTCGAGCCGTCTTCCCGGTTGTGGGCGGTAGAGAACAGTTCCACCCCGTCCGGTCCCGTGAAGTTGGAGTCAAAGCCGTTGATGAAATGGTTGGCCAACAGGGTCTCTTCCGTGGCCACGGCCATGCGCCCCAACTCGGCGGCCTGTTCTTCCATGGTGCCGTAGAGGTCTTCGCGGAACATGCGGCGGGTAATCCGCATCCCGTTCCCGTAGTCCAGATGGGTGAACGTGTTGCGGAAGCCTTCGTTGAGACTGACGTAGGACAGAGATTGCCCTTCGCTGATCTCGGTCATAACCCCGGCCCCGCCGGCGGTCTTGGTGTCTTCCTGGTACTGGGTGGAGTCTCTCACGTTGAAGATATCGCGCCCTTTGCGGGGGCGCTGTTCCCACTCGTCGAAGACGATGATGTCGATACCACGCAGGGTCGTGTGGTGCGGCCAGGCGCTGGTTCCCATTATAGATGCCATGGTTACACCCCCGTTGTGGTTTTGAAAGAGTGCTCGTTGATATTGCACACCAACTCGGCGTTAGCCGCCAGGGTGTTATCCACCCGCTGCAACAGATCCATAATGCGGAACTGGAAGGTCGCCGTATCGGCGTCCGACAGATTCAGTTCGTGCCCGGAGATGTTGGTGTTGGTGTTACCCGCCCCGGCAACCAGATCGGTATTGGCGCCGATCATAGCCTGGGTGGGGGTCTGGCCCGATTGCCCTTGCGCGTAGTAGACTTGATCCGGGTCGTTATGCACGTTCACCGTGCCGGCCGTCGAAGCGGCCAAAATCCCATCCTGTGCCCCCAAAATCTGGGTGCCCGTGGCCGTGGCCGGAATCACATTGCCATCGGTTTCGATCTCCACCGCATCGCCGATAAAAAAGGCGGTGCCGTTGGACGCATCGACGGAATAGGGATGGGTAGCGAGTATGGGTCCGAAGCACGTGAACCCATGCGGGGTATCCGCATTAGCCATAAGTTACCTTCCTTGTAGGCGGGCCGCCTTACAAGGATCGACGACCCTGTTGATCTTGAAAGTGGAAATACCCGTCCTCGCGAGTATCTTTGGGTCCGATATTACCCTTTTGTAGCCCCCGATCCACCGAGTCGGCCACCTGTTGGGCGGTGGCTTTGTCGGAGCCTTGGGCCAGCATGGAATCGTAGGCTTTCTGGGCCGTATCGGAACGGTGTCCCTGCCCCCCGCCGGGACGTTCCTCGGCGCGGGAGCGTAAGTTATTGTCGTTGAGCTGGCGCTTGATCTGTGTTCGTTTGGCCACCAACTCTTTGGGCATAACCGCCAAAATCATCTCATTGGCGCGCACGGTGCCGTCTTCGGTGGAGCGTTGGGCGGCCAGCGTGTCTTCGTGCTCGGGCTTATACTTGGGAAACCAGGCGCCCTGGTTTTTCCAGTAGCCGCCCTTGTTGGGATCCACCCACCGCAAGACGCCCCCTTCGGCTTCCGCCTCGCGGCGGATGTCGTCGGGTACGGCCAGAGCGTTGAACTTATCCCACTCGTCTTTGACTTCCAATCCGATGCGCTCCAACAGGGGCACCTGGGCGTCCACCGGATCGGTGACAATCAAGGTGGGGTCCATGGTACTCTGCTCGTAGGCGGCCTGCGCCTTGTGCTGGTGCGTGCCTCTCAGGTGCGACTTGAACACCTGAGACGGATTGGACTTGGCAGCCTGGTTCCAGCCGCACCAGGGGCATTCCTGGTGCTCTTTGTGTTGCCCAGTCACCCACTCAATAGCCTCGCCGACCAGATCCAAGACTTCGGGCGTGTTGTCGATTTGATCCACCAGTTGTTCTTTAGCCACGGGGCACCTCCCTTTGTTCCTGGGCCTTCAACTTGGCGTCCAGTTGAGCCGAGTCGGCCCCGCGCAAACGCTGAAACATGTTCTTGAGCGCCCCGCCGTCCACCGTGGGTTTGTCTTCTTGGGGCGGTCCCTGACTGGAGCCCGAAGGCTGCAGTGGGTTGGTGGGCGCCTGAAACTGCTGGATGGGCAACTCGCCCGACGTTTGCATCTGGGCGTAGGTCGAGCCGATAAAGTGCTGCACATCGTTGGGGCGGTTGGCCAGATCGGGGTCAGAGGCAAACTGTTGCTGCACCTTCTGGTAAATCTTGGTCGCCCCCTCCTGGTCAATTTGGCCCGAGCGGATCATATTCTGCAGCTGGTTGGGCACGGTCGAGGCCGAGGTAAAGCGGTCCTGAACCTGCTGGTTGCCCTGTTGGACGGCCGTACTCACGTCCTGTTGCGTGGCCACGCCTTTTTTAGCCAGGGCCTGGTCCACGCCCATCTCGAATATCTGGCGGGCATTTTGCCCGTTTTCATCCCGTCCGAACGCATCGTTGAGCAGCCGTTCGGTGGGATCTTCGTCCGGGGCCTGGCCGTTGGAGGCCTGGCCGTTGACGGGGGTCGGGTTGGTTTCCAATTGGGCCTTGAGTTGCTGGTTCTCGCCTTCCAGCCGTTGAATATGGGGCTGGGCTTGTCGGGCCCAATCCGCCAACTTCTGCTTGTCCTGCTCGGCTTGACCCAACTTATCGTTGACCTGCTTGAAGCGATCGTACGGAATAGGCCCTTCTTCTACACCGGCAGACTCCGCGCCGGGAGCGGCGGCCTGTTCCTCGGGGGCCGGGGTCCCCTCTTCTACGCCCGGGGTTACTTCGGACATGTTCTTATGCTTTCGGTTACGACCCGTCTAATACTGCTTGGCCGGGTCTTTCTGGGTGTAGCCCTTCTTCGTCCCCTTGGCTTTGGCTTTGGGGTGGCCGTGGGACTTGGAGGCCTTGGTCGGGTTCTTGCCCGACGAGCTGTGTCCGGACTTCTTCATGGCGTTGATCCTCGAGTTGGCGGACGATGCGTCCGAGTTCAGACTGGGCTCGTTGGGCCTGTTTGACCGTGAGAGCATCCAGCAGGATAAGGGGGCTTTGGCCGTCGGGAAAGGAAAACAGCACGTACGGCCCCTTGTTGAGCGTGTTGCGGGCAATGGTGCGCCGCACATCGGGTTGTAGATTAGCCAGCGGCAAGGGCCACGTCCTCCGTGTGCGGATCCATTTCTTTCTCGAAGTTGAGCAATCTCAGTTTAACGATATCCAGCATTTCCACCTTACCCGCCTGCACGTTGATAGCCGTGATATTGCCCTCTCTTGCGCTGGCCTTCAGGTTGTATTCTTCCTTGCGGCCCATTTCCTCAAAGGCGTGGCACAGATGCTGCCAACACGGATTCGTGACAAAGTCTTTCTGTTCTCTCGCGCTGGGCATTAGACGGGTCCAATTTGGGGCGAAGGGGAACCGGAGGGGGGTTGGCCGTTGGTGGGCAATTGGCCCATTTGACCGGCCTGGTCCACATTGGTCAACTGCGGTACAATGCGATCCTGGCCGCCGGGTGTAGGGGCGGCGGCGGCGGGCGGTTGGCCCGTAGCCCCTTGCTGCATAGCTTGGGCCTGTTGCTGGGCCTGCATGGTCTGTTTTAGCTGTTGGGACTGCGTATGGAGTTGGATATGGGCCAGGTGGCCAGCCTGATTGGGCTGGCCCATAGAGATATAGGCGTCCGAGCCCAGGTGGGCAATACTTTCCGTTATGTGCTGCTGGTCGTTATCGCTGGGGTGGACGGGGGCGGGTAAGTCCACCCCATACACCTGCTGGTCCATCTCGCCGTTCTCTTCCGCCTGGTCCTTGGCCACGCCGGGACCGATGGCGGATTTGGGACCGATGAAGCGTTCGGGTTGGGAGATATCGCCCGCTTCAATGTGGAAGCGGGTGGCTTCCCACAAGCGCCCCAAGTCCTGGGCCATAAGGGGGTTCCACTGAGCCAACTCCATGAGCAGTTGGCCCTGCTGCTGCCGAAGCATAGACGAATAGGTGCCCTGATTGGACCCTAAGCGGAAGTCGTATTCGCCCCGCATCCTCAGTTCATCCCGCGTCAAGCGTCGGGTCAGGGGGCCTTCTTCGCCCTGCAGGCGCAGGATACGGTGCTCGGGGCCGTACTGCAATTCCATGTTGTAGACCAGGCGGCACAGGCGAGAAAAAGTTTCCGCATCCTGAGAGACTACATTCTGGGTGCGGGCCAACGCTTCTTGCTGGGTGCCGACAAAGCCGGTGGCGTGGCGGGCAGCGGCCCCCTGGGTGGGGGATATGCCCAAAAACAGATCCGTGACCCCCATGACCCGTTCGATCAGGGTGTAGAGGAGTTGTTCTTCCTGGTAGAAAAAGGAGGTAACGTTCTGCAGTTGGGGAAAGGCCACGTCGTTGATGTTATCGACGGGGACGCCCTTGAGCGGCTTGAGTTCAATGTTTTCGGGGTTGATACCGGAGGTGGAGACAAAGAAGAAGAAGGGCATGTTGGTGGCAAAGCCCACATCCATCCTCATATTGTGGATGGTGTCCAGCTCGGCCGACAGGTGCTGGGCAATTTCCATCACCCCCAGCGAATACCACCGCACCCCGACGGGCTGGTAGTGCCACTCTAAGAGCGGCCGTTCGCCCGTCCACACAATATCGGACAGGCGATACGCACCCAACAGCACCCGGGGACGGCGCGAGAAGAAGAAGACGCACTCTTGATCTACGTCTTCTCCGTCCGGCCCTTCGACCAGCCAGGGATGAAAGGCACAGATGGTCTCAAATTCGGGGTTGCCCGCCGTGCCCCTCCGGTGCACCCCCCGGGCATTGCGCTCTCTCCCTTCAAAGCGGTCGTGTAACTGGGAGGCAGATTGGTTGGAGGTGCCCGATTCATTGATGGAGCGGTCCTGGGTCGGTTGCTGCTGCTTCCACCAGTCCTTGTCGTCCTGTTCCCCTTCTATATAGGTATAGGTCGATTCTTTCTTTTTCCAGATCAGGTTCAAGTCTTCCCAACTGCGCAAGAAAACCCACGGCGCGCCGTTGGGGTTCGACGGAGAGCGGGGTTGCAGGTTAATGCCCGTGGTTTCCCCCGTCACCACGTCGTCCCAATCCTGCGGTTCGATCACGGGGCCGTGATACTTGATCGTTTCGGCCCACTCAATGTCCTGGGGCACCGCTTCGACCGGCTTGCCTTCTTCGTCCAGTTGGAAGGTCTGGTCCGGGTTGACCATGAAGGCGGGGGGGCCGGATTGATTGAGTTTGCGGTGGACGTGCATGTCCTTGACGTAGGAGAGCAAGGCCACAGAAAAGCCGTGAATGCCGCGCAGGCGCGAACAGCGGGACCAGATCATGCGGGCGTTCATGCGCTTGGGCTGGAGGTGCCAGTCGATCAGGTTAGAGGCATGGCGGAAGGCGTCCTGGTCGTCGTCTTCTTCGGCCTGGCCGCCCACCAACGGTGTCTGGCCCCACACGGTGGAATCCAATCGCACGCAGATAGAATCGACCAGCCAGTAGGAGGCGGGGATATGCAGGTCGGCCGAGCCCTCCCAGGGACCCTGGCGCGGACCCACGTCGCCCCGGAACATGGCGTCGTAGCCTTCGTGGGTGGTGCGCCACTTCTCACGGTCTTCCACCTGGCCGTTGTAGAGATCCGTCAGGTGCGACAGGATCTCTTCCTTTTCGGCTGCAGACAGATTTAAGGGTACGGGATCGGGAAATAATTGGGCCATAGTATGCTCTTGGTGGGGCAAATGCCCCTACAAGAGAGCGTACTACCCCATGTTGGCACATGTCAAGCGTTTTTTACGGTCGGAGGGAGGCTCCAGGCCGTATTTGTAGCACAGCGTCTTGAAATAAAAGTTGTTGTGCAGGCCCAGGGCGCGCATGGCGTCCTGGTTGGTGTAGTACATGCGGCAGACGCGCTGGAGTTGGTCGGGGCCAATGGACGATTTACTAGTCATCAATCAGACCTTCGTCTTTCAGTATCGTTATCACCTGGTCCCACACCCCGGCGCAATGGAGCAGATAGCGGGCCGTCTTCTTCACGTCGTGCTCATCGTAGGACTGGAACAAATCAGAGCGCCGGTCGCCCACTTCGGGCGGGGTGGGCAGATCCAGCAGGCCCTGCAAGGCTTCGTAGAGCACATTGATACGCCACTTCTTGTCCGGCTGGATGACGGGGGCCTCCGTATGGTCTTCCTGCCATTGATCCTGCGCCAGATCGGCTTGAGACCAGTCTATTCTATTATATAAGGCGTCCAGGGTCATCAGTAGCCCGTGATGGGGTTGGGTTGGTGTTGGTGGGGCTCGGCGGTGGGCCGGACGTAGTGGGGAGACCGATCTAGCCCAGAGCACACGCGCCACAGGGCCGCTGCCGCCCGTTCCTGGCCTCGGGAGACCCCTTCCTGGGTGGCCTTCACGTTCAGGTCGGCCGGAAACACCAGGCGGGGGGTGGTGAGGCCTTCTTGATCGATTAATTCGCGGTCTTTGCCCGGATCCCGGGCCAGGGTGGTCAGCAAGCGTTCCAGGCCCTGGTGTACGGTTTGTTCGTCCAGGGAAGCCCCCAGCTTCAAACCGCAGGTGGTGTCGAAGTCCTGAAAGGTGGGCCACAGGTGGCGGGCCGCGTCGGGGTGGGCTTCGTGGGTGTAGCGGGTCAAGCCGTCTAAATTACGCAGGGCCAGGGCCAGGTCGGCCGGGGCGTCGGGGCCGTAGAGGGTGTCCGCCCGGTAGCGGTCTTTCAAGGGAATGGCCGCTTCGCCCACCAGGTGGGCCGGGGTGACGACGGCTTCGTCGAGCACCACAAAGACGGACTCATGGTGGTCGCGGTGCTCAAAGTAGCGTTCGCCCACCACGCACAAGTGAGCCATGGTGTCCCAGGCTAACCCCAATCCAATGCGCCTAAACTCCAGCTCAAAGGTATCGTGGCCGGCGACAGCCTCGTCCAGCAACCACAGGCAGGTCAGACCCAGGGCCGACGGGTTGGTGGCCAGGTGTCTCATCGGAGGATCCGTTGGGCCATAGCCTGATGGATGGCGGACAGGTCCACCTGCTTGGCGTGGGCGCAGGGGTAGGTGGGATCGACCCAGACGCCGTTGTGGGCATGAAAGAAAAGGAAGTCTTCCCCCTGCAAAGTGCCGTCTTTTTTACGGGTGAATTGGAAGGGGTCTTCGGGTAAGGCTTCCACAAAGCGGCGGGTCATTACGATACAGCCCAAACCCGCGGCGGCGGCGTGGAAGGGTTCGGGGGGCCAGGTGGGGGTGGGCTTAATCGCGTAGGTGGGGTAGCCTTCGTCGTCCGTGCCCGTCTGATCGTAGACGTGCCAGTAGAGGCCCAACTCCAACTTGAAGCCTTCGTAGACACCCGACACCATTTGGCGCTCGGCGTCCAACCGGTCCAACAGGCCCGTGTGCACGGGGGGCACCACGTCCGAGTCGATCATCCACAGGATATCGCAGTCGGAGTCCAGAAACAGACGAATGATATTGTTGCGCCCTTCGGCAATGCCCCACCCGGCCGTATAGAGGATATCGGCGTCGAAGGTGTACTGGTCGGTGTCGCGGGGCACGTGGTGGAGCCATTTGGTCAGGGGGCGCACCACGGTGTCGACGGTGGGGATGCGCAGGTAGACGGATTGGGGTGAGGTGGGAGCATCGTGGGGGTGGCCCCATCGCTCACCCGTGGCCGCGCAATGACCCCCTTCATGCCCGATGGGCAACATGCAAGTGACAGGGGGCTTTGAATCTATATTTAAATGGGCACATTTAGACTGAGCTTCTACGCCCGTATGGTGGAAGGCCTGTTGTTCTCGGTGGGTAGGCGACCCGAATCCGGTATCGTTCATAGGTTTATCTTTATCTTTCCAGTAATAATGAACGGTGATTTCATGGTTTCCATCATGGTCCCGATCCAACAGACATTGATGAGAGCGAACCAACAAGGGCTCGATCTCGTGTTGGGCTTGGCACCGCTCGGGCCGGTCGGCATAGATCACGGCAGGCTCATCAGGGTGCGGACGTGGGTGGACGAATCCCAGGCCGGATGCCAGGTGTGGCCCACTTCCTGGGTGGCGCCCCACAGGGCCATGGCGCAGGCGACGACGCCGTCGATTTGGCGGGATTGCTTGGATTTGACAATGCGCCACCCCCGTTCGCCGTGCTGGGCGTTGGCCGCGGCAAAATGGGCGCGCAAGTCGGGGTCGGACGGGAGCATGACGGTGCGGTTGGTGCAGTGGTCGTGGAGCGTGTTGGAGCAGGGGAGCATCATGGTCTGCTGATTCACTTCCACCAGGATGTCTTCGTAGCCCAACTCGATCAGGCGCTGCTGCGTGGCCGCCATCTGGTAGGGGTCGTAGAGGAGGCCAGCCACCCGATACTGCTTGAGGATATCGAACAGGGCCGGTTCCACCTGATTGAGCAAATCCACCGGCGCGGGCCAGATGGCACTGCCGTAGACACAGAAGACCTCGTCCGAGCGGCGATAGACGCCCAAGAGGGCCGACGAATCGCGCCGGGTGGCCAAATCCAGACCCAGATAGAGGACGGGGCTATCCAAGGCCGGTCTCCTTGATCAGGGCGGGCAGGCGAGTCTTAAACTGCGGCCCGTGCAATTGGCGGTGGCGGATGATATCCTGGTAACTGGGCGCTTCGATCAGGCCCCCGCGCACCTGTTCGATCTTCTCCAGGTGCAGATCGGCCCAGCCGTTCTCGGGGATATTGACCATTTCAGGCGCTACTTGCGTCTGCTGCCCCCGCCACCGGGTCCCTTCGGCCCACCACAAGTAGCCGGTCAAGTAGACTTGCCCGGCCAGGGAAACCACCGAGCCCTGATAGCAAAAGACCTGGGGGGGGATAGGCAGTCCGTCCGAGGCCGAGCCCACGATCTTATAGAAGGCGCCCTGTTCCAGTTGAGAAAGGCGCGTTACGGAAATCAGGCGAATCGAGGGCATGGTCTATATATATAATAAGGAATAGTAAACTCAGTCCGGACGGTAGTAATACTGCTTGTTGTGGCGGTTTTTCCCCGTTTGCCGCAGGCGCCGGCAGTGGGCCAGGGCGGCGTGGGGGTACTGGGTGCGGCCCTGGTCGTCGGTGAGCAGGGGCTCGATCAGGCCTTTGCGGCGCCAGTACTTGAGCGTTTCGCGCGGGATGCCCGTTTTAGTGGCCAGTTGGGTCAGGGTCATGGGCGGTCGATCACGGCCAGCACGTCTTCGTCGCGCAGGACAAACAGGGGCCGTCCGTCCACTTCGGTTTCCGTGCCGGCGTAACGGGCCACCACCACGGTGTCGCCCGTTTTACACGTCATGGGGAGACGGTGGCCGTTCTCGCGCTTTCCAGGGCCACACGCGATCACCGTGCCCAGGTCGGAATTGCCCCGGGCCGTGTCGGGGATGACAATACCGCCTTCCGTCATATCGTCGGCGGGCTCTTTGTGGACCAGGACGCGGTCGGACAAAGGTTTCAGGTTCATGGATGCTCCTTGCAGAGGGTGAGTTCGGGTTGGGCCAAATCGCGGGACACGGCTTCGATAAAGTCGTGGATCTCGCGCTCGGCGGTGAACAGGGTGTGATACAGCGATACGGCCTGAACGGCCAGATCGTCGGGCACCTGATTGATGGGGTAGGCGTCTTTGAGCACCTGGGTGAGCGAAGAGCCCAGTTGAGACAGATCGGTAGAGCGGCCGCCCACTTCGTAGGGGGTGGTCAACCAGCGAGGGTGGGGCAGGGCGTGAAAGTGCTTAAAGTGGGTCACAGGGACACCTTGTATTCCTTATGTACGTACTGCTCATACTCAGGCTTGACCGTCTCCACTGCTCCTGCTGCTGCTGGCGCATGGTGTCCAACTGCTGCTGGGCTTGTTGGTAGGCGTTCATGGGGACCACCCTTCCACGGCTATATAGGGGCATTTGGCCTAAATTGGTCACAGGTGAATTACTATGCCGCGATTTGAGAGCCCCCCAGGCCACATTTGCCCGGAATGTGGCCTAAATCGGTCAATATTGCTTAAAATGTGGCCTGATTCTGCATGGGGGCGGTCTATTTCTACCCCAAATATAGCCTCCTGGGACCTGGGGAGCAAGTACTTTGTGTGCGCCGGGGGCGTAGGGGGAGCGCCCGGGGGGGTCCTACTTGCAGGAAGGCCACTCGTGGGGCAGGGGGCCTTGCTCCTGTGTGCGACGGTACTTGTCCGCCACCTGATAGCATATGCGGCAATGTCGCTGGCCGCACCGGCCCAACGGAGTGCCCTTATTGAAGTTACGTGCTGGTGGGTGCCCGTCAGTCCAATGATCCCACAGGGCCTTGCGGCGTCTGCGTATGCGCTGGGCTGCCAGGGTGTGATAGCGGTGCATAGGGGTAATATACGGCCCTGTGTCTGTGGGGGCAACCACTGGGGGACTGTGGGGGCTATGGGGGTATGCCGTGGGGGAATACAGGTAGGGTCCCCCATATTCACCCCCTCTCTCAAGCCCACCCCCCGTCTGTGGGGGCGGACCGGTGCCCGCCTGTGCCCCTGCCCACCTGTGCCCTGCCCGCCTGTGCCCCTGCCCGCCTGGGCCCGTGCACCTATGTGCAGTGGGGTCACGGGGTTACGGTGCTGCCGGCCGGCGGCCTGTGGGCGCTGCTGCACGGGGCCGGCGCTGCTGGGCACGGGGCAGCCATGTATAGCCCATGTATACCCCCCCCCTATCGTACCTCCCCCCACCCCACCCCCGCTGGCCGCCTGTCCCCTAAACACCCTCTGCCCCTCTACCTACCACAGTCACCCACACGCATAGTTCATTGTATAGACCCCCAGTATAAGAAAACCCCCCCCCATACAGAAAAAAGCCCAATAATGTGACGTAGATCACAGTTTTAGCCATAAACAGTCCGTACATTAAAGACAGTAAAGAGATACACACTGCCACACTTCACAGGAGCATTGCCATGGAAACCTTAAATATCCGCATAGAGCGCAATGGGGAAGGCGAAGAGACCTTAACTGACTTAGAGATCAGTCGATACTTGCGTCAATTCCCCACCGATTTGATCTACTCTGCCGCCGTGGACACCTTGCATCTATCTGCAGAGCATGAAGACTATGGTATCGCCTTTTATCGCCCAGTAGGCACAGGGCGCGCCATTCATTTCCTCACTTCCTAAAAGACAGTTGGCAATCACGCTGACAAACCCTAACCCTGTGAGGTCCTATTATGAGCGCAACAAGCACAATCAACCCAGTACTGCAGCACTACTACGACGCCGTCAAGCGGCCGGGCAAGTTTGAGTACGAACAACCTTATGTCCCTTACTTCTGGGATCAAGGTCTGGAAGGAGGGTATGACGACGTATTAGGCGAAGAAATGCCTTACATCTTCGCCTTTCGCGTCACACCGGACGATACAGACTTGTTCCCCAAACTCAAAGGCAAGGATGCCGTGTACCTGTATGAAGATGAACAAGGTTTTGTCCAAGAGGTAGACAAGCCCGAAGAGACCATAGACGGGTTCGTGCCCGACGAGGAAGATATCTACATTCAGGACAACGGTGTCTGGCAGTCGGGCAAACTCATTACCGATGACCACGATCCAGCGCACCAGGACGCAGCCATTAAAGACTGGATGGACGAAGCCCAGTACTGGCCCAATGTATGGGTCGTATCCGATCACGGTAACATCGCGCTCTACACCTTTGGCTCGTAACGCAGTCCCAGCTCGGGCCGGATGAAGTCCATCCGGCCCGTACCTTTCTACCCTTTACCCTGTGAGACACTCTTATGCTCGCTCAAATGCACCATTTCGGCCCGTGGCAGATTCCCACCCATGTGACCCATTGCTTGTGCCCTGACGGCCGGCGCCGCTATGTGCGGCTTACAACGATTGCCCCCGATACCTTTTTTTCCCATCCGGGCCAAGTAAAATACAAGGGCCGTACCGTATCTGGCTTTATCACGGGGTACGAGACCGATACCGGGGAAGCCGATATCAAGTTCCGGCCCTATCTGTACGGTAAAAACGGGCACCTATTCAACGAGGAGGCCTAACCCATGCCCACCCAATACTACACCCGAGGCCGACGCAAAAAGCGGGTACCTAAAGTCCAGTGCCCGGCCTGTTTGTGCCTGGTGCGTACCGATCTATACGGATCCTACACAATCTACACCCACACCTGCCCCAATCCGGCCTGCGCCCAGTATGTCCCCTATCCTACTCGAAAGGACTAACCCCATGTATACCACCCAAGCAGACCCCATGCACGCCCTGTACGCTGCCGTCAAGGCCCATTCCCAGATGGAAGACGACCAACTCAGGGAGGCCGGCCAGTACGGGGCCGACGCCGGCTGGCCCGGCTTTTGTTACTACACTGAGTGCTGCACCTTCTACCAAGCCAACAAAACCGCTATCTGGGACCTGGCCGCCACCTACGCCGATGACTTCGGGTATAAGAGCGTACCTGAATTTGTGGCCAGCTTTGGCCGCGCCGAACTGGCCGATACGGCCGATGGCTTTGAAAACTTGCTCGCCTGGTTCGCCCTGGAGGAAGTGGGGCGCTGGCTGGAAGACCATCCCCAGGACGAAGAAGAAAGCGAGGAGGCGTAATTATGGCCCTTAATATCGATCTAATCCAATTAGAATACGACCGTCAACAGGTTATGATAGCACTGGCCCAGAAAAACAGCGCCCAATGGACGCAGCGCCACGGGACGACCGACGCCCGCCTTGACCAAATAACCGAAACGCACCAAGCCCTAGCCGACGCCCTACACGCCCTACTGGAACCGCCCGTCTTTCGCGGACGGAGAGAGGAGGACCTTGACTAAAGCCCAGTTTATCAACCAGCTGCGGCCGCCCATCGGACTCCGTACCGCTACGGATTTCGATATGTACCGGAGTCTGACCGTGCTGGAAGCGCAAATACTGGCGAAACTACCCGCTGAAGACCGGGAAGTCCGGGCCGCCATAGAAGCCCAAATCGAGATCGCTAAGACCTACAATGTGGAGCACTGGGGCGAGCGGGAGCACAACCGCTGCTCCGACTAACCACCAACAGGAGGGAAAAATGGCCCTTGTCACTCTGAAACACTCCAGATTAAAACCCGCTCCTACCCGCTTATCAGGCTTTGGGGCGCCTGAGCTGCTGGCCAAATTGTCCTATCAAGAGCTCGAAAAGGAGGTTCAAGAAGCTGTAGACCGGCTCGTCAAACACTATGAACGCCAAGGTGAATTTGTATTCTCACTGACCCTGGAGTTTGAAACAGGGCGCAATTACCTACCCCGGCCCACCTAACCTGGAAAGGACCGTACCCCATGCAAATCAAGCATAAAGACACAGATTCCGTACTGTACGAATCAGACCACACCACCATCAAGCAAACACTCGAGCAGGCTTGCCTCAAAGGGGCCGACCTGGGAGGGGCTTACCTGGGAGGGGCTTACCTGGGAGGGGCTAACCTGGGAGGGGCTAACCTGGGAGGGGCTAGCCTGGAAGGGGCTAGCCTGGAAGGGGCTAGCCTGGGAGGGGCCGACCTGAGAGGGGCTAGCCTGGAAGGGGCCGACCTGAGAGGGGCTAGCCTGGAAGGGGCTAACCTGGAAGGGGCTAACCTGGGAGGGGCCGACCTGGGAGGGGCCGACCTGAAAGGGGCCGACCTGGGAGGGGCTTACCTGGGAGGGGCTTACCTGGGAGGGGCCGACCTGGGAGGGGCTAGCCTGGGAGGGGCCGACCTGAAAGGGGCTAGCCTGGGAGGGGCCGACCTGAAAGGGGCTTACCTGGGAGGGGCCGACCTGAAAGGGGCTTACCTGAAAGGGGTAAAAGTATCTTGGTCGTCCCACGCCTTGCTCAGTGAGATGCTTTGGCAGGCCGCCGCCACCCCCCCGCAAGAGATGCTGGCCGCCTATGTGGGCCGGAAAATTACCTGGTGCTGGGCCGACTGGCAGGCCTTCCAGCACCCGGAAAAACAATGGGCGTGGGACTACGTACGCACCCTGGCAAAGGACGACGAGACCGCACCCCGGGAGCTGAAACTATGAAAGAAGGACTGATCGATCTACCCCAGCCCACCTACGACGCCCACACGGCCGCCGCCTGGCTGCGGGTATCGGGGAGCTGGGTCGTCAAGTTAGCGAAGAAACACGGCATAGGCCGGATAATCAACCAAGCGTATGCCTTCACCTCCGGGGATTTGCGCCACCTGGCCCGGCTCATCTACGAGGGCCGGGTCGGCCGCCCGGCCAAACGAAAGGACTAACCATGCCCAGCGTAAGCACAACCGCCCTGCAACACTGGCTCCAGGACGATGCCGTCGGCTTGCATCAAGCCGTAGCCGACTACGCCCGCGTGTACAACCATCGACCCCACATAGAACCGGACGGAGCGGTGTGGGACGGGTGGTGTTGGTGGTCGGAACACACCCAAGATCGATTTGTACACTGGGCCAACGAACAAGGCTACGTGTACGGCGGCCGGTTCACCCAATATCCCCAGCGAAAGGACTAACCCTATGCTCACTCTACAGGACTTTGCCGGCACGGTTGAAGTGGCTAATACCAACTCCAACCGCTATCAAAAAAGCGCCGTGCGCGTGTACGTCAACGGCTTAAAAGTAGGCCAGGTCTACCCGCCCAAATACAACCCCCTGGGATATCTTAGGGACCACCCCCAAAGCAAGTATTGCCATCAATTGCTGGCCCAATTAGACCGCATCCCCCTGGCCCCGGAGACCCTGCTCGCCATCTTTGCCCACCCACAAGGAGACTAACATGGACTGGCTTATCTTACTGGTCGTCCTGGGCGCCATCATCTGGGCCTGGGACCAGGAGGAACGCCGCTAGCCGCTCGTGGTGCTCCACGGTCCATATTTCCCCTACATGGGCCTGTGAATAGGCTACCCCCCGTTGGATAGGTTCAACGGGGGGTTCGGGCTGTACGGGCTGAATTTGGGGCTCTGGGGGGTATTTGGTCTCCAGGGCGTCCTTGAGTTGACGTCTCGACCAATTGTTCTGAAGGGCCGCCTGCAACAAGGGCGCGCGCTGGCGGGGGGTTAACGCGGCCACCTGGCGGAAGTGAGACCAGGGTAGCGCGTAGTTTGCCCGGGCAAAGGTCGCGTATTGATGAGAGACCCACATCCAGCCCTGCAAGGTCCCCACGGCCCAGCGGTTGCCCAGGATCTCGACCGCCTGAGCATACTTCTGGCCGTACGTATGCTCCCCGTAGAGCAACCAATCCCCCACCCACCACCTGAGCATATCGAGCCGGTTCGCCTGTACATCCAGTTGTTGGGCCAGCTTGTACCCCGTGGTCTCCCAGTCGGCGTAAGATAGATCCGGGGGTAGGTGGTACCCGGTAGGCTCCAGGGTGCCGGGGAGTCCGTCCTGCTCTATGGGCCCTATTAATTCACTCATACTTGCATCTCACTTTCTGTGTACCCTAGGGGGTTTCAGGATGGGGATTAGTTGTTCTTCGGCTGTACGGTAGCACACCGTACAAATAAGGGTATCGCCTAGGCGATACTGCCACCCGGTACGGCCACAAGTACAGGTACCGTACGGTTGGTACACCCGTTCGTACCACCCTACCGCTTGCCAGCGGAACCAATGGGTGAGCTTCAGGCGGGTACTGGAATCGGTGGTTGGGGTTGGCATTTCGGTATATCCCAGGTAGTTGGGTGCGAGCCGGTTTCGGTTCCTCGCCGTGCCGCTAGATCCAGAAAGGGCACAGAAGGCCCGCACCATGAGCCCCAACAGGACCCACGATACGGAGCCGATCACCTGCCGCTGAGTCCGTCAGGTATACGTCGGCAGCCGCCAGCGCCCCTGTCAGGTGGCCAGTTGCCCGCCACGATCTTCCCCACCTGCGGATCACTTCCAGGGTTTCGCTGGCCGCTCGGGCGGCCTATTACTCTGGTATACTACACACCCGGTGCGTCCAGGTGCCAAACGGTCCCTATACTACGAAGGGACACGGTACCCCGATATCGAGCCGTCCGTGGACGTGCCCTCAGCCTCGGGAGCGGGCCGGTGGGTGGAGCTGTAGGTGGTACGTGCCGCGCTTTGGGGCCTCTTGACGAGGGGCGGCCGTTGTTCCAAAGGCTAATGTTTCTTGTTGCAATCGTTGGACAATAGCCGGTATATGATCTTCGTCCAGTTCAATACCAATCGCCTTACGGCCCAAGTCTTTGGCTGCCCGTAAGGTGGGGCCATGTCCGGCAAAGGGGTCCAGTACAATGTCGTCGGGAAACGAGTGCAGTTGAATAAAGTGGGACATAAGGGTTTCGGGCTTGGCCGTGGGGTGCTGGTGGGCCGCCGGTATGATTTTGCGGAAGTCCACCACATTGGATACGTCCTTGCTGGTGTTGTTCCACCGCAGGGCCGCCCCCGCCTTTTTGGCAATCAGCATAAATTCGTAACTGCGCCGGTAGCGCAACCCCATCCCTAAGCCCGGCTTGGCCCATACCACCGCCTGCAGAAACTCCATACAGGCGTCCATCGCTAGCGTCATTTCGGCAAAAATAGGCTGGGGGCCACCACCACCACAACAACAACAACAACAACAACCCCCACGCTTTAATACCCGCTTGAAAGCGGGAAACCACTCTTTCATGCCCTGTTCAAAGTCGGCCCTGCTGTCCCCCTGTATGGGCCGTGGAGCGCCGTTGGTAGTGCCCTGGAATATGGCCTCCCGCCGGGAGGCCATATCTCTTAGTGTATTGTAGTTGAGACCAAAAGGGGGATCGGTCAGCACCAGGTCTATGCTTTCGGCTTGCAGTTGGGGTAATATCTCCATACAATCCCCTTGCACCAGGGCCACCGATTCGTCCACATAAGCATATTCAATGTCAGGTGGGGGCCACATGCTTACTCCCAATAAAAATACCCCTGAATATGGGGTGTCTACCGAGTCCTGGCCGCCGCGCAAGGCTCAGACTCGCACCCCATATTCAAGGGCATTGTCTGTGCACGGCATGTGGTTACTCAGGCGGTAGATACGCCCTTGCTGCTCTTCTCAATATGCACACCCGCTCACTCCGTGTCAAGGTCTTTCTCCTCCTGCCCCGGGTGCGCCGCCGCCCACGCTTTGGCCGTCACCCCCGCCATCTTCAGCAATCGGGCCTTATCCCGCTCCCAGGCCCGCTTGCGCTTCTCCAGCCGCGTAGCCTTGCGCTTCAACGCCTTGTCCCGCTCCTCCAACTTGACCACCTGCGCCCGGTAATTCGTTACCATGCGCTCCCACGCCTGCACAATCAACTCCACCTGCCCCTGATAGACCACATACCCCTTACGGAGCCGGTCCATAGCATCCTGCAGGCTGGCGCTATCGGGCTTATACGGGTTGAACGACAGGTCGGGCGTCTCAGGGGGGGGCCGCTGTATCTCCCTCAGCCCCTGCAATTCCAGCCGCACCCCCGCATCCCGGGGGGGCTCTTCTCTCATACTGACTCCGCGCATATCAATGCTCCTTCCTGACTAGGTGTGCCATGTCGTCCAGGTGGTCCCCTATGGTGGGCAAGTTTCGCAGCCAGGCCTTTATGTGGTTCAGGGCACAGTGGGTGCACAAATCAATAGCCACCTGCTTGTTTGCCCCGGTGGTGCTCAGGTGCAAGGCGGGCACTTGTGTTTGTGTGGCCGTAAAATGCAACCACAAGCCGTCCTGGGGCTCCAGGCTATCCGCCTCCTGCACTATCAACGGCTCTACCACCTCTTCGCACTCGTCGCATAAGGTGCGGGTTTCTTTCATGCTACCACCTCGCTTTCTATTCCGTGAAACAACGGACAATCGTCCTGCAGGCGCTTGCGCGCCAGGTGGCAATACTCGGGGTTCAACTCAATCCCGATCCCGTGCCGATTGAGCCGATCCGCTACCAGCAGGGTAGTTCCGGCCCCGGCGAACGGATCCAGCACCGTGCCCCCTTCAGGGCAGCCGGCCAGGACACACGGCTCGATCAGTTTGGGTGGGAAGGTGGCAAAATGGGCGGATTTCAGGGGTTGTGTGGCCACGGTCCAGACGTTGCGGCGGGTGCGGGTTTCGGCCTGGGGTTGCCCGGTAAAATAGCGGGAGTTAAATCCGGCATGGCGGCGGCCATGCCCATCTTGCTTATGTTCACGCGCCACCTGCGTCCGGTCAGCCCGCAGGTGGCGCGTGTCGCCTGCAGTTAGGGCCGGTTCTGCAATGGCGTCTGCGTCGTAGTAATACTTTTCCTGCTGGGCCAGCAGGAAGATGTGCTCGTGGGCGCTGGTGGGCCGGTCCGTGACGGACTCGGGCATGGGGTTGGGCTTGGCCCAGATAATGTCCGATCTGAGGTACCACCCGTCCGCCTGGAGCGCCAGGGCCACCCGGGCCGGGATCATCAGCAGGTCTTTGGGTTTGTAGCCGGTGGGCACTGTGGCCCCGTGGTTGTTGCCCACATTGGTGTGCTTGGTGTCTGTCACCTGGTAACCCCGATTGGCTGCGTACGAATCCCCCAAATTTAAAAAAACAGTAGCGTCGTCCCTGAGCACCCGCCTGACTTCCCTGAATACCCCCACCAACCGCTCGATATACTGCTCGGGCATATCTTCTAAGCCGATCTGCTGGTCCTGCCTTGTGGCCCCACAGTGACAATTCCGCTGGACCGTACTCTCGTCTACCGTTTGCGTTGAGCCTTCGAGGCTTCCCTTGAGCCGTGAGGTCCTGGGCCTCACCTTGGGCTTGTGGTCGCAGACAGGGTCGCCCCCTTCCCATTGGGCCGTGCCGTAATCTCTGAGGCCGTAGTAGGGCGGACTGGTGACGCAGCAGTGGACCGACTGGTCCCCCATGAGCTGCAGTTGCTCCACGCAATCGCCCTGTTTAATGTCCCAGCTCATAGACACCCCCTACCATAAAAAAGCCCCCCACACCGCAGCGGCGAAGCGCGGTAAGGGGGGCCAACGGCGACCTGGGAGGAGTCGGCCGATATATGCAGGGACGGGTGGGTCCCGCGCCGGGGGCCGAAGCGCCCCGGGGTTATTTTGTGCTTGCTATTGTACGTATTGTTTAATACTTTATCCATAACAACAGTTCATTAGCGGTGCCCGTTTAGCTCCTCAGCGTTTGCGGGTGCCGCTTTTTTTATGGGCCGCCCCGGCTCGAGGAGGAAAGGGAACCGGGGGGGCCGTCCAGTGAGAAAGGATTTCGAGAGGCTTCGCGGACCCCTCAGTACCCAAGATAATCAATTCAACATTCCTCTGTCAAGCACTTTGTCCACCTGTTCTTCCAATGCCTGACAATCCAACCATAAAACAGCCGTGAAAGAAGACAGGTGGTCCAGGGTGTCCCCTGCTATCCAGTGGGGTTGGCCATTCCAGCGGATGAGATATCGAAAAGGATCTACTAAAAAGGTTCGATTGGCAACCAATGGCACTATGCGCCGTATGGCCCTGGGCATCAGGCCGAATTGTCGCAAGCGATCCACGGCCAGCAGTTCAATTAAATTCAAGCGATTAAAATAGCGGCTATGCCCCCGCCCCTGCTTCCCTTCGTGTGGGACCACCAGTCCCTGTTCTACCGCCACGGTAATGGCGCGGGGCTTTAAGTCGAGCAAGCGAGCTGCTGCCTGAACGGTATACATGTGTTCCTTGTGGTTGTGAGGCCCGACCGACACCCTACTCGGCTACCTAAACTGCCGCAGGGCAGATCAGGCCGTGGGCCTACCGGGATTTCGTCCCACCCGTTACCCGAGTTCGCCAGCATACGATCTGGCGCTTTTGACGCCTCCAGCCCGTACGGGGCCGGTTAGCGGGGCCGGTTGGCCCGCCGGCCGGGTCTCACTCATTTGAGCACCAGTATATCGCCGGGGTTGCACTCTAATACCTGGCATAGTTTATGTACAGTAGACAAGGAAGTGCGCTCAGGGCGACTTGTTAGGCGATACAGGATAGATTCGGCCAGATCGGCTCGTTGAGCCAGAAGACGCTTGGTTCCTATCTTGCGCTGGATCATACGGGCTTCAATAGCATCCATGTTTATTACGATTCGACTCATGTAAGGTAATATAGCAAAAAAAGCAGAGGATGTCAACTTTCCCCTTGCGTCTGTCTGCCCTTTGTGCTATATTAATAAGCAAGCAAACAAAGGATATCTCATGTTTACCAAAGAATGCCCCCGTTGCAATCGCACATTGCCTGTATCTGAGTTTAATGGCAGGCCTAATCCTGACTGGGGGAAGCGGTATAATCACAAGACCCCTATATGGACCGATACCCGATGCCGCGATTGCACAAAAGCAGTCACTAAATTGCGCATAAAGGTTATGAAGGCCCGGCGCGAAGGCCGGCTCAAAGCCCCTGACCGTTGCTCTCATTGTCAACAGATAGGGCGCATACATGGCCACCACGAAGATTATTATAAACCTTTCGATATCATTTGGTTATGCGTCTCTTGCCACAGCAACGTTCACCACGGCAACATTACCCTTAACGCTTAACAGCAGTTCACACCCCCTCACCCTGTGGAGGCCCACCATGCCCCAAAAGACAATCACCTACGGCCCCAGTGCCGCCTACCCCTTTACCGATAGCACCGTAGAAAGTGGCTTGACCAAGCGCGAATACTTCGCCGCCTGCGCCCTAGGCTTGATGGCGGTAGATTCCGCGCCTGATACCTCATCACGAGCCCATCTTGTGGCCCAAGATGCTGTAATGATAGCCGACGCCCTGATTGCCGCGCTCAACGCCGACACCGCCGAGGGGGCCTAGTATGCAAATCAAACACCGACGCAGCGATATTGTCCTGTATGAATCCGATAAGGACACATTCAAAGAGACGGTAATTGACGCAATTAGGAGCAGAGCGAATCTGCGCGGAGCGGATCTGTGCGGAGCGGATCTGTACAAAGCGGATCTGTACGGAGCGAATCTGTGCGGAGCGGATCTGTACAAAGCGGATCTGCGCGAAGCGGATCTGTACAAAGCGGATCTGTACGGAGCGAATCTGTGCGAAGTGAATCTGCGCGGAGCGGATCTGCGCGAAGTGAATCTGCGCGGAGCGAATCTGTGCGAAGCGGATCTGTACAAAGCGGATCTGCGCGGAGCGGATCTGCGCGGAGCGAATCTGCGCGGAGCGGATCTGTACGAAGCGGATCTGTACGAAGCGGATCTGCGCGGGGCGCTTGGTATAAATAAACACCATACCACGCCCCTGTGCCTCCTGCTCTACCAACCCGGCCCCATCCGTGCCTGCAAATTGGTCAAAGCAAACGGGGAAGGTCCCTACAATGGGGGTCTTGTCTACAAGGTGGGCCAGGCCTACGAGGTGGACAATGCTAGTGACGACGAAAATGAGTCGTGCGGAGCCGGCATTAACCTGGCCACCATAGACTGGTGTCTCAAAGAATGGAGAGAAGGCTACCGCATCTTGTGGGCCGAACACACCGCCGAAGATATCGCCTGTATACCCATCGGCCCGGACGGCAAGTACCGGGTCCACCGCTGCACTATCGTAGGCGAAGCCGACCTGGCTGAATTTGGCCTGGTGGAACCCGAGAAAGAGGGGGCCTAGTATGATCGCCGCCACCCTAATCCGCCCCGGCTGCCATATCCCCCACCCCTGCCCCTCGTGCCAGCAGCCCACGCTCTACGAACGCCGGGGCCGCGCTATCTGCGCCGGGTACAATTGCGGCTGGACGGGCAACCTGCCCGCCGACGTGGTGGTCGTGGGGCGGGACACCCACCGGGCCTTTGCCCGAGGACAGGACGGTCTATCGTGATAGAGGACAACCTTAAAAAGCACGACTTCCCCCAGGTGCCCACTATAGCAGAGAGCGCCAACGAATACCTGGTGGGCACCTGGCGCTTTAAAAAGGCCAACCCCGTGGGCCGGTGCTTTGCCGCCTTCATCGCCCTGCACGAAGCGGCCACAGGCCTTATTGACGGATTGGACGACGAGCGGCATATCATAGGCCGGACGCACTCCACAGTAATTGCCTTGCGGCAGGTGCTCCAGGGCACCGACGCGCCCTCAGCCAAGCCCACTTTAATCAACCTTATATCCGATCCAGGGTTGCAACAGTTGGACGTCGGCGAATTGAAACAATTGTTCATTGCCGTCCAGTGGCTACTGGACCACCACACGGAGGAGGAGTAACATGGCACTCAAAATAGCAGACAACGTAACCTATATCATAGAGTTCAAGCGCGATAACGTCACCAAGTCCCTATCCACCCATGAAAGCGGGGGCTTCTATTACAGTTTCGACGTTAAGGCTTGTGTGAGCGGCCAGGACAACTGGCAGGAGGGCCGCTGGCACGTGCCCTTTTCCATTGTTCGGCAGATCAAGGACCACCCCTTCCCCGGCCGCAACGGCCGCCTGGAGTTGACCCGCCTGGATTACGAGAGCATCAGCATTACCCAGGCATGGGTCTCTGAATACCAGCAATACGGCTTGACCATGAAGCGGTTTAAGGATGGAGAAACTCAGCCGGTAAAAGTGGCGTTCAACGACGACTTGGACCCCAACTTTGACGCGGGAGCACAGGCCACCGAAATGCACGTCAACAGCGCCGACATCCCCCCTGAAATCCTTTCGGCCCCCGACCAGCCTGTGCAGGCCGTCAAACCCACCACAGACGACACAGACGCCCAGTGGGCTCATATGGGGCACATGCTGGCTTCGGCGTGGACCATGGCAGCGCAGGCGGCCACCAATCTGGAATTGAAGGAAGTGCCCGAAGGGTGGACGGCCACCCTGTTCATAGAAGCGCAGAAGCGGGGCCTGCCCCCCCTGTCCCACCTGGATCCCACGGTGGACGAGCCTAACTTCAGTGACAGCGCAGAGCAGGACTACACCGAAGAAGAAAAGGCCGACACCTACGACCCCGACCGCGCGGAGCGCCAGTTGGCCCACGATGAAGCGCAAAGAGAATTGCCACTAGGACCGCCCGATCCGCGCGACCAGGGGCCGGTGCCTATGTCGGAAGGCGAGCGGGCAGCGTATGCCCAGCCGAATCCGAACGAGCCGCCGCCGTTGGACGACTCAGACGACCTCCCTTTTTAGCCGAGGCCCCCATGAGAGCCTTCACCGTCCCCAGCAACCACCAACCCGGCACGGCCTACACCGTGCGCCTGTATATCGGCCAGGAAACCGAGTTCGGGGCCAACGAGTGAGTATGATCTACGATCTGAACGTATTGAGCTTAGGAGCGGGTACTCAATCGTCCTTTATCTACCTGGCCGCTTTGCACGGTATGTGGGACGCGCCCTTAGAAGCGGCCATTTTTGCCGACACGGGGTGGGAACCACCGGCCGTTTATGAGTACCTGGATTATTTGGAGGGGTTGGGGGGCGACCAAATCCCCATTTACCGCACCCAGTATGGCAATTTGCGTCAAGATATGTGGGATGCGGTAGGTGCGCCGGCCCGATCCATTGGGGGCCTTTCTAATCCACCCCTGTATATCAAGCAGTCGGTGGAAGAAAGCGAAGCGGCCCGTATACCGCCCTCGTCGGGCGGTATGCTGTGGCGCAATTGCACCCGGGACTACAAGATCAATCCCATACGCAAGCAGGTGCGCACTCTGCTGGGGTATACGACCCGCCAGAAGGTTAAAAAGAAAGTGCGGCAATGGATCGGTATATCAATTGACGAAGCCACGCGCATGAAAGACAATGGGGTGGGCTTTATCGACAATTATTATCCCCTCGTGGAACAGAATCTGTCTCGCACCGATTGCTTGGCCTGGATAGAACGCAGGGGCTACCGCCTACCCGCCAAATCGGCTTGTGTGGGGTGCCCTTATCACTCCAATGATTTCTGGGCTGACATGAAGCGCACGCGGCCCGACGAATGGGCCGACGCCATCCAATTCGACGCCCACTTGCGCACCGGCAAATTGCCCGGCACAACCGGAGACGCTTATGTCCACCGGGCCATGCTGCCCTTAGAAGAGGCGGTAGAGCGCACCCACAACCCCGATCAAGGGGATTTGTTCAATGGTTTTGAACAAGAGTGCGAAGGGATGTGTGGTGTATGAGAGCCTTCACCGTCCCCAGCAGTCGCCAGCCCGACACGGCCTATACCGTGCGCCTATACACCGGGATTGAGACTGAGTTTGGTCAGAACGAGTGGGAATGCACCTGTCCGCACTACCGCTATCGCCACACGCACTGCCGCCATATTGACTACGCCCGTTCGGCCTTTGCCGACGGGTGCTCGGGCGGGCCGGGCACGGACCCGTTCCCGCTATCGGCGCCTCACGCCAACGCCGCCCAATTACGGGGAAAGGGATAAACGGAGTATGCGATTTCGGGATTACCGGGTGCGCCTGATCTTGTGGATCTCGGCCCACCTACGAGGGGACAATGCAATCACCCGGGCCGCTACACAGGGTCCCGGCGTAGCTCGAATCGTTCGAGTGGACGCCTGGATGCGGCCCGGGTGGTTCTACTAAGGACGCCCTATGAGAACCGTATGCTATCAGAGAGAAATTAGAGAAAAGTTGGAACAAAGCGACCCTCGCTCAATTGTTCCCCTAGATCAATGTCACGTGGACATCATAAGCGATAGAGCCGCTAAAGAGATTATATATAAATATGAGTGGTTGGGCACCATGGGGCGCACGGTGCATACATGTGGACTTATAGGCCCGACAGGCCAGGTAATAGGAGCTTTATGCTTTGGTTGGCCCGGTAGTCCTGAAAGTCGAGATATTTGCGGTAAGGATTTTCGAGATCGGGCTATTTGTCTTGAGCGGGGGGCCTGTGCTCATTATACCCATCCCCATGCACCCAGTTTTCTGGTTTCTCGTGGGACACGTTTAATCCACCGCCTGCATGGATACGATATTTTCTATGCATACTCAGACGAAGAGGCGGGTGAAATAGGCACTATTTATCAGGCATGTAATTGGTTGTATATAGGCCAAGGCGTGGGTCGCAGCAAGGGTAGACTTAGAGAAGATTTCAAAACCCCAGAGGGGCCTATTGTATCAAGCCGAACACTCAGGCACAGAGGCTTAACAAAAACAGAGGCAATACAAAAAGGGTGGAAAGTAATCCTGCGTCACCCTAAACACAAATATGTCTATTTTGAAGGCAGTAAGTCTAACAGGCGGACACTGAAGTTAAAACTACGCTACCCTGCTTTGCCATACCCCAACCGACAAGAGCGCATAGAGCGAGTGGCCGCCCCATGAACAAATACAGCGCCCGCCTCACCACCGTCAAAGGGCGGCAATTCCATAGCAAACGGGAAGCGTTGCGCTTTCTGGAGCTGGACGCTATGCAGCAGGCCGGCGAGATCTCTGATCTGCGTTGCCAGGTGAAGATCCCGCTGGAGGTGGGCGGCACCGTGATCGGCCACTACATAGCCGACTTTGTATACTGGGACCATACCTCTGAGTTTCCCAGCGCCTTGCTGGTAGCCCCTACGCGACCTACCGTGCACCGCCCGGCACCAGGCGCCACGGTGGAGGACAGCAAGGGGTACAGGACGGCCTTCTATCGCTGGAAGAAGAAGCACTTTGAGGCACAGTATGGCACAACAATCCTGGAGACCTGATATGAACAGCGTCCAGCGCCAACTTGACCAGCAGTACGGGAGTGGCTCTTACAGCACGGTCGTGGCCCAGCAGGGCCGCAAAGACCTGCCCTCCGCCTTTGTGCAGCCGCAAGCCGACCCGGCCTGCCGGTGCGCTCAGGACGGCACCACGGCCCCCGGCTTTGTGCGCCTGGACAACCGGGTGCGCCTGTGCGGCCGGTGCGCGTTGGGCCGCTGGCGGGCGTTTGGTATGCAATTGGAGGCAGCCCCATGAAATGCCCCCGCTGGCTCCTGGTCGTCGCCTGGGTCCTGTTGGGGCCGGTGGCCCTGGTGGCTCTGGTGGTGCTCGTGGGCAGCCTGTGGTGGTCGGCGTGGCGTGGGGAGACAGCGGAGGATATGGAGGAGTTGATCTAATGGCTAATCGGACGGACCTGGAGACCGACAAGTACTGGAAAAGGGAGAAATCTGGCCGGGGCTTACAAACAAGGAGGAGGAGAAATGAGCGCATGATTATCAAGAACCTTATCCGAGGGCTAGAGATCATCAGCGAGCACGATCCAAAAGCAGAAGATGTGTGGATTAATGCCACGCTCAGAGAAATAGTGACAGCTTTTCACGAACCGTCCTACGCAAATATGGACCAGCAGCTACGCGACGAAATGCAGGAAATGGGCTGGTTCAAGGATTTTGAGAGGTGGTGCTTTTATGTCTGAATCAAGAGGGGGAAAAATGAGAACTGCTGCCATTGAAATAATGGAAAAGGAAGGCATTCGCCAGGGAAAGCGCGTCAGTTGGGCCTTTGACGCGCTGGTAAAAGCCTGTGGAAAAGAGGACCTATGGCACCTGGATTACAATTCGTTCCTGGGTGGCTGGATCATCTGGGAGCTGGATGGAACGGCGATTTTTGAGGAGGACAACCCGCTTCTTACGCGCCCCCTAGGAGCACGTATGGAAACAGAACAGTTCATTAACACACTGTGGTTTGCCGCTGAAGCCATAGAAATTGCGACAGCTGTACCCAAACAGGGGGCCCAGAATGAGCAAACGAAGTAGGCCCTACAATCCCACTATTGTCAGTAGTCTAAAAGACTGCAGAAGAATATGCAATATTACCCAAAGTGCAGCAGCAGAGGCTATAGGCGTTACACAAGCCACTATATCCCAAGTGGAATCAGGAAAAAGGCCACTTACTAAAAGCCTGAAACGACGAATCCAAGAAGCTTTAAATGTTCGATTTTCCGTAGATAAGGGGGTGATATTTTGAGCAGATCCCGACCTTACAGCAAAGACAATATTCCCACTACCAAGGAAGTACTCGCTTCCTTCATAGACCACACCCACTCCGGCTATCCGCGCACCCACCCGGTGGAGCAAGTCAAGCGCGAGGTGGTGAAGGCGATAGAAGGTAAGGGGAAGAAATGAGCCTACCCGTCCAGGTAGCCCTGTTCGTCCTGCTGTTCGGCCTGTGGTCTTGGGCCATGCTGTGGATAGGCTACAAATCGCACAGGTGGCTTAGGGAGCGGGACCGCGCCCGCCGCCGGACGCATTACTGAAAGGAGTGTTTGTATGGCCCAATCGCAAGGGGGCAAGCCCCACCGTAACCGGCCGCGCCGCGAGCAGCGGCCCAACCCGCAACAGCAGCAGGCGGATCTGCTGGTTGAGATCCGCGACGGCGTGAAGGATCTGCGCGACCTGGTGGGCTACTTCTACCGGCTGTCCCAGGCCCAGATTGCCTACCAGCAGCAGCAAATGGACCAGCGGCAGGGGGACCCCACCCCGCCCGACGAAGGACCGGCGGCGCCGGGGCCGCCGCCGTTACCGGACGAGGGGGATATCGAATAGCTACTTGACGTAGTGCGCAAAGTGATTGACCAACCCCTCCTCTTCGCCCCGTTCCATCAGTTCATCGATAACCCGTATGTCCAAGAAGGGCTCCGAGCCGGTGGACCACATATTGCGCCAGAGCCGGTTGTAGTCGCCTTCCCGCCCCTTCAAGGACGGATCGTTGCGCGCCGCTTCTAAGAACTCGGGCGTGTGCCAGGGCATCCTGGGTTCGCCATCCCAGTAGACCAGGTAGGATCCCGATTGGAACACGGGCAAGTCTTCCAGGCCCGGTACCCGCTGGCCTCGGGGTTCGTCGTCGACCTGGGGGTCCGGGTCCACCACCGCTTCGTAGATATTGTACAGTAGTTCGGACTCGCCGTAGAAGCCGGCGTAGGTCACCACAAAGCGCATGGACACCGGCAGGGTGGGTATGGGCTGCATCTCGTTCCACAGGCGCGTACTGGACTCGTGGCGGAAGGCCCACAGCTCGTCCCACACGGTCAGGGCCGGCATCCCCCCGGCTTCCCCCGCATAATCCTGGGGGATAAACTGCAGCACGTGGGGTTCCATGTTCACTTGGCCATTGGGAATAAAGCGAATGGTGCGGTCTTTAATCAGGCGTTTGTGGTGGTCAGGGTGGATAATCTTGGCATACTTGCCTGGGGTCTTGCGCTCAATGCGCTGCAGGGTTTCCGTCACGCGCTCGAACATGCGGGACTTGGCCTGCTCCTCGTCGTTGGCGATGGAGTAGATTTCGCCCCCGTAGTGACGGGCAAAGGCGTAGGCCACAGCGGCGGCTATTTCCGTCTTCCCACTTTTCTTAATGCAGGACCACACCACTGTGCTGTAGGGCAGGCGGTCGTCTTCGTCGGGGGTGAAGATATGCTCCAGGATGCGCTGCTGGTGGTCGAACAGGTAGAGGGGGGATAACTCAGGCCGGGGTGGGTCGGCGTACGGCTGGGCTTCCTTGAGAATGAACTCTTCCTGGATGCAGCGGACCAGGGGCACTTCACTTAACATTAGGCTTGAGCAAATGGTCTATGGGATCGGCTTGCCCGGCGCGAGGCTCCTGGCCCTGTAGGCCCTCTTTTTCCATGCGGTTGAGGACTTCCATCAACGTCATACCCTCGGCGTAGGTGCCTTTGGGCAACCGGCTGGTGATGTCTTTGTACATTTGGTTGGCAAACGTAACTTGCCGCTTGGTATACCCCACAACACTCAGCACTTCTCCCGCCAAGCGGGGGATGACAAAGAAGAGTTGAAGGGCCAGAAAGGTGCCGCCCAAATCAAAGGCCTCATAGGCCAACCCGGCCATGATCTCGCGGCCTATCAGGTTACGGGCTACCGTCTGGCTCATTACGCGCCCCGCTACGGCCGGTAGCACTTCATCCATGGGGACATCTATGGCCTTGCCCAACGATAACAGCAGATCGCCCTTGAAGTCGCTGGTGGGGGTATCCTTGAGCAATTGGAAGATGCGCCCTAGGGCCTTGCCCCGGTCGGGCACTTTCCACCACGGCATAGAAAACTGGGTTTCTATGTCTTCAATGATCTTGGATAGCGTTTCGTAGTCACCGGTTAGCTTGGTGTAGCCTTCCACATCTTGCCGCAATTGATGCCGCAAGTCCTGGTGTAATTCACCTGCCAAGGCGTGACCCGATTTATAATCTCGAGGGATGCGGGTTTTGCGATCCCAGACCCGCTTCTTCACGTTGTCCAAATCAAATACACTGAATTGGGTAGGTCCGGAAGCCAATCCTTCCACGGTGGTGGTGCGGGGGGCGGTTCCGCCTACCGTATACTGAGTCGTCTTGGGCGGTTGCCCCCCCGGCGTGGCGTCTTGCAATTCTTTGATTATGTTTTTAATCACTTCTTGCGTCCCTGCGCGCGTAATTTGGGAATGACTGAAATCAAGGGCGTCCACATTGATCTTATCCAAATCGGGCTTAAAGCCCACCACATTGTATTTATGCAGGGTCTGCTTCCAATTCTCAATTACGCTTTGTCGGACCCCATCGGCCCCGTCAGCCCGCGTAATCCGCAGATTGGGCAACTGGGTTACATACCGCTCACTGCGGCGCGTTCGCGCCCCCTCCAGGCCCTCTACAATAGATTCTACAATAGCCTCGGCCGGTTGCTTATTGCGCAACTGAGCATACCACGCCCTAGAGCCGGGGGTTCCGCCCGATAGGGGGAGGGGTACGTTCATTTTGGTGCCTGGGATAGAAGCCCGCAACGCCGGCCCCACTTCGGCCACCGCATCCAGGCCTGTTTGAATAGGCCCAGCGCCCATGCCTGTGACCACACCCTCTACGTTGGACCCGAGGGTTTCAGCCTTACCGCCCATGAAGCGCCCGGTAGCAGCGGCCATATTCTTGCTGGCTTCGTAGGGGTTAATCCGCAGCATCATATTGCCCAACCGAGAAGCACCCGCCGCCTTGACCGCGGGCATGGTCAAGCCCAACAATTCGGTGAGTTGAGACACGGGTTGCTCTTGCCATTGAGCGGGATCAAATTTACGGGTCACTTCCTCCTGGACGTGGTGGGTGAAGGACTCCTCTTCGGCCGTAGGCCCGGGCGTAGTGCCCGTGGCGTTGCGCGAGTCCATCACCCGCCCCATGAACGCTCCGGCCCCTTGGGCCAACTCGTCCAGTTTCTTATAGGTGTCGGGGTTGGTGATGCCGCGCAGGGCGCCCAAGACCAGGTTTTCCCCCACATCTCCCGGCATATTGCGCAACGCCTTGGTCACACTGAAGCCCTCTTCCGGGTCGTAGGGGGCGGCCGGTTTATAGGGATCGGCCCACAAAGAAGGCCCTTGCGGAGGCTTGGCCGGTTGGGCATCGGTGGCCTCCACCACGGTAGGTTCCGTAATCAACTGAGCAAACTTGGGGTAGTCTCGTACCGTGCGTCGGCCCAACTCTTCATCGCTTTCCACCTCAAGCAACGTGGGGTTTTCTTGCTTGGCCCGTACGCGGGCGCCAAATTCTGCATAGGTCATGGGGCCACCTCTACTTGGGGCAACTCATTGAGCAATTCTTCATCCGATATCTCTTTTCTCTTCTTTTTCTCGTAGTTCGGATTGCCGCCCACATTGATATCGTAGGTCAAATTCCAAATAGCCTCTTCTTCGTGGGTGAGAATCTTGCGAAAGGCCGCCAGGTTCACTCTGATCTGTTCGGGGATTACATTGGGGCCACCGAACAAACGATTGAAGACGACGCGTTCAAACGGCTGCACGGCCGCCCCTGTCAATTTGCGGCCCATCTTCTCCGTGATAAACTCCAAGAAGAACAGGGCCTCCCGCTGCTTATCATCCAGGGCAAAAGTGGGATCTTGGAACCAGCGGTTTATAGCTGTAAAGTGCTGCTGGATAGGCCCCAGTTTTTCAGCCACTTCGGGGTCGTTTATGATGCCTTCGGTCAGCACCTGGCCCGCCGCGTCCTTGGTCCCAACAATCTGGTCGATCATGTAGTTCATGTCGCGGATTTCAATCATCCGCGTAAACTGCGCTGGGGCCAACTGCCCTGCCAGCAATTTATCGGCCGACAATAGTTGCTTGCGGTAATCGGACACTAACTCAGGCGACACCGAAATACCCAACCCATTCAATCGGCGCATGTGGACATCAAAGGTATCAGCGGCCCATTTGGCCCCATTAGTCTCCACCTGTTTGGCCACTTCGTTAAACGCATTGGTCACTGGGTCGTTTACAGAGCGCCCCTGTGCCGCTGCCTGCATAATGCGCAGGGCCTTAACTTCTTCTTCGGGCGTCAAAGATCGATTCAATCGCGCCCTTAAATCGTCCATGCCCGCTGCTGCCCCTCTTTTCTCGGCAAATATGCGCGAGGGGGTCAGAGCCAATCTAAACTGCTTTTCGGCTTCCTTTCGCTGTACGCCCCCCGCCAATCGATCTGCTATGGTAGGGATGGGCACAGGCGTATCTTCTGGAACGGTGGTGCCCACCGCATCCGCTGCATCTATTGGGGGGATGGGCGGCAGATCCATCTGGCCCCCCGTTGTATCCGCTGGGGTTGCCCCTTGCGCCCCTTGACCTATGGGGGCCGGTCCCAATGGGCTTGCGCCGGGTGGCATAGTTTCCACAGGGGCCATTAACAACTGCATCTGGCGCAACTCGTCATCCTTCTGGCTTTGTAGTAACTTTAAGGCTGTTGTGTCCCCCTGCTTTATCGATTCTTGAATAAGATCATCCAAGCCCTGAATCAGAGTGCGACTGCTCTGTAGTTGCCATCCCACTTGCTGTTGCTCAAATTGCTTTTGCTGCATAAGCAATTGGTGCTTGGCCTGAGTGGCTGCGGCCTGCTGCTGCAGCCCCATGCGCTCGCGCATCTGGATAGCCTGGGGCAAGCCTCGGGTGCCCCCTTCGAGCCCACGTAGGAAGTCGGTGAAAAAGTTAGGCATCGTGTCCTCGCTTAGAAGAACTTATCCCAAAAGCTATTGGACCCCGCGGCGGCTGTAGCCACATTGCCCGCCAGGCCCCCTATAGCCGCTCCAGCGCCGGGTTGCGGATTGGGGATGTTGAAGGTAGGCATCTGCGGCGTGATAGTGCCCATCCCCAGCGCGTTGAGCATCAGGGCAATCGACTGGGCCTGCTGCTGCTGGCGCATGGTGTCCAACTGCTGCTGCGATTGCATGAAGCGGAACCAGTTGTTCAAGTCCTGGGCCTGTCTGGCTTGCTGCTGACTGAACCGCTGGCCTTCTTCGGCGGCCCCTTGCTGCTGGGACAACAGACCGCGGCCATACGCACCTTGCTGCAACTGTTCCCCTGCCTGCAAGGACCCCAGCAATTCGGCCACCTGCTGCTGTCGTGATCCCATGTCGCGCCCATACTGGCCCTGTTGCAATTGCTCCCCTAATCCCAGAGACCCGAACAGTTCGCCCGTTTGCTGCTGGCGATTGGCCCGTTGGTTGGCGTCCAACTGGGTCAGAGCGTTGACCTGGGTGGGCAATAGCTGGCTTTGCAGGTTGGCCTGCGTCTGGGCCAGTTGGCCCTGCTGCTGCATCTGCAAGCGGTCCAGTTCCCCCTGCCCCGGTGTCGAATTGAGCACTCCCCGCACCGCCAAGCCTTGCCGCCGGTTGTCCAGGGCGCGGGCTTGCTGTTCCTGCATGGACGTCAGGATGGGGGCCACCAGGGGGGACGGGTTGATCCCCTGTGTTGCATTGAGCAAATTCTGGGCAATCTCATTCGTGCCCAACAGTCCAGCCGTAGGGGCCTGCTGTAAGCCCTGTAGCACCTGGGGGGTCTGAGCCGCGTCCCCTGTGCCCACCTGAACTGTAGGGGCTTGCTGTAGCCCGGTCAGTGCTTCCTGGCCCGGCGTGGGGGCCGGTAGGGGCGGTTGCTCAAAGGGGGTGACGTTGAGTGGTTGGTTGGGATCGGTGGGTTGCTGGTACTGGAATACGTCCCCGCCGAACTGTGGGGCCGGTTGGCCTATGGTCGGTGTGGTGGGCATTAGAATCCCCCTCCCCAGGGCAGTGTGCCGTCATAATAACTATCTTGCATCTCAGCCAAGTTCCTTTGGCCCCCTACTGGCGGGAGCCCTAATTCAACCCCTATCATGGCCAATCGACCTAGCATCTCAGCCAACTGAGGGTCATCCAAGGCCCGAGTGAACACGGTTTCCCAAGGGTCTGTAGTGTATCCGGTCTTAGGGCCTGAACCTAAGAGTTGATTGGATAATTCTTTATACTCATCCTCTAAGCTGCTTCTTCGCGTTGCCGGCGAGTGATAGTCTTCCCATGCCTGCTCGTAATCTGTTTGTTTTTGGCGCATAGTGCTTTGATGGTCTTGATAGGCCGCTTCCTGCTGTTCGACATACATTTGCTTGGAGCGATCAGGGCCAACGGCATAGGTTTCTCCTTGCCCACTTTCCCACTCTCGTTCAAAGGCTAACTGTCGCCTTGCAGCATCATCAGATATGCCATCCCATCGAGCGTTAGAACGAGCCTCATCTGCATGGATAGGCCGCTTTCCAGTCTTAGATCCGTACTCCTTTTTTATGTCCTTCTCTTTGTCGCCATAGTACTTCTTCCCCATAATATGAGGAGGCAAGCCTAAGCCTTCGGGCAACCCATCAAATCGACCCCCATCCAGAGTGGGCGATGTAGTGGGGTTCACATCGCCAAAGATAATTCCATTGGGGTTCTCACCACCCACACCCACTCGGTCAAAATTGGGGTCCCACACGGAACCCCCCGCGCTCATAATAGGCGGTCCGGTTTCCCGTGCAGCAAAGCCGTAATCCTGTGACGGCCCCAGTATAGATAGGGCGCGGACCACGTCCTCTATTCGGGGCGATCCGACATCTTCGTGCTGCCGTATGGTCACAGGTTGCTCCATCCACCCACTGCCGGTAGAGCCTCGTTCGGAGATCGGAGGTCGGGCTGAAGTGTCCATGGCAGGCGGGTCCGTGCCCCACAACTGCCGCCAGTCAAAGGTGTCGGCCCGGCCGGTCCCAAAAGTAGGCGCTTCGTACCCTTTGTAGAGATTGGTCCCCTGATCGCCCTCTTCAAAGGGTTGGTGGTAGTATCTGCCTTCGTCTCCAACAATAAAAGGCTTGGTTCCTTCTGCAAAGGGTTGGTGGTAGTATCTACCGGGGTCGCCTGTAATGGCTGGCTTGGTTCCTTCTGCAAAGGGCTGGTGGTAGTATCTACCGGGATCACCTGTAATGGCTGGCTTGGTTCCTTCTGCAAAAGTAGGCGCTTCGTACCCTTTGTAAAGGTTAGTGCCCTGATCGCCCTCTTCAAAGGGCTGGTGGTAGTATCTACCGGGATCACCTGTAATGGCTGGCTTGGTTCCTTCTGCAAAAGTAGGCGCTTCGTACCCTTTGTAAAGGTTAGTGCCCTGATCGCCCTCTTCAAAGGGTTGGTGGTAGTATCTGCCTTCGTCTCCAACAATAAAAGGCTTGGTTCCTTCTGCAAAAGTAGGCGCTTCGTACCCTTTGTAAAGGTTAGTGCCCTGATCGCCTCCTTCTCCAAAGTAGGTCTTCACGTAATCATCCAACTCCAGGCCTCGGTCCCCGGTGGTCTCCGGGCCGAAGAAATAGCGCATAAAATCATCCAGACCCGAACCAGGAAAGCCGCTGTCTCCGGCTGAACCCAGAGGGGGCACTACGGGTGTGTCGCTGCCGGGGGACACATCGTCCCCAGGGGGCACATTGACAACTCCGTTGTTCAAATCCCACACATTGGACGGGTTGTTCACCGGCGAGAAGGCAGGGGCGAACGTGCCCCCTTGCGCCGTGCCGCCCTGAGCCGATCCGCCCAAGCCCGTGCCCCCACGGCCGCCCAGGCCGATCCCGCCGCTGCCCCCCAAGCCCCCTGCTCCCCCAGCGCCGCCTTGAACTGACCCTTCCGCAAAGTTGACCATGCCCTGAAAGGCCCCTGGATCCAACCGCATGGCGTCGGCCAGGGCTACCATATCGGCCCCGGTTATGCCGGGCGTCTCGCCTCCCTGGGGGATCAGGCCCTCCATGCCCCGGAAGAAAGCGTCCATATTAAACGGCCCCGTTTCGGCCCCGGCGCCCCCAGCACCCCCTTGCACGGCACCGGTCTCGAAGTTGACCATGCCCTGGAAGGCCCTGGGGTCCAATTGCATGGCTTCGGCCAAGGCCACCATGTCGGCCCCTGTGATTCCGGGTGTATCGCCCCCCTGTGGAATCAGACCTTCCATGCCCCGGAAGAAAGCGTCCATATTAAACGGCCCCGTTTCGGCCCCGGCGCCCCCAGCACCCCCTTGGGCTACAACGGAATTGGGATCAAAGTTGACCAATGGACTGTCGCCGAAATCTACCAAGGGGCCTTCGGGCATAGCAAGCCCCCCTCCCGTTCCGCCCATCGCCGTTATGCCCCCTTCCTCAATGTTAAGCAAGGGTGTATCGGGCATAGTAAACGCGCCACCCGCGCCCCCTTCGCCGCCCATGACGGAACCCGGCTCAAAGTTGATCAGCTTCTCAGGTAATTGCAGTAAGCCCCCTTCGGGCATCTGCATAGTTGCGCCGCCGCCGCCCATACCCCCGGCACCACCCCGCACAGCCCCTTCGGCAAAGTTGACCAAAGGATTGGAGCCAAACTCCCCAAAGTCTACCAGCGGCCCTTCCGGCATTTCAAAGAAGGGGCGCGAACCAAACTGACCCAGATCCACCAGGGGGCCTTCGGGCATTTCAAAGAAGGGGCGCGAACCAAACTGGCCCAGATCCACCAACGGCCCTTCGGGCATATCGAACTGACTGCGCCCGCCTTCGCCACCCAGAGCCGTAAAGGCGCCCGGTTCAATATTAACCAGGGGACCCGCCGGTCCCATAAACTGGGCCAGCGGATCGAACAGGTTGGTCTTGATCTCTTCGGGGGTCCACATGGATATGGGGTAGCGTTCTGGCGGCGCCACCCGCTCGTCGGCCAGTCCACCCTCAATCTCCGAAGTCGGGGGCTCAGGGGTAACAGGTAGGTCGGTTGTGGCCCCACCGGCTTCAGGTCGGGCGGCAGGCGCATACTCGTTCTTGGCCGTCAACTGCGGTTCAAAGATACCCGGCGCCCACATTACGTCCCGGGGGCGTTGTAGCAGGTTTTGCCCATAGCCAAACGCATCCTGCATGGCCGTTTCCAGGAAGGGCATTTCTACCCGGTTGAAGCGGTGCTCCATCTGCTTCCGCATCAACTCGGCAATGCTGGCCTGGGCGTCAATCAGGCGGCGCTGCTCGTTGGTGTAGCCCCCACTGCCACCCCCATCATTAAAAAGACTGCCCAGTATGGTGGGCAGTAGCTCAGCTGCCAATGCTCCCCACATAATATCAGTCCTCAGTTCTTTGTTTGAAGGTCAGGTCGTCCACCTTTTGCTCCAGGAGCGCAATCCGCACCGACAAGGCGTCGTCGGGGTGCTGGATCAAGTGTTGATTGAACGCCCCCGCCAGCTTTTCCTGGTTGTCCACCGCCATGTCCATGCGGGCCTTGATATCCACCAGGATATACAACGTCAAGGACAGCAGCACAGGCACCACAATAGATGCCCAGGCTTGCACGTTCGACATGAGCCGTTCTTTGGCTTCCGGTGCCATCAGTCAAACTTTCTGCCGGCCTTATACCCGGCGGCAATCAGGGTATTGAGCACCCCAAACAACACAGCGTAAATCCCCTCATCCGTCCAGAATCGCTCCGAGCCCACGGGCCAGCCCCCCTCCCTGAATATAGCGTAAATGGCCATGATAATCACGCCCGCACTCACATTGCCCGCCGCCGCCTTGCCCACATCCACCTGGCCCTTTTTGTCCAGCACCCCCCGCGCCTTGGGTTGGGAAGCGGGGACCCCCTTATGGTCCCGCAACAGCTTGTTATCGGCCTCCAGTTGCCGCACCCGATCCTGCAACCGCTGGTTCAGGTTGGTCAGTTGCTCTACGCGGCGCTCCAGGGGATCGGACCGATTCATCAGTCGGGGCTCCAGTGCACCACATAGTACGGATCTCTCGATAGCAGGTGCGGCACATAAAAGGCGGGCGGCTCGATCTGATCGCCCGAGTACTCCTGCAAGACCTCCTCGGCGTTACGGGGCGGCAACGGGCTTTGCGGCGTGGTCTGGGGTTGCTTATCGCACGACTTGAGCAGCATGTGCCCGGCCATGGCCAGGGCACCCCCCAACAACGTCGCCGCCTTGGCCACCAGCACCCGGCGCAGGCGCGACTTGCGCTTGCGGTATCTTAGGAGCCGTCGCGCCATGCGGTTACGCAGTCAATCAGGGTCTGTGACGCAATCAGGGCCAAGGTGTACCAGAGTATATTCGGATCGTCCACCACCTGGCCCACGGCCACCCCGGCTACGCCCGCGCCAATGCGCTTGGAGACAAAGGCGGGGATGCGGTCCTTGATTTGACTCCACATATCAACCTGCTTTCAGTATAATACGAGCGACCAACTGTACAATAGCCTTACCCTTGAGGAATTTCAACAGGATCGGGATCAGGGGCATGTTCTTTTGCCTCTCCGTTTAAACTGGCTTTCACCATTTCCAGGGCCTTAATCTGGCCCAATACCAATTGCATTTCAGGAGACTGGGCTTGCAATTGGGCATTGATCGCCTTGGCCTGTTCGTTCAGTTGGGCAATCTTGGTGTTGAGCTGGTCGGCGGTCATTCGCTCAACTCAGCGGGAGGTGCCAGGGCCGCTTTGGCCACTTGTTTTTCGTGCCGTTTCACTTGATTGGCTATGACGCGCCACAGTACAGCGGCCATATCGTCGGCGTCTACATTGGCTTTGCCCAACACCACCAATTGAGTAGCGTATTCAGCGTCTAACCAATCTTGTATGCGGGTCAGCTCAGCGTTGCCTACCGTGCGCCCGTCCGTGATAAGTACATTGTTGGCCGACGCAGGAAAAGACAAAGCGTTTTTAATGTTCGTATTAGTCGCCATTTAAGCGGTCCCCTTTAACTTTTTGAGTTCGTTGAGCAACAAAACCGATAGCATTTGATAGCGCACCGAATAAGGTTTACCGTCCTTCATGTTTACCAATTCGGGCATGGTTTCATACACCTCTTCGGCAATTAGGCCAAAGTCGCGCAAGCCTGGATCGCCCACTTCCTGCGCCCAACCTTTAGGTACTCCATCTGGATCGCGCCAGGTAAACATGCGCGGTTTTAAGTCATAGATTCGATCTGAATCCACGCCCCCTGTAATCTCGTCTTTATAATGGGCACTGGACGTAACCGAGTGCAGTTCATTGCTGCCGTTGATGTTGACATCGGTTGAAGCAGCGGCGGCTAGTAGGGTGGTGCAGAAGATGCCCCCGTCGGCCGCCACGCGGAACTGCCGTACTAAACTGGCACCATTGGCCCGCGAGTAAAAATCCAAATGCGCCCCAAACTGACCGTCTGTGCCGTTTTCCTTGGCTGCCCGCACCCCAGCAAAGGCCGTCTGCCCACCTCCTGATTGGTACACGCCCCCAAACAAAATACCTGCCCCTACATCGGCGGCTAAGGCTGTATCGTCCAGCGATTTTATGGTACTGTCAAAGGCACTTTCGGTTACAGCCGTTCCTCGCACATCCAGCATTTGACTGGGACCGGCTGTACCAATGCCTACGTGCCCATCATCCCCTTCAACCACCAGCTTGGTCGTATCTACCGTAAAATCATCACCAGCGGCGGCGGATAACGCTATATTCAAGGCCGCCCCGGTAGCCTGCGTGATTGTATTGCTGGTGTAGGTAGTGTTTCCAACTACAAAGCTCGTGTTCGCCGTGATGGTGGTTCCGGTGATTGCGGCGGCGGACGCGGCTCCAATCGTGGTGCCGTCAATCGAGCCCCCGTTAATATCGCACGTAGCCACACTGCCCAAATCGGTAACAGTGGGAGCGGCCGCCGCTCCAATTGTCACCCCATCTACAGTGCCCCCGTTAATATCGCACGTAGCCACACTGCCCAAATCGGTAACAGTGGGAGCGGCCGCCGCTCCAATTGTCACCCCATCTACAGTGCCCCCGTTGATGTCTATGGTCGTAACGGTGCCCAAGTCCGACCAGGTGCCCGTCATCTGGCCGCCCCCATCAAAACGCACCGTGCCCGCATCTACCCACAGGGAATACCCGGCGGTAGTGTGGGTTACGTTGGTGCTGGCTACCGGCGCACCCTGAATATAGAGCGTGGCGGCGTTGGTCATGGTCAGGGTGGCCGTGTCCCCGGTCATGGTGGGGATGCCGATAAAGTTGGCCGCCCCGATGGCAATGGTGCCGGACCCATTATCAAAGTTCTGGGTCTGAGCCGGGATATGGGCCTGCTGGCCCACAGACGTGATCGCCGTGCGCGTGGTCAGGTTGTTTAAGGTCAGGGCAGCCCCGTCCACATTAGCGCCCCCGAAGGACAGGGCATCCTGGCCTGCGTCCAGTAAAATCAGGTTGGCGTTATTGGCCCCTTCTACTCGAAAGTCCAGATCGTTGCTGTCGTCGTTGATAATGGTACCATTGGCCCCTGTGCGGAATACTTCCGTGGTCAAGGTACCCCCTACCGCTGTTTCAAGGACAAATTCAGCGGCATCGGCAGCAGCCGCATCGTTGACCATTCTTACGTCCAGTCGCGCGTAGTTGGTCTGCGTGTCCGCGTCGTCGGGCATTTTCCACACAGTACCAATACCCGACGATCCGTCCGTCATATTGCCCCCGTCGGCCGGGTCCCATTCCAAAAAGGCCACATCCTGCACCGAGGCGGCGGCGTTGGCGTCTTCAAACCAACCCATCAACTCAAAGCGCACTCCCGTAGAGCCGTCCTGGCCCAAAACGGTCGCGGAGGTGGCGTCCAGCAACTTGGCTATAATGGTCGGGTTGGCATCGACTTCCACCCCGCCGATATCATCGCCCGTGCCGTCTTTTAAACTGTTGTCGGTAAACGCATCCAGTACTGGAGTAGGCATACTCTTATCCTTTAAGCGGCGGTTATTTGCCGGCCCGTGCGGTTGGATTCAATGACCAGGCCGTTGACCTTGAACCAGTCGTCCGTGCCGCTGGTTTGGCACTGCACTCGTATAAAGTAGCCCCGGGAGACCTTGGTGGGGCGAATGTACTTGCCGGCCAACCCCGAGCCGCCCCACACGGCCGCGCCCCAAGTACCCACACCCCACCCGTCCGACGAGCCCAGGTTGTTCAGCACTTCGGTGGACCCACCCGGTTCGGGCCAATTCTTGCGGCCCATGACCAGGGACGTGTCAATGGCGTAATCGCCGTTGGCCTTCACGTCCATAAAAAGCCGGTGGTACCGCTTCATGTAGTTGGGCCATCCCTGCGAAAAGGAAGGGGATTGGAAGCGGGCGACATAAGCCGATTGATTGCGGTCGTAGCCCTGGTGCATCTGATACACGCGCCCGTTGGTATCGCCCTGTACGGCAATCTCTTCACCCGAGACCCGCAGCAAGGTACCGGCGGTCAGTTTGTTAAAGTCGTGGTTGGTCCACCTCACGCGGCGCGTCTTGCTCTGCGCCGTGTTGGCAATGACGCCCTCAGACGGGGTGCTCGAGGCCGTGCCGTACTGTAGGTAGTATTCGGCGCGGTCTTCGTCGAACAGCGCCCAGGCGGTGGATTGGGCCGTTTTGAGCCGCCGGTCCACGATGGGCTTGATCGGCTCGGAGATATTCACCGGGCGAAACCCACCCGTGCGCTCGGTGGGGGCCATAGCGGATACGCCGTTGTCCGAAAGCCAGTATAGCGCCCCCTCGGAAATGCCGCTGCCTTCCTTAATCGTAAAGTGGGACGGGCAGCCCACGCTGCCCGACACGCGCCAGATGGACGAGGCTTCGATGGTGGACTCAGGCGAGATATGGAATATGCGGTCGCGCTTGAAGATAAATAGGTGGTCCATGAAGACGGTCATGCCCGTAATGGCCCCTGAGCGCCCGTCTACGGCAAAGGACCCGCCCAACGTGGTCCAGTCCTCCGCATCATCCACCGCGCTGTAGTGCAGCACAGAGCCTTCGGCCATCCACAGACGGCCGACAAACTGGACGGGATACTGACCCGTAGCCGGGGGAGAGCCCCCCAAGGCAGAGACGCCCGCACTCGCTGTATACTTTTGCGGGGCGTCCACCCCGTTGGTCAGGATGGTCAGTAGCGCGCCCGTGGTAACACCGTAAAAGTCGGTGCCCGACCAGCGGGTATCGTCGTCCGTATCGAAGCCCGTGCCCCCCGTAGCCGCGCTGAAATCGCCCGTAGACCGTTCGTTAATCACCCCGGCCGAGTCGCAAGCCAGCAGGCGCGTCCCCTCGTTGTGGTCGAACAGACCCGTCACGCGGCCCCCAAAGTCGGTGGTGCCCCCAATCCGCGTCGTGCCCTTCATCTTTTCCGGCTCGGTCGAGTCCCGCTCGTAGATCATATTGAGCAGGGTCCAGGTGGCGCCGGGGGGATACTCGGGCGAATGGGGCTCAATGAGGCGGTAGATGCCCTTGGAGAAATCGTAGTGCCTGTCTTCGACTTTGGCCATCAGTTTACCTTGGGGATGAAATACCCATTAATGGTAACATGGATGTCGTCGTCGCTAATATGTTTCGTAAAGGCCGTGGCAATCGTCCCCATGGTGAGCGACATAAATGGACCACGCTGAAAGAGGGCGAGGTATGGCTTATGAAGCGTCTTCGTAAGCATGGTCTTATATATCGAGAGATAGCCGCTATGTTTCGTGTTCATTTGTCTACTGTGGCCTATATTTGCACGGGCAAACACTGGAAACATCATAAGTAATCACCAGCGCCTGATAGCCGATTTCGTGTCGAAGTAAGTCGTAGAGCGCACCGGGTATGAACTGCGCCCGTAGCGCCGATAGGTCTGTACGCCCATACTCTGATCTCTACGATAGTCTGATTCCCGCTTATTGAGCCACCCTCTACACCGTTCGTACTGCCGCCACTCTTCGGCCGCGTCCTGGCCCATGTTCTCGTAGCGGAAGGCGCGGTACTTGAGCCGGTGTTCCACCGCATCGTAGGCAATCTCGGGGGCGTCCCCGCCGAACAGATTGGTGGCAAAGGTGGTGTTCTCCGAGAAGAGAATGGTGTACCACACGTCCATCAGGTAATCGTCGGTGGGAAAGGGCCACAGGATGACGCGGGGGTTATCCGACGAGTCGCGGGAGACGCGGGCGAAGAAGGCGGGCCTCCCTGAGTTGTCCCGGTGCAAGTCGCCCCCACTGGCTTCGATCAGATCAGCAAAGTTCTTGGGGTGGACTTGACGATCGACGCTACCGGCTAGGGGCCAACCCGTGCCTTGCCCGTAGGTAACAAACTGGGCTTCGTCGAAGTCCGAGTCGGATATCGAGTAGGTGTCCTGGAAGCAGCGATACCCGGTAGCCGTGGCTGTGGTGCCTTTGTAGGAGACGGCCAGGGTCAGGGTGTCGGGACTGCTGGCCGTATCTACATCCGTGACCTCATAGGACGTTTCGTCCGACGTGCGCCGAAACCACATACCAACCGCAACGCTGCCGAAATTCTCCGCGTCGTCCCCGTCCGCGTCCACCGACGTAACCGTGGTAGAGCCGTTGGTGACGGCCACACTACCCGTGGTCACATCGTCGGTCGTGACCAGAGTAGTGTGCTTGAGGCCCCACTCGTAGCGGTGGGCGGCAAGAATGTCCCGCTGGGCGTTGTTGGCCTCCTCGATCAGCATTTCCTCGAGGATATTGCCCGAGGTAAACTCGGTTATCTCGCTTTCGCCGATTACCTTATTTGCAGCATTAACCACAAAGCCGAGGGTCTTAGGCATGGCCTACCCCCTTAGAAGCCTCGACTGGTTCTGCCGCTGGGACGCTTGCGCGAAGAACGACCGCCCCCCAATGTCTTGCCATACTTTTTTACAGCTCTTTTGGAAACAGACTGGGGGCGTTTCTTAGCTACTGCTTGCGCGGCTCTCCCTACAGGACTTCTTCGACGTGGCATGATAATTTCTTTCAGTTAAGTGCGGACTTATCCTAGTCCGCTGGTGTCCCCTTTTTCCAAATAGGTCCCCGTCACGAACAGTTCGTCCCCGTCGGCGGCCGAGCGCGTGGTAATTACCACATTGCCCGGGGCCTCCCGGTTGGGATCGGGCAGGTTGCCGTTGACGTGGCCCGACCAGTCAATCTCCCCGTTGGTAGCCCCCAGCGGGATGGTGGCAATGACGTTGTCCGAAGAGGCGGGGATGGAGTCGAACTCAATGTCGGCCGACACGCCCGCACTGGCGGCCCACTCCAAACTGGTCAGAGCAAAGCGGGGCGTGTTGTGTTTGCCCGACACCACATCAATGTCCAGCAGGACCCCCGCGTCCAAATCCTCGGCGTTGTCCGCGTCCCAGATGACTCGGGCCGTGAACGAACCGAAACGGCCCAGGGTCTTCTGGCTTGCTTCAATCGGTGGTTGTGGCATTAGGCACCTCGTTTCTTGGAAGGCTTTTTCTTGGCCGGGGCCTTTCGGCCCACCACCTTCAGCACGGGCTTCTCGGCTTCGACTACGGCTTCGGCCACTCGGCCCGGTTGCGTACCGGCCTTACGCTGTTTGGTCGTCTCAGCCAGCACCCGTTCCACGTCTTCCAATGTGATCGGGTGATCGGGGTAGCCCCGATTCCACCGGTCTACGATGGTCTTGGGCGCTCGCCCCTTGCTGAAGTGGGTGTTGATGATATAGCCCACGGTTTTGAGAGACAGCATAGATTAGGCTCCGTCGTCGGTCGGCGTGTCAAAGGCGGCCTGCGGCGAATCAGCCGCAAACCAGCCGGCCACATTGGCGTCGGCCGAAGGCGAAGTATTGTCGGTGATGTAGTCGGCCAGATTGCCTACCGCCGTAGCGGTCAGCCAGTTGGCTGCTGTGCGTTGCGTGGCCGTAGCGATGGCCAGAATAGCCGTGGTGTCAGCGCCCCAGGCGTGGAGGGTGTTGTTGTTGGCCACCAGTCGAGCGGCGCCTACACCGTTGTGGATACAGGCGCCGGGCAAGTTTGAGCTGACCAGGATATCGCACCCCTCTATCGTGACGGAGGTAGCCAGCACTTCTACCCCATACTGAGTCAGGTCTGCTGCATCGTAGATTTTGCAGTCGCGGATTTCACTGTACTCGGACCCCACGTTGATGGTGATGCCGTTCTGGCCCGCATCCAGGATGGTACACCCTTGGACCAGGGACTTCAAGGCGCCGTCGGTGGCGTCGGTGCCCAGGATGATACCGTCCTTGTCCGAGTCCGTCATGCCCACCATATCGAACCAGCAGTTGATAATCCGGGTACCCGTGTAATCGGTGGCCGTACTGGCGGTGTTCACGTCAATGATGGCCGTATTGACCGTAGCCGCCGTGACGTTGTCGTCGAAAGCCAGGCTGGCCACCGTGCAGTTGTTGGCGTTGATCTCGATTTCGCTTACGTCGGTGGCGCAGACGATGGTGACGTTGGGATACTCGTGCGGGCCGACAGACTGGGCCGCCGTCAAGGTCACGTCGTCTTTGGACATGGTCAGGGCCGCGGTGATGGTGTAGGCCCCGGGCAGGACGGCGACAATATCGCCCCGGCCCGCCACCGCCGAGTCCAGGCCTTTCTGGATGGTGGCAAACGGCTTTTGGGGCGACTTGCCCGAAAGGGTGTCGGCCGGAGCGGATCCGCCCCCCGCCGCTACATAACCCGAGGCGCCCACGTACCAGACCTGGCCCCCCGGGTTGTTGAAGGCGG
>Ga0209349_1000101_pt1 | contig 45250 bp, 29 predicted proteins | sample ETNvirnome_2_130_FD_184067 | JGI IMG/M metagenome (GOLD analysis project Ga0209349, IMG submission 184067) | Marine viral communities from the Pacific Ocean - ETNP_2_130 (SPAdes) (version 2) | ecosystem: Environmental > Aquatic > Marine > Oceanic | place: Pacific Ocean | collected 2013-06-22
GCAGTTGTGACGGCTCAATCGCTAAAAGACGTCTGCCTGACTTGGTTGGACGTTGTGGGATGGTGGGGAAAGTAAAAATCTTTTTGTTGACATAAAGCTGGCCGTTGTTGTCCACCAGTTCCAACTCTGTAATCGGGGTAGGATTAGAGATATTCCGATGTCGGTCAATAGATCGCCCACAATAATAATATTTTACATTTGGAAGCAGTGTGTCCAAGTAAGAAACTCCAGTGGAAAATTTTTGAGGAGCTAGCTGCTCCTCTACTGTGGCCAGATGATGATCAATAAAAGAAGAATAAGAAGTAGGCATCGTATCCATGCGGAAGATTTCATAGGTGCGAGTGGGATCATCCGACGCATATTCTAGTGTTTCTTCAATAGCTCCGAGGTTGGCCGGGTCCACAATTAGATCTTTTTGAGAATAGTATTCTTCTATAATAAAGGTGCTATCGCTGGTCGCCAACAATATAGGCTTTGCTCTACGTCTTCCTATGTTAGGCGAGAACAAGATCAACATACGATCGTTAACTCCCCTATAGGGAACAAACCACATATCGGGAGGTACCGGGGGCTTGTCCGTGATCATGGCTGTGATTTTGCAGTGGTCCACCACCAGAGGCTGGGCATTGCTAGTATTGGTCACCGTTATCCGGGCTCGAGGGATAACGGTACCAATACCGAACAAGGGGCCCTGGGTGACGGTGGCTGTCGAAGAACCATGAGGCCCAGTGGCAAAATTTATTTTGAAGGGGCGTTGGGGGAGGTTTTGTATTACATATTGAACTACAAACTGTCGGGCAGTTCGCGCTTCTAGAAGCTCCGGCGATGGCCCGGGTGGCCCGCCTTGCGAGATCTGCAAGGGCATGAGCGTGGCCGACATGATATACAGAACGTCGTGCTGATCGTTGTTATATGCATCCAAAAAAGCTTGATTGACCTTATTCGTAAAATCAAGAGGGGTGATGGTTTTATTTTCGAGGAACGAGATAGGGCCGAAGGAAATAATATTTCCGGGGCCCGGTTCTTCTATGTCGATATACCAATGAAATCCCATAATGTTTTATATTTTCCTAGTGGCCATTGATTCGGTGCCGAATGTAGGAGATAAGGCCAGCGCTCGGTACATCTGCAGTCTTGTTAAATATGCCATAGATCTTTATTCCCAATTCTCTCCGTAGCCATTAGTAATTCCATACCTCTTCAACACCAGGGACATTCAAATAGTGAACCAACATATGCGCCGTAAATACCGCAATAGGTTGTGTATACCTCTGGTGCGGATGCCCTCCAGCGGAACATTGACCCGCGACGACGCAGCGTATGTTTCTCAGCATTTCAAGTATCATATAAGCCAAAACAGAATGTAAATCACTGTACCCTTCGTCTATATAACCTGAGCTAAGGAACCAGAGGCCGGTTGCGATCGCTTCATCCGGGCCCAGGATATCACGAATAAGAGATAATATACCACTCCTTAGCTGATTTAGTTCAGCCTGAGCTGTTGCAGGATCAGAAGACAGGTATTGTTCCCTAGTCCGCAAGTCTGTAATGTCAGCATGATAGTTGTTGCCTAGAAAAGGATTGCCGTAGAATGTACGACCGGCGGCTAAGGCCGCATCGATCTGCTCTTGGGTGGGGGGCTGCTGGGAGGTCTCGTCGAAAACTTCCTCTTCACTCGGGGCTGTGATGCCCTGAAGGTTCAAATGGTCGCTTATCGCGCCGCCGTCGGGATTGCCGTCGAAGCCCCACCCTTTCTTGAAAACCAGCCCTACGCGGTCGAGCACGCTCAGGCTCATGAAGCCCGGAGTGCCGACCCCGGAGGCGAGGACTTCCCATTGTGCTTCACTAATCTCGCCTTTATTGGTCGGATCAACAATAAAATGGCCGATTTGTTGCACCGACATCTCGGTGTCCCAGCCGGCTTTCAAGTACGGGAAGAGCTGGTCGACATAATTGTCAGCTAATATGCCGGGCTCCTCGGCCCGGTAAATCCCCAAAGCGTTCCCTACTGCTCTCCCGTATCCTGTGCTTTCAGAGTCAACGGTATGGACTAGTAGATTATCATAATAGTACTGGTTTCCAAATACCACCCGTACTTGTTTGATATCATATTGATAGCGGACCCCGTACCTTACTTGAGAGTCAATGTACTGGAGGGGACCAGAGTCTATAAACTTCGGTGATAAATAGATGGTCTGCACGACATCAGGTAATATATTACCAGCACTGTCAATTACTCTCTTGTCTATCTTATATAATATGGTTTCGGATCTTGCGCCCTGGTTCATTAGAACATCGCTAAAAGCTCGCCTGGGGAGAGTGATGTCGCCACTTTCGACCTTATCATAAAACCGGCCTACTGACGTAGCGTCTGGAGGGTTATAGACGCGGGTACGATTTGCTCTGGATTCCCATCCGGGTGCATTAGAATAGTCACGGATTAACACAACATTGTCTTGTTCCCATGGTGCGCTTTGGCCGAGCATCTGAAGTGTGCTTATATCTAAATTAGAATCATTATTCGTGATTCGATCTTCTAGAAAGAGAGCATATTGTTCAAATCCATCATAGTTTGTGGGTACTCCGGGGAGTGAGCCGGCGCCGGCGTCGCGACGGCTGAGGTCAAAGAGGAGCGATGAGGTCAGTAGTGTTCGGGAGGGTTCGAGGGGGCTGCGGTCAAATACGTGAAATTGGGCCGGGGAGGACGTGGCCGCTTTCTCAAGAAACGTGATGATATACATCTGGAGGATATCAATGAAACTTTCAGCATCTCTCTCAAAGTGCGCCACACCAAACAAACTACCAAAAAACGATTCCGCCTGGCCGGGGAGGTCTGTTGTTCCCGCAATCGTGGACCGGTATGTATCACTCCCTACGGTTACTATATTATAAAAAGGCAAAAACGAAAGTGCAGAGCCGGCCAGGTCCGGGCGGTTCGTCTGATAGATGGCGTCGATATCGCTGTGTAACACGGCCACATTCTTCAGTTGGGTGTTATACTGAGTTTTTAGGAGATTATATCTAGATTCAGTATTCTTGATAGTCTGCAAAGATTGGACATATGCTTGATAATAAGATTTACTGGTGGTCTCAGTATAGCCACCTTCTGGGTGTTCAACAAACCAAAGAGCTACGTCTTCTGAGAACATTGTGAGAGCCTTATAATAATCTGGGCTATATGTCTGGGATCCTGTGTTCCGAAGCTCAGTTTCAAAAATATAAAAGTTAGGAAGAACTGGCTCTGGTACATTACTAGTAATCTGCTCCCAAGCCGGCATCGTATCTAAATAAAAATTATATACCGGCTCAATGTTGATCTCTAGGCCGCCGCGGGTTCTCTGGTCTATGTTCTCTGACGGCTTGAGGTAAGCAAAAGTATGATCAACAAAGGCGCCCTCGGGACCTTGTCGGTCAAAAACACCAGGGTAAGGCTGCACGCCGTTGACCGAGATGCCATCCTCTAAAAAATACGAATAATAAGGGTCGCCCTCGTCTATGTCAGGGTTCTGTATAGTGTGCTGTAACAAATCTGGAGGTCCTTCGTTGTTGGCGGCATTCCAGGCAGCATTGTTGGGCACTAAGAAATAATCCACCATTTCTTGGGGTTGCCCAGAAGAAGGGGAATGTCCCCAGACCGACTGATCCGCTACGATGTTGAGCGGGGCGGCTGGGGGCCAGTCGCTATAGTTCACCAGATTTACCAGGCTGGCCTCTGTACTCCATAGCTGCAGATTTCCTGGTGACGGGGCTATATACGCTCCCTGTACTCCTCTAAATCTATCGACTGTCGACCAGTCATAACGAAGAAAATTGTTCACGTGTTCATTCGCCGGCAGCGGAATCATCCGGCCGTATAATCCTAATTGATTAGATTCGCCGGCGTTAATAAACAATAGAGATTTACGCCAAGCGGGATCCTGACCGCCTGTTGTGTTTTCTGTTGTGTTTTCTGTTGGTGTACTGACCGTGAATAACATTTTAGGTATAGTTCTCCCCTGTACTAACTATTCCTTCGCCGGAAATTTGGCTAGCAGTCATTGTAACGGCAACCTAATAAGAAACGGTCTAACATTGGAAAGAGGTGTATTAATATTGACAGCTGCCTGTGTAGCGGCAGAATCTAGGTTCTGCACGATCGTAGTATAGTAAAAATCATATGGCATAAAAATTCGAGTGATGGCCGCAGACGACGCATCTCCCAAAATGAAAAGATTATCATATTCTCCTAATTCCAAAATATTGCCTCCACTGGTCACATCGGGGGTATCTTGGGTACGACATAGTAAGCGGGTACCTTGCGAGTTCGCCTGATTGTACATATCCTCTGTCAGTATACGCCATATAGGAGCACCTATTAAGGCATCACCACGAGAATTTGTTTCAAAGCCTTGAAAATATTGTACTTCTTTGATCGAGTTGAAGCTTATGGCTATTGTGGCTGTATTGTTCTCTAGAAGTAGAAGTGGGTTGTTCGACAGAGCCTTGGCCGCTAAAGAGCCCGCGATGCCATTTGTGTAGTGTTCAGGGGGGAGCTGTGAGAATCCCCCTAGTTGGGAGTTTATCATGGTCATCACAAGTCCCGAGTGGCGGATACTCACTGTAGGATCGTTGGCTTCCTCATGGGAATAGAGAATGTTTTGTTCTGTAGAGCCGGATGTAGCGGCTAATTGTGACGCGTCGTCTTGGACAAATGCTGAACCACTCGATAAATAATCAGCGCTCGAGACTAAACTAAGGGCAGCCGCTTGGGCAGCGGTCGGCGTGGGGAAGTCTCTAATACTTTGGATGTCTAAGACCAGCGGCTGCACGGTTAAACCTCCCATTGATAGCAGTTCGTCTATACTCGCGCCAGATGGGCTGTTCGCGGGAGTAGAAGTGTGAAATGAAAGTTTTGGCGTTTGCGGGCGCGCCAGGGCCGCAAAAAGATCGATAGTGTTGTTGAGGCCGATGGCCATGGTCGTAGTGTTTATAATATTCGTAGGAGTACGAATTCGTGCGGGAGTAAGATAACCGGATGGGTTCGTACCTTCCGGTGATATATTATATTTTCCTATCTCGTTATTCATACGAACAGAGTAATTCGTGTAGCTAAAGCCTGTGAGAGTTGGAGAGTTGTGCACCAGTTCATCATCAAGAAAATCAAACCCAGTAGCCGGGTCAAAGCGGTGGTCGTATAAAGACGGAAAAACATTTAGTAATGAAATGCGCTTCGCTGCGGCGGATGTAGTGCTTATCCCAGATTGTACACTGAAGGTATTATTGTTTGCTCCAATGGTCGGAGGGTTGACAGCTTTGTCGAGCAATGTGTAGAAGTTGCGTACAAGCTCGCTTACTTCATACATGCTCTCTAAATCTCCATTTCGTGGGTTGCACATGGCCAGTAAATTTTTACGCCACGTCACCATACTGTAGTCCTGGAATGCGTCCGATCCAAAAATAAACATAACTGCAGCAAGGTATGTATCTATTAAGTTTGGCCAACTTGTATCTTCTTGGAGAAACTGACTCTGGGATCTGATACGGTTAGAAGCGTCTGTGTTTAGCGCGCCATGTTGTCCATAAAAGTTTTGAGAGATCCAGCCGTCATAAGCGGTAAGAGATGTTTTGAGTATCCCAAGGACATGATTCGCGGCCGACGCGCTATTATCCACCCCGTCTACGTAAAGAGTATATTCATAACTTCCGCCCTCAATGCCTGCCATCTCGATATCTGTTCCCACATAAGTGGTAACGCCGACGGCCTGATTTTGGTAGCCGATTCCAGAGATGTTACCGTCGGTAAGGGTTGCTACCAGCTTAGGGGTACCCTGCTCTCCGGGCCCGCAAGTGTTAAGAACACCAGGGGTGAGTCGATTAGGCGCCACACTAGATCGAGTGCGTGTGCGGAAGAGCCGCAAATTTTCGACCTCGAAGCAACCATTCAAGGCTATTTTGTTACGAAAAAGAAAATTCATCTTTGTATTTGCTTGTACTAAATGTTTATAGTTGATAGAAAAAACTGCTTTCAAAACACCCGAAGTATTACGTGTAAAATGTATATCGGAAATACCATTGGAGGGTGGCCCAGAGAGGTTTTGTACTACTTCCATATCCTCAAGCATGCGCTGGTTCAGTTCCCGGGAAGTCCGTGTTATGCCTAAGAAAAGTTCACTTTGCTCTCTCGTAAATGACTTATCTTGAGTTTTCTGATTAGAAACCACAGTAATAGACAAATAAGGGTGTGGAGCATCGCCATGTGATTCGCCTGCCATCAGGCGGCCGCCTTGGCGATGAGTGGGCCCAGACCAGAGATCTCCCTTATTCCCATAGGAGGGTGCTGTGCTCTCTAATCTATAAACGAAGGCCCGGGCCGGTGTACGGTTTCTGATATATATCGCCTCACTTAAGGGAAATCCAGTTCGGATCGTCGACAACATCTGACTTATCCCAGACGGTGTCTCGTCCTGAGGGTTGACTCGATAAGCTATGGCATAAACATACATGTTGGGCCACAAATCTCGAGGGAGGTCTGGTATATCCACATTGACTCTCCTTTGTATGAGTGCTTCACCGGAGTTATTTCCCAGACTCACGGCTTCATCAAAATTAGAAACTTCACCAGAATCGTCTCCCATTAGGTACATTTTTCTGTAAGCGTGTGTCTGACCTGAGTCGTCTCGGATAGCATGTTTAGCGGTAGATGGGTGTTGCCTAAAGCCGTGAATCACGGAGTCGTCGAAAGTCATGATTAGCATGACTCGATAGGGGCTTACACTTGTCCAGTCGGCGGGGATTTGATATAATAAACTTAGAGAGACTCGGTTGATGTCATCCTCCTCCATCGACTCAAAATAAACCTGATCTATTACTATATTTGGTAGCTTATTTCTGTATATCCCTTTGGCAATAGAAAGTTGCATTAGCACGGCTCCTCGTCAATAGTATTATACAAGTCACGAACAATGTTGAGACGATCGGAGTTCGATCGAATTGCTCTTCGGGTAAGGCCCACAGTATCTAGAATCTTATGTGGAATATTCTCATCGCGATAAATATTCATATAATACTCTACATTGGCGACTTCTCCGGAGAGCAATGAATTAGGGCTCAAGATTTCCGGAGACTCTGGTATGAAGTTAAGTTGTGTAAGGATACTATCCGTTGACACGTGATAAACCTCTATATCAAAGTTTTCTCTTTCAAATGCCGTGTTCTTCTCAAGAATGTCAAGTACTAAATAATTCTCGATCAATGATAGAGACGCCGGCGTTTGGCTCGGGGAGTCGGTGGGCAGCTCCGAACTAATAGCTCTTTCATCGTCCGCGAGATGGCTAAAATATGTTTGATAATCTAAATCAATATTGATCTGAGGAATTTCTGTGATTACTCCATTCAAACTAGCTGTAATAAAGCTACTGGTGAGATTAGTAACAAGGTATCCCTCACTCGACGAAATAACGGTATCGTTATTGTTTAGAAGATTAACCGACCAGGCCGCATCATACTGCGAAGTTAGGAGTGACGTGCCCAGAGTAAATGCAGCGAGATTTGTGACATTCTCAAAGGGTTGTTGCATTGTAAAGCTGTCTACCGGGTTAGTTGGTTTGGAGTTGTCCTGTGATAGGCGGGAGTCTACCATGGAGAGAAACTCGTCGACTCGAGTTTGGGCGCCGGATCGATTAGAAATAACCTTTAAGTTAGGAGTCTCATAGCGGATCCGCTGGTCGGTTTTATTTTGTAATTCTCCCCGTATCCCGGCGATGGAACCGGACGCGTCGGCATATTTATCATTATAGAGAATATCATCATCAAAAAATGCATAATAGGAGGGGTTAAGGGCGCCTTGAGAAAGCAAATACTTCCCGTACTCGGTGAGTTGCAGTTCTAATACCTCTTCTTTTTTATTGAAAAATTCCATATCTTATCTCCTCAACGCCCAGACCCGGCCTTTGGGTCAAACTTTGGTGGTTTCGCTTTTTGAATATCAAACTTTGGTGGCGTGCTAATCTGCTCCGGGTTCTGTTGTGCTAACTGGGGTGGTTGGTTCTGCGGTGCGACCAAGTTGGCTATGGTTGACTCCATGTTAGCTGGGCTCGGGGCTGCCGGCGGGCCGGGGCTGGTGCCTGGGGTGGGAGGCTCATACTCAATTACTACTGGCTCTTCGCTATCCAGGTCACGCGATGACCACTGTATATTTTCTTCAATCTGCGCTAGTTCTACCAGGGAACAGTAATCATAGGGCCAGTTATAGCTATACGGCTCATGAATATAGGTCGGTAGCGAGGATATATTAGAAGATTGTTGGGCCCGTCGTTGTCGTTCAAAATCAATGGAGACGCGTTTCTTCACTTTGAAAACCATCCACTGTACTTGGCGGTCGGCCTCTACTAGTAGGTCAAGTAGCTCCTTTTCTTCCACGATCACAGTTGATGTCTCGAACGAGGAACCAATATCCGGTAAAAGGTTTTGCCAGATATCAGCCATATCTTGTTGAGTCATTGTTGCGCCAAATTCAAACACATACATCAAAATAGGATCAACAGTATTAAATTTAGTAAAGTCTAGCTTCGGCGGGAAGTTATATTTAGACATAGCCTCGGATAATTTATGATAGGTCTCGGAGTTTGTGTGCTTTAGGAGACTTATAAATTTGCGAGTGTTCTCCACTATCTCAAACGGAACTGCTACGACTGCCTCTTCCCATCGGAATTCATTCTTAACACGGCCGACTCTCTTGCTCACACCACTACCAAAGCCCACTAATTGTGCTAATGAATTCGGCGTTCGGCCGGCTACTGCTCGCGGGCCGGACTCTGGGGAAGTAAAGGCCTGCGGATCTTCAATAATAACAAAGACTCCCTCGCTCGCGGCCGCGGGGACTGTTGCATATTGATGCCAGAGACCAGACGTCTTGAGGGTGGCCGCATTAGTGGCAGACACACTGCCGGAAGTTATATTAGAAACTGGTGGGGCTGGCGACCATCCGCCGGGAACACTAGCGCTCAGGACGTTCAGAACAGGCGTTTCAAACTTAGACTGAATCATCCACCTGAATTTCTGTTCTGTAGTGCCCGACACAACTTCTGGTATTGCCTCGGTAAAGTTATAGGTACTGTCGAGATGCATGATTCCTGGTGATGGAGTTCCGAAGACGGAGTTACCGGCGGCGGCGGCGCTGCTGGTCACATAGGTCTGTGAGCCGCTGCCGGCGGATCGCAGATAAGTAATTTGAAGAGCTGAGAGAATGTCACTTAGCGCGGGGCGACCATCATACGATGCTGTGTAAACTAGCTTCGCGAATGCGGGGCCATCAAAATAAGGGGGTGTCACATGCATGTAGCTTACCGATTGGTGGCCAGCAATGGGGGTACTAGCAGCAATGGGAGCCCCAAATGCCGACTGTCGGCGATACATATCAAAGGCTGCTCGGTCGGGTAAACTTGTTGGGGTGATTGATACGTCTTGGTCTAGAGCGGTTCGAGCCATCTTTACGGTCATCGTATAAACAGATCCTGACGTCACCTCTCCAAAATTATCCTCCCGGGCAGAGACAAATGATGAAAACTTATCTACAAAAATATCTTGTGTTGCACAGAGGAAATTATCTATAGCCAATGTGTATGTCTTATCAACTCGGTAATTTTGCATATCGGCGCCGGTTTGTGCTTCTCCGGAGAAGGCCATCGTCCATGAGTTTTGTAAGTAGGAAGTGATGCCCGGGCGATTACTTTGGGACGGAGCTGTGTCATAAAGGTACGCGTAACCCTCTGACAGAGTCCCAGACAGGGCGCCCAAGTTTCTTTCATTAAAGAATCCTTGAGGCCGGTAGAGGGTCTCAAAGGGGACTCTATTGATAACATAGCCATGATTGTTCGAAGCAGAAGTAGCACCCACTATAGCAGCATCACGAATGTTTGTCAGGTTACCTTCGGGCAGCACGGCGGACGCCATACCCGGAGTGGTCGTATAATCCGTGTTGACTGCTTTGAGACTGAGTATCGTCTTCGCGGTCGCCGAGTTCACCAAGCAATAATGAGAAACTCCAACGCCGGATTTAATAGTATTGAATAAGATACCCGGGGAGAACATCATCTCCATTGGAATTCTGCGTATTGATTTTGCCGGTGCGACCGCGTCGTTGATTCCGCGGACGCTCGCCATCGATGACGAGAATAAAGAAGCTAATTCAGCTCCTCTTTCAATTGGGAAGAACCCCTTATAGGGCAAGAGCTTGAGGAAGGCGTTGCAGCTTAGACTGAGTTTGTCGCGTGTGATCGTCAAATCACCTGACCTTTGTTCCTGCAGATCATTGTCAACTACCCTAAAGTATTTAAGGAAGTCAGAATTACTGTAGACCTTATAGAAGTCGGGGTTTGAACTATTGTTAATTGACGCTCCTGTAAGAGAGAAAATATTATCAATTTGTGCCAAGAAGTCGCCTTCTTTGATATCTATATAAGTTGGAATCAATTCGCTCACCCTAAACTCTGGAATGATAGAATAATCCTTTGCGGCGAGGCGCATGCGCGCATTATAAGTAGTAGATTCGTAGTAAGGAACCGCGGGGCGGCCCCGCGGCCGGAGCGCGCCTTTCTGGTTGTGCGCTACAAACTTTGCGTCGCCAGCAACGACACAATTTCGAGCATATGTGGCACTGGCGGATCCCAAGGAAATCGGCATGCTATAGACTGGACCGAAGGTGCGAGTATTATCGGTATCGTTGAACTCATCCACAGCATTCTTGACATAGCGAGTATAGTTAGCTAGCAGTTCTCCAGCACCATCGTTGATCCCCACAATCGAGGATGTGGTCCTATAGTTATTATGGCCGTCTATAGGCCAGATACTTTGACTAGAAGTGGCAAAACCCATGGAGCCAGTGTGGCCGCCGGCGGAGCTTCGTACTCGGCGAATGTGATTCCAGATATTTTTAATACTAAAATTGGTACGGCTACGTACGGTATTACTATAAGCATTGGCTGCAGCTGGGTAAACGCGTTGGCCATAATTGGCGACCATGCTTAGGCCGCTGCTGACAGCAAAATTGGCGATGGTGTTATAAGCATGACCATCATCCACTATTTTTCCTAGGTCTAAACGATTGTTGAGTCCCTGATGCGTAAAATAATCTAAAGTATTAGCATAGCTGACTTTTACTGCGATGTTGTTGATAGGATTAGAATTTTCCGTGTTATCTTGGAAGCTAAAGTATATCGGGCGGGACTCGCCGGCAATCGGCTGTTCCACATAATCCACGAATGTACTGCTCTTGAGTCCCTGAGTATAACCAGATGTCGATGTAGAGATCTTTTCAGATCCGGAGTACTGATGTGTAACTATGGGGACCATGGGCGCAGGAAGCAGCGTTCCTATCCTGTTGCTTCCACGCAGTGCTCGGGCGACAGGGGTCTCACCAGTACGAATCTGTTTCCAGGATGGCCATCCCCATGGTCCATTGCGTTGCAGCGTCAGAGCGTTTGTTGCTTGAGGTATATCAAGTAGACCCGTTCCGATATTGATCCGTTGGACAGAAGAAGTACCAGCAACGTGAGTGGACATATTTACTTCTTGTCTCACAACAGTATTAAGTGAGACAAACGATGAGGTGAAGTTGCCGGCAAGATATGTGGTACCGCTAATCAGTTGCGTCAAACTATTTGCCGTTGTACAGCTTGGAGATTCAAGCCCAAAGATCGTAGAGCCAGATGCCAAAGAGGCAGTTATCCATGCGTATTGTTGCGACGAGCGCGGGATCTGGTGCTGAACGTAAAGATTGTCATAGACTGTCCCTGTGATATAGCCTCCAGAGGCGCTCACAATGCGCTTACGTGGGTTTCTATTCGTCTTATGCCACGACGGGGTGGTCACGTAGGTAGACGCCGGCACAGAGCCGTACGCGGCGTCGTGGCCGAACTGTCCACAATGCAAGGTTGCGCGCTGGTCGAGGCCGCGATTCTTGTCGATTTGGTCAATTACTGTGATAGTTTTTGCTGCCAGTGGGTCGGCTGATGCTGAACCAGAAAGACCATAATCTAACAGAGAGAGATTATGATAAGGAAGTGCATTGTAAACCGACAGTTCTTCGTGTGCTGGATCCATATACCCCAGAGACATTACCTCGTAGCCGCTGCCGGCAAACCGGTTGACGATGACTGTTTGGTTTGAGGCAGAGCCTGTGCGAGCAGGGAGAGCGTAATTAAGGTTGCCGCCGGGGTTTGCGGTTGGCTTTTGTAATGGACCAAAGAGGGCGGGGAAGTCGTCAGATGAGAGGGTGCTGGGTGATTGGTCCGTGATTCCGTTTGTGGTGGCGCTCGTAAAGTTGGCCGGTGTTGCGTTGGGAATGTCGTTGATGATTACTGAATTATAGATATCCCCCGTGGTTGAATCAGCATTCCCCTGTACGCTCTTATTGCCTAGGCGATAGTATGCCACAAGATTAGTGCCGAATCCGTCTAGAGCAATATTTGTTCTCTCTCCGCCATTATAGAGCAGTGCTCGCTCGCCGGAAGTTATGGTTTTGCTAATAATAGCTACATCACATAAATAGCCATTGTAAGGATCAGGCTTATCCCAGTGATCACCAAGGCTGATGCCCGTAGCGAGGTCGTTGAGAGTCGACCAGTCGGCGGGGCCATCCGAATTAGCTAAAGCTTCGAGTGAGTTATTAAGATAGATCGCCGGTATCGCCGAATCGGAACCGTCGAGGGCTCCCGCGGGGAACTCTATAATAGCATGATACCAGGTGTCCGCCGCAAGACTTGTGGTGCTTTCCGCGTAGGATCGCAGGCCGCCGATATCAAGGACTTCGCCAATAAGAACCCATCCAACGGCATTGTGGTATAGCCGTATGGAGAGTCCATCCTTATCCCACGGGTGCTCATATATGGCCCCCAGATTAACCAGTCGCGGGGCAGATAAAGGGGAACCCGTATAATTGAACCAGAAGGAAATAGTAAGGCCGTCGGTGGACACATCACGTAGCGCGCCCTCCCAGGCGGAGTAGTCGGTGTCGTAGACGCGAGTCGACAAACTATCGTCGAATAATATCGACTTGGCGACGACAGGTTCGGGCTCATAAAGTGGGAACCTTCCTCTCGTTGCAAGAGTTTCGGGATAGAGGGCAAAATTGAAGGACTGATCATTAAAGAATGGATCGTTTTGCGTACGACCGGCGGTATTAATTACCTGATAGTTCTTCTCGTAGTTGCCGATGATCGTGGAGCCTGTAGTCATTTTGATGTTGCGAATATTTACAGGCCGTTTGGCGTATTCGTCTCGCGCTAGGTTAGCCTTCGGTCGATCAAAAAGATAGCCCTTGGGAGCAGAGCCAGAAACCGAAGATGCATCCGGGTACTGAGGGCCTACAATGGCTAAGGCGCCTGATCCACAGGATACGGCTGCTTCACAAAGTCCTAACTTGACCATCCACCCTTCGGCACGGGTGTTTCTATCATCTAAATTATTCTTGCCCGGGTTTGATGCTTTATAGGTATTCAGGTTTTGGTGACGGTACTGCCAACCGCCGACGTATTTCTCGGTGAAAGGTCCTTGCATCGGGACATCGTTGGTGTGCACAACATCGTGGTGCAAATTGGTGATAGTCACTCCCGAGTGGTACATAGAAATAACTTCTTTATTGAATCCAGTTTTGACTGACGAACTGTACAGACTAAACGGCGCCAATATATTTCCATCCATCCGATTCTTTGTTGAACTCTTATTGGCGGATCCGGGAGCCGGGCGGTTAATATCCGGGTTGATACCGAACCCTAGGCGTTGCTTAAGGGTGGGATAATAGATATCTTGAGTATCAATAAGTTCTTCCACATCGTTTTGGAACGATAGCATGATGTTGACGGGAATGTTCGTGCCTGGTACCAGACGACCGGCGGGAGCAGTGGCATCCATAACAAAAGCTGGGCGTTTATTCGGGTGGAACCCGATGCCGCCTAGGGTCACGCTTCCCTCGGAGCCAAACCTCACAGGCGAATTGGCCTGACGTCGGTGTGACTGCTCAATGGCAACTAGAAGTTGCTGTCGGACATTATTAGTAGCACTATTCGTACCTTTCAGAGTAGGGTTTTGTGCCCTATTGGCCATAAGACGCCACCAATAAGTATTTTTATTTTCGGTGCCGTCGGGTGGAGCATGAAGTCTACTCCATTGTTTAGTCCGTACGGGATTTGAGGAACCGATCTGGCGGCGAGTGTATGCTGTGTTAGCAAAGAAACCAGTTCCTGTAGGGAAGTCTTCTGGTGAGCACACCGCGGTGGAGTCGTTACCAGTACCGACTGTAATGCCAATAAGCGGAGACGTCTTATTCTCCAAAAAAGGGAACTTGCTCTGGTACTTGCTACGTTCTAAAACATGACTCTCGATCATTGTGCGAACACTAGAAGCGAAATCAGTAGACGCCGGGACAAGCTGTTGCAACATTACAGTAAGTGCAGAGTCAAACCACTTATAAAACTCATAGAATTTATCAAAGTCGATTGTATCGTTTGCAATGTTGGCAAAGAACTTCTGGCGGAGGAATTTGAGGCCCTTGTATTCTTGACGATAGCGATTAACCGGTGCACCAATAAGAGTATTGAGATCCTTCAGGGTTGCAAAATAGTTCAGAATTTCTTCAGAGATGTTTTGATATAGACTCTTCTCGAAAGCAAAGTAGTAATTGATGGGTCGTGAATCGATCTGATATACTTCTTGCTCAGCTTGGCTAAATACCTTGACCATATCCGTAGAATAGATATTCTCAGGGAGTGTCTGGCGAGCAGCGATAACATAGTCTTTATCGATAGCTGTCGTTGAAGAAGGGGTGAAGTCAAAGCCGCGGGCAGAATATTGCTGGTTAAGCAGACTTCCTAGCCAGCCGTTGGTGGCACCGGCTACTGCATTAGAGCCGGACGATTCATCGGCGACGTTAAACTGGCCTAAACCGTTGGAGGAGGTATTAGTACTAAACTCCCAGTTGAAGACCAAGGTGTCCAAGTCCACCACTTCACCAAAGGAAGCGGAACTATTGAACGGAAAAGCATAAAAGTGCGGGTTCATCGTGCCCGCGTTCGCGGTGTCGTGACCGTGGGCAGCCAGGGTGGCGTCGTCTAAGTAGGTAAGCCAGTAGCGGCAGGAATTCAGCTTCACATCACTTGGGGTTCGGAGTGTTCCAGTAAAGTTGGTGCGATGGGCGCCGGCATATACACGGCGAGAGCCCGTAACGAAAGCATACTCTCGGCCAACGCCCGGGGAAGCCAGAGCGCCGGTGACAGTAAATTCGTTTAGTACAACACCAGAGTCGACATTGATACCATGTAGTTCTACAATGTAGTTAAGGGCGGCTGGTGCGAGGCCGCGGATGAAAGAATAGGGATAATTCTCGGGCCGGACACGGACAGCTAGGTTCCAATTACTGTCGGCATAGACATCTTCGAAGAGAGAAGAGACTAGCCGGGGGACTACTGTGGTAAGACCGGACGTTCCCGTAAGCATAAAGCGCACATTGTCAGAGGACAACTCATCCCGTACAGCGTATACCTGGAAGTTGACTACATCCTCGTTACCAGCATATCCAGGCCAGCGAGGAGTGGCCTCATCTACGCCGGCGTTCCCGTGGACCCCAAAAAGGCTCGAGCTGATTATGTTAGTGTTTTCGTAGCCGGGAGAGGACACCGGAATCTTCTGTGGGAATAGAACCTCGGCCTCTAAAGTGAAGGCATATCCATTCCGAAGATTACCAGATCCTGAAATGTATCCTGCTGTATTTACTGTATCTCCCGGGTTTTGGTATTGGACTACAGTCCCAGGAGCGTTTTGATTTGTATTGAAGTTGACAAATTTATCAGAAACAGCAATATTCTTTCGATTGCTGCGAAGTTCTGATTCCACATCACTGGCATAAAGATTGATCTTAACGAGTTCATCGTCGATTCCGAAGCACCGGATTAAGTTACGGAAGGATTTTTCGGTTCCCTTTGTTTTATAGATATAAGAAAGGTTGTTATAAATGTTTTGGTATATTGTATTTTTGATGTCGCTCAAAGTCTTCTCATAGACTCGGAACTCACTGCGGTCGGCGAGTTTCTCTAATACATCAGCATCAAGGAAAATATCGGGGGCAACAAAGCCATGAGAGTTAAGCAGGCGTGCCGCAAAAGGAAGAGGCTTCTGACTGCCACTAGGGTATTCTACTGATTTGAGATCGGTAAGGGCCCGGGCCTTGAGCTGGAAATCATCAAAATAGCTTGCCATGATCTGCGTGAGATAGCGAGTGTTATTCTGACCTTCTTCGTCTTCCTCTCGGATCCACTGAGGTATTGAGTTATATATATTCGCTGCATTAGAAGCATCGTAATCTGACCCTGTGAGTTCCAGCGAAGAGGACAGAGCAACCACCGCAGGGTGGAAACTATAGATAATGGGATCTCGGTACTCTTTGATAGCAGCATTAGAAATAACAATAGCGGATCCGGTATTTCGAGACGAGGGGGTATAGCCGGTCCAGCTTCCGTTTGTAATACGGCCAGAATAATCTAAAACAGTACTATCGGTTCGGGTTACGCCCGTGACCCCTTCGTTGAACTTGAAGTAGACACCCAGTAGAGTGTTCACATCTCCGACATTATCTACAAAAGGTTCAGGGTCGGTATTAGTACCACCGCCCACCTGAGTGAACCAATAGCGCCCGATGCCCTTAGAACTTCGCTGCGTTTTCCAATATCGGAACTCATCGAGGGATGCGGACATCTTGCCGTAGCCGGCCAGGGCCGTACTAGCCGACGGGGCAGCGATCAGGGCGCCAATATAAGCTTGTAAGGCCCCTGTAACTTCTTGGAAGCCCGAGCCCGTGATCACTTCATTGTTGAGTTCACCGTCGACGTAGAAACGCGTCTGGAGGCCGGCTGAGGCTGACTTGAATGTAAAGCCATAGTGGTGCCATTTATCATCCGCAACCGACGCACTCGTAAAAGTGGCTGCGCCGACGCTAGTGTCATAAATACCGGTGGATCCTGAGAGCAGAGTGACCCGGAAGGGGCTCAGGCCCGACGTAGCTCCAGTAAGCTGAATGCGTAGTCGGCCATAGTCAGCAGATGAGCTGGGTTGTCCGTTCCACAGATCAAAAATTACCTCTTTTTCAGTATCGCTAAGATTGAAGGCTTTCTTCTTGAGCCAGAATTCTACACTAACTCCATTATCCGCAATGTCGTATTTGAGGTTGCTCTCACGGTTTTTTGCCGGCTCGTAATAGTTCGAGCCCGTAAACTTTGTAGCATAAGGAGTAAAGCCGGTATCATTAGCATGCGGCCCGCCATAGAAGTGAATATATTCATTGGTAGAGGATGATCCATAGCCATCGGCCATGTTGCCTGTTCCCCAGCCCTCGGCCGAGAAGATGATATAACCATTGGTACGCGGATACAGATTCTCATAGATATACAAATCGATATCTAAGGATTCATTTTCCCACTCTAACCTTTCCTGGCGAGAACCATCATACGGAAAGGATCCATAAATTCGTTTAAGCGCTCCGTCGTAATACTCCGTGGCCAGTCCATATCGAGCAAAGTTTTCTGGTTTGGAGAAGTCAACCCGCGGGATCATTCTCTGTTCAGATATAATGTCTTGTTCGTGGTACCCCACGGATTCCACTTCGCCACCGATCTGTTGACCAGTGAGCCCGGAAACAGAGTTTACTCGTTCGGCTGTTGCGAAATAGTTTTTGAGGGACATGTATTAATTATTCTTCAACTCGAAATTTGAACGTTTCTGGTTGTTCCATCCAACTTCCTATACTATCATTATAATAGGCAAATTTAATCCCATACATATAACCTCGCTCTAAGAGAGAGATATCCAGGTCAAAATAATTGCCGCTCACATCATACGACAGATAGGTACAATTTTTGTCATTACTTCCTGTGCCGAAAGCAATTACTGTCATATCATCGACCACCCGGTAGATGGAATAAGACGCACTATTGATAATTTCTGTGGGATTGTTGGCAGTCGCTTTCACGTAGATCGTTGGATTCCAGTACTTGTCTCTCACAAACGTACGGAAGCGTGCCGTTTCTTTTATACTATAACTCTTGCGCAAATTACGTATATTGGTATTATAATTGAAAGTAGGAGCGCTCCCATATTTAGGCATCGCACTGGGATATATAGAGCCGGTGAAAAACTCTACATTATCAGATCTACGCCAAACATCATTAATTCCTTCCAAAGGACTTGCGCCGGCGGTCAACGCAACATCGCATGAATAGATTCCCGTACTCACATAAGTGCCGGTAGCATTCGTGCTCAATGCCGCAGTAACACCCCCTCCCAGTGGAAGGCGGATGGCAGAGCCGGTGGGTGTGCCGGTGGCAGAGCTGGAATAAAAAGAGCAAGTTAGGTTAGCAGCATTTCCAGTTGTGCCGATTCCCGGGAGATTAACCAGACGCCCTCGCACATAATTATAAAGATAGAGGGTATTAAGGTTATCCGCCGCAGGGGCGAAGGAGCTGGAAAAATAGAACTGGCCACGTTCATCCTTTACAACGGAGTCCCACCGGGCTTCGATGAGGGGTCGTTTGAAAAAGAACTCAGTTGAGCGAGCGAAAAACTTCTTGGTATAATAAGACTGAGTGGATCCAGTACGGTTGTTGATGAGGCTGCCGGAATCGGCGTCGCCTGAGCCTGAAAAATACGCTTCCTGGCTGGAAGTTAGGTGCGCCCCGACGCCATAGTTCTCAATTCCGCCGCCGGCCGAACCGGTGATCCATTGTTCTACTAAGCCGCTGATATCAAGCTCGATATCTTCCCAGCCTAAAGGAAATGTGACAGTGTACATGTTTCCCGGGGTAGCGACATTATAGTCTCCTCCGACGCTAGTCCACCCAGCGCTCGTGCTAGCGGACATCCAGTTTGCTTCACCTAGATCATTATAATTGTCCATGTCTAAGCCTGTGCCCTCTTGCCAGTCGCGTGTGACAGGTAAGATATTGAGTTTAAAGTTTTGAGGAAGAGTCCAGGGGGTTTGAGCATTATACATACGCAAAAAGAAGGAGACATTCCCGGAAGCCGGAAGTGTGCCGGCTGTGCGGGCGGCCGAGATATCAGCAATAGGAAACTTAATCAGAGCACGAGAAAGTTCCTGCGATGCGCCGGCAGCTGACGAGGATAGTTGGCCGGCGATGGAAAAGATCTCCACCGAGTCGGCATAGCCCATATTAGAGCCCGTGCCGCGTAACGTAAGGTCTGCTTTGAATGCATTAGTAATAGTCGTGTCGGCACTCGCCGTGAATCGAAAAATCGCCATTTATTTTATACTCCCCACAATATCAACATTAGGAAATTTCAATTCAAAGATTGTATTCTCCTGTGCGAGGATTTGGCGTGCATCCGGGGACATTGCTCTTTCGGGATCAAAGTTGCTTTGAGAATATACACCTCCATTTTTGGATATTATCTCTACATTCACTACATCTACAACGCCGTCGACTTTGTTCAACTGCCGATAGATGTCGTTAAGCATAATGGCTTCGCCAATCTCAAAGCGATTGCGGAAGAAATACTCACGGATATTACGATTGGCTGCGTTGAGCACGGCATAGCGGCCGCTATTCAAATCGGTTGTAAGGGTGTACCTGATTCCAAAATTGATAATTGTAGCATCGAGAATATCAATAGTATCATTAATCATCTTATAATTGACGATCCAACTTTTAAGATTATCTTTGAGAGTCTGATTAGCTTTTGTGAGTTTACCAGATGCATCCTCTGATATGACATATAAATTGAGGTTTCTTTTGAAGGCATCAAAGTCGCGGACGATATTGACGGCCCGTACGGCTCCGAACTTAGCCGGGAGAGAGTAACACATTGCCCGATAATCAGCAGGCGTCACAGCTCGATGTTGCGTCGCGAAGTACCCAAAGACCCGCTGCTTGATGTCGTCAGAACTGGGGAGGCTGACATTTCCCACAAAGGGCGCCTCATTAGTAACCTCAATAGAGTTTAGCACAGTGGCCCGGGCCGACGTAGACAAGGATCCCTGCGCAGCAAACTTTACAATTGGATTTGCGACATTCACAATTGTGTTAGCTCCAGCATTGACATCCTGTGTGCCATTGACACGGAATCCAATACGCAATGTAGTATTAGCAGGGGCGATACCAAACTTATCGCTAGAAATAAGCTTTGTGGGGTCGAAGCCAGCATCAGTGATATAGCTGCGACCATTTAGCTCGAGCATTAAATTATTAGGGTTGACTACACTCTCACTCGAGAGTTCTGAGTCTGACCCATATCCGAACTGAAGGTATGTCATACTGCCATCAGATTCTACTACAAAGCGCCGCGGTACCGGAACAGCACGTAGGATATTGGGGACCGTCCCCTGAGTCGATGTGGTATTACGAATGGCTTTAAAAACTACATTTTGCGAGAGGTTGTCTACCTCGAAGTATTGATGACCTTCACTGTCAATTACGCTGAGAACTTCGGAAACGTTATCATTGTCTAACTCAACCCGGCGAAAGCGGTCAAAGTCTCCCAGCTCGGTGGATTGGAATGCTACTCGACCTGACACAGCGCGGCCTTGCGCACGGATCACGTAGCTCGTTGGGAGAGCAGTAGTAGCGTTGACTGTACCAACTACTATTTGGTTTGTACTAGTGGCGAAGACTACGTCCTGTAGGAGCGTATACATACCTCCTCCTGAGGATGAGAAGGTTGAGCCGGCTCGGAGTGTCGGAGCGAGGTCAAGATTAGGACCAGGGCCCGTAGTAGCGGCCGGGACCTTAATATAGAAGGTAAGAATACCATACGAAGAAGGGTTGCGATCAATCTTATACCCCAATTGTCGAGCGAGCTTGATAACATTGTTGTATTCTACCGCCGTCTCTAAAAAGCTTTCATTGGCCTGGTAATCAAGGTAAAAGGATAGGATATCCCCGATGTAGGAAACAGTGTCCAGCATAAGAGAACCAAAAGACGCTTCGTTGAAGTCTTTATAGGTGTCCGCATAATAACGCTTCGCAAAGTTTTCGAGGTCGCGACGGATCGAATCGAAGTCGCGGCTCGTATAATCAATTGGTTGTAATCTTTTAGCCATACTCTAAAGTCCTCTAGTAATTAGTTGCTATTCACAGGAATCAATACACTAGTTGAGATTTGAAGAGGTATAATTGTATATTGTAAGGTAATAGCAACAACATGTGGGTAAAGATCAGGGTTATCTTCCACATAATTATAACTTATATCGTCCACTCTAAGAAATTTCATATAGGTACCGACTTGAGAAAATATGCGTTCTGTAATCTGGTTATAGGTGGATTGGTCGTTGGCTTCGAAGAAGAAACGACGGATCCCTACACCAAACTGGGGGTTCATAATTCTTTCACCCGGGTTAGTCAATAACAGCATCTTAAGATTCTGTGTTGCTAATTGAGCAAAGTTGGTATTCAAATTGTACGCGCCAAAAACTTCACTTACTGTAAGCGGCAGCATGACTGAAAGGCCTGATGACATTCTTTATTCCTCCTCTTGTTCCATTCTAATTAACACTCCGGTAAACTTTCTTCCTCAGAAACTTCGTCGGCGTCACTGGTTAATGCTGCGGCGAGATCCTTTTTCAAGAGGTCCAACAAGATATAAAGGATGCCGAAAGGCAACGGGGGAATCATTAACATGCCACTGAGGGTTGAAGTAAAGTCGATACCTTCCACTGACATCCTTGGTAAAATATTATTCTTTATCTCTTCATTACTTAATGCGTGTTGAGCAGCGGGCCCCATGTCCCTGATGTCAGCCTCTAGTGCCTGGTTCATTCCGAAATCTAGAAGGCACAGCATTAGTGCTATCAAATCTTCGCCCCTCATATTCATGGCGTCGAGGTTCTTGTCAACGAGTTCCTCGTCTATTGTCTGAAGGACACCGGATGCGTCAATCATTTTAATAATCTCGTCGAAGCCCATTCCCGTCACATTGCGAACCATCTTCCATATGGCCACGTGGGGGTCGATCATTTCTGCTAAACCCTTCAATATCATGATGGGGGTTTCGATAAGCATCTTGAGAATAAAGTCACGTCCGAGGCCCTCAAATTTGGCAGCAAAATCGGGACCGGGACTGTTTTGAATGGCCGCTGACGCTGCAGGGCGATTGTTTCCAACCGGTGCTGTTGGGTCTTTGCCCGTGACGACGTCGATAAACGCTTGAATAATAAAGTTTTTGGTCGAATCGAAAACAGTTTCTATCTTTCCAAAATATCGATTGGTAAGATAGAGGTTTTGATATACCGGGACCATCGTAATAAATTCTTGATTGAAAGTTTCGCTAAAGATTTTCTTATACATGGAGTCACTAGCGATACTCTTTGCTTCAACGCGGCGGTCCATGCGAGACTGCGATGTTTGTCTTGCGGACTCACTAAACCGGGGGCTCATCAGTTTGGTACGTAGCCTTTCAAAGTCATGACGGGTCGTGGATATTTCCGACAGGAGAGCCGTATAGGAACCTAAGCCGCGGCCGGTATCCGGATCATCAAAGTCAACTATCTTAACTCTGATTATCTCTTGACCATCTGGGCCCATGCCGTATTGAACATTGGCGTCGACGGGACCACCGTGAGGTTCTTGATACTGAAAGGTTGTTTCTACTTGATTAGCTAAGATATTATTGGTATAGCCGCTGCCCGCCGAAGGGTCGAATTGGTTGGCGGTGTAATTAGAGTCAAGTTGCCACAATCTCGCAGTCAGTTTAGAGGTATAATTTTCCAATGCATGGTTTCGGATTCCGCTGTTGGTCGGGTGAAGGTTTTGAAGCGATGGTTGCGTAGGCAAGTAATAAACTAAACGATATTTAACCCGGAGATCTGTGAAGCGTACATGCCAGGCCATATCTGTGAGATCGACGGCGCCGGCTATTGGCTTCGTGAGAGTGTTATTGGTGTCCACTGGTAAAAAGCTCTTTTGAAATTCTTTCAGCTCCAGCTCGCCGCCGATTTCCTGGGTAGGCTCTAAGATAGAGGGTATGTTATCCCCTTCGAGACCCGACCAGGTGACGACCCTTTCAATTAGCATTGTGCCATACGCCAAAGGCGCGCCGATGGTGCGTGTAACCAATTGCTGTTCAAACCCGGTGGGCTGGGCTGCCTGGCTGAGTCGAGTACCAAAGCCCAAGATATCTTGGACAAAAGCCTCATCAAAAGTCTTTCGAAAACTCGAATCTTGGCGGGCCATTCGTACCACATTAGATACCGGTATTTTTGAGGCATCAATTCGCGCTTGAACGAGATATTCTACCAATTCAGGCCAGTTAAGAGTACTAAACGCTGTCCCTATAGGAAATACTACGGTGCCGTTAGAATCAAGAAGACCTCCCTGGCTGGCCACCGGCGCCCGGGCAATCTTGAAATTGTAATACTCTATAATAGCCCGGCGAACGCGGGGTTGGTGCTGTAGTTTCGTCAGTACGTCGTTGCGTACCTGGGACGCAATAAACTGTCCTATCGTCGGCTTGGTCATCAACTCCTCAACATCAAACGCGCTGAAAACAAAAATGTTTTTTACTATCAACTCAGCAATTTCAACTTGAATCAAATTATAGAATAAGGCTATCATGGTAGCATAGCGAATTTTGATGTCGAGAGGCATCTCATCAAAACATGCTGACTCCAAGAACTCGGCCTTAACTTGTTCTAAAATTCCACCAGCGTCCAAGAGGTCCGCGACATGGTCGGGGGGACAGCTTGTATTATCTTTGAACAGCTGAAGAGATCGCAACGTTGCTATATCGAAAATACCATTTTTCTCTATATAGTTGAACATAGCCTTGGTTAGGCCAGCGAACATAGAGGGGAAAAGTTGTGTCTCTATCTCTTCTCGTACGGTGGCGGCCTGGTTGCTGCTCATATTATGTAAAAGAGGTCGCAAGTTATCCATTACCGGAGCAGTAAAGCGATTAACATAGGGGTTAGTTTGTAGGCGCGCGCCGGATTCGGCAGGACCGGGATCATGTGGTCCGAGAGCTGGCACAAAGTGCGAGGAGAGGATATCAAGCACAGAAGAAGTTATGCGAAATTGAACGAGATCTGGTAGATAAGGGGTCGCTGCCGAGGAACTCAGAGTAACATAAGCAAAACTAACTTCCGATCCTGACATAGTTGTCGATGTGGCGGTGTCAAACCGCGGAAATGAAAGTTGTAGAAGATCTGTTTTGCCCACCGTGTTGAAAGTAAATCGTAGGTCGAGGTCTTCATAGCTATCGTAAGCTGGGTCGCTGATGACTGTAAACACCCCAGTACTAGTTTCATTGACATCAAACGATGATAGGTTGATACTATTATCATCTGCCGTGTGGGCTAAGAACTTTCCGGCCACTACTCTGTCCTGAGTTATCTCTCGCACACCATACCACACACCATGGTGAGTGGCCCAGATGGGCCCTTCTGCGGGGAGATAGTTGTTGAAGCCGGCTTTATAAGCGCTGGGGAAATTATAAGTTACGCGAGGCGTTTGATTGCTGGCCGAGGCTGCGGCAATGGTATCCGTAATATTATCGAAGCTATCTTGAATATTCTGCATGGCTTCCAGAAATTCGCCGGAAGTGAAGATCCCGATCAGAGTATCGGTCACTGCCAGAATTTGCTCGGCCTTCTCGCCCAAAGCATCTGAGCAAACCTCGCCCTCCGCAAAGGCGTCGGCGATATGACCAGAGAACTCGGTAAATTTACCCCCCATCTTTTCCAGCATTTTTGTGGCTTTTTCGCTGGCGTCGGCAGTTGTCTCACTTTTGACTCCTCCTTCTACACCCTCAATCTCGGAAAGAGCTTTTAAGGTTGCGCCGGAAGTACTAGGGCCGCCTTTCACTGAGGGTTCTGTAAGTACACTCAGAGCTGCTTGACTAGAATTGATGAAAAGTGTCTCCACAATATCTGTTGTCATATTCAGCGCCTGGGGGACTGCTCGACTAAACAGTGGATTCTCAATGAAACCTGCCTTGTCTGGGCATTCGAAGTTAATGGGCGGCAATTCTAGCTGCAGACCATTCTCCATAAGATCTAAAAGAGACTCAATGTTTTGTGATTCTAGGGCAGAAGCAAGGTCGGCCTCAGTTAAACAAATATCATCCTGGTTGAGGTCGTAAAGGGCATTAGCAATCTCATCGCACAAGTTAGTGATGTCCACAATAGTTGCTAGACTGGCAAAGAACGCCATAATAGCATTATTGTTAGTCAGCACAGTACTGATATATGCGTCATCATAGGTCAGGTTAAAGGTGACAATCCTTTGGAGGAGTTCCTCGGTCACTTGGCTCGGGTCAGTAAAGAGAAAACATATTTCCATAGAGCTTAGGATATTTGAGAGATCAGCTAGATATTGATAGATGGTTGTCCGCGGAACGCCTAGGCGATCTGCCATTCCCTGCAGGGCGCTGTTCGACCCATAAATGTCAGGTTCCAGCGGAAGGAAATCCGTTATATCTCGGGCTCCATAGTCTTCCGCAAAAGGATTATTGAAATCGCAAAGTTCATGGAGAAGATTAGCCAACTCCTTCATGACTTCCAAAACAGCATTACGAAGGCCATCGATAATTGACTTTAAAATTTGTTTCCAAATATCTCCTGTTATAGAAAAGGGTTTAAACATTTCTAAATCGATGTCAGGTTTGCTAATAGAGGCAACTGGCTGTTGAGGAGGTGGTAAATAAATGCTGCCTGCTTGATTAGTGAGAGCCTTCTGGACTGCACTGTTGATCCGAGCTAGTTCTGGCGCAAGCCCAAAGGTGGCACAACGGAAGGCTTCTTTCGCCACTTCTTGGATTCCAAACTGCCGGAACACTTGATCCAAGGGGGAGTTCTTTTTCACAAATCCCATGGGGCCTGACTCTAAGATTTTACCTAACTTCTTTGAAACATTGATCCCAGCTTTGAGTGTCTTCGCTTTTTGCTCAGCAAAGACCTTTTGTGCAAGTTCCGGGTTGTTGAGTATTTTCTCCCGGAGATCCCGAATTTCTTTGGATGTAAGGGCGACCTCGATCCCCTCTGTGAGTTGCTTCGTGTCGAACGGCAGGCCGGCCTCAATGGCTGCTTTCGCATAACCATCAACGATTTCTTCGGCGGCAGCATTTACAATAGGCGTAATGAATTTGAACTCTTCCCAATTCTCCGACGTAGCACCCAGATCGACCCCGTCTTCTTGAAGCCCGGAAGCAAAAGTATAAAAAGAGAACTGTTCTCCATCCATCATCATAGGTTGGCCCGGGAGGCCCGGAGACATATTCTTCATACCTTCCAGAGTATCTTCATAGTTACTAAGCATGGATAGCGTCAATTTATCCCTAAAAGACGGATTATAGCTCATATTGGTAAGATAACCCACCGCCAGGGTTTGGGGACTAGGGGATTCGTCAACCACTAGGTATTCCATACGAGAGATAGCTATCTGTGAGGAGTCTTGGTATTTACCAAAAAAGATAGTCAAAGTATCAGCTTCATCAAATGCACGTGTTTCCTGTTGAGTTGAGAACTGATTCACCAAAGTACGAATAAACAGATTAAGGAACTGCTGTACATCCTGCTGGAGAAATGGCATATCTAGACTAGAATTTATGCCGCCGGGGAAGGCCATCATCTGCAGTGCAAATGCCCTTAGACCGTTGTTCACGATATCCTGATCTTCCATCATGGAACCGACTATAAAGGTGCTCTCTGAACTTTCTCCTGTGATTCCGCCGAGTTCTTGAATACTATTATAATATGCAATGACCGGGTCGATGGACGGGAGGCCTAGGCGGATGGAATTGCCCTCTGAGTTTTGGGTTGTCGGGAAGGGAGTTCCGCCGTCGAAGGAGGCCCTTTTAAGTTGTTTTCGGATCACATCAACGGAATGTTTCGGGTCATAGGTCGCGACAATAAACGAACGCCCCTGAATAGGAGGTGCCGTTGGCTGATAGAACCCCCTCAGTATCACGGCATCCTCGATACTCGATCGTAGGGCAATATATAAATCTTGATAGCTAGCAGCGGGGTTCACCGCGTCAAGAGCATCATTGACACCAGGCCACAGTTCCGGATAATAATGCATTATAAAATTATCGACCGCCTGAGCGTGGAGCAACTCATATCGGGCCCGGAAGTTCTCCTGACTCGTGATTTTGGGGGTGATCTCAAGGCGCGTCACATACTTTTTACCCTTATAAAAGGGGATACCAGGCGTACGAGAGCGATATTTGGGTCCGGAAATTTGAGAAGCCATACTATTCCTAATTCGTGTTGTTATATTTACTCAATATATAAGAGCTTTTGTCGTTTTTCACAGTTTCGGCCCCACCGGGAGCCTCAATATATTTCTGTTGAATACCTGTCATCCTCTGCATTTGTAGATAACATTGTGTTTCAACATTGGTTACGAGATTGATGATACGTTTGAAACCGTCGGGCAAATTATTAAAATCCATTGATGTTGGGCTGCCATAAAAAGCACTATAGTGAGTATGGGCCACCATCTGAATCTGAAACTGACGATTATAATCTAGGAAAGTCAAAAAGATATCCCTCAAATCATGGACCGCGGTCAAGGTTTCCTTCAGACATTCAGCAAGGTTAGCTCCCTTCACCAAAGGCTGCATATCTCGGTCGTCGTTGTTGGCCATCAAATCAATACCATAGAGCCCATTGATAGCATCGTTGCAGGCGCCACCTTGAGAATTTTGTCTATCAGTGTGAGTTATGAGTTTGATATTCTCTCGGGCTATAAACCGTAAGGTGTCAGCTTTTATGGCAACAGTGGAGCGTGGCTCTAGGCCGGACGTATTCCCGACTGTACCAGGCTTGAGACCAAAGTATTTATCAACATTAGATTTTTGACTGATGTATATACGGGCTGCGTCAAGTTTGAAATTAGGATTAACAATAATAGGTTCTCCGTCCTCATACTGAGAGTTGGCGCGGGATCCCATTCGCCCGGCGACGAGATCAATCGAGGCGCAGTGAGCATTCAGTCGACCGCCGAAACCAGAGGCCAGGTTGTGTGGTCGATCAACTCCAAAAACAATCCATGCGTTGCCGCGGCTGACCACTGTTTCATTTTTGGAGAGGTTATAACTGGGCGTGTCATAATTGGGGCGTGAGGTATTGCCAAAACCAAAGAAGGTGGCCCTTTCGAGGTCAGTTTCCAAAGCGTCATATTGGCGCCTGATATACTTTGGCAGCTTGTCAGGATCGACAGCTTTACTGTTTCTCACTGCTTTGACGCTAATGTTTGGTTTTGCCATAGTCTTTTTTCCTTATCCTATCTATATTTAGGTTCATGAGGGCATTTTCTGTCGCTTTTTATGCCTTATAAAAAAGCGACGTCGCTTTTTATGCCTTATAAAAAAGGGTGCGCTCTTTTTCACGAAGCCTGTTAACGCCAGGTAGCCATTCTTTATGATCTTCGGTTCGGTAGCCCATATTCCCATAAACCGTAAATGCCTCAGCCGCCCCTTTATAATCTGGTGGGCTTTTGGCGAGATGAGGAATAATAAACTCACTTACGTTTCCTTCGCCAGAGTTGAATACGGCCGACCACATAGCATCAAACTGATTTTGTGTTACCTTAACATTGTTAGTAGCTTTGAGTTTCTTGACGAGCCACTCCTCACGGCGGGACATGTCTTTGTCAAAGAGAGCTATGGCTTCAGCTTTCGTCATCGTAGGTTGCGGGGCTGTCTTATTCTTACCATCCGGGGGGAGGCCTCCCTTCAGCCATTCTTCGGGAATCTTACCCTTAGCTTTTGCCTCACTACATGGCCCGTGATGGATGAGATGGCCATACCCAATCGTGCATAGGTTTTTTGGATCATTATACAACATCAACCTCTCGCCCTCTGCTTTCTTTTTCTTTTCTTTCGCGGCCGCGGATAGCCCAGGTGGGTACGGGTCATTGGGGCCTGGAATCGGAGGTTGCCCGGGAAGAGTGGGGGGTCCCGAACCATCACCCATCAGGCCCGGTCGGGCCCCCATAAACATCAATTCAGTATTTGCCTGTTCCTCTTCATAGCCATTCATCATGATGTATTTGCCTTTATCACCATCCACGATCTGAGGATTGTAAAGGCGATTTGGATCCTCATAGGTGATTTGTACTATAGCGCCCAGAGGCAAACCGCTCAGGTCGACCCGGCCGGGCACAGTCAGGATATCAGGATAGGTGTGTAACACTGGATCGGTAAAACTCTTAGGAGCAGGTCGAGGTTCGAGTTCCGGTACGTATACTTTATAGATAGTATAAGGCGCGCCTTTATATGGTCCAGGGTTGCCCGTCGTGCTGTCTCCGTCAACCGCCTCTTCTCCGCCCGCAGCGAGGGGTTGGCTGGCTACATACGCCCCCAAGAGGGCGACGCGATTTGCATATCGAGGAGTCTGGACTTGTTTTTTGTGCACAACGATTCCATTAAACCGTTGTCGCCGACTGAGACTGTTTTTCCCATAGGTACAGCCCGTCGTGCTGTTAAGAGCAGCAAGGCTACTTGTGCGCCGTCGGTCGCCCGAGTTGGCCACATTCACATCTTCAATCGCGTTCATTGTCCCGAACTTCAGATCTTTATTGAGGTCTAGTTTTCCGTTTGCCATTATCTTTCTCCTTTAGTCAAATCTTCGGTGGCGATGTGTACTATACTAATCTTGGGTACGGCCGTCCACGCTGCCCACTGTGAGGCCAAATCCTGCAATACTTGCCACCTGTGCATTAGTCGGGCCACCTTTCCCCCCGAATCGTCGGATTGTGCTCGACGCACCAGGTCCTTCATAGGACACGTGAAAGTGGTCTTTCTCTATAAGAATATTTATCCCCTTACTTGCCTGCGCTGCTGCTAGCAACGCTTTAGCAACTTTCTCACTCGGCGTAGGATAGCCTCCGAATGCAACATCTACGGCTTTGCCTAGCTGGTGTTTAGAAATATGAAAATGCCCTGATCCCTTGGCAGCTAATGTTCCTGCGCCTGCGCCAGCTTGCTGCTCGGTTGTATAGTTCCCCCTCTCCCAAGCATCAACTATGGCGTTAGCCGCTTTAGTGTTATAGAGGTCCGTAAGGTACTTGCGGCCGGCGGCGCGGTCTTGAAGGCCTCCCTTTTTCTTATAGTTTTGAAACATAATTCGCACCTGATTATAAGGAGTTCTTAGGGCACTATTAATCGTTAGAACTTGATTCATCTCCTGCCCTCCTTTATTCAGGGCTAGAAGCAATGTCTTCATCGCTGGATCATCCCCCCAGTGAGTGTACGAATCACTCTCTTTGTTTGTGTTGCTTTTCTTAATATAGGGGATACCCACAATTGTTTGTTCGTTAACTTGGCCTCCTCCTAGGGCTTCGTGGTTCCCAGCACCAGTATCGCTCATGAGTTGGACCGGGCCGTTGCCAAACATCAACTGCATATCAGCCTGCTCGGTTTCATAGCCGGCCAACATAATGAATTTCTCTGCGCTTCCGTCAGCGATCGTAGGGTTATAAAGTCGAGCCGGGGATTCATAAGTGATTTGCACAATAGCGCCCAGAGGCAGATCGGCGAGGTCTGGGCGACCCGGAGGAACAACGATGTCTGGGTAGGTGTGGAGGATCGGGTCAGTAAAGTTCTTCGGCGCTGGCCGCGGCTCTAACTCGGGCACGTACACCTTATAGACTGTATATGGGTTGCCAGTATAGGGCTGCTGGTTGCCGGTGGTTGCCGGGACGGCCGGCCGCCTAGGCGACATGTCACCTAGGTGGGGGGGCGGGGCGTCGGCGGAATCATTCGTCTCGGTAGAAGCTCCCTCTAGGGGCTGACCTGCCACATATCCTTGGAGAAGATGGGCCCTGTTTTGATAGCGTGGTGTTCGAACCTGTTTTTTATGAACAACAATCCCATTGAACCGCTGGGCCCGGCGAAGGCTGTTCTTTCCATATGTTCGCCCGGTTGCACTATTCAGTGCTGTCAGGCTGCTGGTTCGCCGGCGGTCGCCGGAGTTGGACACGTTCACATCCTCAAGAGGGTTCAATACACCAAACTTAAGATCCTTTTTGAGGTCTAATTTTCCATCTGCCATTTTCTTTTTCCTTTTATGTCGTTGCCTGTGTACGCGAGGCAATTAGGGGCGCTAGTGTGGCGCGCTGTGCCATGAGCGCAATTGCCGTCTAAAGCCATCAGGCGGGCTCCTTAGTTGGAACGTGTATATTGGGCACACTTTGTCGGTGTACGGTGGAAACTGGATCTCTGGTTCCAGCCATCATAATCCACTCGGGCGGATAAAAATCCGCAGGGTGGAGAATCGTTCCGCCTTTTTTCACTTCGAAGTGAAGATGGGCGCCGGTCGATAGCCCGGTATCCCCTACATATCCCAGTAACTGTCCTTTTGTCACTGTCTCACCTTTCTTCACAGGAGACGGCATGTCTAAATGGATATATGTAACAGTATACCCAGTATTAGTTTTGTAGGTAATTCTATTACCGTTGCTGCTAGGCTCTTTTCCTTTAAAGCAGACTGGCCTATTAATAGTCATAGTCCCCGCGGCAACAGCGTAAAGTGGTGTACCTGTCTTTGCGCTTAGATCAAGCGCTTTGTGGAACGCTCCATTCCTGCTCCTATTAATACCACTCGGTGCGCGTAAGGAGCCCGGGACGAGACTGGGTGTTGCCTCTGAGGGTTTTAGGGGAAGCGCCCAACCAGAAACTGAATTCTCGGGGGGGTTTGCCCAATCATTTTGGTGCAGTTGTTTCCCTGTTTGATAGTCGGAACCATGTACATAAGTCATATCGAGTGAATTCGCATCCTGTTGGTTATAACTAGGGCAAGTCATATCGTTACCTTTTCCGGTGGCACCGAGGGGGCCGACCCCACCCATCAGTTGCACCGGGCCGTCGCCGAACATAAGCTGAATGTTGCTTTGTTGGTCTTCATAATTCGCCATGAGAATGTAAGAGTCGCCGGTGCCGTTTACAATCTGGGGATTATACAGCCTCGCGGGGTCTTCGTACACAACTTCGACAATTGCGCCTAGGGGTAAGTCTTTAAGATCTGGCCGGCCGGGGGGGGTCAATATATCAGGATAGGTGTGAAGGACAGGATCATTGAAATTAGACGGCGCCGGGCGAGGTTCCAACTCAGGTACATACACCTTATAGGCTGTATATGGGGCTGCTTTATATACCTGATTGTTGCCTGTGTCCTCGGCCGCGGCCGGAGCGGAGGTCTCTGGTAGCTCGGGGTCGCCGGCAATGAAGCCTCGTAACAGGGAGCTTCGATTTTGATAGCGCGGGGTACGAATGGGGCGTTTGTGGACAACAATCCCTCGAAAAACTTCGACATCCTCTAAGGTGTTAGTCTCATACTCCTCTCGTATAGAAGCGTTTAGTGCCTGCAGACTAGAAGTTCGACGTTTATCGCCAGAATTCTTGACATTTTGATCTTCGATGGCGTTAAGCGTGCCAAATTTGAGATCCTTCTCTAAATCAAGTTTGCCCGCTGTCATCAGGTTGCTCCTCTTTTAGAAGATCAAATAATTGGTCTTTGTCATCAGCGGTGAGACCAAACTGCTCAGATTTCTGTTTTTGGACCAAAGCAGCAAGTTTGACCAATTGTTCATTGGAGCGCTGTAGGTTTTCAACATACTTCGCTGCTATGGGCCCCAACTCGCGACGAGATGTCTCCGCAATTTTCATATCTTGGATAGTATCCATAAGGAGGGACTTTGCCATGGCGCGGTCTTCCCTAATATTAGTGGTAGACTCTGCGATGTAGTCTTCGAGGGTTACTCTATGCTTTTTATCCATATTATATCTGACCGCTTTCCCACTTCCGTCGGAAGGTACGATAGTGTTTCCGTAGTTTGTTAAGATTATTGACAACCTGTTTGGTATTCAAGCCCGTGATCTCCCTCAAGTATAGATAAATAGCTTTTTTATTGAAAATTTCAATTGTATCTGCCGAGTCCATCAAAATCCGGACAGCCATCAGAACTTTACGTTCGTTTTCTTTAAGCATAATATTGTCCCAAGTATCAATCTCTTTATACAAGGATGCCCAAAATTCTAAGTCTTCTCTCGTATCAACATAGTTCGGTTCGTCAGATATGCATTCTTCGGCCATCTCGTTAATCATATCTTCGAGATATACTTCGGTCCGGTTTCGCTTTTGATTCCGCTTGACTTTATGAATGAACCAGTTTTTGGTGACTACTGAGAAGTAGGAGAACGCTTTAGAACCCTTAGAAGGATCATATTTTTCTAGAATGGTTGTCAGCCAGACCTTGCAATCATCGCTTAGGGATCCAATGTTAGGGAGACTTGTAAAACGATAAGTATAAATTATTTTATCAACCATTTGGCTGAAGGCCGGTTGGATCAGTTCCCCATATAACTTCTCTCGCAGCTCCCGATCTTCGGTATTGCAATATTTGATAATTGCATCTTCATGCACTTGAGTAAAGTAATAATTTTTCTTAGACTTAGACCGCTTGCGGCGTGTTTTCTTCGGATTGTTCGATTTCATTTAGTTCTTCCTCTAATTCTTCGTCCAGTGTATACTCAAAGACATCTCTGAACACCTCTATCTCGCGGAGGACGATCCCCACGCGTTCAACAAGCTCTTGGATAATCGGCTCGCCATGAAACGAATTCATTCCATATAGAGATTTAACAAAAATAGAAAAAGATCGTAATGTAAAATACATATCCGCTAAATTATCAGAAACAAATAGAAGTGTGCGTAAGAGGCGGACGCTATACCATATTAATGTGATGTTTAGCAAAAGGGATAAAACAAAAATTACTGTATATGTCATTTCTTTAGCAACGCTTCTTTTTGTTGTTCCAACTCTTGTCGGGAGTTCTCAATAAACTCCTCTGTAACTACGCCGGTCTTGGGAACGCTTTTAGTTTTCCGCCGTGTTGTGATGGGGCTCAAGAGTTTGACTAAATTATCTGTATTACTGCATTGTGTACAACCGGGCGGCTTTTCATCAGCAAGATGAAAAATGTCTTGGTGTATATCACAGCTTGTGCAACGATAAGTGTACCGTGGCACTTTTAGTCTTCGAAAGCCGGAGTTTCTTCGCTATCTTCGGCTTCTTCAAGCTTCACAACCGGAGGGTTGGTTACAACAAGCGTCGAATGACTAGAGTCCTCGGGGTCAAAGACAAAGTTAAACTCTTTCAAAACTGGTACGATGTCGCTTTGCTCCATAAGAGACTTCTGGAGCGCCATCATCAGGGCCCCCAAGGCTTGATTAGATAATTTCATCGGAGGGCTCCGTGAGTCTCGATCCGAACCAGACGCTCGTGAATACTCTTGAGGTGCTGCTCCATATTTCGGGAATGATCTCGAAAAGCTGTTCGCAACTTCTCCTCTACTATCTCCTCGACTTGGCCTCGAGTAAGGCCCGTGTTAGAGGTAGTGGTCGTAGCCGTGCTCTTCGGTGTGCGGGGGGTGGTTGGGGTTTTTCTCATTTTATTGTTTCCTTTCTAAAAATAATATAACCATATTGATGTTTGTATTACAGTACATTATAAACTGTTCCTCCTCAGTCATTAAGGAGATCTCATAAATTCTTTGTAGAGGGCCTCCCCTACCCTAAACTGCCATTCATAATCAATGTCGAATGCCTCCAGTTCATCCATCACGAAGAGTTCCAAACGGGGAGGGAGAGTATCACACATCCACTTGCCACGACCAATGAGAGCTAATTCAGAAGCATATAAACAGTGTGCGGCCTCATAAACAGGATCTACATATTTAGTGTTCATAGTGGGGGAATCCTTCCAGTCAGTGAGTGGGTTGGTGGCGTGATCCCAATAATAAGTATGTTTGGTAATTACCCCAAATGCCCCGGGGTCTTCTGATTTTATAAAAGACTCTACAAAGCCATCAATGGTCTCCTTTGTAAGCAGTGGATTACATGCACTTACCATAATAACATACTTGTATTGAGTAGGTAGCTTATTATACCATTCAAATATAAGAGGCAATTCCTTCTCCTCGGCGGCTGATTCTTTAGAGCGATGGAATATTTGTAATCCATGCTTGGTGACTATCTCTTTGATGGGCCCATCATAAGCCGAGACATAGATCTGTTCGGGGGGAAGCGACGATAGTTGCGTCAGTTTTGTAAAAAGAATATCAAGCAATGTAGTATTAGCAAAAGGGCGGATCATCTTTTGGGGCACACGCTCCGACTGGAGACGGGCCTGAACTACTATGCAGACTTCGGATCTTTTCTTCATATGATGTCTCTCACCCTTACAACCGGCAGAACAGTTGCTAGCAATGAAACTTCTTTAGGCGCTAGTGTCATTATTTTCATTCCATGAAGATCTGTCCATTGGGCCCATTTTGCTATCAAAGAGAGGGCGTACGCCACAGTAGGATTAAGTTCTTCCACATCCTCCCCCCATGCATGGCGCGCTTTGGATGTGTCGTAAAATCGGCCTCCCACAAAATCTACACCGCTTACATATACATTTTTAGCCTTCAAATAATAGGCCAAAGGAAGCATAACACTCGAAAGCTTACTTTCCAGCCCCCACTTATAAGTGGTTCCCATCACTGTTTCACTATCAAATGGCACCGTCCCATATAAAATTTTATCACTCATAAAACGCACATAGGCATCAGCGCCATGAAGATCATAACCCATAAATTCCCGATTAGAATATGCATTGTACACCAAGTTCTTAGTCGTAGTGGATACAATCTCCTCTACCTTTATTATTTCTCTCACTTGGTTTAGCAACTGCCGATATTTCAAATCCCAATCTTGTGGGTTCTTCCCTAAGGGTGTTGTCCCGGCGTATTCTCGATAATATCCATAAGACTCGCATATAAAATGAGGAACCAAAATCTCCATCTTTCTAAAATCGATCGAGCGTGCATTTTCCACGATATATCTCAAACCCTCTAGAGAGCCGTTGGCGTCAAACCAGCTCCAATAATCCGGCACAATATTAAATAATTTATGACAGTAGGGGAAGACGCGCTGCAAGGCTAGTGTCCGCAGGGATGGATTGTGGGCTATCTCTGGCGCAGTCGTGTTAAACGACTCGCCGGACCCCAAGAGAACCAAATTTTCAACCCCAGATTGCATCCTGCGCCTCAATATATAGCCCCTCAGCTCTGTTGAACTCACTCTGATAATCAATATCTGTAGCTTCCTCTGTAGGTACCACCCATAGAGGAGGGTCATTGGGCTTTGTGAAGGTGCCCATATAAATGTGTTCCCCAATGTCTGCGAGGCGGCCGGCACGAAGAGGGGCTGCAGAATAAATGGGTTCCACAAATTTGGTATTAAACGTTATCTTCATTTCTTCGGTGCCCGTATAATCATTGATGATGGACGAGTCTTGACGATAAAAAAACCGACGATGCTCGATTACACTAAACAGCCCGGATGCAGGGGTAGATAAAAATTCATCAATAAAAGAGTTGAGTGTAGAAACCCTCAATAATGGACAGCATGCATTGAGAAGAAGATAATATTCATACTCATTTTTGAGTTCTTCCCACCATTCAAAAACCTCTGGTAACGTAAAGGCTGTTTCGGGAGTATTATCTTGTCGCACAGATTCCTCACTGCGATGATATACTTTTATTCCTTTATTGTGGGCTATCTCCTTAAGCGCATCATCATAAAGAGAGAGGTACAAGTGTTCCTCGGGGAACTTAGAGTGTATAATTTTATCTACGGCCAACTCAAAAAGAGTGGTCCCCGCAAACGGTTTGAGCATCTTCCCTGGAAGACGACTAGAGCCGAGCCTTGCGTTCACCACAAAGCAAATGTTGTCTAGTGCCTTAGTCACTCGATGGCACTCTGTGTAATGGGGTCATTTTTAGTGAAAGCGGTTTTTGCGACTCTTCCAATCACTGTGTCGTAGTCGCGGGAACCAACTTCGTCCCCTGATTGTTGCGGTCTACGGCATGCCACATTATCGGCACTCAAAATTTCCCCCACAGCGATGTCTCTTGTGGCCACCACGCGCTTAAAAAATCTTTTCCGTTCTTCAATATCCTTATCAGTAGGCTGGATCTTTCGAGTTCCTAGTGCCATTTCTGCTTGGCGAACGTTAGTCACCCACTCTTTGAATTCATCTGGATGCTTCCCCAAGATGTGATGGTGGCCCGGCGTGGATCTATCTAGCGTAAGTCTTTTCTCTAACACCACCGCTCCCAACGCAATACTCACAAAGTCGTTCACATCATAGCGATTAGGCGATGAAAACCCCGCCAATGTCTCAAATCTTTCTTCGATATAGGGGAGAGACCGTAAATTCATTTGCGTGTAATCTTTACTGTGATATTCATGGAGAAGCACCGTATCCAACTCGTCGACAATATCCATGAAAACTGCCATCTCTTCTTCGGTGACGGTGCCTACATCAATAATGAGGGGCTTGCCGGACGACGCTAGCCGGCGCCACTGCGGTATATCTAGAAGATCCCAGGCGCCTATTTTGTGCATTGGGAGCCCGAGGGCCTCGGCCCACTCAATTCCCGTAAAGCCGCCGGCCACGCTAGCGAACATAAAAATCTTCTTACTGTCAGCATAAGCTTTAAGTTCGGCCCACTCATCAAACGTGAAACGAAGATAACTAAACATCTCATGCATATTTTCGGTGCGTTCCCCATGAACGGTGGGATAAGTATATTCCACACTATGGTCGCTGAGAAGGTCATCAGGAAAGTGAAACGCCAGTTTCACTGCATTGGCCCCTGCGTCCGCAGCTACATCAATCAATTTTTTTGCTCGATCCATTTCGTAATTACAGGTCACCCCAATCTCGGCCGCAATAAAAATAGGAACGTCTTTACCAATATAGGTGGGGTTCCCTTCAAATTCTCCTACTTTAAAAGTCTTCATTCTATCTATCCTTTTTATTTCACCAGATCATTTTCGGCCAACTCGTCTAATAACACATTGATATCTTTATCACACTGTTTGATAGACTTAAATATCTGTCGAGCCTCTTCAGGGGCCAACCTAAAAGCGAGCCTCACTACATCCATCCAGTGCGTGTTGTTAGCCTGTCGTATGGATTGAATCTCATCAATGATTTGCTGGTCTGTTTTCTCTACCATTTTTGCTACATCCTTGGCCTTGGTATTCCAACCTGACTCTCCTAGTCGACGTATGAGCCTCTCACTTTCCCTAAGGGTATGATAGCTGCCGGTCGACAGATCTTGCTTGATCGGAATATAGTTATTATGCTCTATTTTTGGCCACTTTTTAATGAAAAGTTTTTCTATCGTCTCTCTCAAGATTGCATAGGACTCACTCAGCGTTACTTCCGTCTGGAATGTTGTCTCTTCTTGGTATAAAATCTCGCCTGTATCAATACCCTCGTCTAGCAAGTGGATTGTAACCCCTTTGGGAGTATCCGTGGCAAATGACCACAAATTGGGGCTCACTCCCCGGTTCCACGGAAGCAGCGAAATATGTAAATTAATAATTCTATTAGGATATTGTTCAATCACTGTTTTTTTGATAATATGGCGATATCCATAGCTAATGATTAGATCCGGATCAAGGGTCGAAACTTCTTCTACCGACAATCTAGCGTCGGTTACTGTTATATTATGATCACTGTTTTGCAAAAAGTCAAGTATAGAATTTTGCTTATATCCGAGAAATAGAATTTTCATTTAGTTAAGGATGCGCCTTCACCACGTCTGTCGCACGAAGAATGTGGTCATTTTCCATATCCGTTGCGGCCCTGAGGCCGATCATTTCATAATAATCCAAAGCAGGAATTGAGTTTTCCAATAGTGGCCTCTTTGTGGTCAAGTTGTCGTGCGTCAACACGTCCCCTTTTCGGATGCTTCCCTTAGCCACCACCGAGCGCATTCCGGTTGCAAATTTTTCTTCGCTCTTGCTCAAATTCCCATTCTTGGTTTGACAAACCACCTCAGCGCGGCGGATATCTATGATCATCTGGCGCAATTCCGACGGTTCGATCGCAAAGGGGTGATCTGGTCCTGGTAGAGCCCGCGATAGTGTATAATGCTTTTCAATGACAGTAGCCCCCTTGGCGACAGCCATAGGTGGCACCCAAATACCTGGGGTATGATCGGATAGTCCCACTTGAATCCCGGGCACCGATTCTCGCAATATATCAATCTGGTTGAGTCCCGCATCTTCAAAGGGGGTTGGATAAGCGTTATTGCCGTGCAGAATTGTAATGTCGGCCGCCGGATTGACATCGCGTACCCACCCCAGTATACGCCGAACCATTCCTACATTGCTGCCGATGCCCGCGGTAATAATAAGGGGAAGCTGAGTGTTGGCCACGCACCTAACAAAACGCGGATCAGTCGCTTCAAATCCTGCAATCTTATAGCGCTTCACGCCTATCTCGTATAACTCTTCTATGGCTTGCTCATCAAAAGGCGTAGACATAAATTCAACCCCGTGATCGTCACAATAGGATTTCAGATCTCGTTGCCATGGGCGGGGCAGTTCAATGTCTTTTATCAACTTTGTAATATTTTGATAGCCCGCAAAGTCCGGGGTGTTGGACGAATAAAGTGTCTCCGACGAATACGTTTGAAACTTCACGGCATTCGCACCAGCCCTAACAGCCTCATCTATAAGAGCAGTGGCTTGTTGAAAATTGCGATTGTGGTTGGCGCCGGCCTCTGCAATTACAAAAACGTTATCCATTTATTCCTCCAAAATCCTAAAATCGGATTCCGTTAGCTGCTGATGAATGGGCAAATTTAATATGAGAGGATGTAAGCTTTCTAAATAAGGAAGGGTTTGGCCATTTGAAAAATAGGTGGTCTGATGAAGCATTGGATAATGCCGAGCGATGCCTAAAGACTTTAAGCGAACTGTGGCATCTGGAACAAAGGTTGTGGCAAAATAGTATGACGAAAACTCATCATGAGGTAACAAAGAGTAAAAAGACTGCAGTCTCTCGTAGTTCTTTTTCCGCTTCTCAACCGATTCGGCGCAATGCGGGAGCTGCGTGAGGGCAATAGATGCATTCAGGTTGTTCATATAAAATTTGAAGCCCTGTTGTACAATATCATAGGACTCAGCGCGCGCTTGTCGTCCAAAATTTCGATAAAGGCGCCAATATTCGGCTGCCTCGGTATGGTGTGTGGAGATCATTCCCCCATCGGAGGTGCAAATAGGCTTAGCGGGGTGAAATGAAAAAAATAAATAATCAGCCTCAATAGTGGGTGTGACACAGTGCGCAGAATCAACCACCACTATCTCGTCAGTAAGGGCCGCACTAAAACCTTCTATCGTACTAACCCCCCCATAGAGAACAGGCATAACGACTGTTTGGCGGAAGGTGGGTTTATATCGTCTCTTATAGTCCTCTATATCAAACTGCAATTCATCATTGACATCCACAAAAATTAAATTATGACCCATATGGGAAGCGGCCCATGCTGGGGATGCGAAACCCAATGAGGTGGTGTACACATCGCATTCTCCATATTTTTCTTTTAGAAAAGCAAATATCATAAAAGCCGCCGCACTCGCCGAATTTACCGCGATATTATACGTTTTTTGGGAAAAGGCTGTAAAACGATCCTCTAGTTCTCTTACATTTTGTCCGAAGCCTAATTGGCCACGAGCCAAAACCTGAGAAATTACATCGATGTCTCCAGGATTTATGCGGCTTTCAAAAACTTTCATTTTTCAAACTTATAATATTCACGGCGCCAGGTCTGGCCGGAGACCGGGATATACCCCTGCTTAGGTGGCTGTGACCAGATATACATGTCCGGATGTTGCCAGAAGGAGCTATACGGGCCGCGCCAACAAAATCCAGTTTTATTGCGATAATTTACGTTTGTCATTTGTTCAGCGTAATCCTCCATGCCTAAAATGTATCGAGCACTACAGCGGTACATTTCGTCCATAGCCTGGAAGAGAGGCCCTTCGGGATTTTGATGAATCAACACTCCACTGGAAAAGACCACGTCAAATTGTCCATCTTCAAACGGAAGTTCCAGAATCGTGCCTTCTACAATAGTAGCATTGGAGTGTCGTTTGCGAGCTTCGGCAACTGCGGCAGGACCAATATCAATCCCTGTGAGGTTCTTATATCCACGTTCGTGAAGTATGCCTAAATTCAGCCCACAATTGCATCCCACCTCAAGAATGGAAACATCCTTGTTTTCGATTTCGTCAAAAAGATTAAAAAACGGCGCGCGCAGATGATAATCGCGCCCTTTAGTATAATTTCGCTGAAGATATTGTTCCCCTTCTTCTCCGGACCAAAAATCTTCTTGTGCATTAGTTGTCTTTTCGGGTGTCTTCACCTTAGTCTCCTTTTTCAAATTTATAATATTCTCGTACCCAGGTACGGCGCTTTTGTTTCGGCAGTTCTAGGGCATTGAGGTGTACGGCTCCACCGAAATTACCGCCATGCATATAAGGATAGGGAGGCGGGTCTGCCGTCACTCTCGTCTTGGACGCCCATTTATAGGCTCCAGGATCATCCCAATAAGTGCTATATGGGGCGCGCCAATAATACCCCGGTGGTATTCCCTCGATTCCTACCGCTAGAGGATTATAATCCTCGACTGTTACTACTTCTTCACAGTATTCTTCAAATCCGATAATGTACTCTTTAGCACAGCGATACATCTCCTTCATAGCTCTTGACAGAGCGGTACGAGGGTCCTGATGAATCAGTACACCGCTTGAAAAAACAATATCGAAAGACCCATCTTCAAAAGGAAGATCGAGAAGACTCCCTTTCACAAAAGACGCGCTGGGGAGTCGTCGTCGGCCTTCTTCGAGGGCGCCGGGATGAATATCCATTCCAGTGAGGCTTTTGAAGCCGGCCCGTTCAAGGATTTGTAAATTAATGCCGCAATTGCATCCTACCTCTAAAATAGAATATTCTCGATGGGGGAGTTCTTCGAATAGTTCATAGAAAACCTTACGCGAATCATATCGACTCCCCTCGTTGAAGTTTCTCTCTAAATAACGATCGCCTGGTTGGCCGCTCCAAAACTCTTCTTGCAGATTAGTTGGCATCCCCCACCCCTCGCTGAATGAGTTCAACCAACTCTTTTACATTATCGCTCATATGCAGAGCGGAATTGAACTCCGGGCCCTTATAAGCTTCCCATTCAGCTCGAGCGCTGCGATTAGTATATTGTGGGCGTACACACAAAAGATTCAATCCCGGGACAGCATAAGTGAAGGGTAGCTCAGTGGACGCTAACATATCTTCGTGAAGCTTCTCGCCCGGGCGCAAACCAATCAGATCATATTCTACAGATGATCCATGAAACTCCTCAACTGCCTTAAGAATGGTGGACATATCATAGGAACAGATTTGAGGGATGAACACTTCGCCGCCCTCAGCATTCTTCAGTGCGCCAAGGACTGTATCGACGGCATCCTCCAAGGTAAACAAAAAACGGGACATGTCCAGCGAAGTAACCTTGATATTTTTTCCTTCGTCCATAAGCCCAAGCCAGAGAGGAATAAAAGAGCCACGTGATGCAATCACATTGCCATACCGTACGGATGCAAAGATCGTATCCTCTGACTGGTAATCATAATTAGTATAAATACGTTCAGCAATGAACTTAGAAGACCCGTACACATTGACAGGCTGGCATGCCTTGTCCGTAGAGATGAGGATGCACTTTTTAACGCCGTTTAGAAGTGCAGCTCGAGCAACATTTTCCGAACCGGCGATATTGGTCTTAACACATTCATCGGGATAAAACTCCATGTCATCGATACGCTTCAGAGCTGCCGTGTGAATGACATAATCTGGTGAGTGACGCTTCATAGTGACACTCAACTTATCGAAATCCCGAACATCACCGATTACCCGTATAATATCGGGCGACGCACCAAATGATAAAGCTTGTTTTCCTTCGTCGCGGCTGAAGACTATTATTTTATTCATTGGATTCATCAGCAGGCGTCTAATAAGAGCCTTGCCGAGAGACCCAGTACCCCCAGTGATCAGGTATCGGGTCACAGTTCCACGCGCGCAATCTTTTTGCTGGCCGGGTTTAGGCGAGATGCAATCTTCAATTCACACCCCTCAGCCTTGAGCCAATCATACCAATCATCAATGACTGACAAGGTAATTTTTTCTTCGTGAGATAAGGTCGCGACGGCCGCCTCATTAGCAGCGACTTCATTGCTATGAATAAAGTCCGCCTTATTATACTGGCTCCCCTTCTTATCGTAGAAGTGCTGCTGGTCCGCGCCATCAGGGAGGAGCTTGTTATCCCACCCAATTGTTGTAGCTTCGCTTACCCCTAGGTGTTGTAATAAGTAAAAGACCCCCTCATACATGATACCGGGACCATAGGGTCGTAAGATACTCTGTGCATCAAGGGTCCAATCACCAAAATTCTTCTTCTCGGAGACCGAGTTATCAAAGTTTCGTTCGCGAATAAAGAACTTGAGATCACATTCACCCAGTTTGAACGGGGTAGTAGATGCTTCCATAACAACAGGCCGCTTCTTGGAATAATCATAATTCTTATAATTGGCGCAATTGTAGACATGAAAGTCTGTAACCTCAGAGAAGAGGTCATAGGCCTGCTTAATTGAAACAGTAAGGGTGTCGCCCAACAGAGCTGTGAGCTTATCACTATCGTGCTCGGTGAGGGTTGGCCCACACGAGAGGACATAGCAACTCTCTCCCTTGAACAAGTCTTTCAGTAACTTCAATTTTTCAGTCTGCAGAGACAGTCCCTGAAGTGCTTCGACGGCGGCCGCTGCTCTCTCCTTGGGATTCTCGATTGCCAACAAATCTTGCTTCAGAGTGGCGATCGAGGCGTCTGCTTCGAGAGTGGCCCCTAGGCTATCAACAAACTGGGCATAAATCTTCTCTTGCGTAAAATTCTCCAGGATATACTTTTGTAGGCCTAGTGCCTCTTGCTTGTAATGCTTGTCTTTCTCAATTGCTGCTCGGAGGCCCTGCTTGTAAGAAGCCTCCTTGGCATATGCCCACATGGAGTCGGCTTGTAAGACACCATCCCAGACAGCAGTCTTCTGAATTTGCTGAACATCATAATCAACCTTGATAATCCGTGGGAAGCTTTTGCCTTTCTTATTGGGACGACACATAAAGTCTAGTTGGCCGCTCCATGCAATAGTCAGTAGGGGCAAACCGTTATAGGCCGCCTCAAAAAGGGGTAATCCATATCCTTCACCATGAGCTATATTGATCAAAGCTTTCATCGTAGGATGCTGGTAGAGCCAGGTAAGCTGGCCGGGGGACAGTTCCCCATGCACAAAATATATCTTGCACTTCCGGTCCGGGACATTAGCCAGAAGCCCCTGTATACGGCTTTCGGTAAACATACGATCTCGAAGACTGTCACATGCGGTACTTGTTTTCACCACGAGGCCGACGTCAGCATCATCTTTGAACTCTTGAGCAAACCATACAATGGTATTTTCAAGGTTCTTTCGGGGCCCCCATTGAGACACAGCAAGGAAATTCTTAGTAGTGGTAAATTTAATATCTACTTCCTGGGGTTCTTCCTCTCGTACTGCGTAGTTGACAACTTTCACAGGTACTTGGAGCCCCCAGCCTTTGACCTCTTCCCCGGTTTCGCGGTTGCCGACATCATATTTAGTGTTTTCAAATACTTTCTTGGAGTGTTCCGAGATGGTAATGATCTTGTCTACCATCAAGTTACTTTTCTCTATCCATTGAGGAGCGACTTTTGTCGTTTCAATACCAGCAGTGTACCCTACATTGTAAGGGGCAATCTTCTCGAATTCATTGGGAATAGTAATTTGTAAGGAAAGATCGAAGGTACCTTGATTTTGGACATAGATTTGCGTCTTCTGAATTATTTGATCAAGCCATACTCTTTCTTCGCTCTCTTCCACGATGAGGCCCGTCTGTCCCCATGGGATATTTACAATATAAATATCCAAAACATCTTCTCGTGTGCGCAATGCACGTAATGCAAAGCGAGCTTGCTCGCCGTAGCCGGAGCGCGATAGCGCGGGGGCTTTTACCAAAATCGTCTTTCTCATTATAGTTCCTTTACCACGTACTTCTTATAGCCGGCCCGGGTGCTCCATGAACCATGCTTATCACAAATGCTCGTAAATAGTTTGTCCCAAGACTCTACAAAAGTGTCGAAGTTAAAACCACGGAGGGCCCATTCTCTACATTGTTCGCCCCAGGCGGCGCGGTCAGTTTTACTCATCGTATACATTTCTGTAAGGGCGCCCACTACCTGATCCTCAGAAAGCCGGTCCTCATAAATAAAAGGAACATCCTGACTTCCGATAATCGCCTTTGAAACAGGCTCCAAACCA
>Ga0209349_1000102_pt1 | contig 45106 bp, 48 predicted proteins | sample ETNvirnome_2_130_FD_184067 | JGI IMG/M metagenome (GOLD analysis project Ga0209349, IMG submission 184067) | Marine viral communities from the Pacific Ocean - ETNP_2_130 (SPAdes) (version 2) | ecosystem: Environmental > Aquatic > Marine > Oceanic | place: Pacific Ocean | collected 2013-06-22
AAATGTAGTAGATTTTACAGGAAACATGCCTGAAAGTGGAGTATTAGTAGAAATTAGTTATTTAAGGCAATAAAAAATGTTAATAGAAGTATTGAAAATAGGACTTTTGTTTTTGGCTAGTGGAATTCTTTTTGCTGGCATTATTTATTTACAGCACAAAAGACAAATTAAAAAACAATTTGAAGAATTAATAAATTATCCTACAAGTGTTGCAGAAATAGTGTATCCTTATGAAGATATGAGAGACGATCTGTCGCGTAACAGATTAATATATGACAGACGACTTCAGAAGTGGATAAAATTGCGAGAGATAGATTAAACAGTTTGAGCCAAACACATTAGTATTGTTTGATATTGATGGAACTCTTACAGAACCACGCAAAATAATTTCTCGAACAGTACTGATAGCACTGCGAGAATTATGTAGGTATGCAGAAGTGGGCTTTGTAACTGGTAGCGACTTAGATTATATTAAAGAACAACTTTGGCCCCTATTAAATGATCCAATTATAAGAATCAATTGCCATTTATTACCATGCAATGGAACTAAATATTATATTCCTTATGGGGATGAAGATCCGAAGCTTCAAGAGATACATAATGTTTCTATGAAAAAGGAAGTCGGAGAACAAATATTTAATAGACTAATGGGAGCACTGTGTATGCTTCAAAGCGAAATAGTTCAAGAAATTGAATATGAATTACCACTTTCCGGTCATTTTATTCAAAATCGCGAATCCATGATAAATTGGTGCCCAATCGGGCGCCTCGCGACACAAACTCAACGTGAGAAATTTAAAGCATTAGATAAATTATATAAAATACGTAAGAGGTATTTGGAAATTTTAAACGCATATATTGCAACTACTAATTTAAAATTGATGGTTAAATTAGGCGGAAATACATCTTTTGATATTTATCCAAGAGGCTGGGATAAAACGTACGCCCTTAGTCATTATAATGCCCATGAATGGAATTTTTGGTTTGTAGGGGACAGGTGTTCAGTAGATGGTAATGATTTTGAGTTATTTAATTTACTCAAACCAACAGGGCGCGCCTTCGAAACTGGTGGTCCAGAAGAAACAGTAGAGATAATTGATTTTCATATTTTAAAAGAATTACAACAGGAGATAAATATATGACTATAGCCAGTGGAATGTTTGACGAACACAACAAAGAAGAAAAAAGGCTAACAGTAATGGTTTCAGGAGGATTTGATCCAGTTCATGTTGGACACATACGTTTAATCATAGAAGCGTCAAATTATGGCGATGTTATTGTAATTGCAAATTCAGATAAATGGTTGTACAAGAAGAAAGGATTTGTCTTTATGACATTTGATCAGCGAAAAGAGATATTAGATGCTATTAAAGGTGTAATATTGGTAGATTCGGTAAACGATAAAGATGGAACAGTTTGCGAAGCCATCCGAACCCATAAACCCGATTACTTTGCTAATGGAGGAGATCGCGAGAGAACAAACACACCAGAGGTTGAGTTGTGCAATCAATTAGGAGTGGAATTGTTATGGGGAGTCGGCGGAGATAAAAAAAGCGAAAGTTCTTCTGAATTAGTAAAGAAAGTAAGATATTTCAATGATGAAGGCCCTCTCATAACCAATCAACATTCTGAACGTTAATCTGTGATTAGAAGCGGAATTACCATAAATAATACTACTTATTTGTAGGTAGGAGTAAAAATGTTGAAATTTTTGGTATTGATTTGTAGTATGTTAATATTGGGGGGATGTACTTCGGAGAAAGAACAATCACCGGAACAAGAAGGATCCGCCGGCGAGAGCGGAATACTGGAAGATGTTCTGATTGGAGAAATTGAACAGGAATTAGGCGTTTATGAAAACGATGATTGTGCGCATTGGGTAGGAGATACCCCTTGTAATTTGGTATTGAAAGATCAAAATGATGAATATTGGGAACTATATTCTCATAAAGGAAAGCCTATTGTAATCGATTTTTCTGTGATGTGGTGTGGGCCTTGTAAAGCTGCAGCAGATAAAGCAGAAGAATTTTATGATGACTATGCCTCATATGATTTAGAATATGTAACAGTATTAGTAGAAGACACATCCGGCGATGAGCCAGATCTGGAAGATATATTAATTTGGGTTAATGACCATGGCACTGAGGATTCATCCGTATTGCAAGGGCTTCAAGATGTTGTAGATTATGCAGGCATTGAAGGATATCCTCTTGGGTCGTGGCCAACGTTTGTCTTTATTAATCGAGATATGGAAGTACACTGGGGAATGCATGGATGGAATGAGGACACCGTGAGATCTTATATTGAAGAAATACTTTAGAAACTAATTAATCATGAACTCTAATGATTGAAAAGAATTATGTTTTAGACACGAGTGTTTATCTAACAGATTCAGAATCTATTTTTAAATTTGATAATCACAATATTTTTATACCTTTAAAAGTGTTAGAAGAGATTGACAAACACAAGAAAAGACAAGATTCTGTGGGGCTGAATGCACGGAGAATAATTCGCATTCTTGATGAAATGCGAGAAAAGGGTTCGTTGCACGATGGTGTAAAAATAGGCGAAAACAAAGGATTTCTTAAAGTAATGTCGTATGGATGTTTACAAGATGCCCTTTTCCCGCCAGATTTAGATATAAGAATTCCCGATCATACAATTATCGCAACAGCAAAAGCAGTGCAGACACAAAATCCTAACACACAGATGATTGTAGTAAGTCGCGACATCAATATGCGCGTTATTTGTGATTCTGTTGGAATTGAAGCAGAAGATTATATTTGTGAAAAAGCAGTACCGTCTTCCGATGAATTATATAGAGGATTTTCTACTCATTTGGTTGATGATCAAGTAATCGATAGATTTTATGAAGGTGAAGATATTACAATTGAGAAAGAAGAAATAGAAGAGATCTGGTACCCCAATCAGTATGTCATGATGATATCCAATGCTAACCAGAAAAAGACTGCAATAGCGCGCTTCGGAGGCCACCACGTTCCTCTTAAAAAGGTTGTCCATGACAGGATACCTGATTGGAAAATCTTTTCTAGAAACAAGGAGCAGGCGTTCGCAATTGACCTTTTGTTAGACCCCGCTGTAAAGGTGGTAACTCTTATCGGCCGAGCCGGATCTGGCAAAACTTTATGCGCCATCGCTGCCGGCCTACAACAGACCATTGGTTTAAGAGAAAATCATTATTCTCGCTTAATTGTGTCGCGACCTGTTCAGCCCCTTGGAAAAGATATTGGCTATCTACCTGGCACTATGCAAGAAAAAATGCTTCCATGGCTAATGCCAATTCAAGATAATTTACAATTTTTAATGGGAAACGATAAAAGTGCTTTACAAATCTACCTAGATAAGGGTAAAATAGAAATCGAAGCATTAACTTATATTCGGGGACGTTCGATATCTGATGCATATATCATCATTGATGAAGCACAAAATTTAACAATGCATGAGGTCAAGACTATTATTACAAGAATTGGCGAAGGAACAAAAATCGTTTTAACTGGCGATATTGAACAAATCGATAATATTTATGTTAATGAAATATCAAATGGCTTAGCACATGCCGTAGAAAAATTCAAAGAATTCTATTTATCAGGGCATGTAACTTTTAAAAAAGGCGAACGCAGCGAAACTGCTACTTTGGCCTCAAAAATATTATAAACGGAGCAAAAAATGGAAGAGAAAATTAAAACTGAAGAAGAAGTACATATAAACCCACTATTAGCAATGCCGGTGGTGCCGGATTCAAAGCTTAAAGAATTTTTAGTAGAATATGTGGGCACTAAATTTAACAAAGAAGACGTTACAGTTAATATGATTGCTGAGATCATGGCAGTTGAATTTCCAGAATTTATGTATGCCTTTGCAGAAGAGAATTTTCTCCGTGGATATCAATTAGGATTGGATGATGTTGATAGATTACTTACAGAACAAACAAAAAACATTGATGGAACAACTGAATAACTTTTATACCCCCAACGGTATACATGTTTATGTTAGTTCTCCTTTAAATAATGACGAAATTGATTTAGAAAAATTAATCTCTAAAGTTGAAAGCGCGATCCCTTCACATCTACTTTCTGAAGTAGAGATGGTAATTGTTGGTTGGTTCGATGAATTTAAAGATCGTAAAATTAATGCATTTTATAAAGATGGAACGCTTCATGTATCCAATATTCAAAACGATATGGAAGACATGTATGATGACATTATTCATGAAGTTGCTCATTCTATTGAAACTCCATATGGATATGAAATATATGGAGATAAAAAAATAGAAAAGGAATTTTTAAGAAAACGTAAGTATCTTTATGATATTTTGTGGAAGATGGGGTATAAAATACCATTAAGCGTATTTATGGAGACAGAATATAATAAAGATTTTGATTTGTTTTTATATGAAAAGATTGGCTATAACAAATTATCCAATATTATCCAAGGTATTTTTGTTTCCGCATACGCACCTACCTCGCTAAAAGAATATTTTGCTACTGGTTTTACAGAATACTATTTAGATTCGAATCACGACTATCTTAAAAAGACTAGTCCAGAACTATACAAAAAATTATTTTTGTTACAAAAGCCAGAAAAACTTGACAACTCTATGTAATGTGGTTATAATATAGAGTATATTCGGAGTTAACTTGTCACACATTTCTTATTCAGAGCTAAAAGACTGGGTCTTTTGCGCTTTTTACCATAAACTTACCCGAGTAGATAAATTATCAGGGTTTAAAGGAAACGAATATACTGCGTTTGGCAGCGCTATGCATTCGGTATGCGAGAAAAAGTTACTCCAAGAAGATGTAGATGATGGTTTTTTTATTCAAGAATTTGAAAAGAATCTTGAATCTCTAGATGATGATATAGAAATTAAAGAAAGTCTTATATATGATATGATGGGACAAGGTAAAAAGATTATTCCCGAGATAGAAGCCGCTTTAAACGATTATTTTGATAAAGGCTATGAGGTACTTTATGTAGAAATGCCTTTAATGGAACCTATTGAAGGCGAAGAAAACTATAATTTTAAGGGCTATATTGATGCTATTGTAATGACCCCACATGATAAAAAAGTTCATATTTTTGATTGGAAGACATGTTCATGGGGATGGGATTCCCGTAAGAAAAACGATAAGATGGTTACATACCAATTAACTTTGTATAAACATTTCTTTGCTCAAAAACTACAAATTGATCCTAAAGATGTAGAAACACATTTCGCTTTATTGAAAAGAACAGCAAAACAAAATAGAGTGGAATTCTTTAGAGTTACAAGCGGTCCTAAAAAAACTCAAAATGCTCTTAAACTTTTGAACAAAGCCCTTTATAATATTAAAAATAAGAGACATATCAAAAATAGATTATCTTGTACGGCAGGATATGGATGTAAATTTTATAGGACAGAACATTGCCCATAGGAGTACAATGAAACTTGCAGAATATATTTGGATCGATGGCACACAACCAAGTCCACAACTTCGTAGTAAAACGAAAGTAATTCCAGATAACACTAATCCCCCCATTTGGGGGTTCGATGGTTCAAGCACCAATCAGGCACCAGGAAAGGCGTCTGACTGTGTATTGAGACCAGTATTTACATGTCCAGATCCTTTTCGCGCCCATCGCGCCAGCAACGATCTTCTTGTGATGTGTGAAGTATTACATACAGATATGTTTCCACATGTAACCAATACACGACAAGCGTGTGTAATTACAGAGGATCGTCATGAGGAGAGGGAAGGATGGTTTGGAATGGAGCAAGAATACACTTTAATGTGGGACGACCGACCTTTGGGGTTTCCTGAAAAAGGCTATCCAGAGGAACAAGGACAATATTATTGTTCTGTAGGTGCCGGCAATGCACATGGTAGAAAAATAGCAGAAGAACATTTGCAACTATGTTTGGCTGTCGGTTTGAATATTACTGGCATTAATGCTGAAGTATGCCCAGGCCAATGGGAGTTTCAAATTGGTGGTCCAGAAGTTGGAGCCGTGAGCGTCTCAGATCAACTCTGGCTCGCTCGTTGGATACTTTATCGAGTTGCCGAGAAACATGGAATAAACGTATCACTGGATCCAAAGCCGGTTAAGGGAGATTGGAATGGTGCAGGATGTCATACTAATTTTTCCACCAAGGAAATGAGACAATCGTATGCCGCCATCGAGGCCGCCGCTCAAGCATTGGGAAAACAGGTGAACGTTCACATTCAAAATTATGGTCATGATATTGAATCACGACTTACCGGAGAACATGAAACTTGTTCATATAAAGAATTTAAGTGGGGCGTATCAGATCGAGGCGCCTCCCTACGGATTCCATGGCAATGTGCTCACGAGGGATATGGATACCTTGAAGATAGACGCCCAAACGCTAATTGTGATCCGTATGTAGTAACTCGATTAATATTAAATACAGTATGTTCAAAATGAGGAAGAAATGAAAAAAACAAAAATATTAACTATTAGTGATCACCCTTTATCACCATCTGGGGTGGGAACTCAAACAAGGTATTTTATCGAAGCGCTGCTAAAGACGGGACGATATGAATTTGTGTGTATAGGCGCCGCCGTCAAACATCAAGATTATCGTCCGCATAAAGTATCTCCATGGGACGATGAATGGAGGATTTTTCCTATCGATGGTTACGGAAATCATGAGATCATTAGATCTGTTCTTCAGAAAGAAAGACCTGATGTTCTTTGGTTTATGACTGATCCACGCTTTTATGGTTGGCTTTGGGAAATTGAGAATGAGATAAGAACAAACGTTCCAATGGTATATTACCATGTATGGGATAATTTCCCGGCTCCAGTGTTTAATAGAAACTTTTATTGTTCAACTGACGAAGTCGCATGTATTTCCAAAGTAACTCATGAAATACTTAAAGACGTGGCGCCAGAAGTGTCTTCATACTATATACCGCATGCCGTAGATCCAGAAGTTTTTTATATGGCAAAAACGTTAGAAGAAAAAGAAGCAATTGAACAGGTTAGAAAACGAATTACTATTGATTCTACTGTAAATTTAAAGAATAAAAATAAGAAAGTTTTCTTTTGGAACAACCGCAATGCTAGACGTAAACAAAGCGGCACACTAATTTGGTGGTTCAAAGAGTTTCTTGACGAAGTGGGCCATGACCAGGCCACGCTGTTAATGCATACAGATGCACGAGATCCTCATGGACAAGACTTACCACATCTTATAGAACATTTAGGAGTTAATGATGGCCAAGTTCTTTTATCAACTGAAAAGATTGAGAATAAACATTTAGCAAATATGTATAATGTTGCTGATTTCACTATTAATATTTCCGATGCCGAAGGCTTTGGCTTATCAACTTTAGAATCACTATCTTGTGGAACACCAATTATTGTCAATATGACTGGTGGATTACAAGAACAGGTTACAGATGGCAAAAACTGGTTTGGCTGGGGCATCCAACCAAGTTCCAAGGCCGTAATTGGTTCTTTGCAAGTTCCTTATATTTATGAGGATAGAATTTCACAAAAAGATTTTTCTGATATATTGAAAAAAGCGCTTAATATTAGCAACAAAGCATATAAAAAGATGCTTACCGGTGGCTTAAAACATATAGAGGACCATTATAGTTTCAAATCATTTGAGGAAAAGTGGATTAAAACAATGGACGAAATAGTAGAGAAGCATGGCTCATGGTCTACAAGAAAGAATTATAAGCGTTGGCATTTATTGGAGGTAGCGTGAAAAAGAAGATTTTATTTAAAGGCCCGTTATTAACAAGATCGGGTTATGGAGAACAATCGCGATTTGCTTTAAGAGCATTACGCTCCAGAGAGGATTTGTTTGAAATTTTTATTCAACCTTTAGAGTGGGGTCAAACATCTTGGATTAGTGAAGAAACAGAAGAAAGAAAATGGATTGATTTGCATATCGAAAGGACAATTGCTTTCATTCAACATGGAGGCCAATTCGATGCATCTATTCAGGTTACCATACCCAATGAATGGGAAAAATTAGCACCCATTAATATAGGTTATACAGCAGGCATAGAAACTACAAGGGTAGCACACCAATGGATCCAAAAAGGAAATCAGGTTGATGGTATTGTAGTAGTATCGAATCATTCAAAAAAGGTTTATGAGGATACGATTTATATTGGCTCTAATGAACAAACAAATCAGAAAATTGAACTTAAACTAGAAACACCTATCACGGCTGTTAATTACCCTGTTAAAAAATTTGAAAATTCTCCTAAATTAGATTTAGATCTAGAGTATGATTTTAATTTTATAACGATGGCACAGTTGGGCCCTCGAAAAAACGTTCCAAACACGATTAAATGGTTTATCGAAGAATTTAAAGACGAAGAAGTAGGGCTTATTGTTAAAACAAACATGGCGAAGAACTGTTTAATGGATCGCGAGAAGGTGTTTCATGATATAAAACACTTTGTTTCAAAATTACCAGAACACAAATGTAAAATTTATGTATTGCATGGAGATATGAGTGATCCAGAAATACATGGACTATTTGAACATCCAAAAATTAAGGCCTCTTTGACATTGTCTCACGGCGAAGGGTTTGGTTTACCAATTTTTGAAGCGGCATACACAGGATTACCTGTAATAGCGACGGGCTGGTCTGGCCAGCTTGACTTTCTCGTCAATAAGAAAACAGGAAAATCTGAATTTTATAATGTAGACTGTGATGTACAACCTATACCCGATGAGGTTATTTGGGAGGGTGTTATAATAAAAGAGTCGATGTGGGCATATCCACGAGAACAATCAGCAAAACAGAAAATGCGAGAATGTTACGCAAACTATAACGAAGCCAAAAAAACAGCTGCTAAATTAGAGAAAAGGCTTCATAAAGATTTTTCCGAGGAAAAACAAAATAAACAAATGGTTGATACTTTTTGTAATATTTTAAACATGGCTACAGAAAAACAAGAAGAGCAAATTTTAGAATTTGAATAATGAAAAAAATAGTATTTATTGCTGATTTTTATGTGAACGAGATTAAGGGTGGCGCCGAAATATGCGACAATACTCTCATTTCTCTTTTGCGCGCTGATGATGTTAAAGTTGTAGAATTTAAAAGTACAGAAATAATTCCTAAACATATTCATTTATATCGAAAATGTGGATTTCATTTTATCGTTTCTAATTTTACTATTTTAGATGAGAAAAACAAACAAGCCCTTATATCCCATCCTAACTCTTATAGCATCTTTGAACACGATCACAAGTACATCATTGAACGAGATCCGTCAGGGTATAAAGATTTTATAGTCCCTTCTCCTCGAATAATTCACAGAACGTTTTACTCGAACGCTAAAAATGTTTTTGCACAATCAAAAATACACTCAGAGGTGATTACAAAGAATCTTGGGATTAATAATGTAATAAATCTTGGTATGAGTTTGTGGTCTGATGAACAGATTAAAATTATTAGAGAAACTGATACCACCAAGAAATTTCCTGCCGTTGTGCTGAACAGCACCAATCATATTAAGAACACTGATGGAGCATCACAATTTTGTCGAGATAAAGACATTGAATTTAAATTAATAGGATCCCCCAATTACGCTGAATTTTTAAGCCAACTAGCAACTGGTGAAAAATTTGTTTTTTTCCCAAAAGTATTAGAAACCTTTAATCGCGTTTTATTAGAAGCAAGAATGCTAGGATGTAAACTTATTACTACCAATTTAAATGGATGTACTTCGGAAGAATGGTTTAAAGAGTATAAAGGAAAAGAATTAATAGATTTCGTTGAAGAGCAAAGAGACGTAGTTTATAATAAAATAAAGGAAGGAGTTTTTGGTGAAAAAAGAAGTAAAAATATTAATTGCGCTAGCGGTGATTCTAACGTTACTGTTATTTTAAATGCTTATCGGCGCCCCTATAATCTACAAATGCAGATCGATGCAATTAGAAATCAGACAAATCCTCCTAAACAAATTTGGTTATGGGTGAATCATCACGAGGATAACAAAGATTTTGATTTTACATCATTGGATATTGATAGAGTATTCCATAATGATTATAATTGGAAATTTTATGGAAGATTTGCTGCAGCACTGCTGGCAGATACAGAATTTGTCGCAATTTATGATGATGACACGATCCCAGGAATTCAATGGCATGAGAATTGTTTGAAATGTATGGAAACACAAGAAGGTATTATGGGATCCGCCGGATACATACAAACAGGCCCTCGCGCCATGCAGTATTATCGCCATGGCTGGCCATCAAAAAATGAAAATGTGGAAAGAGTTGATTACGTGGGCCATGCTTGGTTTTTTAAAAGAGAATGGCTACCTTATCTCTGGAGAGAAAACCCTCCTACTTGGGACAATGGAGAAGACATGCATTTTTCTTATACTTCGCAAAAATTTGGCGGAATACAAACATACTGTCCCCCACATCCACCAGACAATAAGGCGCTCCATGGTTCTTTACTAGGTAATGAACTAGGAATTGATTCCAAAGCAACTTCAAATGATTACGCTGTATCTCATAAAGCATTTTTTTCTCAAAGAGATAAATGCATTGAAATTGCGCTTGAAGGTGGATGGGATACTGTAAAAAAAATAACAAATTTTTCATTTGCCCTAGAAAATGAACAGGAGAAATTATGATTTGGAATGAAATAGTGTGTTTGGGTGATTCTTTAACGTATGGAGCAAGAGACAGATATGGTAGATCATATCCCGTTGCATTAGGAAAAATTATGTCTGAAATTACTGGTGAACTTTATATCTGTCACAATTATGGCATTAATGGTGAAACCAGTTCAGATCTTTTAAGAAGAAGTTGGCATATTTTAAAATCCAATCCAGACTCTAAAATATGTTTATTAATGATTGGAACAAACGATACAAAAATACCAATACCGATTGAAATATACGAAGATAATATGAGACAAATTATTAATTCTATTAAAGCCAATGATAAAGTTCCGATTGTGGCTACGTTACCACACTTAGAATTTAGTCCATATTATATATTTTATAGAGAGAATATTCAAAAGTACAACAGTTCAATCTACAAACTTTCTAAAGAAATGAATTTTATTGTTTGTTCTATGGACGGCTTGAGAGAACATTTAATTGATGGTGTTCATTTTACCCATGAAGGATATATAGAGGTGGCTAAAAAATGGTCCAAAACGATAATGTCATTAAGTTAGCGATAATAGGAAGTACCAGATTAACACTGGATAGTATGAAACATATTTCAGAATTGAAAGATTTTGAAATATTGCTTGTTTTTGGCTTGAAGAAAGATAATCAAAAAAGAAAGGTTAATTCTGTTGATCTATCTTCTTTCTGTTTAAAAAATAGTATTAATTTGGACGAAAGTGAGAATTGGGATAATTTTTATAATTTTTGTAACAAAGAAGAGATCGATTTAATTATAACTCTTGGTGACTCTAGAATAATCCCAGCAAATATTGTTAACTCATTTAACGTCATTGGAAATCACGGCGCAATTTTGCCTGATATTCAAGGAGGGGCATCTTTGGTGTGGGGTAGGATTTTAAACTCCAAATATTGGGGTATTTCTATTATGAAAATAGGAGAAAAAGTAGATAGTGGTGACATCCTGAAAACGAGAACTTTTTATTACGATGAGAATACAACTGAAAAAGAATTCACAGACAAAGCCGACAGTGAAACAGTGCAAGCGCTAATTCAAGTTTTAAAAGGCGATTACGAGATCATGAAAAATAGAAAATGGCAAGTTAGAGTAGCCAAACACACTGATTCATATAAAGTAATTAAGATTTTAGAACATTGTTTAAAAAACAATTTGGCTATCTATTTGCCGCCGAGAACTTTCAATGATGGCAAAATAAATAAAGATTGGCCTAATGAGTTTACAAGAAAATTTAAAATTGCTAACGACCATCCTTATCCTAAATGGAGCGAAGAATGAAAGATTTTAATGAAGAGTTTACAAAATTTCTTAAAATGATTAAAGAAAAAGAGCATTTTGCTTTCACGCGATTTTCCGATGGCGAACTTTATATGATGCAAAATAGAAAATTCAAGATTGAAAGAGATAAAGTGTTTTTAAGGGAACAAACACACGCCGGCGCCTGGGGAGAAGAAGAACTAAAAGAATTTATCCCCGAAGAACAGCAGATGCATCGTGAAAAATTAATTGAAACATTCAAATTTTCTAAAAAGAACTATTATAAAGGTATTAGTTGTAAATGCTGTGTTGGCGAAAAGGATTGGAAATGGCAATTTAAATATCAGTCAGAAAAACAAGAATTAACTTGGGCAAATCTATTAATAAATGGAAATTATACGAATTTTATCGAACAAATGGTACCAGAGTTTGTAAATTATCCTATTGTATATATTTGTAATAAAATCGCCAATGTTGATAGATTGCCATTTGAGGTTAAAAAAGTTTTTACAATAGGTAATAATTGTCACGTTGATGATTATGGATTGATTCAGAAAGTTAAATTATGGACTGAAGAAAATAATATTAAAAATCATTTGTTTTTATTTTCCGCTGCCACTTTGACAAATTATATGATCTATGAATTATTCAAAGAGCACGATCAAAATACATATTTAGATATCGGCAGCACTTTAAATCCTTTAATGGGTATGAACGGATGGGTATTCAGCAGAGCATATCTGCGTGGCTATTGGATGGGAGAAAATAATTCATATATAAAAATGAAATGCGTTTGGTAAGATGGACAATGTTTTATGCATCATCACCGGAACTTCTAAGGGAATCGGTCACAAATTAAAAAATATATTGAAAGATACTGATTTAGATTTAATATGTTTGAATAGAACGCTCCAAGATGAATATGATTATAAATTTGATTTATCACATATAGAAAATGTAATGGTTATACTTCATGATTTTCGAAAAAAAATAGAAGATAATTATCCAAATCATAAAATCATATTTGTTAATAATGCGTCGATAATAGAGCCAATTGGTAAAATAGGAACGTTCAAGAAATATCAGATCGTAGAATGTATAAATACCAATATTGGCTCTCCACTACTATTATTAAATCTCTTAGCTAGTTTAGATAATGAATTCGCAATAATTAATATTATTTCTGGCGCAGCACATACTACTAACAAACATCTTGGCATTTATAGTTCATCTAAATTATTCATGGAGACATATCTGAAATTTATTAATATAGAAGACAATAATTGCTTTAAAGTAATCAATTATAATCCTGGAGTCGTAAAGACAGAAATGCACAACTCATTAAAAAATAATATTTTTTTTAAGAACGAGGTATTTGATAGTATAATACCAAGAGAGCCAAGAGATGTGGCAACAGAAATACAATCAATTATAAGAGAGATTGATGATGATTAAGGTTTTAGTTAGTGGTGTTGGTAGCGATGTAGCCCAAGGCGTCATAAAGTGTTTGAATAAGTCAGATTTAGAACTAGAAATTTATAAAATTAGTTCTAGCGTTGATGATTCTTGGCTTTATTTAGATAATTTATCTTATATTAGTCCATCAATTTATGATGATTATATATCGTATTTAATAAAGTTTATTAATAAACACAAGATAGATATATTTTTTCCTTGTATTGATTTGGAGATTCCTTTAATAGCAAAAAACAAAAAATATATTGAATCTTTAACTAATGCGGTAGTATTTGTTGGTGATTATCATAAAGTAGAAATTTGTAACGACAAATATATAACCACATGTTTTTTAGATGATTTCAATTTCAATTTTCCAAAAACAATATTGATTAATGAAGAAAAAATTGTAAATGATTTCCTTAAAAACAATAGTTATCCATTTATTTTAAAGAAACGGGAAGGGTGTGGTTCAAAAGAGATATATGTGATCAATAAACGAAAGGAATTAGAGCAATATATTGGAGATGAAAGTTATATCTTGCAGGAGCTATTACCAGAACCGGAATATACTGCGGGTATTTACTTAGGAGACGATGGAGAAGTAAAAGGTAGTTGTATCCTTCAAAGAGAATTAAAAGATGGCTCGACTTATTCTGCAGAGCGAATCGTTGATGATAATATAGAAAAATCTTTGAATTCGATTGCGAAAGCACTTAAATTGAAATATTTAAATGTTCAGTTTAGAATGAAAGAGGGCAACGTATATCCTTTTGAACTCAATGGTAGATTTTCTGGTACCACTGGGATTATTAGCAAAGTGTTTAATGCTCCAGAGATGGCAGTCAGAGAAACCATTTTAAGTGAAGAAATAAAACCCATCAATAATAGAGAAAAGTTTTATGTAATGAGATATTATGATGAGATTTATACCACCTCAAAAGAAAGAGAAGAGTTGATTAAAAGGAGTCGTGGTGTTTGATACCGTTCTTTTTGATTTTGCTAACACATTAGCGTATATAAATCCCAAGAGAGAGGAAATAATTTACAATTTTCTTCTTGACAAATTAAAGATGAAAATTAGCAAATTGAAAATATCAAAGGCACTTAAGCAAGTAGATGAAGAAATCCACTATAGTTCTGTAAAAATAAGAAGCATTGAGCGTAAAAGAGAGTTTTATAGAAAATACAACAAAAGGCTCTTGCAATTGCTTGAGATTGATTTTACCAGCAAAAATTGTCTTGGACTTTACGATTATTATGCAAACACCATTAAAGAGTGGAATTTGTTTCCTGAAGTTATAGGACTGATGGAAGAGTTAAAGAAAAAAGATATGAGAATTGGGATTGCCTCAAATTTTGATTCTGTACTTAAAACAACACTTATCCACCAATTAGGATTAACAGAATATCTTGATTTTACTGTAGTATCTCAAATCATTGGTCTTGAAAAACCAGATATGAGATTTTATGAATTTGTGATAAGCCAAAATTCACTGATTCCTAATAATACCTTGTATATTGGGGATAGTTATAGTTTGGATTACTTACCTGGTAAAAGAGCCAATTTAAACTGTTTTTTGTATGATATCGATGGAGTGTATAAAGACAAATCAGATACAATCAATAACTTAACAGAGATATTACAATTTATTTAAAATGTTTGACATGCAAACAATTTTGTGTTATATTATTTAATATGCTTCACAACCCATATAAAATCGTTAAAATGTTCGAAGAAACAATGGCCGATTATACTGGCGCCCCCTATGCAATTTCTACCGATAATTGTACGGACGCACTTTTGTTGTGTTGCGAATATCTGAAGGTAGGGAAGGTAACAATTCCATGCAGAACATATCTTTCTGTGCCTCAATCAATTATACATGCCGGCGGCGCCGTGAAATTTAGAGATTATCGATGGAAGGGGATATACCAACTTGAGCCTTACCCGCTTTATGATGCAGCCAAACGCCTTACGTCAGAAATGTATATTCCTGGTAGCTTTATGTGTTTATCTTTTCATATTAAAAAACATCTTAAAATAGGAAAAGGCGGCATGATCCTTACCGACAACGAAGAAGCAGCAAAATGGCTCAGGATGGGAAGATATGAGGGTCGTAGCGAAGTACCTTATCACGAAGATAATATTGAAATTAATGGATATAATGCATATATGAGCCCCGAGCAAGCAGCAAGGGGTCTCATGTTAATGCAAAATTATCCTAAACATAATGATGATTTACCCGAAGAACCATTTTATAGAGATTTAAGAGAGTTTGATCTTTTTAAAAATTAGAAGGACGTAGACTTTATAAAGGAATAGGAAGAAGAACAATAATGATACATATAATATCTAATCACCATAAAACAACAAAATGGATAAAATTACAATCAGAACAACTTAACAAAAATACGTCTGATCAATATAAAGTATATTGTGGCGCCACTGATTTATCAACAGATATTGAACGTGAGAAAGACAATTTTTCAACTGTTGTTAATGAAACATATCAATTTCATAAACTTGAAAATGTAGTTAATAGACATGCAGACAAATTGAATTATCTCAGCAACTTGATAGAACTTGATGACAATAATAAAGAAGATTTATTGCTTTTTCTCGATCCGGATGCTTTTCCAATTGTTAATGAGTGGGATCTACAAGTTAAAGGATGGCTTAAAAATGTACCAGCAGTGGCAATTACCAGAACGGAAAATATAGAACCACTATTAAAAGATGATGAAAAACCATATCCTCACCCGTGCTTTTTTGTGACAACACTAGGATTTTGGAAGAAAAATAATTTATCTTGGGAGCTTGATCCACCGCAAGGTATTGAATGTGCAGGAATATTATTGAAAAAATGGTTTGATGAAAATAAGCACCAATGGGGAGCAATGATAAGAACAAATTGTTTTAATTTGCATCCTTTAAATTTTGGTGTATATGGTCAAGTAATTTATCATCATGGGTCCGGCAATAGGCCAGTATACGACTCAATTGACGCTTGGTGCCGACCAGTATTATCTAAAAAATATGGTTTTCATTTAGATCTATGTTATCCTGAAATGTTAGAGTTTAATCAAAAAATCTCAGATTTAGTTTTCAATGAAATAAATAACAATCCTAATTTTATTAGAATGTATTTTTGTGGCGATGATCACGAACAAGGCCACGTTGCATCGCCGGAGCACGTGCCTAGTAGCGATGATTATAAACGATATCATGAAATCAGGAACCAGGCGGCCAGCAAGCAGCATGCTGCAAACTTCCTCGCCACACTGCCGAAAAAATGAATAATTTTAACAAAATTTCTGTGTTTGGCGGAACAGGGTTTATAGGGGGTACATATTGTGATATGTATCATGATTCTTTGATTATCCCTCATTTTCAAAGAAAGCCTGAAACTAATAACATATTATATTTTATAAGCACTATACACAACTATAATGTATTTGACAAACCACATCTGGATATTAAGACGAACTTAAATTTATTAATCGAGGTATTGGAAGAGTGCAAGAATAAAGAAGATATAGTCTTTAATTTTATTAGTTCATGGTTCGTATATGGAAAAACAAATGATCTCCCAGCCAAAGAGGATTCTTATTGCATGCCAAAAGGATTTTATTCTATCACAAAAAGAACTGCCGAACAATTAATAATTTCTTATTGTGAAACATTTGGTATTAATTATAGAATTTTAAGGCTTTGCAACGTATATGGAACAGCAGATTTAAAAGCATCAAAAAAAAGAAATGCATTACAATTTTTAATAAGAGAAATTGTAAATAATAGAGATATAAATTTATATGATGCTGGTGAGAATATAAGAGATTTTATGCACGTAGAAGATATTTGTAGAGCGATTAATCTTGTTATTGACGAGGCACCCCTAAATGATATTATTAACATAGGAAGCGGTATACCGCATAAATTTATAGATATAATGACCTATGTAAAGGAAAAAACAAATTCAACAAGCAACTTTAATTTTGTAGATCCACCGGAATTTCATAAAATTGTACAAATTCAAGACATGTATTTAGATGTTACAAAATTAAAAAACCTTAAATTTAAACCAAAATATACTATCTGGAATGGTATAGATATTTTAATAGACAATACGAAGAAACAAAATGAGCAATGAATACGTAAAATTTTCAGGAAATAATCCTTTTGGCACACAGGCTAAGTTAATTTTACATTTTGATAAATTACACGAGTATCTTACTACTGGAGATACTTCATGTCCAATTTTTATGGAAGTTGGCCTTACTAATAAATGTAATATGGCTTGCTATTGGTGTATTACCGAAAATGGAAGAGATAATAAGGCCGGCGATCATATAGATATAAAGGCACTCAAAAAGTTTTTAAACGAATTCGCCGAATTGGGAGGTAAAGCAATTACTTATGCCGGCCAAGGAGAGCCAACTTTTTATCCCCATTTCGAAGAAGCAGTTTTGAGCGCAAAAAAAGCGACTCTTCAGCTTGGTATGATGACAAATGGCGTTTATAAAAAAAGATATAATTCTTTAATAGGAGAAAACTTTGAATGGATACGTATTTCTTTAGATACGTTAGATACGGCTAAATATAAAGAATGGAAAGAGGTAGATGGCGTAAAAATCATTAAAAAGAATGTTGAAGCATTGTCTAATTATCCGGTAAAAGTTGGAATTAATTGCAATGTAGGGCCAAATATAACACTTGAACACACAAAACAATTGATAGATTGGGTTGAAGAATCAAGCGATATTGCTTATTTACAATTTCGCCCAATTCTTCCACGATATTATAAAGAAGCAGAAACAACTTACAAAAAAACTGGCACCGTCGAAATCAATTTAGAAGTATGGGATTATTTAGACAAGCATACGATTAATCCTAAGATTAATTTAAGTGATGATAAAAGAAGGGATCTTAAAAACGGAACAGCATTTAATTTTAGAAGTTGCGAAGGCCATTTCTTTGAACCCATTCTAGCGGCCACTGGCGAGGTAAAAATTTGTACTTACCACCCAATGGACAAAAGACTTACTTTTGGAAATATTTATGATTCTTCGTTTAAAGAAATATGGAATTCTGAACAAAGAAAAGAAGCAATTAAATTTATTAGAAGTTTTAACTATAAAGCAAGATGCCAAGTGTGCTGTAAGTTGTCGGAGCCAAATAAATTGTTAGATTTTTTAAAGCACCCCGAAGAATGCAAAGATATTAACTTCTTGTAAACACAGTTATAACAATGGAACAATTTTAATGAAAAATCTCTGTTTAGTCATCAATACTTTTTCTGAGTATGCTGATGTTTGGCCCATGTTTTTTGATAGTTTAGACGAGCACCTACCCTCGTTAAAAAGATATGTTTTTGTAGACGAAGGAAAACCGAACAAAAATTCGACCACAATACATTATGATAAAACAAATTTATTTAGAACACAATTTTTAGACTGTATTAGACAAGTACCGGAAGAATACTGTATCTTTATTTCTGAAGATTATATCCTGTATGACGACGCGAGAATGGATCTAATAGAAAAATATAAGAATGTTTTAGATGAGAATGAAAAATTAACATTCATACGCCTCGTTAGAGGTATCGATTTTAAAGAGCCGAAATACAAAAATCAAGATGATTTATATGTGTTGAATAATCTATATCCTTATTTTTATTCGCAGGGCGCCGCGATTTGGCGAACTAGAGATTTGGAAAAAATCTTTTTACATAGTGAGGAGGCACATATAGCAAATAAAGATTATGAAAACTCATTTGAATGGCGCGCAACTAAAGTTTGTCAAATGCTTGATATTCACGGTCTTTTTTGTTATAATGGTGAGCCCAAAAGAGGCATTTACCATTATGATTCTGTCGTATTTCCGCATATAGCGACCGCATTGGTTAAAGGAAAGTGGAATTTGTCAGAATATCAGGATAGTTTAGGCCCTCTTTTACAAAAATATAATATAGACATTAATGTGAGAGGAACATATTGAATACTATAGAAAACAAATGCAGATCATGCGGTAATAACGAATTAGAAGTTATTTTAGATTTAGGCGAACATCCCTGGTGTGGTGATTTTTTATTAAAAGAGCAGATAGGCAATGAGCCCAAATACCCTCTTCGTTTATGCTGTTGTACAAAATGCGAACTCTTGCAATTAGATCATACGGTACCAAAAGAAACTATGTTTGGCGACCATTGCTATTTATCAGGAGTTACTGAGACACTAAAAAAGCATTTTTATGATGTTGCCAAAGAAAATATTGAACAATTTGATATTTTGCAGGATGATCTGATTGTTGACATCGGTGGAAATGACGGAACGCAATTGCTGCAATATCAAAAAGCAGGCGCAAGGAACACATTAAATGTAGAGTGTTCTGAACGAGTTTCTGAAATCTCGCGTTCTGCTGGCATAAAAACACTAACGGAATATTTTAATAGAGAATGTGTTGAAAAACATATTGGCGAAAAGACAGTCAAACTCTATAATGCTTCAGGTGTTTTCTTTCATTTAGAAGAATTACACAGCGTTATTGAAGGGATAAAGTTATCTTTACGAGATGACGGATATTTGATTGTTCAGTTTATGTATGCCGGCACGATGATTGAAAAACTTAATTTTGACACAATATATCATGAACACCTATGCTATTACACCTTAAGAAGTCTTAACAACTTAATAGCCCAATATAATTTGGAAATTTTTGACGCTTATTATTCAGAAATACATAGTGGTTCAATAATAGCAAAAATTACGCACAAGGATAAAGTCCAAGATTTTAAAACAGATAGATTTTTAGAATTACTTGAAAAAGATAAAAAATACACCATCGACGAATTTTATAAATTTGCTAAAATTATAGAAGAAAAAAGATATATTTTAAAGGATTTGCTTGTAGAACTAAAAAAGAAAGATAATAAAATTTATGCATATAGCGCTCCAGCAAAAGGAAACACTCTTTTGAATTATTTTGGAATTGATAAAACCCTAATTGATAAATCGGTTGAAGTTAACGAAATGAAAATAGGTAGATATCTACCACAATCACACATTCCCATTACAAGAGAATCAGAAGAGGATTTACCAGACTATTACCTCCTACTATCCCACAATTACACAGAGGAGATCATCAGAAAAAATCAAGAAGTGATTGAAAGAGGGGTAAAATTTATCGTTCCATTTCCAGAAATACAGATCATTGGTGGTACTAAATGAACTGTCTTGTTACCGGCGGCACTGGATATCTAGGAAAACATCTGTGTGCAAAACTAGAAGAATTAAATTATCGAGTTTACATTTCAAATACCAAGGTGGCCAATTTATTTAATCTCAAAAATTTAGACATTTATGATGGTATTAAGTTTGATTATATTTTTCATTTAGCAGCCATTACAAAAGCAGGAGATTATTGTGTAAATCATAAAGGCGATCAGTGGATAAACAATCAAATCATTAATACCAATATTCTTTCTTATTGGAAGAACAAACAGCCCCAAGCCAAGATGATTTGCATGGGAACCAGTTGCACTTATGCTCCAGACATGGAATTAAAAGAAAAGAATTGTCTCTTTGGAGAACCTGAAAGTAGTTTGTACACTTATGCTATGACTAAGAGGATGCTGTTGATTGGCCTTAAAGCGTTACAACATCAGTATGATTTTAAGTGGCTGTATTTTATTCCCTCAACACTTTATGGTCCGGGTTTTAAATTAGAAGATAATCATTTTATATTTGATTTTATAAGAAATTGTTATCTTGCAAAAAATAAAAATCAGGATTTTGTATTATGGGGAGATGGTTATCAAAAAAGAGAGTTAATATATATTGATGATGCGGTCGACGCAATGATAAATTTGATTAATTATGATAATGAAATTTTTAATTTGGGATCAGGTCAAGATTATTCGGTTAGGAAATTTGCTAAAAAGGTTTGTGAAATCTATGAATATGATTTTGATTTAGTAAAATACGATTTAACAAGGTATGTTGGCGTGAAGGAAAAGAGTATTGATACATCTAAAGTCGTTGGCCATCTAAAAGGGGGCCCTTATCTAAAAACGTCTTTAGAAGATGGCCTTAAAAAAACAATAGATTATTTTTGTCGTGAAATGGAGTTAAGATAAAATGAAAATGATAAAGAGTCTTATTCAAAATTATCCCGATGTTATAGTAACACATTTTAATTTTGAAAAACACGTACCTAAGTATAGAAACATAGAAGACACTTGTTTGGCAATTGGTTATGATTGCCTTTGGAATGAAAATGCGTATAAAATACTAAAAAATTATGATAAAAGAATATTTTTTAACGGAGAGCATCCTTGCTCTTTCACTCAAGAACATGAATATGGGCTAAAAGGATCAGGCCTGGACGAAGTTTTTTCTGATGTGTATACTATCTGCCCGTATACAGCAAAATGGGCCAATGATGTGTATCACAATGGAAGAGAAAAATTTAAAACTACTATCTTTCCAATCGATAGAGAAAACGTACTCAAATTTGAAAGCGATAAAAAGGAATATGACGCAATATTCTACGGTTCAATTTGTGGAAAAGATCATGAAGAGACAGTAAATTATATTAGCAATTTTAATTATAAATTTATTACTTTGGGCCCCCAATACTGGAGTCCTAATGAACCTGTAGATATGGATAATCTTTGGAGTAAAGTTACCGATGTAAACATTCCTACATTTCAAAAATGGGAAATTTTGAGCAAGACAAAAGTAGTTCCTATTTTTAATCAATTATATTTAAAAGACAATCAAGTTGAAACGATTAAGACTTATGATAATTGGAAACGAAACGAAGCGTTTACTAATGTAGACCAAAAGATAGCGTGTCAGTTGAAGCCAAGAATCACAGAGGCCGCCTTTTTCAAAATGCTTATGTTAGTTAAAAGAGATCCATGGAATGCAATAGAATTCTTCTATGAACAGAATAAAGATTTTATCTATTTTGACTCTAATGAGGAATTACCAGATTTAATTGCAGAAACCACAACCAATTGGGAAAAATATGAACATATAGTGGAAAGTGCATATAAAAAAGCAATGGAAAATTATACCACTGAAGCAGTTTTGGAAAGAATGATAAAGGAAACAAGATGAGTTTTTGGAAAGATAAGAAAGTTTTAGTTACTGGTGCCCATGGGTTTCTTGGCAAAAATTTGATGATACTTCTGCAGCAAATGCAGAATGATAATAATTTTCAAGTTTTGGCGCCAACACGACAAGAATTGGATCTTACAGATGAGAAACAAGTCGCCGATTACTTTTATTCACACAAACCTGATATTGTGTTACACTTAGCCGGCAAAGTAGGCGGTATCGGCGCTAATAAAGCAGCACCGGCAGAGTTTTTTTATAAAAATATTATGATGGGAACTTTAGTTATGCATCATGCTTATCTTAATGGAGCAGACAAAGTTGTTGCGCTAGCAGCAGGATGTGGTTATCCAAAGGAGCTGCCAGTGCCGTATACAGAAGAAGATTTTTGGAAAGATTTGCCAGATGAAAACTCGATTGGATATTCTATGGCCAAGAAAAATTTGATAATTCAATCTTGGACGTATAGACAACAGTATGGATTTAATTCTGTAATTTTGTTACCAGCAAATTTATATGGCCCACACGACAATTTTGATCTAGAAACTTCACATGTGGTGCCGGCTTTAATTCGTAAATTTATTGAAGCGAAAGAGCATGGCCATGACCATGTTATTGTGTGGGGAACCGGTGAGGCATCTCGCGAATTCTTATTTGCCCAAGACACAGCACAAGCAATTTTAGACATGGCAGAGAAAGTAGATGAATCCGGACCCTTCAACTTGGGAACAGGAATAGAAACAACGATAAAAGAACTGGTTAATACAATAAGTCGTATAGTAGGATTTAATGGTAAAATAGTTTGGGATTCTTCAAAACCAGACGGACAACCAAGAAGGTTTTATGATATGACGAAATTTAGAAAAACATTGGGCTATGTTCCTTCTACTCATATTGAAGAGGGAATTAAAATGACAATTAATTGGTATAAGAAGAATAGACATGAAACAATTTTGGAAAGATAAAAACGTTCTTATAACAGGAGGAGCAGGATTAATTGGTTCTGCGTTGGCTATTGATTTGGTCCACGAAGGGGCACAAATTACCATTATTGATGATCTATCACGCGGCAAAAAAGAGCATTTAGAACCGATTGTGGGTAAGTTTGAGTTAATTTGTTATGATTTAAGAGACCAGAATAACTGTTTGAAAACCATAAAAGATTTTGATATTGTCATTCACATGGCATCTCGGGTGGGTGGCATCTCCGTTTATACGGATAGTCCCTATAGCATTATGAATGATAATATAATGATGGACACAAACGTACTAAACGCAGTCATAAAAAACAAGATTACTAAATTTTTCTATGCTAGCAGCGCGCATGTATACCCAATTGGGCTTCAAAACAGTCATGTAGGCGTGATGATTAGAGAAAAAGACGCATTTCCGGCGGATCCGCTTCTCACCTATGGCTGGGCAAAGCTCATATCAGAGATACAAATAGAGAATGCAGCCTTTGAGCACGAGAACTTTAGAGCCGCCATCGCAAGATATATCGGTATATATGGAGCAAATCAAGACATTGGTCTCCAGACGGGGTCTGTAATACCTGTATTTGCACATCGTGCAATAAAATATCCCGAAATTGACTTTACAATTTGGGGTGACGGAGAGGAAACACGTTCATATTGCTATATTGATGACGCTGTCGCTTGTACAAAACTTATGATTGAGCGCTTAGAGCGCTATCAAGTAGTGGGTCCCTACAATGTAGGCTCAGATAAAAGCATAAAAATTAAAGATATTGCAAAGAAAATGGTGGAAATTTCCCAAAAAGATATTATATTAGAATTTAATAAAAATAAAAAAGCCAAAATAGTATCTCAAGAATGTGATTGTAGTAAGGTTTATACAGAATTGGGATGGAAAGCAACAACTTCTTTTGACGAAGGGTTAAAAATAGTGTATAATGATGTAGAAAGGAGACTGAAATGAAGATTTTAATTACGGGTGGAGCAGGATATATTGGGAGTGAGTTGATCAATTATTTAATTGATGATCACGAGATCACTGTTTTAGACAATTTAATGTACGATCCCACGACTTTGTTACGATATACTCAACACGAGAACTTTAATTTTGTAAAAGGAGACGTTCGTGATTTAAGTATATTACGGAGATTGTTGAAGTCTCATGATATCATCTTACCCCTAGCGGCATTGGTGGGATTTCCATTGTGTGTCAAGGATCCTCGTGGCGCAAAAGAAATTAATTGGGAAGTAAATCAGTGGATTGCGGATAATAAATCGGACGATCAATTAGTGGTTTATCCCTGCACCAATTCAGGGTACGGCATGACCCGTGATGGCTCTGTATGTACCGAGGAATCGCCTCTAAATCCTGTTTCTCTCTACGCACAAACGAAAGTCCAGGCAGAGTACGCATACAAAAATGTAGACAACCACGTGACGTTCAGGCTCGCTACAGTCTTTGGCCCGGGCTCTCGCATGCGAACGGATTTATTGGTTAATAATTTTGTTTGGAAGGCACTTAAAGAGCATTTGCTAGTTTTATATGAATGTAAGTTCATGAGAAATTATGTTCATTTGGCAGATGTCTGCCGGGCGTTCAAATATGTTTTGGATAATTGGAAAAATTGTAAAAACGAAACTTATAACATGGGCAATGACTCTCTTAACATGAACAAACTACAATTAGCGGAGAAAATCAAAACGCATCTTCCTACTCTTCAGATCATGCATGCTGAATTTAATTCAGATCCCGATATTCGAGATTATATTGTGAGCAGCCAGAAATTTTATGATAAAGGCTTTGAATGTAAAAACGATTTAGACGATGGTATTAAACAATTAGTTAAAGCTTATGCTATAATAGATTCACCATGGTATGCGAACTATTAAAATGATTTATGTATTTGATATAGATGGCACAATCTGTGCAAAAGATATATTTGAAGATGGTAATTATACCGATAGTCGTCCTATGAAAGATCGGATTGCTAAAATAAACCAATTATATGATGAAGGCCACACAATTATTTTTCAAACTGCACGGGGAATGGGTAGGTTTGAAAATAACGCCGAAAAAGCAATTGAAATGTTTTATGATTTTACAGCCAACCAACTTAACAGTTGGGGTGTGAAATATCATCAATTGTTTTTAGGAAAACCGGCCGGTAGTTTATATATTGACGATAAGGGGATCAAAGATGAAGACTTCTTTGCCGATGAAACACGTTGAAAAAGGGTGGGGCTGGGAAAGATGGATAGTAAATTGTGAAGAATATTGCGGAAAGTTGTTGTATTTTGAAAACGGCAAGAGATGTTCTTGGCACTATCATGTATTAAAGGATGAGGTATTTTATTTACAATCTGGAAAGATGATGGTTTATTATTCCGAGGGTGATGATTTAACTACAGCCCAACAGATCCTCTTAACACCTGGAGATAATTTTCATGTTTATCGTGGATTGCGACATCAAATGGTTGCTCTTCAAGATTCTGAATTATTTGAATTTTCCACACAACACTTTGATAGCGATTCATATAGAATTATAAAAGGAGACTAAAATTATGCTAAAAAAATACAGAAAAATTAAGTGCGAAACTCAATATCCTCATCCTGTCGATTCCCCGGATTATTTAAATCCAGCCGGCAGCATCGAAGATAATCACACCAATCCTTATTTCATTTATGAGTTGGATATGGCCTTTAACGGGCTGCCTTATCGTCTAATGGATATTGGATGCGCAGGCGGACAATTTGCGGTCGATGTACATCATAAAGGAGCCCCATGGATTGGAGTGGGAATTGAGGGAGGAAATATTTTGGGGATGACAAAGGAATTTGAAGAAAGAGAAACCCACCAGGGCCCATTGACCAAAGCGCGCGGATATGAGAACTGGACTCGTTATAAAGATGAGTGTTTGTTCCATGCAGATGTTACAAAACCATTTGAAATAATAGATGCCGAAACAAATGAGAACATTAGATTTGATATTATTACGGCATATGAATTTTTTGAGCATCCGTTACCAGAGGAGGTTCCTCATATTATAGAAAATATAAAAAATCACCTTGTGCCCGGTGGAGGGATGTTCGGCACTATTAATCTTTCGCCGAGTGAACATCACCGGTGCGCGCGTCCTGTGGAATGGTGGGATGCTGTGTTTCGCGATCACGGTTTTACAGTACATAATTATCCTTTCCGAACATCTCCTCGGACAAGCTTAGAATTTCTGTTTAATTTAAAGCGCCATCTTTTGAATAAGACTGATGGGTGGTTGGTGGATCAAGAGGTCGCCCCTGTAGAAAATCCACTTAATGAGGGGGTTTATCCGGTATGCTTTGTGTTAGAGAGCACTTCATGACATATCGCAGATATTTACCGACGTTGGCAGAATTGATAGATCGATTATCTATCGCTCAATTAAAAGAAGTGTTTATAGCCGATCATAAAGACGAATATGCCCAAGAAATATCCGATATCTGTCATGACATTCAGTTAATTCTTGATGAAACGGAGAGCATTCATGCCGACACTATACGAGCAATCGTTGTGTTATCCCAGATGAACTTACATATTTGGCATAATGAAGCCAACTATCGTAAGGGCATTAAAGACGGAAACGATCTCGAACTTACACATGGATTAAATGGAATTAGAAATACAGCAAAGAACAAGATTCAAGAAATAGAAGGCGGCCGAAAGGATTACAAGATTGACTGTTTAGCAGCCGCCTTTAAAGATTGGGAAATTAGTTGGGAATGAAAATATTGGTTATTGGAGATAGTTGTAGGGATGTGTTCGTATATGGAATATGCGACCGGCTAGCACCAGCAGCACCGGTACCCGTCTTTGTCCCCGAACATCAACGCGAAAATCGAGGCATGGCTGGCAATGTTTATGAAAATCTTCTCTCGTTAAAAGTAGATGTAGACTTGTTGACAAACACTTCTGAGACCAGCAAAACTCGATATGTTGAGAAAAAAACAAATCATATGCTTGTTAGAATCGACTCGGGTGAAGAAAAAATTGATAGAATAGAAAACATAGAAGCCTATCCATATTGCGATTATGATGCTATTGTCATTTCTGATTACGATAAGGGTTTTTTATTAGAAGACGACATCGAATATATTTCCCAACAACACCAAACAGTGTTTTTAGATACAAAAAAATTATTAGGAGACTGGGCGCGCCATGTTAATTTTATTAAGATTAACGAGGTCGAACATCAAAAAACCCAGCACCTTATAAAAAATAAGGATTGGTATAGAAGAAAACTTATCGTTACACGCGGATCCCAAGGATGCTCTTATGGAGATAATACTTTTAGAGTTCGCAACGTTGAAATTAAAGATTTGACCGGCGCCGGAGATACATTTTTGTCGGCATTAGTATATCAATATGTGGCATCGGAAGGAGATATTTTGAGTGCTATTGGTTTTGCGAATGAATGTGCAACACTGGTGGTCCAACAAAAGGGAGTTAATACATTAAATGTCTTTTAAAGAATATTACGAATATTATCTGACTTTACACCAAAACAAATGGTGTAGACGATTGCATGTTTTGGGAAATATAGTCACTATTAGTTATATTAGTTATATGATAACGGCACAGATATGGGTTATGCTATTGTTGGCGCCGATAGTGGTCTACCCATTTGCTTGGAGTGGTCATTTTTTCTTTGAAAATAATCAACCAGCAGCCTGGACAAGACCATTGTGGGCCAAATTAGCAGATTGGACAATGATGAAAGATATGTTTTTAGGAAAGATTCCATGGTAATGGTATGGGTTAATGGCTGTTTTGATGTTTTACATCGAGGACATTTTGAAATGCTTAAATATGCTAAGTCTTTAGGAGATCATTTAATTGTGGGTATCGATTCCGACAGTAAAGTGAAACGAGACAAAGGGCCCACGAGACCATTCAATTCTCAACAAGATAGAAAACTTGCTTTAGAAAGCATCCGATATGTTGATAAAGTGGTGATCTTTCATTCGAAGGGAGAGTTAGAAAGTTGGGTCAAATCTGTTCTTCCCACTTATATGGTTGTAGGTTCAGATTGGCGGGGAAAAGAGGTAGTCGGAGAAGGGTATACACAAAAGGTATGTTTCTTTGATAGAATAGGAGATTACTCAACCACTAAGATTTTAGAAGGAATAAAATGAAATTAGTTGTGATCACAGGATGTTTAGGTTTAATTGGTTCTTACATAACTCGCCAATGCATAGCAAAAGGTTGGAAGGTTTATGGGATCGATTGTTGCACCTACGCAGCAAATGAAGAATTTTTAGAAGAGTTTAATCATAGTGAAGATTTCACTTTTATTAAAGAAGATATTGCAAAATTAAAATATCTACCCGATTGTGACTATGTTATCAACGTCGCTGCTGAATCCCACGTAGGAAATAGCATTGTAGATAGCACTGATTTTATTCAAACAAATATAGTTGGTGTTAAGAATTTATTAGATCTTATTCGCAATAAACAAGGAAATGTAAGTGATCGTCCTGTGTTCTTTCATTTTAGTACCGACGAAGTCTATGGAGATATAACCACGGGCGAACACATTGAAACAGATATTCTTAAACCAAGCAATCCATATTCCGCTAGCAAAGCTGCAGCGGATATGTTGATTTTTGCCTGGGCAAGAACTTACAATATTAATTATTTGATATTACGACCCACCAATAATTACGGAATCGGGCAATACCCAGAGAAATTAATTCCCGTCGCAGTTAAATTATTAATGAGAGAAAAGAAACTTAAACTGCATGATAGAGGAGAGCCAATTAGAAACTGGTTACATTCCGATGATACTGCTAGCGCTGTTGCTGCCATTATTGAGGCAGGAGTCGTAAACGAGATTTTTAATGTGGCTGGCGGCTTCGAACAACGGAATATAGATACAGTTTGTAAAGTGTGCGAATGTTTTTTTGGTGAAAAAAGAGATTGGACACCATATTTAGAGTTGTCCTTTGTCAGAGAAGGACAGGATGTCAGATACGCTTTGAATGATAATAAATTACACTCTCTTGGCTGGAGGCCAAAGAGGGTTTTTGATCGTGAAATTAAAAAAATAGTTGAACACTATAAAAATACTTTTAAATGGTAGAGGAGAAAAAATGCAACTATCAAATCAAGCTCTTGGAGCAATTATGATGGCTTTACAAGAGTCACTATTAAATGAATTGGACATAGTTCCGATTTTAAAGGGTTTTGAACTAATTGAAACCGAGGAGGGTCTTATGGTTAAGAACCCTCCGACTGTTAGAGTTTCTAACAATCAGAAAATTACTGAGGAAGATCTAGAGAAAATAGCAAGATAATGCCCCGTTACAGATATCAATGTAGCGAATGTCAGCAAATAATAATAGTTTTTCACGGCATTAAAGAAAATTATGAAGATTGTAATGAATGTGAGCAAAAACAAGCAATGAAAAAACTTTTATCCGTTCCTTTTATTATCAAAAAAGAACCCGCAAACAATCTTGATAGAAATGTGGGAGATATAACTAACGAATATATTGAGATTAATCGTGAGATTTTAGAACAACAAAAAGAAGAGGGAAAGAAAACAGATTATGAGCCGACTTGAAATAATATTATCAGCAACGTTATTTTTTTCAATTTTATTAAATATAGGATTGATAGTATACGTTCGTGCTGCAATTATAAGGATATTGTCTTTTTCGGATGAATTAGGCGACTTACAGGAAATGATCAATGCGTTCGCTAGGCATTTAAAAATAGTTTATGAGTTAGAAATGTTTTATGGCGATGAAACACTTAAATCTTTATTACATCATGCGATATCGTTCAACGAACAATTAGAGACGTTTGATTACATCTATTCTCTGACAGAAGAAAACAAAATAGAAGGAAACCAATTAGAAGATGACGGAACAGAAGATAACGAAACAGAAGATAACGAAACGCAAGAAGAAGACGGCTAATTATTATTTTACATCTGTCCATGAACAAGCAATAATAAAATACACGAATACAGACTGTATTAAAGAAAGAACAGAATTATATGTAAAATATATTGGGCCTGCTTTAAATGAGATGGTAGACAAAATAGTTTTTACTTATAAATTTACAAATTTGCCCAATTGTGATTCTTTACGAGATGAATGTAAAATTTGGCTAATGACAATATTGGACAAGTATGATCCGAATAAAGGCTCTAAGGCCTTTTCTTATTTTTCGGTTATTACAAAAAATTGGTTTATTCATAAAGTTAAAAGACAACAAAAGAAGAACAGAAGAGAGATAGATTTTGATGTTCTTCCAAAACGACTTGAAGAAGAATTTCTTTCAACAAATGAATCATATTTAACCTATCGGGAAGAGGAAGAGTTTTGGTCTCATTTTTATAAAGAATTACAATCTTGGGATGAGAGTCAGATGAAAGACCACGATTTAAGAGTTTATAAAGCAATTACAATTCTTTTTGAATCAAAAGAAGATATTGATATTTTTAATAAAAAAGCTATTTATTTATATCTACGAGAAATCACGGGATTGAATACAAAACAGATTGTTAATTCATTGAAGAAATTTAGAAAAAAATATATTGTCTTTAAACAAGAGTGGGATCACGGTTCATTATGAGTAAAAAAAATTTGGAGTCTTTAATTGACGAAGCGCTAACAAATATTCGCGATGATAGAAAAATTGCGAGAGAATTTCTTAATGAAATAGCGAATCAAATTGCAGCCGACGCAGAACAAAATAAATATTTAAGTCCCGTTGCTGCCAAACACATTGAAACAATGCAACGCTCTAATGAACAACTTGTTAAAATTATTGGCTTGAGACAAAAACAAAAGACTCAAGGAATTGAATTATCTGACGATGATAAAAACAATCTTTTTGATATGATCCAAGGAGAAACATAATGGCCTGGGATCTTCAAAGTATACTTAATAGTGAGGAGGATGCATTAAAAAGCGCCATGAGAAAGGCCTTTTCTACATCAGATGATCACAAAGGTGGCTCGCGAGAATATATATGTAGGGTTGTGGGATTTGAGGATGATAAAACTGCCCTTGTTAGAATAGTAGCAAATGAAAATGGCGAATTTGGCGACCACACCAATTATCCCCAGCACATTATTATTCCAGATATTTGTGATCCAGCAACAGCAAAGGACCCCCAGAAAGTCAAAACATTTGGCGTTAGCCATACCCGTTGCTACGGTACAAATATTTTAGAGAGTGAAAAGGTTGAAGTCGGAGATTTTGGAAAAGTTCTTCTTGCACATGGCACATTTGAAGATACTCTTCAATATGGCCAATGGGCCGGAAAGATACTTAATTTATCTAAGGCGTTTAGAAACTCGGTTGGGAGTGAAAGATGTGAGGGCTCGACAGTAAGCGCATATGAGGATTCCGGCGGCGGATCCGGCGTTTATATGGGTAATTACAAGCGCAGCGGTAATTTAGATATGTACATGGCCTACGGTGACATCCTCGATCTGTTAGCCAAGTTGAAGGCGTCCGGAAGAATTCCGCCCGATTGGTATATTAGTGATAATTTCATCGCTGGTATGCTTGGAAATGCGCACCATGAAAGTGTAGGGTTTCAATCATGTATCGGTGGTGATCCGGCGGGGAAATCTAAGAATACCACCGCCGGCCCAATGCCAGGAGAGTGGTCAGCCGGCGCCGGCTATGGTCTCAAATCGCCCGGAACAAAAGGTGACTGCCCGGGCTCTTCGGGCGATGTATACTATTGTTCCCATGGTATATTTCAATTAAATGTGTGCCACGGCTTGGGAGAAGAATTTTTAAAAGAGTATGACATAGCGGACCTTTGGAATGCCGAGGCGCAGCTGGAATTCATGTTGAAATATCTTGCGGACACTTATCCTGACGGGCCCGGGGACCAGTCCACCGGCGCGAGCCTTGGGAATCAAGCCTACTGGTTTGAGAAGACCATTGAGCAGCCCCAGCCGGGTTCTACAGATGAACGAATTGGCGCAGCCGCCACAGCGTGGCGCTCGATGCAAGAGTACAAGAGTGATGAGAGAGAAGAGACCGCGGAGATCGCCGCCCGCGAAGAGAGGAGAGCGACCTGGTGCGGGGATAATCCAGACCATCGCACATGCAAAGGCCGCGGCGATGACACCAGCACCGACACCGACACCGGAAGTTATTTAGATTGGGTGTCCGGCGCGTCCGATTATTTTGGCCAGAAGTTGGCGGACTGGAAGTCGGGCACTCAGACCACTGATCTCACCAGGGAATAAATAAAAAATGCCGACCTCTAAAAAATTAAAAATAAACGACAAGCGGAATATGGAGAGTTGGTACGAAGGTAGCAAATCTCAAGCATATTCGCACGCTGCCGGAGATTATAGAACTTTAGAAGAGATCTTGTCCGCCGGCGGTACTGTTGATAGAGCCATTGAGGGAGTTTTTCATACTGATGTATTGGCTCCGGTGGTGGAGTATAATAAGGCCGATAATGAAATAATATACCCTGATCAGAAATCGCCCACACAGATTGTTTTCGGAGCCGACAGGCCCGCACATAGATCTTCGGGCTTTGGTGCAAAAGGCGCGCAACAAGCGGGAAGAATTGATTTGGTTGTTGGACGAATGGCGGGTATGAGAAATGAAACCCTACCAGATGTTGGGCCCCGCCGTGCTGAACCGGGCAATCAGGTTGATCCCAGTTTTGCTGCAGATGCTGCTCGGATATATATTAGTCAAATGACCAAAGTAGATGATTATTTTGGTTTGGCAGATGGAATTATGGGCCCAAACGCTTCTATTGGTAAATCAGCAGTAGCGATCAAAGCCGATGGGGTTAGAGTTATAGGCCGCGAAGGTGTTAAAATTGTTACGGGTGGCGCCCAAGGAGTCTCCAACTTTGGTGACAATGGTGAGCCAAATTCATTAGGTGGCAAAATATCAAGAGGACCCACAATTGAATTGATAGCAGGTAATAAAACTGGGAAATACGATGTTGGAATACCAGGCTTTAAAGAAGAGATTGATCATTTACAACCAGTTCCATTAGGAACAAACCTCAATGACGCTTTAACTGAATTGGTCGGTCTTGTAAATGAAACATGCTCTGCTACAAGTAATTTAATTTTAGCACAAAGAAGGATAAATTATTTAGTAATGTCCGGCCTTACCGCCGCGGCCCTCCCACCTCCCGCAGCGGTACTACCGGTGGCAGGTATTGTTGGTGCAATCGGCACACAACAACTTCTGTTAGGTGCGAGAGTAAAAAGTTCTTTATGGCAAACTAGAATAAACAGCGTTATATGGAGGCTAAATTATCTCTATCCCTTTGGATATAAATATATTTCTAGTAGAGATGTATTTACAACTTAATTAAAGTGAGCGAAACTTAAATGGCAGAATCAAAATTCTTAAAATACCAAGATAAAAACAACGATGGCTCAATCGATATTTGCGATGACCTAGAAATCGCAGAAATAGATAATTGTCCAGATTGTATACCGAAGCCTAGTGCTGTAATTCCAGATTGGAAAAAACGCACAATAGATGAGCCATTTCTTAATGAAAAAACTTGTGAATATCAAGTTACGGTTACTACTAAATATACTACCACGATTTCGGAGGATTTATTAGAGAAGTTCAAGGCAGGAACAATTGATGAAGAAAAAGTAGAAGGAGGGATAAAAGAAAGATGGGAAGAATTTGTTGAAGACGCAATACAAGCATTATTAGATTATTATTTTAAAGATAATTCAGATGAATCTGTACAAAGTATCAAAGACGCTATTGAATATACCCAATATTATCTTGATCCGCGTCCAAAAAGTAGATTGTTGCTATTATATTCTGTTCCCTTTGAAGATTTAAACGCCCTCGAAGATGCAGAAGATGAAGAACCAGCAGAAGAAGATCTCGGCGATACTGAAGTTACATATGATATATCAGATTTAAAAATCAAATTAATTAAAATTCGAAAAGGTCTCAATTTATACTCTAGATATCAAAAAATGTATACTGCCATTGATGGCGGTCAGTTATTTTTTCTTGAAAATGGTTCAGTTTTTCATATAGAAAATTATGGGGATCGCGGTGTTTTTGCTAGTGATTCGCTGATGGGAAGAGTGTTGGCACAGTTGGACGAATTTTTTAATCAAAAAGGATATAATATAGCTGGTGTCGGAAATATAAACGGCATTTTTAAAGAGAAAATTACAAAAGTAACTTTTAAATTTAATAATAAATTTAGATTAAAAACTCTGGAGATATACACAGAGACATGTTCAGAAGAGCCAATCGTTTTCGCTGATCGACAACTGAAATCTTTAAATGGTAAATCCTCTTGGAAAAATCCAACTGCCATGGCTTATTTAGCCAGATTGGATGCTATGGAGCAGGATTTTACTGCCCGGGTACCAAAACCTTGGCTTGAATTTATCATGGAACATACATATCCAGAAATTTACACCTCTGTTAATGCTGGATATGCAAACACAGATCCAGAAAATTCTGCTGGTAGTTGTGTGGCGGACTCTTTGATCGAAGAGGGAAAGCAACTTGGCCAAGATATTTTAGACGATGTGTTCAGCATTGGAGACGCAATAGCATACAAATTTCATGAAAATATCTGCCAGAGTGATGAGGAAAAAGAACAACAAGAAAGTGATTTAGGATTGACATGGAGCGGTAGTAAAAGAAAAGGCGGCGAAGGTTTTGAATTCGCAGATGATCCTGATAATCCCGATAGTGGTTTTAAAGAATATAGAGATAATATTAAAGCCATGGCAAAAGAACAAGCATTTAAGGAATTAGAGGCAAATGATCAAGTGTTTGTTCATCTGTGTGCAATAGTTTTAGATTTTGGCACTGGCGGTCACGCAGGCAGCACTTTAAAAGATTTGTGGATATATGGGTTTGATCGTCTTAAAGAGTGTGGTCTTTTTGACTTAATGAGTGATGCGATTCAATGTTTACTTGGAGGAATGACACTAGAACAGGCTCTAGCCAGCATGCTTTCAAGCGCACTACGTGCGATGGGTATAGAATACTTAGGTGATCTTTTCGTTGGATTACCACCGGAGAAACAAGCTGAATTAAACGCATTGGTACAAAAGAAATTAGAAGAAGGCAATTTACAAATTGGTGAAGATGAACGAGAACGAGATCAAACTTCGTACGAAGAAGCCGCTAGCGATACCGCTATCGGTGACTATACAATTCCAACCCCAGCAGACCTTGCGGCCCAGGCAAAAGAGGCCGAAGAATCTTCCTCAACTGACAGAACTCTAGCCAAACAGTTCGATGACGCGCTCAACAATACATCTATGGACGCTCAACAATTAAGCCCAAATGTTGTTACAGAGGCATATATTTTAGCATTGCTTGATGTATATGGAGATAATCTATTGGAATTATTAGACGAAATAAATAAATTTCCAGGAGCACCAGTAGTAAAGAAATTCTTGGCCTTAGTAGATTGTCCCAGGCCTCCTTTGATGGACCCAAGCATTATGGATTGGATTAAAGACATCTCACTTCCATGGTGTCGAGATCGTAAACACCTTACAGGGCCCAAGCTTATTAATCCTTTTGGATGGATTCCATCCTGGGCAGATCTTTGGGAGGCTCTTATGAAAGCAATCATAGAAGCGGTTCAAGAAGCAATAGTCTCCATATTAATGAAGATTTTTATTAAAATATGTGAGTTAATTGGGAGTGCAATTTGTAAAGCACTCGAAGTGACCGGTGACTTAATTGAGGCCGCCTTCACCACCAGCACATTCTCTGAATTAGTTACCGAATCTCTTTGCGGCGAAGACGCAGATGAAGAACAGGTCAACGACACTATTGTTGATATGATGAGTTCTTTAGGAGTTGGCGGGGCTGCTCTCGCAGATACTGAACAAGCAATAAGTTTTGCGGAAGATATTTCATCGGCCAGCACTAGAAGAGAACTAATGGAGGCCTTTCTAGGAGAACCATCACAAGAATTTTTAAATATCATTGATACTGTTGTTGAATATGAATATCCAGATTATAGAGATGCCTTGAACAACAAAGATACGATAGGGAATATGTTTAAAAATATGGGCAATTTAATGCCGGCAGCATTTAAAGATCAAATGTCTAATTTTGTTAAATCTTTGCCGCCTGAAGATCAGATGCCGGCAAATCCTTCACTTTGTGCCACACCAGAACAATTAGATAATTTTAAACAATTAAGATGTGATTTATTAGGCGGCAGAGCAACAACCGAACAATGCGAACAAATGTTTGATGATTTGAGAGGAAATTTATTAGATGATTTAGATGACTTAGGTAATATTTTGCAAAAAGGCATACCAGAACATATAAATGATATTCTGCCTCCGATAGTTTCTGATCCAGGATGCGATAACGGTCTTATACCTTTTGAATCAGACGAATCTATTGCAGAAAGCACGGCGGCCCTGAGTAGTGAAATGGATTTGCTAAAAATGGCATTTTCATATGATATGCTAGGAAACGGATTAGGAAAGCACAATTGGGGATTGATTAATATGATTATGTGCGATACAAATGGGCTTCCTTTTACTTCACACCAAAGAAAGGTATTTAATGATTTAGGCGTCCAACAATACGTTGATTTTTATGTTAATATGGATGCATCCCTCAGTACGTTCACGGATGGTGACGCGGACGACGAGCCAGGCCCTAAATATGCAGCAATGTGGAAACAAAGGGGCGCCTATCCGCTCAAAGTGGCGGGGTGGTTAGAACAAGTATTGCAAGCTTTAGCACTTACCGGTGTGAGTTTCGAATCTAGTAATGAAATAGGTGATGAGGAGAGAATTAGCAAAACTTTTGAAGAACTTAAGTTGAACAATTTCCCCAGAAGCCCGCAAACAACTTTAAGATTGCCCGATCTCGGATACAATTATGATAGAGAAATATACGCAGCAAATGAAGAAGTTGATTTTGTTTTCGCTCCGAGAAAAACAGAGCCCGACATGACTTTGGAATTTTATGATAACGGAATGGGATTAGAGAAAGGGTGGATGACCGGTTTTAATATAGAGATGTTTTTGTCTGACATGGCTCAAACAGAATATGGGTATGCCAATAGAGATGATGATAACGTTAGAATTCGTATTTTTGAATTAGTAAACACGGCTCTAATAGCGGATCCCTTTTCGGCATTCAAAGATGATGAGGAAGGAGATGATGAATCCGAGACCGGAGAAACTATTATGGACAATATGATATTTGAATTTTTGGCTGTTGATGATACGTTGAGTCAATTTTTTGCAGAATTAAATATAGATTCTCCGGAAGGTACCCGAGCTTCTCCTCCATTTAAATCTGAATACTACACATCTTTTCTTAAAACATTTCAAGAGGAACAAGAATATTTACCGCAAATTGTTTTATTAAAAAATATTTTAAATGAGAACGGAAGCAATCTTGATTCTTCCACAATTAAAAGCGCCCATGATGAATTCATGTCATCTATAACAACTACTTTTGTTACAGCAATATCAGAAAATAGTTCTTCTTTTGTTTATGGAGCAAAATTTGACGATTTGACTTATGAGAGTGTTAAATATGTGGTGGATGATGGACAAAGCGATGATGCTGGCGGTACAGAATATTATGAAGCAAAAATCACCGCTGATGATGGAGAGTCTAGAAACATTAAAAACAAAGATCAAATTCTTGGTATTAGTTACGATCAATATTTAAATGGAGATGACGCGAGAGTACTTTATTTGGATCCCTCACAATACGGAGGCAACTATATGAATCCGCCTTTATATATTAAACCTGTTCAATACGAAGGATGGATGGCTTTCATTGATGTTATGTTTCCTGAGATTAGTCCCTGTAAACCATACAGGACCGATGTAGTTGATTTTGCCGATATTGATGCAGAGATTAGTAAAGCATATACATCGATTCCTGAAGATGAGCGGCTTAAATCCGATCCCGATTGTATTGTTGAGAAGCCCTATAATAGAATCTTAGAAAGAGAATCAGCAGCAGGCTTACAAGGTTTGATTTCTGCCGCAATAAGAATTTTTGTAAGCGCACATTTTGTACAATCATTAACAACATTTACAAAATTTAATCCAAAATTTCCTGATACCTATAGTTCTTTATATGCTTCTTATATTGTTGAACAGATGGAAAGAAGTTTTAGAGATGCCCAACAAGTTGGTTGGGAATTTTTTAACTCATTTAAAGATGAAGAATTTTGGTATGCATTTTTGGAGCAATCTGTTCAATTATATGGAAGAAGGGTTGATAATGAAGACATTCCGAACAATCCAGATTCAGCAACCCCACCACAAACTGTTTTGGATGCTTTAATAGAATTAAATGATATGCAACAAGATTATGATTATCCTGGACGCGACGATTTAAAAAATGCAAAAAATACTTATGAAATAAGTAGTTTTAAAACATTAAAGAATTATCGTTCTGAGAAGAATTTGTTAGAGATACAAAAAACAGAAGAATTAGCAAAACTTGTGCTTAAAGAATTGGTTGTGGAACAATTAAATATTATGGGTGAGAAATTTATTTCTAATTTGAAAACCGCAGGAATGACGCCCGAAATTTATGATTTGGATTATTATCTTCTAACTGATTTGACAACTGGCAGCGAACTAGATTTACACAAAGAGATTGAAGAAGAATTAGTAGATTTGCCTATGGAGGAGGGAGAAGAGCATTATACAAGTGGTGAAGAATTTTATGTTTTTGAAGTAAATGAGACAGATGGTGAGTTTGAAGAGGGCGAAGAATACATTGGATATTATCATGTATATAAAGATGAGGAAGGCGAGCTTATTTATATGACTGGTGAATACCACAACGAAGAAGAACACAACGTAATAGAACCGTTTGCTAGCAAAGTTATTGTTCCGATTGGAGATGTCAGCGAATATGGTGACGCCGGTACCGCCAGTTCAGAAAAACCGTTTGGTATTGAAAAATATATTAGCATTGATGGAGTAAAATATTCACCTTCAGAGGCTCAAGATATGATTTTAGGTAACGATAACACATTAAACCTATCGGACGTATACCCAGGAACACTAGAACAGGTTACAGATGCCGCCGGCAAAGTAGTGGGTTTAAAGGGAACATTGGGAGTTCGCTATGGTCTTGAATTTTCTATCTCTATAGGCGGTTCACCTTCGGTTATTACATCTGTTGAGGTAGATGCGTTGGATCTTCCTATCGGACTATTTCCGCCACTTGAGGGAGACAGCAGACTTTTGTTCTGTTTAATTAATTTACTTAAAAAAGACTTAAGATTCAGAATAATTACAAACTACATTTTCCCATTAAATAAAATTACAGCGTTATTAGCGATTTATAATGATTTTGCCTTTTTACGTTCAATTGGGGAAGTAGTAGTTCCCAAAGGGGATTCAAGAAGTAAGGATGAAACATTGAAACCCGGCGCACATGTAAGTGGTTATGATTCCGCGGGGATCCCTGAAATAACCAACGGCGAACCTGGTTGGGCTCATCCTAAAGATAGGCGCAATATTTCGCCATTTATAAGAACTTGGGATGAATGGGACAGAGAGATATTAACAAATTCTAAAAGAAGAATAAAAAAGTTATTTAAAAATTACTATAATTCTAGAGATTTTACGCCAGGTAGCGCAGACGAAGATACGGGTAAATTATTTTCAGGTATCTTGAGAGAAAAGTTTAGGCCTGCCCCAGGTAAAAGCCTTCTTCCATGGTGGCAAAAAAGAATGCTACGTACAAGTCCATTTAATTCAGAAGGCGAACTTTGTGAAAATAATGATTAGGTAGTAATTATAATGAGGTATAAAATATGAGTGCATTTGGTGTAGCGATTCCTCTTCAAAGAGATTCTTCGGATGGTTTCCGAATGATTAAAAGCATTAAGAGCCTGATCCGTCAAAATTTAAAAATGCTTATTTTGACGGATCCCGGTGAAAGGGTAATGCAACCAAATTTTGGTGTTGGTATTAGAACATATCTGTTTAAAAATTTTAATGAGGGCACATTGGCCGAAATAGATGTAAAAATTAGACAACAAATTCGTATATACATGCCAGCGATAAATATAGTACAAATTTCTTTTGGTCAAACAGATCCGGATAATAATTATCTAGGAATTATGTTAGTATATTCTATTCCCGGAATAAGTGTTAGAGATTCGTTAGAAATTACTATTTAAAAATGAGGATTTTTTATGGCAGATGATCAAAAAAAGATAATACCTATCAATTATACACATAGAGAATATGAGACTATACGTCAAGATTTGTTGGATATAGCAGAAAGATTTTATCCAGATTCTTTTCAGGATTTTAGTGAAGCCTCTTTTGGTTCTTTGATGCTAGATGCAGTAGCATATGTTGGAGATCAATTGTCGTTTTATTTGGATTATAACGTTAACGAGACATTTTTAGATACAGCCTATCAACGGCAAAATGTTTTAAGACATGGCCGAATATTAGGATATAAAGACACTGGCCCATCTTCTACATATGGTCAAGTTGCTCTTTACATTTTGGTTCCAGCAACATCTGCTGGCATAGGTCCGGATTCAAATTACACTCCCATATTAAAACGAGGAAGCCGATTCACATCACAAAGCGGTTTATCGTTTGTTTTAATTGAAAATATTAATTTTGCTGCACCAAGAAATTCTATAGTTGTTGCCCGGGTCAATTCTACTACTGGTGCTCCTACGCATTATGCCGTTAAAGCATACGGAAATGTAGTTTCTGGTAGGTTTGGCCAGGAACAGGCCGCCGTTGGTTCATATCAAAGATTTAGAAGAATAAAACTATCAACTCCTAACATTTCTGAAATAATTTCTGTAGTAGATGGAGAAGGTAATGAATATTTTGAGGTTGATTATCTTTCGCAAGATATGGTTTTTAAAGAAATACCAAATAATAATTTTAACAATGATAATACTCCATCAATCATAAAGCCTTATTTGGTTTCTCGCAAATTTACTGTTGAAAGAAGTGTACTAGGAACATATTTGCAATTTGGTAGCGGAGAATCCAGCAGAACAGACATAGTCGCAGAGCCGCAAGAAGTGGCTCTGGATATATTTGGAAAATCCTATGTTACAGACACCACTTTTGATCCTACAAGGCTGTCCAAAAGTAAAAATTTTGGTGTTGCTCCCGTGAATACAACATTAACGGTAGTTTATAGAGTCACAAATCCTGCTAATTCAAATATAGCAGTTGGTTCTTTAACAAGCGTAAATAATGCACAATTTGAATTTGTAAATAGACAAAATTTAGTTGATGGAACTGTAACTGATGTAGTTAATTCTATTGAAGTAAACAACGAAACACCAATTGTTGGAAATGTAAGTAATATTTCTACAGGGGAATTAAAGAGAAGAATATATGACACATTTCCAACGCAAAACAGAGCAGTTACTCAGGCTGATTATGAGAATTTATCTTATAGAATGCCAGCTAAGTTTGGATCAGTCAAGAGATGTTCTGTTCAAAAAGATCCAGATTCTCTTAAAAGGAATTTAAATCTCTATGTTATTTCTGAGGATGAATTCGGAAAACTTACAAAAACAAATACTACAATTAAAAATAATTTAAAAACTTGGATTAATCATTATAGAATGGTTAATGATACTGTTGATATTCTTGATCCATATATTGTTAATTTAGGAATTAATTTTGTCGTTAAAGCGACTTTTGGAGTAGATAAATTTTCTTTAATGGATAGGTGTGTTGTGGCATTGAGAACAAAATATCGTCCCACTTCCTATATTGGAGAGAACTTTTCTATTAGTGACGTATATCAAGAATTAAAAAATGTCAATGGAGTTTTAGATGTCATAAAAGTAAAATTAATAACTAAAACTGGAGCCAACTATTCCGGCACTCAACTAAGCATAAATAACAATTTATCACCTGATGGCAGTTATTTAATGATCCCTAAAAATGTAATTCTAGAAATTAAATATCCTGAAACAGATATAACAGGAAAAATTCGATAATGGCAATTAAAAGATATAAATCAGATGCCGATACAACAATGGTCAACGCCTACGAGTTAAACTTAGTTACTCGTGGCACCGGCGCCAATGCTGGCGCTAGCGACGTACTTGAAACATTTTCTATTTATGGCCGAGTAACAACTAGTTCTGCCGAACTATCTAGAATTTTAATTAAATTTCCTATTACTGATATTTCTACTGATCGTACAAATGGTGTTATTCCAGCCAGTGGTAGTGTTAGTTATTATCTTCGTATGTATAACGCGCAGCACTCAAAGACAGTGCCAGAGGATTATACGCTGATTGTTTTTGCTGTTTCACAATCTTGGCAAGAAGGCATAGGCTTAGATCTAGAAGGGTATCAAGATCTTACTTATGGCAATATTGGTGCAAATTGGATGAGCGCCTCGAATACTGTTAAGTGGGTTGATAATAATAGCACTTTACTAGCCGGCGGTTCATATCATACTGGTAGTAGCGATACAGAAACGTTTATATTTACCCAAGATTTTTCAAGCGGTCTTGAAGATTTAGAAATTAATGTTACTCCACTTGTGGAACAATGGATAGCCGGTACTTATTCAAATTATGGAGTCGGTGTATATTTGTCTGCTAGTTATGAAGCAAAACATTCTGGTTCTGCTGATACAATTTCTCAACGAACTCCAGGTCAATTGGCACTTGATGCTGATGATGACACACAAAGTGTGATCTATAATCCTAGTGGTTCAACAAAATCTTATTTTACAAAGAGGTTTTTTGGTAGAAACTCACAATATTTCTTTAAGCGACCTACCATAGAAGCCCGTTGGGATGATCGTGTCACCGATGACCGCGGCAACTTTTATTATAGTAGTTCCCTCTCTCCTGCCGCAGATAATTTAAATACAATTTATATGTACAATTATGTCCGAGGTAGATTAAAGGAAATTCCCTTTTTGGGTACCGATAAAAGAATTTATGTAAGTATTTTTTCTGGTTCTACCGGTGGTTTTTATAGCGATCAAGGTGGTGGTGATAGTGATGATGTTCCGCCATCAGATTATCCAGTATCCGGTTCCCCTGCAGGGATATACGGATCGATGGATAATACCGGAAGTGTTCAAATTTTATCTGCAGATAATAACGGACACGTTGCTAGCGGCAATAAATTTGTTGTTACAGGCGGAATTGTTTCTACTGGTATTTATAGCGCCTCTTTTGCTTTCACTGGTTCAGGTTTATTAAAAACAATATATGATGTATGGTGGACCGGAAGCCACGATCAAACAAGCGCCTATAATGCAGTAACTCAATATTTTACTGGCGCCATTAAGCCTTTAAAACTAAACGCGCGCCAGAGCAACAGACATCCGGTATTTTACTTAAATATTACAAACTTACAAGATAAATATCGATCCGATCAAACTGCTCGATTCAATCTTTATGTTAGAAATAAATTTTGGGCTCCCACTATTTATACCAAAGCAAGTTCTGATGTTGAGTCAACAACAGTTATAAGTTCGTCTTATAGAGTGTATAGAACATTAGACGCCTTTAGCGCTATACCATATGGAACAGGAAGCGATCTTCATACAGTTCTTTCGTATGATATTTCAGGAAATTATTTTGATTTTGATATGAAATTACTAGAACCTGGTTACGAATATGCACTTAAGTTTGCATTTTATGACGAAGAATTAAGCAGTTGGACGGAACAAGACCAAGTGTTTAAATTTAGAGTAGAAGATTATGAGTATTAAAAAACTTTTTGGTGCATCAGATACATCAAGAAACTATCTTTCCGATACCACTGAACAAGAATTATTTGAAGAAATAGAGTCAGCCCGGAATTTAGAAGAACTTCGTTTAAAACAAGAAGAATTTGTTCCGCAAGTTAATTATGCTGATCCAATGAACTTTGTTAGGTATGGGTCTGCATATCTTTATTATAAATCAGCAGTAGAGAGAATAGTCGATTATTATCCATATGATGGATCTGATTATGAAATAAATCAATTTTATAATAATTCTCTTGAGATAGAAAAATATATTTTCAACAATCTATATCCGAGAACCAACGGACACGGTGTTGTTACTAGTGATAGTTGGGGTACTTTAAGTGGATCTCTGCAGAGTGGCTATGGGCTTTCTACTACTTTGGAATATATTGATTTCAAAGGCGGCCCTCACACAGTTGCAGGCGCGCTCACCCCTACGTTATTTAAAGATCCAAAATCCTCCAAAATTAAAAGCGCTAACATTTATGATACAGATATTTATACGACCGCAGGATTACCATCAGATTATGGTAGTGGAAGCCGAGAATCAAATTTAAAAGCAGATTTTGATAGAGGTGTTACAGTTGAGTTTTGGGCGAAAACAGGCTCGCTTAGTACTGCTTTAACAAACAAACAAGTTCTTGTGGACATTTGGAATAATGAATTATCATGTAGTGCTTATGGAGGTGCTGCTGGCGCAAATCCCAATCCTCACTATGGAAGAGTCACAATAGCCTTTAATGGCACCGCGGGAGGCGCCGCAACTGCAACAATTGTAGGAACCGCCGCTTTGGCCGGCGAATCTGGTACATCTTTTATATTGACAAATACTGATGGTTCAACTGTAACATTTACTACGGACCCAACTCTC
>Ga0209349_1000105_pt1 | contig 44645 bp, 46 predicted proteins | sample ETNvirnome_2_130_FD_184067 | JGI IMG/M metagenome (GOLD analysis project Ga0209349, IMG submission 184067) | Marine viral communities from the Pacific Ocean - ETNP_2_130 (SPAdes) (version 2) | ecosystem: Environmental > Aquatic > Marine > Oceanic | place: Pacific Ocean | collected 2013-06-22
CACACCCGTTTCTGATGGTGCGTCAGATGGTTTGCGAATAGGTCCGGGGGTAGCTAATAAGTTAAAGTTAACTAAATAGGTATGGAATATATGGGTGCCAACGGATCGAAAAAGCAAAGGGAATTTGCTCGTAAAGTGGCAGAGGGATCGACCCTAGCTGACGCATACGCTGATGCGTATGATTCTAGTGGCAAACGCGAAACAATTCGCCGGGAGGCTAGTCGGTTAGCTAGGAACCCCGTCGTTGCCCCTATGATTGAGGCAGAATCAAAGGCAATTGAGTTAGCGGAACTGCCCTCTCGAGCGTCACGTCGTCGTTGGGTGATGGAACGCCTAGCGAAGGAATCTGAAATTGGATCTGATAGTAGCCGTATCAGGGCATTAGAGCTTATCGGCCGTAGCGTAGGGGCTTTCGATCTGGACGAAAACGAATCGAACGAATCGAACGAATCCGATCTACTGGCATCACTTCGCGCACGTCTGGTAGGCGTTTTACCGATACCGATAGAGATTGACGTTATTCCAGAAGACGAAGAAGACGACCCCACACCCCCTTGAGAGAAACGGCGCGACGAGTTTGTCCCTTACACACTGTTCTCCACATTCCATTCCCAATTTTCATATATTTTATACTAAAATTATATAAGTTAATTTCACAAAATAATTTCAAAAATTTTATACAAAAAAATGTGTAGGGTGTCTAGCGTCGGGTGCCGACTTGCACTTGGATAAGAGTGGCTTTAAGAGCATCTACAGCGTATATGACTGGCAGTCACAATATTTAGCTATTGACAACACTCCAGACAGCTATACATTCCTTAAGTGGCCTATAGGAGTCTATAAGTCTAGGAATAGGATAGACTCCTATTTTGCTTTTAGGAGCATATATCGATTGCTTCTAGGTACCTAAGATGGCGTTGCTAACGCCGCCATCGGCTTATATGAGTGGCTTTTCCTAAACTAATCAATTCTCTAGATGAATCGATGCCTATCGATATCTACAGTTCATATGTTGCTGGGAGTTGTGCCTACAGGCAGCGAAGCGATCAAACTGGGTAGATCGCCATTGATAGCCGCCGAGCGATGGTCAGCATCAACATCGTTGCCAGCAACAACCCGCCGCCGAATGTAGGCTCTGGTAGGAACTGGACATTCGACCAGTCCGAACTCGCCCCCGATAGACTGATCGCCCGCATCCTCATGGAGACCCCCTGATCCGGTATCGTGATGATGGCCTGGAAGCAGTCTGTGCAGTTGTCTATGGGCTGGACATGCTGAACCCAGTGCCACGCGGTCCCATCCGGGGAGTATTGAAACTCCCAGCTCCCCACTGCCAGTGGATCGGATTGCGACCATTTCAGGGTGTGTTCTATGGGCATTTGTAGCTGTTTTCACTCTCGGTGTGCCCGGCAACCTCGTCAACCTCGTTGGGCACGTCAAAGGCTCTGTTTCCATTCGGTTTTTCGTCCGACGTGTTCGTGACATGCTCCACAGGGTTCGGTCTAGCCTCGCCATTGTTCGTTGGGCATTTGTAGCTAGACAGTTTGCGGTTCCTCAGTCGCCTGCCGCGTCGGCACCGCTTTCCTCACTTCATACATGACCTTATCGAAGCCGTAGATCTTCCCGTATTCAACCAGCTTTTCACTGCCAGTGACGAACTCGATATAGGCGCATCCTGAGTCCGAGGCGATGGTGTCTATCGCGCTCATGACTCGCTGGGCTGTTTCCTGGGTGGTGGAATAGGAGATCCACAAGCAGAGGGTTTTCTCCTTGGTCGATTGATTTTCGTCCATGCGCAGGATGAAGAAGCTTTCCCCCGCGGGAACGTCTATGTCCACAAAGACCGCTGAATCGCCAGCCGAGCAAGATGCGTAGATGTCTTCCGCCCTGAAGTCTTTCCAGGGAAGATCCTTGAGGATGTTGTCAATCGCGGGCTTGATGTAATCCCAGACATCTTGAATGTGTACAGCTTGTATCGATGTCTCTGCTCGTATGCCAGCCGTATCTTCGTTTGTCATGTTTTCCTTTTTTATTGAAATCTGTGTTGACGATCTGTCAAGTCATGATTATTATAGAATTGGGAAAAATCTATAGATTAGAGGATATCCTATCTTCCCATATGGCGCTCCCTTCGAAGGTTAATCGAAGGTTGAGCGCCTTTTTTTTGCAGATCATCACAATCTATTGGAGCAACAATATGGGTCGGTATGAAGATCAAAGAGCGAGCGCCAAGGCCGCAGCCGAAAGACGTAGGGAGAAGGAGGAGAAGAAGAAGAAGGCAGCCGCAGCTGAGAAGGGTGGCGAGAAGGAAACTCTAGTCGCAAGAAGAAGAAGAGAAGACAGAGCGCATGATGCCGCCGCCAGTAGAACTGCCAAGGGAACCGCCAGTGGTTCTCCCGCAGCGACGACCGCCGATCACGCTGCTGCCTTCGATAAAGAATTCGCTGCCGCTCGAAAGAGGTTAGGTCCGGGCGGATCATTTACTTATAAAGGCCCTGGCCCGCGCCAGGGGAAAAGGTTCACCACAGATCGGGCCGATGATAAGCCAGCGTCGGGTGGATTCAGTAAGGTGCGAAGCGGCAATACATCAACGACGATCCCTGCGGGTGAAGCTCAGAAGAAGCCTGAGAAGGAGGGGATTCTTCGCAGGTTAGGCAGGGGCCTCTCAAGATCTTTCGTTCCCACTGATGATGAACCTAAACCGCCTGGAGGCAAGAGGCCGGATAGGATTCAGACTCGAAGGGGTCAACCAGTAGGTCCATGGGCTAGATATGATGAGAAAATGAAATTTTGGCGGGCTAGGCAAAAGAATGCCAACAATAAGTCTGCTGGTGGTCGAGTGGGTAAGCCTGCCAAGAAGGCAGCGAAGAAGAAGGCAGCGTCTAGAAAAAGCAGTGTGGGGATGAAGGCTGGTGGCAGTGTCCGGAAGCCAGCAAAGAAGAAGCCGTTAGCGCGGACTTCAGTCAAGACGAAATATCCGCGTAGACCGTGATCGAGGGTATAGATCCCGACATTATCTCTGCTCTTCCGCATTTACATAATCTTCCAGATGATGAGAAGAGAGAAATACTCGACATCATCGAGAAGCTAGAGGAGATCCAGAAGTATAAGAAGGCAAGGCTTAATTTCATGGACTTTGTTCATGCTGTTTGGCCCGGGTTCATTGAGGGATCCCATCATAGATTGATGGGGGAAGCGTTTGAAGAGGTTGTAAATGGTGATCGGAAGAGATTGATCATCAATATGGCACCTCGCCACACGAAGTCTGAGTTCGCTTCTTATCTATTGCCAGCATGGTATTTAGGGAATAACCCAGGCAAGAAGGTGATTCAGACGGCTCATACAGCCGAATTAGCCGTTGGCTTCGGTCGCAAGGTTAGAAATCTCTTTGACACGGATGAGTTCAAAAGCATCTTCCCCGGTGTTTCTCTTCGCTCAGATTCCAAGGCGGCGGGTCGGTGGGCAACCAGTCATGGAGGCGAATACTTCGCAATCGGGGTCGGTGGCGCGGTCACGGGGAAGGGCGCGGACCTCCTCATTATCGACGATCCACATTCAGAGCAGGAGGCCCAACTCGGAGATCCCAATATATTCGATCGGGTCTATGAATGGTACACCTCTGGACCCCGCCAGCGTTTGCAGCCGGGGGGTCGGATTATCCAAGTCGCGACGAGGTGGTCTCTTAGGGATCTAACAGGACAGCTTCTAAAGAACGCATCAGAGAGAGAAGGAACAGATGATTGGGAAGTGATTGAGTTTCCAGCGATCCTCCCTTCAGGGACTCCCCTTTGGCCTGAGTTCTGGTCCCTTGCTGAACTAGAGAAAGTTAGAGCGGAGATCCCGGCATCGAAGTGGTCTGCTCAGTATCAGCAAGATCCGACAGCCGATGAGTCTGCGATTATAAAGAGAGAGTGGTGGAGGATCTGGCCGGAGAAGGAACCCCCAGAGTGCGACTTCATCATACAGTCATGGGACACTGCATTTCTAAAAACAGAGAGAGCTGATTATTCTGCCTGTACAACTTGGGGAGTTTTTTACTCTGAAGACAATGCAGATGGAAAGTTAGTACCCAGTTTAATTCTGCTGAATTCGTTTCAGGAAAGAATGGAATTTCCAGAGCTAAAGAAGAGGGCATACGATCAGTATCAAATATGGAAGCCGGATGCCTGCATAGTGGAAGCGAAAGCTGCTGGCTCACCCTTGATATTTGAATTGAGACAAATGGGCATTCCTGTTGGCGAGTACACCCCGTCGAGGGGCAAGGATAAGATCGCCAGAGTTAACTCAGTGGCTGATTTGTTCGCGTCTGGTGTGATCTGGGCTCCGAATACATGGTTCGCAGAGGAAGTGGTGGAGCAGTTCGCAGGTTTCCCAGGATCCTCGGCACATGATGATCTTGTGGATTCATCAACACAGGCTCTTATTAGATTTAGACAAGGTGGCTTCATTCCAATGGAAAGCGATGAAGTCTTCGAACATGAACCAGTGCAGGCTTATTCTCCTTACTAGGTAAATAAATGGCAATAGAATCCGCACTCGATCCCAATACTCCCCTTCTCCCGATGCAAGAACTCGGTGATGCGGATATCCCTGTCGAGTTACTGATTCCTGATCCTTCTTCTGATCCTGTAGTGGTTGTGGAGACAGAAGATGGTGGGATGCTCATCGACTTTGATCCTCGGGATGACATCGGTGAGGTGGCAGAGTTCGATGATAATCTGGCAGATTTCACGGATGACAGGGAACTAGGCAGACTGTCATCGGAGCTTGTATCTCTTGCCAAGTCAGATCTTGATTCAAGAAAGGATTGGGAAGAGACCTATATCAAGGGTCTTGAGCAGCTTGGGATGAAGATAGAGGATAGGTCTACTCCGTGGCCGGGAGCTTGCGGTGTTCAGCATCCGATACTCGCGGAGGCTGTGGTTAGATTTCAAGCACAAACTATTACGGAGATTTTCCCGAATGGCGGTCCTGTCAAGATTAAGATGCTTGGCAAGATGACCCCCGCAAAGGAGAAGCAGGCCCTCAGAGTCAAGGAGTATATGAACTACTTGATTACAGAGGAGATGCCAGAGTACCGATCAGAGACAGAGAAGATGCTTTTCAATCTTGCTTTGGCAGGGTCAGCTTTTCGTAAGGTGTACTGGGATCCATCGATGGGTCGGCCCTGCTCGATGTTTATTCCTGCTGAAGAGCTTCTTGTTTCATATGGATCACCGTCGCTTGAGATGGCTGAACGTATCACCCATGTAATGAAGAAGACGACTAATGAGGTTAGGAAGCTTCAGGTTTCTGGGTTCTACAGGGATGTGGACCTAGGAAATGGTCGAGATGATCAGACCAGTATCGAAGAGAAGTATGATGATCTCACAGGGGATTCCCCTTCATTTTCAGCAGATGATCGTCATACGCTTTATGAGATGCACGTTGACTGGGATCTTGCAGGATTTGAGGATGAGAACAACGGAGAAGAGACAGGGGTTGCTCTTCCATATGTCATTACAGTTGATGTAGGTAGTTCTGAGGTTCTATCCATTCGTAGGAATTGGATAGAGGGTGATGAATTCAAGAGGCGTCGGAATCACTTTGTCCATTATGAATACCTCCCCGGTATGGGATTCTATGGATTTGGATTGATTCATTTGATTGGTGGTATGGCGAAGTCAGCAACTTCGTTGCTTAGGCAACTCGTAGATGCTGGCACGCTGTCCAATCTCCCTGGTGGCCTCAAGGCTCGCGGACTCCGCATTAAGGGCGACGACTCCCCCATCATGCCCGGTGAGTTTCGAGATGTTGATGTTCCGGGCGGGGCGATCAGGGACAACATCACGTTCCTGCCGTATAAGGATCCCTCCAATGTTCTTCATGAACTTTTGAAGAACATCGTTGAGGAAGGGCGAAGATTCGCCTCTATCTCTGACATGAACATTTCCGACATGAACCAGCAGGCTCCTGTAGGCACCACGCTGGCGATCATCGAGAGATCAATGGTCTCGATGAATGCGATTCAGGCCAGAATTCATTATGCGATGAAGAAAGAGTTTAAGATTCTATCTCGTATCGTTAGAGATTACTTGCCAGAGGATTATGAGTGGGAAGTGGACGACGGTGAAATGATGAAGACGAAAGATTTTGATGGTCGTCTCGATGTAATTCCCGTTAGCGATCCCAACTCCTCCACGATGGCTCAACGTATCATGCAATATCAGGCGGCGTTGCAGCTCGCCTCCACTGCTCCAAATATTTACAATCTCTCTGAACTTCACAGGCAGATGCTTGATGTTCTAGGGATACAAGACGCAGATGTGATTGTGCCCACGGATGACGACGTGAAGGCGGTCGATCCAGTCTCTGAGAATATGAACCTCATGAAGACGGATCCGGTCAAGGCATTCATGTGGCAAGATCATGAAGCGCATATCCAAGTGCATATGGATGCAGCGCAAGATCCGAAGATGCTTGCGATTATGCAGAATTCACCGAAGGCGAAGGAGATAGAGGCTGCTCTCTCCGCGCATGTACTTGAGCATCTAGGGTTTAAGTATCGAAGAGAAATTGAAAATGAACTCGGAGTTGAACTCCCGCCCCTTGAACTCCCGTTGCCGAAAGAGATCGAGGTTCAACTTTCTGCTCTTGTTGCCGAAGCTGGTAGTCGTCTTTTGGGTCGTGATGTTGCAGAAATGCAGTTGAAGGAGCAGATGGAGAAGATGGAGGATCCTGTTGTGAAGCAGCAGAATCGACAGCTTGATATCGATGAATCAAAGGTAGCTTCAAAGATGCAGACAGATGCAGCTCGGATCACGGCGGATCTGAAGAAGGCTGCACTGAGGGCAGAGGTTGATCGAGAGAAAATTAGCTCAGCAGAGCTTATCAAGGGTATTGAGATTGGTGTTGATTCTTCGATCGATATACGAAAGCTAGAGATAGAGAAGAAGAAGAACGAAGCGAAGGAGCTTCTTGATGGGGTTCGCATCGGATACGAAGTAGCAAAGGAAAATAAGGAGGATTGAGGTGGCAGGCACTCTGAGTGAGGTCTTCATAGCCAAGCTTCGTGAGTACATGAACAACAAAGCAGATGATCTAGCAACAGGGTGCGCTAGCGATTATGCAGATTACAAATTTCGCGTTGGATTCATAGAAGGTATTGCGACGGCAGAGTCGGAGTTCCTTGATTTAGTTAGACGCGCTTCAGAAGAGGAATAACACCCATGCGGGTGCGAGGGGACGGCTTCTCCCTTAATAGAGGCTGCACACAGTGGAGACACTGCAAGGAAGAGAATGTCCGACAAAGAGTCGCATGACGATCTAGAGGATTATCAAAAGATAATGGAACAAGCAGGGGATAAGTTGCCAAAGCCTACGGGCTGGAAGCTCCTTGTTGCTGTTCCAAAGGCTCATAGCAAAACTGATGGTGGTATCTATAAACCCGACGAAGCAATGCACGTCGAAGAGGTAGGTACAATTATAGGTTTGATTGTTCAAATGGGAGACCTCGCCTACAAGGATGAAAAGAAATTCCCTTCTGGAAGTTGGTGCGATATTGGTGATTTCATCATGATGCGTTCTTATTCTGGAACACGATTCAAAGTAGAGAATCAAGAATTTCGATTGATCAACGACGATACAGTGGAAGCTGTTGTTGATGATCCTAGAGGGGTGGTGAAAGTCATATGAGTACGGAACAGATCGTCTCTTCACCTATGAGTGAAGCAAGTGTAGATGATGAAGGTATGGACGAGTCGCTCATCGAGATTGATATTGTTGACGACACTCCAGAAGAGGATAGGGGGAGGATTCCTCCCGGTGAAAGATCCACAGAGGAACATGAAGGTGAGCTAAGTGATGTAAGCAAGAGTGTTCACAAGCGGATCAAAAAGCTTAAGTATGATTTCCACGAAGAGCGAAGAGCGAAAGAATCTTCTTCACGCCTCAGGGATGAAGCAATAAATTACGCTCAGAATGTTCACAAAGAAAATCAAAAGCTCCGAGAATTAGTGAATCGAGGGGAGCAAGTTCTCGTCGATGAAGTAAAGGCTCGTACCGAGAAGGAATTAGAGACCGCAAAACTTCTATTAAAAAGAGCCCATGAAGAGGGTGATCCCGGGTCGATCGTAGATGCTCAAGAGACTTTATCTAGGGCATCTTACGATTCGCAAAAAGCTCAGGAGTACATCCCTTCTGCGGAAGAGATTCCGCAACCGCAGCAACCGCAGCGGGCTCAGCCGGTCAGGCAGCAATCACCGCCAGACCAAAGAGCTGCTGGGTGGGCAAAGGAAAATCCTTGGTTTAGAACTGATAAAGAAATGACGGCTGTCGCCTTAGCTGTTCATGAAGATCTAGTATCCAAGGGTGTCGATCCGAAGTCAGATAGTTATTACGACTCAATCGACACGAGAGTACGGGAAAGATTCCCAGAAAAGTTCGGCAGTGATGGTCAGGAGATTGATGTCTCCAGTGATGATTCGGATCTTCGTTCCGATGGAAACCGCCGAACACCCTCGACGATAGTGGCACCTGCAAGGCGAACGACTGGTGCTAATTCGCGCAAAGTCCAACTCACGAAGACTCAGGTGTCTCTCGCAAAGCGCCTGGGTATATCTCCTGAAGGTTATGCCAGACAACTCTTGAAATTGGAGAACGACAATGGCTAGAGGCGACGACGCCAATGGGGAGCAGGATCCCCGCGCCCAAAGAGAGCATGAAACCCGCGAGGTTTCTACTCGACCGGCTTTTTGGACACCACCCACAGTCCTCCCAGTACCCGATCCGCAAGACGGGTACGAGTTTCGTTGGATTCGAGTTGCCATGCGTGGCGAAGCGGATAACACGAATGTCTCCCGAAAATATCGGGAAGGCTGGGAGCCTGTTAAGCTTGAGGATCATCCTGAGCTTAAACTCATTCCTGATATCGATAGTCGATTTGATGGGGGAGCGGTGATTGGTGGATTGATGTTGTGTAAGAACACTACTGAGCTTATGGCTCAGAAGAGAGATTACATCAATAAACAATCCAACCTCCAGATGGAAGCCGTAGACAATAATTTCTTGCGAGAGAACGATGCGAGAATGCCTCTGCTCCCTCCGGACAGAAAAACTCGTGTCTCTTTTGGCGACGGCTCTTAGGAGATGGTCTCCTACAAGTCGCCGCTTGATTTTTAGGAGAAACTAAAATGGCAGGTGGAACTGGGTTCAGACCCGTCAATGATGCTACCCAGCCCTACACGGGCGGCACTGTTCCGTTCAGAATTGCTAAGAATTATGGTTCAAACATTTTCTACGGTGATTTTGTTAGAAGAGTTAACGGTGGTTATATCGAAGTGAATGACAGCGTTGCTGACCATAACCTTGATGATACTCTTGGTGTCTTTATGGGTTGCAATTACAACGATGCGAATGGAACTCCTACTTGGAGTCAGCATTATCCGGCAAGTCAAGATGTGGATGGTATTGTTGCATTCGTGGCTGGTACAGATCCGCAGACTCGTTATAAAGTCAAGTGGACTAATGCTGCTGGAACCGCAGACTCAACTGGTACTATTGCGAAAGTCGGATTGAATATCGACATTGCTTACCGGGCTGGCTCTACGCTTACTGGAAACAGTGGTTCTGGTGCTGATGCGGCTACTGCGGCAGCAGTCGGAACTGCAAACTTTCGAGTTGTTGATGTTGTCAATGATCCCGCAGTGGCGAATGAATATCAAACTTCTTCGACTACTTACACCCATGCGATTGTTATCGTTCAGCCCGGTCTGCACGCTAACAGTAATGCTAATGGCATCTAGGAAAGGAGTAACTAATCATGGCTATTTCACGCGCACAAATGATGAAGGAACTCCTTCCTGGGCTGAACGAACTGTTCGGGTTGGAGTATGGCTCGTATGAAAACGAGCATGAGGATATTTATGAAATGGAATCTTCGGACAGAGCGTTCGAAGAGGAAGTTCAGCTTTCCGGGTTTGGTTCTGCTCCGGTGAAGGCCGAAGGTTCCGCTATCGCTTACGATACGGCGCAAGAAGTCTTCACTGCTCGCTACAACCATGAGACGGTTGCTCTTGGTTTCTCTATCACGGAGGAGGCGATCGAGGATAATCTTTATGATTCTCTCTCGGCTCGTTACACCAAGGCACTTGCTCGCGGTGCAGCGAACACGAAGCAGGTCAAGGCAGCGTATCCGTTGAATAACGGATTCGGTACCTTTCAGTCGGGTGATGGTGTGTCACTTTTCAATGCTAGCCATCCTTTGGTTAGTGGTGGAGTGAATCGGAACCAGCCCTCGACTGCATCGGATCTCAATGAGACTTCGCTTGAACAGGCTGTGATTGATATCGCAGCGTTTACTGATCAGCGTGGACTCAAGATCGCAGCTCGGCCTCGACGCCTCATTGTACCTCCGGATCTCATGTTCGTTGCAACTCGTATCCTTGATACGGAGCTTCGACCGGGAACGGCTGACAATGACATCAATGCGCTCCGGACCAACGGGGTTATTCCTGAAGGTTATCGGGTCAATCATTACCTGACGGATTCTGAGGGTGATGCGTGGTTTGTGATTACTGACGTGCCGAATGGCATGAAGGGCTTCACGAGAACCCCGATGTCTACGTCCATGGACGGTGATTTCGATACGGGTAATGTTCGATACAAGTGCCGAGAGCGATATAGCTTCGGTGTTTCGGATCCGCTCGGAATCTACGGTTCGACGGGTGCATAAGTAAAGGTTCAAGGGAGGATAGGGAGAAGCATCTCTATCCTCCCTGCCTTTGTCCGATGACACCTATTACCGATAGAGAAATAGGTTCGATCGAACAGAAGATTTCCAATCTTGAGCATCGCCTTAGGAATGATAAGACGATTATCAATGGTCTCGTAGATGATATTGACGAAGTTCGGTTGGAATTAACTCAATTCAAGTACAAGGTTTATGGAATTTCATCGACTGTACTTGTGGTGATAGGGCTCTTGTCCATGATCATTGATTTCTTGAAGAAGGCATAAGGCATGGCTGCTAAGAAGAAGCGAGCAAAGAAGCCAACTGTTTCGAGTAAGATCAAGAATTATTCTGCCAAGGTTAAGAAGGCTGCTGCTGCGAAGCCCGGGGCCTACCAGACACACAAAGGTGGTGTGGTTCTGAACTCTAAGGCTCCAGAAATTGTGCGTATGGCCGGAAAGACTTTTAACGCAGCTCAGAGGGCGTTGAGTTCCAAGAAGGCTCCGCAGAAGGGCAAGCAAACACGCGGCAATCGGAGGAAGAAGTAATGCCTGCTGGGAAGAAGTCGAGTAGCAAAGATGGGTTAGTCGGAAAGACAGCGGCTCAGAGGAGGGTATTGGCTAAGTACAGGACGGGTAAATCTCTTTCAGTGTCTGAGAGGGAGTCTGTTTCTGAAATGACAGCAGCTCATAGAAGAAATATAAAGAGAGCAGAAGCCAGAGCCCTGAGGGGTAAGGGTTGACGGCAGTAGTAAGAATAAGAATTTACAGAATCGTAAGTAGCGTTTCTGAAACCAAAGCCTGACAGACTTAAACGACAGCACGCGGACTGTCAGGCTAATTGCGTGCAATGAGGTGATTCAAAATGGGTCAAACAACTTTTAGTGGACCGATCAAAGCAGGAACGATTTCAAACACGACTGGAACGACTCTCGGCACGAATGTTGCCAATGTCGGGTCTGTTGTCATGTCGCAGGCCGTTGCTTGGCAGCAGACAACTACTGTTGACACTGGCATAACTATTCCTGCGAACAGCCGAATCCTTTCGATCGAATTGCTTGTCACGACGGCGACGACGGCGGCAAACCTTACTGTAGGAACTTCGACTGGTGGAACTCAGCTTGGCAGTACACTGGCTCTTGGCACTGGGGTTAACAAGGTTTGGCAGATCGGTGCAGACGACGCTACTGCCATATGGGCCGATGTAGGCGATACCGATGTTTCGGTGTGGGTAACGAGCAGCACCGGAACTGCTGGGCGTGGTGTGTTTTATGTGACTTACGTCCAGAACGATCCGATTACTCTAATTGCGTAATCCTTGAACGATCCCCGATGGTACAGGAATTTCACTCCTCAAGGACGAGAGGTCGTGGATCAGACAGCACATCTGATCTGCGGCCTAGTCTTATCTGCTATCGGAGGAGCCTACTTATCGATGGTGGTTCTCTATGTCAGAGAGTTCTGGCTGCAATGGCCCGTTAAGCGAGTGGCTGATACGAGGAAAGACATGGCGTTCTGGATTGGTGGCACAGGGATCTGTGAGATTGGCAGGTTGCTGAATTGATTTATCCAACAGGCTTAACCAACTACTTTCGTACAACGGATATAGAGATTGACTCTGGTCGTGTTTTAATACTTTCTGGTCCGATAGTTGTTAAGTCATTTGCTTGTAACCAAATCAAAGGAGATAATACGGATACTGGTAGTTTCAAATTGAAATTATTTGATGGAAGTGTGGGCGATGAGATATTCCGGGTTTACACAGGGATTGAATGGGGTGGAACCGCTCCTAGGATGAGTTTCCTTCTTCCGCTGAATGGTATCAGGGTGCTTGATTCCCTAATGCTTGAGTTTGTTGCTGTTGGCAATTATAGCGGTGCGACAGTAGGTATATCGGTTTTGTATCAGAGGTGATTGATGTTATCTGGTTATGTTAAAAGCGCATTTTTGAATATCTCTGCTGCGAATAAGGTTGCTGAGCTAAGTCTTGTTGCCCTGAATTCAGGGACTAATTTTAGACTTTTAGGGATACAATTCATTCCTAGCGTTTGGGGTCCGCATATCTCAAGCGGCGTGAAGCTTCGGTCATCAACGGCGGGCGATGTTTTCTTTGAGGATGAGATATGCAGTGGGGACGTTAGCAGTAACGCTGCGGCGGAATCGTTTCATAGCTTAGCCCCGCTCGGCATCCCCTCTCATGGGGTTTTTGTAAGTAGCACCAGCGGTGTAACTGCCCAAGGGACAGGTGAAGGCATTAACTTTATTTCCGTCACATATCAGATAGGTTAAGCATTGGGACAATCTCCTTCTTATATAAGAACTAAAGTGATAGAGGAATCGGGAACGATTACTAGCGGTGTTGGGATTGATCTATCTGATGATTATGGCCTTAGTAGGTCAATGCACCTTTTCGGTATTGTCGGTAATGTGCGTGGTCCAAATGTTGCTAATTTGATATGCAATTTGTCTTTCCGTGATGGATCTTCTGGTACTGATTTTTTTAAGTTTGACGTTACGACCGGGCACGCATCGAACGAGTTAAGTTCATTCGTGTTCATGATGGAAGAAGATTCTTACATAAGGATAAGTGAAGGACTTTTCGTGACTCCTACGTCTGCAAGTGCCGCCGCCTTTTCTCTTTTAACATTTACGGTTTTATACCAATGATTAAGAATTGCTCTTCCGCAGGATTTTTATACAATGTGCTTGCGTCTGCGGCACTTGATGAGAATGAGCTTATTGTTAATTCTGGGACGAGAGTCCTTTTGTCATCTTTTTCCTTTACTGCGAAATTAGGTGGAAATGGTAATTACTACGATATTGACGATACAGATGCGCCCTACTACAGCAAACTACCTCATGTTAAGTTTTGCAATGGGGACGACTCCTTAGTTTTCGGTTCCGTAGCGTCGATCACTCCAGCTTTGTACAACTTCGGCAATCCTGATAGTGAAGTTGGTGGTTCGACTAATATCGTTGGTCGTGGAATTCTGTTTGATGGATTAAAGGTTTTTGTAAAAGACGATGCAAATGTGGACGCATCCACGGCAATATCCTATGGCCTTAACTTTATTTACCAGGTTTAACTTTGGACATTAAAGATTTTTGCAAGGTCTATTTTACTGGTACTCCTATTGCTACTGCTCCAACATATGGACTTGGAACGGATCCGGTTGAGATAGTATCAGGTCGAGTTGCTGTTCATGGGTTGTTTGCTTCCTCGTGGTCAAGAGGAGCAACCCAGTTTACAGTGCAAGACAGCAGGCCATACTATCTTTGCGGTAGTGCTGACGAGGACGACAAGTATTTGGAGTTTATTCCCTTGGCTAATATAACAGTAGATACTTCAGATGTGTTTAGTTACAACATGGGTGGTAATGGTTTGCTCTTTCCCGACGGTGTTTTCCTTGGGAAGAGTGCGACGGCTAGTGATGGCTCGGCGGCCAGAGATACTCTTGCAACCTTAACAATTCTCTACACAGGAGGAGCTAACACGTAATGCCTCCTGTGAGTTCGACTACATTTTGGGCCTCTCTTGGTTTTGCTGCGACTGCCATAGGAGGTCTTTTTACTATGCAACTTTCCCATGCTGGAGAAAACGGACATAGCTCTATGGTGGGTCAGGCCGAGGTCTCTGCGGTTAAAATCAATATTGAGCGAATTTCAACGGAAGTGAACCACAATCGAGAATTGCTTAGTGAACTCAAGGTAGAGATAAGAGATATGAGAGACAAGCAAGAAGAGGTGAGTACAGAGATTCTGGAGGCCATCCGTGGCAACTAGCGGTGCAGTTACATTCTTGCCGGATGTTGGAGAACTCGTTGAAGAAGCTTACGAGAGAGCCGGACTCCAGATGGTCTCTGGTTACGACCTCCGGACGGCTAGGAGAAGCCTTGACTTCCTGTTGATGGAATGGGCGAACAGAGGGATAAACCTCTGGTGTGTCGAAGAGGATTCGTTGGCTTTAGAGGTTGGGGAAGGCCAATACGATGCAGCGAACACCACTCCGAATATTGCGGTGTCGATCCTTGAGGCGGTCCTCCGTTCTGATGAGGGCGATACAGCGAAGCAAGTAGATTACGATCTAGGCAGAATATCCAGGGATACATATCTAAGTATTCCTACGAAGCTCACAACGGGTAGACCCACTCAGTTTTATGTGGATAGGCAGCAAGGGGTGATCAAGATCAACCTTTGGCCTATCCCGAATGATGCAACTCAGAAGCTTGTCTACACCTACATAAGAAGAATGCAGGACAGTGGTCCCGGCGGAACATATGATGCTGATGTGCCTGCGAGATTCTGGCCTGCGCTAGTGGCGGGTCTTGCCTATAGCATTGCGATGAAGAAGCCAGAAGCGTCGGGTCGAATCCAGATGCTCAAGCAGGTTTATGATGAGCAGTTCCAGTACGCAGCAGATGAGGATCGAGAGAAGGCTCCTCTTAGATTCTACCCTGGTGGTTACAGCTAGTGGGGAACTACGCGAAGGGCAACAGAGCCTTTGGTTTTTGTGATCGTTGTGGGTTCAGATATAAACTCAAAGAACTCAGGACAGAGACAGTGAATCTGTCCAGAACTAATCTTCGTGTTTGCCCAGTCTGCTGGGATCCAGATCAACCACAGAACATGCTCGGAAGAATTCCAGTTGATGATCCTCAAGCCCTTAGAGATCCTCGACCTCTAGGCGCGATCTCGGGTAGAGATCTTCAGGCTGCTTATAGGGAGGACTTCTCTACCGGCACAGCCCAAACTTCTCCAACTCGCATTGATGGGTGGTGGGCTAGTAATGGAACTCTGGCATGGAATGAAGCTTCGCAGTCATTGAATCTAGAATCGACTGACTCGACTGGAGATCCATACATAATCAGAGGATACAACGGAGGAGAGGTTGTTCCTGACTATCTGAGCATAAACACTTCTTTGTATAAGTATGTAGTGACTCAGTTTACGGTTAACAGTTATCCGTTGAGAGAGGCTGGTGATACATTTGAAGGTGGCTTCCAGGGCACGCTCTACTGGGGAACGGGAACAGGCCAGCCTCCAGGGATACCTGATCCTATTTCCCTCAGTGTTCAACAACGACTCATGAGGTCTCCTTACCTCTTGATCACTCAACCTTCCGTTGGGTTTTCTCAAGTGGATAAGGACATGGCTAGTACATTTAAGATTGTTTGGGATATGACAGATAACGCTGATTGGACTGGCACAGTCACGACGTTGAGGCTTGATTACTTTGACGCTAGGCCAGGAGATCTTGATGCTGGCGATATTGACATTGACTACATCGAAGTGGTCGCATTTCACAATTTAGATTTATAGGAGAACGATATGCCCAAAGTTGGTAACAAGCATTTTTCGTATGACGAGTCTGGAAATCAGAAGGCCATGCAGGAATCTCAGAGAACTGGTCTTCCCGTTGAGCATGAAGACAAGAACTACGCCCAGTTTGCTGGAGGTGGGTCTGTTCGCCCTAAGGATTCCAATCAAGGATATCGCAAGGCTCGGACTCGAAAGGGTTAAGCATTGGCCGCATTTACGCTAGCCACACTCAGAGTGTCTATAGACGAATGGCTTGAGAACACTGCCTGGGGAACTTCTTCCCAGAGGGATACCATCATTGTTCTAGCCGAAGAGAAGATCAACTCCATAGTGAGAGTTGCTGGGTACAACACAAACACAATTACTTCTACCTTCGCAATAGGGGCGAAAGGTTTCGCTGTGGCAGATAGCGTTACGGGGCCTTTGTCTCCTTTGTATCTAAAGATTAGATCTAACGCAGGAACGCCAGCTGATAACGCATGGAAGTTTCTGCTTTTGAAGGATTACAACTTTCTTCAAGAATACGCTCCTGTGGACAATGAGGATTCTAGATCAGAGCCGAAGTATTACTCATTCTACAACGATGTAGATAATTCGAATCAGGTTACGACCAATTTTGCCCCCTATGCAGATGCGGAATACGGATTCGAATTCAACTATCTTTTCGAACCAGCATCCATCACCACTCCGTCATCCTCTCCACCCTATGATCAAACAACAACTTGGCTCAGCACTCATGCAAAGAATGCTCTCCTGTACGGTTGCATAACTCAAGCCTACATTTTCATGAAAGGCGACCAAGCTCTTATACAGGTTTACCAAGGTAAATTTATGGAAGCTCTACAGGCACTCGTGGTTTCTCAAGGCGGAACTTTCCGTGACTCTTCTTTCAATGACGCGGATAATAGTCCGAGCATGACGGTGACTCAATAATGGCTTCTACATACACTGATGGACTTGCAGTTGAGATTATCAGCTCTGGCGACAAGGCTGGCTCTTGGGGTGATGTTACCAACAATAATCTCAAGGTATTGGAAGAGGGTATATCTGGATACGCTGAGATTGACATCGATCCGGCAGCGAACACCTCGACCTTAAATATTCCAGACGGTCAGACGGCCTACACGGATGATTCAAAGGGAAGATCTGCTGTCATCAAGTGGACTGGCAATGTTGCTTCGGGCACCCACCACACTGTGACTCTCCAAGTCGGAGGAGCGACGGCTACGCAAGCACGGTTCACCGCGATCAACGGACTAGACAGCACTCATACTCTTCGTATAACCACAGCGACTATGGCTGCTGGGAGTGCTCCCACATACCTAGAAATACCCAATGGGTACTCAGCGGAAATTCATATCGATGGAGCTGTTAAAGTTATAAACAGTCTTTCCGGATTAGCAGTAGAAAAGATCGCCCTAAAGAATAACGAAATTATTTCAAACGAAACAGATGATGAAATCATTATTGCTGCCGACACTGTAAAGGTTGGAGACGATGGAGCAGCAACGCTTAGTAGTAATGGAGATCAAGATCTAATACTCAAGACGGGTAACAGCACTACTGGCTCCATCACCATAACGGATGGCAGTAGCGGAAATATTGACATAACTCCCAATGGCACTGGAGAGGTCAACATAGCTAAGGTTGACATTGATGCTGGTGCGATAGACGGCACAATCATCGGAGCCGCAGCCGCAGAAGCAGGCACGTTCACAACTCTTGCCGGAACGACATCAGTAACGACACCAAGCCTCACGGCTGCTGCCGCTCTTGGCATAACGACGGTATCTAACAACGACATAACAATCACGCCTCATGGTACTGGCGAAACCGTGATGACCAAAGTCGATATCAATGGTGGTGCAATCGACGGGACGATCATTGGAGCCGCAGCCGCAGCCGCAGGCACGTTTACAACTTTAGCTGTAGGTGGTGCGTTTAATGCGGATAGTATCGTATTGGAGAGTGGCGAGACTATTTCGAATGCAACCAATGAAGAAGTTCTGATAAATACAAATAAGCTGATTGTTGGTGATGACTCTGCTCTTACAACCCTTGAAAGTAATGGCGCTCACGAACTCAAGATACAAACTGGAGATGATACAAACGTTGCATCTATCCTACTCAGGCATGGGGCAAACGCAGATCTAGATATTGAACCTCATGGTACTGGGACTGTGAATGTTCTTGGAGGTTCCCTTCAGTTAGGCACAGGTAGTGGATCCGTGGTGATTGGTTCTAACGGCGCGCATTCCTTGACCCTAGCCGCTCAATCCGCAGTAGAGGCGAATATCAGTATCGGCCCCGGGGCGAATGGCAGCATTACACTTGCTACGCCAGGTACGGGTTCGACCGTATTGGAGCAGGTATCGCTATTCGATAGCGGTGTTGACACGTATATAAATTTTTATATTACGAAGGGATCTTCAGGGTACGGGATTAGGGATGTTCATAGTTCTAGGACATTTGAGATCAGGAACAGTACCAGTGATAGTTGGGGCCAGCCATATGGAAGTGGAATGGCGAGCGGTCAGGGTGCTTATTTTGAGCATACTATATTATCCGGGTTGCCGACAACAGCCGGAAACACTACCCAAGCCCACGGGTTGGGCGCACAGCCAAGGATTGTTAAGGGTGTATTGAAGTTAAAATCTGGACAGACAGATGGTGGCTATTCAGATGAGGATGAACTTCAATTCGCTGGCGACATGATAGGCTGGGACACCAGTGGTTCATTTATAAGTGTTTATTCGAATTCAACTAACATAGGAGCGTCCTACACATATAGCTCCGGGTCAGGGGCGGAATACTATATGTTAAACACATCGGGTGTATATTTCGAGTTGGCTGTAGCAAAATGGGATGTACTTGTTAGGTGTTGGCTGTAGAATGCCCTATAGAAAAGTCACATTCCCTGCCGGGATAAACAGAGAAGGCACCCAGTATTCTGCTGAAGGAAGCTGGTTTGACTGTGACTTGATTCGTTTTCGTCAAGGTAGACCTGAAAAGATCGGTGGCTGGAATAAATATTCCAGCAATGAGTTCCTTGGTCTATCCCGATCTCTTATGAACTGGTCTTCGATTGCGGGTGCAAACCTGATGGCAATCGGTTCGGACAAGAAGTTGTACGTGGATCTCGGTGGTGTTTACCATGACATCACGCCGATGGATTACAAGTCGCAAGGTACCTTGACTACCGATGATATAACCGATTCTTCTAGTACCGCTAAATTTGATTTCGTTGTTGCGATTGGCGATGTCGTAAGGATGGGTAGTGATGCTAATGCAGTAGGCGATGAGCTAATGCTAGTTGGCGGGAGCAATACTGCCATCGGTGATGCTATAACAATCGCGAGAGGATCTTTTGGCACAGTAGCTTCTGCTCACACAGTAGGTGAAGGAGCATTTCTACTTGAGCAGCTCAGTGACCCTATTTATTTAATCGACAATCTGACGACTGTTCTCATTTATTATCCGTCGCACGACCTTGTTTCTGGAGACTTTGTAAACTTTCTAAAGATTGAGGAAGACCCTGTAAACGGCGCTCCTGTTACGAGAGATGATCTCTATTACCCAGCCCACACTTCCGGAATAGATGGGTACGACACCACTAAATCAACTCAGAGCTTTCCTGTCACGAAAGTTTTAACGGGTGATTACTTTGAGATCCGAATCGCCACTGCTCCGACCGGCCTTGTAAGCTCTACTCTTGATGCAGATATCACTAGCTCTGCAACCAGTATAAGCTTGAGCGGGGTGGTTTTTGGCGCAGGAGACTTCGTAAGAATCGGAGATGAGTACATAAAGCTGGTGTCTACCTCTGGAGGTGGTGACTTCACTGGATGCCTGAGATCTCAGTTTGGATCTATGTCAGCAGCCCATTCGTCTGGTGCTGCTGTGAATGAAGTGGGGAACAATGGCAGCGGTCAGGGTGGCGACACCATCATCATGCGAGATATCCAAGCTTCTGAGTCCACATTCTCTGAGTTCAGTGGATGGGGAGCAGGGACTTGGGGTGGCATATCGACAGCCGCGACTTCGACCACGTTGAGTGCCAACCTCGCCGCCGCCGCCACCACCGCTTCCGTGGTTTCTACTGCTGGATTCGGTGATGATAATGATACCGGAACGATGCTTATAGAATCTGAAATTATTCTGTATACAGTAAACGGTGGCTCTGGTTTCGATGCTTTAGATAGGGGTGAGAAGGGAACTGCCGATGTTCTTCACTCTTCAGGAACTTCAGTATTCCTAGTAGATCAATATTGGACTGCTTGGGGAGATCCCACGGTGCCGTTGGCATCCATCTCGCCCGCGTTGAACGTGTGGTCGCTCGATATCTTTGGTGAAGACCTTGTAGCAGCTAAGGACAGGTCGAAACCCTACTACTGGAACACGTCTCTCAAGATGAGCGGTGGCTATCCATACAGCACTGCCTCAGATTCCAGCAACGACTACGCATCTGGGATCATGCTTGCCGATGCAGTGCCGTTGTCTTCCTACGGCAATGGCTTAACGCCAGAAGGGGGAGTTGACCTGGGATATGGAGGTGTACCTGAGCAGGTTGGTTTCATAATGTCATACTCTGCAACAAGGCAGATCATCGCATTCGGAGCGACGGACACGCTCGATTTCTATGACCCCATGCTTATCCGATGGTGCGATATGAAGGCTCCTGGGTCATGGGTGGCGTTGAACCCTGGCAACAGAGCAGGCGGTCATCCTTTACAAAACGGTTCTCGCATAATCGCTGCCGCTAGAGCATCTGGGGGTATTATCATATGGACTGATAAAGCCCTTTACTTGATGCAGTATACAGATGCGGACGCCGTTTTTAATTTCCGAGAGATTTCAGATTCAATTTCTATCTCCTCTAGACATGCTCATCGAGTTGTTGCTGGAGTCAACTACTGGATGGGAGATGAGAATTTCTTTGCCTACGATGGAAGAGGTGTTCAGAATATTGAGTGTTCTGTGCTTAGTAAGGTTTTTGATGATCTGAACTATGACAAAAGAGAAACTATCGTATGCGCTCTGAATTCTTTATTCAATGAAATAATATGGTTCTATCCTTCTGCTGATTCTGAAGAGCCTGATAGGTACGTCATCTTTAATTACATAGACCAGACGTGGGCATACGGTGGCATGGCTAGGACAGGATGGTCAGATGCTGGCATTAGGGAGAAGCCAAACTCTGCGTACAGCCTAGGTCCATACACCTCTGGAGCATATGAAGGGATTGATCGTTCTATCATATACAATCAAGAGATGGGTTATATGAACGATGAGACTAAGATGAACTCGTATGTAGAGACGGGGTTCATCGATGCGGAAGACGGTGATCTTTCTATGTTCATAGATAGAGTTGTTCCAGATTTCAGAGGGCTAGATTCAACAAGTCCAGAATTAACAATATCAGTCTCGGCGAAAGACTACCCATTTTCCAGTAGCTCCAAGACTGTTTCAGTTGATACAAATCTTTCTACTGAGTATGAAAATATAAGGCTAAGAGGGAGGACAATTTCATTGAAGTTCGAGGATTCTTCAAGCACTCAAGACACTGCCGGATGGCAACTCGGAGATCCACGGATAAGAATGAAGCCTGACGGAGAAAGGTGATGGAGCGTGATGTGCGGATTGGCAGACAAAGTATTAGGCAGATTGGTAACGATTCTATGGATTCATCTAGCGTTGTTGATCTACGGAACGAAATTCAACTATTGGTCTCAAGTATTCAGGAAAGACCAGTCGTTAGTTTGACTATGGTATTTCCGCCTATAGGGATAGCAACTCATGGCTGAAGGGTTCAAGGTTCTCGGCCAGGGTACGCTCGCGGTAACAGAAGCCACTTTGTATACAGTGCCTTTTGCGTCTGGTGCTTCGTCCTCTTCGCGGAGAATGACCCAGGCTGTAATATCTTCAATAATTGTGTGCTGCGTCAGCGGGACTTCCCCTTGGTATTCCATAAGGGTTAAGAAGTCGGGTGATGCTGATAGTGATGAGCAGATTATATTTTTTGAGAAATCGATTGATATAAAAACAACTGACATCTTGTCGTTAGGCATAGGATTGGTCGCTGGTGATTCGATAGAGGCTTCTATGAAGAGTGGCGCGGTGATCCACATGAACATATTCGGAACAGAATCCACTTAGGAATAATTATGATGAGACGTAATTTTGGTAGGTTTGCAGAGGGTGGCATAGTGGATGAACCTGAGATGTTTGGAGATACTTCAAACATTGATACGCCATCTATTCTTGGGGCAAGTCTCCCTGACACGGGGATCAGGAATAAAGGTATGGGCGATGTCTTTCCGCCTAAAGAGAAGTTCACTCCGCAGCAGTTCGCTGACAAGAACGCTGTCATGAAGCGAATTAAGCAAACCCCAGGTCAGTCTCCGCTCGGACCCCTCACATCTGGTCCACCCAAGGGACTCCCACCACAAGGGGGTATGCCTCCTCGTCGGCAAGGCCAACCTCCGCAGAAGGGTGAATTGGGTGGTCGATGGATGGGAGAGCTTTGGCAAGGACTTACCACGGATATGGTTGATCCTCGGATAGCTCCTCCCCAACTTGGAGGGTACGCTTCTGGTGGTGCAGTTGATTCTGGGATGAGGATTTACAATCAGACAACGAGGGATCTTGAGTCTGGAGGGGTGGGGGGGTATGCCCAGGGCGGAATGGTGGGTAAGTCCCAAGAGGTTGCTGCTCAGGGTCGCGGTGGTGATTCGATGCTCATGCACATACAGCCTGAAGAATTGGCTGGATTAGAATCTCTCCTTGGTCCGACAACTACAAATCCAGAGACAGGAAATCCTGAGGGATTCTTGTGGGCTCCGGTATTGATTGGGTTGGCGATAGGGGCCACAGCAGGAGGTATCTCGGCTCATGCCCAAGGCGGGAACGCTGGAGACATAGCATTAGGGGTCTTGGGTGGAGGTACAGTAGGGGCTTTAACTGGAGGGATAGCAGGAGCAGGAGCAGGAGCAGGAGCAGGAGTAGGGGGTGCTGCTGCTTCCGGTACCCCAATCGCCGCCTCTGGGACTTCGCTCGCATCGACAACTGCGATACCTACAGGCGGTGGACTTGCTGGCATCCCTGGGCTTACTTGGGGTCCAGCCGCTGGTGGTATAGCACCCGTTACGGTAGGTGGTGCTGGAACCGCAGTTCCTGCTGCGGTTGCCTCTGGAGCTGCCGCCCCCCTCAACCTCGGTGGTGCCGCCAAGTTCTTAGCATCGACAGCCCCACAAGCATTGGGAGTGGGTTCATCTGGAGAACAAGCCACTCCTCCCCCTCTACCGCAGACGCGTAGCGCTGCGCCTAGGCCTGGGCGTATCGCTTCACCCAATGACGGTAGAAGGGCGAGGGGTATAGCTTCTCTCCAAAGACCGCCGAACAATCTACCCAGTGGCCGTATCGGAAGATCGCTTCGTGGAAGAGGGATCGCGTAATGCCTATCACTAACACTAATTTAGATGAGAGCGAAGATATTATCATAGATGATTCTGATGATTCTGTTGGTATCGCCAAACTTGACGACAGCGAAGCTGTTTCTACGGATGATTTAGATGTAAGTCTTGGCGGCGAAGCTGGTCCTACGCCTATGCCAACAATTAGTTTGCCACTCCCCAGAGTCTACACGGATACCGAACTTGGATACGATCCTGTTGACCCAGGAGATTTTGATTTCTCTGGCGCAGCAGACTCTAGTTATCGATTTCAGCGGCCAGAACTGCCTGGAGGTATCGAATCTGTATATGCACCTATAGAGCGGGATGCCCAGAGAGATGACTGGAATGAAGGAGAATTTAGACCTGTTTTAGATTACCAGGGAGATTGGCTTACTGAAGAACAGTTCGGTATGGCTAGTAATGCAGAAGATTTCATACAATCCCTATTGATCGAAGCGGACGCTGCTGGATTTAATTCAGTGGATGCTTATATGAATCATCTCTCCATCACTCCGGAGAATGCTGCCCTCTTCCAGAGTCACAGTATCGATCTGAACAAAAGTGTGTATGCGCTTAACCAATTTGGAGAACTGTATAGATTCCAAGTAAACATGGCTGAAGCTCAGCGAATCGAAGACCAAGGCACGTTGTCTCAGGCTGATTTGATCAATAACGCTATGTACTTTCTGGGAGATCTAGTCGCCAGCGGCCAAATCACCGCAGAGCAAGCCGCGATTCTTTCATCTGACCCAGTTGCCTTGATGTCTTTATGGGATGGAACAGGCTTTAACCTGCCTTCTGGTCCTGTCGCGCCGACACCGGACTTTGCCTACATGCCTGGAGACACCAATCAAACCCGGCCGTATGTCCTTATCGATCCGAACAATCCACAGAGCGGATACCGACCGTACCATCCTCCGGGTTCGTGGGTTGACGCAAATGGTGCGTTGATGACGATAGTGGAAGATGCTGATGGAAATCAAATAATTACGGAACTCATGCCAGACGCATACAGCTACGAAGACCTAGGGGGAATCGTGTCTGTGGATACAGGTCCGCCTCCTAAGGAAATTCATTACTTTCCTAACGATCCTACACATATCCGACCCTACATGATGAATTCGGATGGTACGGGCTGGGTTCCACTCCTCCTTCCCGGCCAGACCGCAGATGCTAGTGGTGTTTGGGTGATGGAGGGAAATGTTAGAACTAACGTGAGGCCTTCGTATGAATACGGTATTAGCAGTGATGCTGTCACTCCTGAGGTCGAACTTACCGCTGCCCAAGCTGCTGATTTTGACACTTCGCTTGCCGCACAGGACAGTGCTCTAGACGCTCTATTTAACCCCACCACCGGCACCACCACCGGCACCACTGGGACCGGCACCACCACCGGCACCACTGGGACCGGCACCACCACCGGCACCACCACCACTGGCACTGACGGTTTCTCTTTCAATTCTGCTGGTCTCCTCAACCGCCAGCGGGACGATGATGGTAATATAATTGTTGGAGCTGATAATATTAGTCTTCCTCCCGGCTATCACTTCCTGGCTAACGATAGGGATGGACTGCGACTTTACCGTGATCCAGATGAGGCTGCGGGCGAGGACGGGTCGCAGGTTGTGCTGTGGGCTGGGCAGTATGTTGTACCGGATGGAATCAATGCGGGGAAAGTCTTTGACAATAATATTCCGGGGCCTTTAGGAAACGGGTGGGTCAGGGATCAGCTTGAATATAATATTGGTCGAAACGATAGCACCGCATGGGAGGACGGAATAGAAGTAATCACCGAGTACGGCACCGAGCTGCCGCATGATTTGTTTCCCATTGATCCGTTAACGGGACTCTACGATCTTGATCGTGACGCTGAACGAGCCGATGAGGCTATCCTGCATCTCTACGCTAATGAGGGTACGTCGGGTGGGCCTATCATGGATCTATCCGAAGCTCTACGGACTGGGTTTTATTCCCAAGGAAACTTTAACGAGGATGATTGGCTCGACGCAACCGAATATGAAGCTTCGCTTTTTCCATCAAGCAGGACGAGAACCTATAGGCAACGGACAGGGGGGACAGGTGGGGGCGGCGCCCGTGATCCCAGAGGAACAAGTCCGACCTACACCACTGTACATCAGGTTGTCCCCATGCACATACAACCAAATTATTACGAAGATCACGATCTTTGGGCCGCGCCAACGGAATACGATAACTTTGCTTTTGCCAATGAGTTTGCAAGAGAAAAGCGGATTGAATTGGGTCTCCGTGGCTCTAAAGGCCGCGATGGCAGGCTACTTCGCCCTGAGAATAACTCAGCTTGGAATTTTTATTTTCACCTTTCCAACGATGTGCAGACGCTCTTCACGGAAAAGCTAATAGACTACATGATCGAAAAGGATCTATCGATGGATTCGATAGTGAATAGCGAGGTTGATGACATACTGTCTGGCGGTGACAACCCTGACAGGTTTGATATCAATGATTTCATGACAGGAACGTGGGCGGGTGAAGAAGCGGACCCGATGACGCAAGAGCTTAGGTCTCTTGCCAGAGATTTGGGTGGAGAATTTGGATCAGACGCAGAACTAACATCACTGGACTCACTGAAGAAGTTTGCTTTGTTCGCAGCGGTACTGTTGGAACCATTAAATACTCAGATAGAAGACGAAGTGTCGAGTAGAGACATCGCGGGTGGCTATACCGGCTCTTTGTCTATCCCTGCTTGGTATGAACAAACATACGGCGCGCAACCTGGGCCTATCCTTAATTTTGAGGATCCTGGCAACGGCGGCGGTAGAGCGGCGGGTGGTTACATCGATGGATGGGGTGGAGGCATGGATGACACAATTCCTGCCATCACTGATGGAACCAGTATGTCTGCTTTGTCTAGCGGAGAGTTCGTTATCCCTGCTGATGTCGTTTCCCATTTAGGCGATGGGAACAATCAGAACGGTGCTTCTAAACTTTACCAGTTACTGGATGAAGTCAGGACTACTAAAACCGGAATGGTGGAACAACCCGCCCCGATAAACGATGGGATCGTTTCTAATATTCTAGGAGATCACAATGGCTAAAGGCGGAAGCACACCGTCGAAGACAACGACAACTCAAGATCTTCCGGCTTGGTCAAAGCCATACTGGAAAGGTATTGCTTCTTCCGGCAGGCGGGTCGCTCGGCAAGGCTATCAGCCTTACGGTGGAAATCGCACTGCTGGGTTTAATCCTGCTGAAGAGCAGGCATTCCAGGGTGTTCAATCTCTCTATGATAGTGGGCCTAGGCAAGAGCTAGGTCAGGCCCAGGGAATAGCCCAGCAAGCTGCCCGGGTGGGAGCCAACACCCCTCAATGGGGAAACCAAGCTCTCCAGCAATATCAGAATCCATATCTTGAAAATGTTCTCGATCTCGGAAGAGAACGAATGATGAGAGATTATGGTTCTGCCCTAGGTGTCGCGAAGGATCAAACCCAGAATGCTTCGGTGGCATCAGGTAGCTTCGGGGGTAGATCGAATCTGATGGGTGCGAGGAAAGCAGCAGAAGTTTCTGATGAAGCCTTTCGGGCGATGCGAGAGTTTGAGGCTGACACAAGATTCAAAGCAGCCGATCGAGCCTATGAAAACTTCTCGGGTGATAGATCGGCTACGCAAGAAGGAGCGCGGATCGGTCTTTCTTCCGCACAGCAGTTACAGGGCTTGGCTCAGACCCAACAAGAACAAGCCCTCCAGAGAATTTCAGCTCTTCAGGAATCAGGAATATCTCAAAGAGAGATGGAGCAGTCAATTAGAGATATTGCATATAACGATTTCTTAGATCGGCAAGATTGGCAGAGGCAGCAGCTAAACTGGTTCTCAGGGCTTCTCTCTGGAACTCCATACGCAACGGCAATGAGTACAACGCAAAGAACTGCCGGTGGGGGTCCGGGGATTGGTCAGACGCTGGCTGGTCTAGGAATAGCTGGTGCTGGCGCATACGGCGCATATAAGGGGGCCTGATATTATGGCTTTGAATTTAGATCTTCATAGACTCGCTAAGATGCTCGGCGAGGCATCCGATCCTGAGGTTGCGTCTGTTGCTGCCGGTCACTCGGGTCCGCTACCCCGGGTCTTCGGGCTCAGTGAGGGTGTCAACCGGAAGAGGGTGAGGGAGGAAGCAGCAGCAGAAGCCGCTGAAGCCCAGCAGGGGCAACCTTCTATGGTTGACCAGTATCTACAGATGTATCAGCAAGCGATGAGCCAAGGCCCTCCGCAGCCTCCTCAGATGCCTCAGGGGATGCCTCCCCAGATGCCTCAGGGTCAAATGCCCTCTCGGATGCCTCCCCAGATGCCACAAGGGATGCCACAAGGGATGCCACGGGGTATGCCACGGGGTATGCCTCAAGGCATGATGCCGCCCCAGATGCCTCCTCGGATGCCTCAAGGCTCCCCGCCTCAAATGGCAATGGCGGGTCCACCTCCCATGCAGCAGGGTATTGGGTCAATGAGGCCCTCAAGCGGTGTCCCTCAGATTCCACAAGATCCAGATGCTCAAGCCCCTCAGATGGGATATGCCCAGGGCGGGTCTATCCTTGATGAAGGGGCAATATGTTTGATGAATCAAAGAGAGGGATATGGCCCCTGGACTGATAACCGCTCTAGGGCGTTGGCTAGAGGGGGGTTGGTTAGGGGATACGCTGGAGAGGATGGCTCTCATGTGGGGGGCGGGATGCCTGCGGAAGAGCCTGTAGAGGTGGTGGAAGAAGACCAATGGATAATCTCAGATGCCATAGATTGGGCTCAGGAAAATCCTGCGGATGCTGCGGAGATGGGGTTAATGGGCCTTTTGACCCTCGCGGCCTTCACCCCTGTTGGGGCCGGAGCGGCCCTTATCGGTGGAGGTACGAGAGGAGCCGTCTGGGCTGCTAAAGCCGCTAGGGCGTTAGGCCCTAAGGTTATGAAATTCATTAGGTCGGCGAAACCTGTGGCAAGAGCCACTAAGAAGGCTGAGAAAAAATTGGGACCAGCCCCCAGCAATCAAGCGATGCGTAATGCGTATGGAGGGTTCAATGAGACAGAGATGGTTACTCGTCCCAATCTGATCAATAAGCTTGCGAAGGGTTATCGTCGAAAGGGTGCGGCGCAGCTTGGCCTCGCCGGGTTGGGTGCGGCCTCGCTTCTTGGTGGTGAAGACGAAGAAACTCTTGAGCCTCAAGAATCTGAAGCGACCGCTTTGCCTGTTGGCGGGGGTGCTGGGGGTGCTGGGGGTAACGTTGATCCTTCTACCCATCCCGCTCCGGGCTCACTCATAGAATACGGAGCCTTGAGTCCAGACGATATAAACCCACCAGGGTTCTTCGACAATATATCTAATGCTGGGTGGATGGGGATAATCAACGCTGGCCTTAACCTTGCTGCACCACAAGGGGATTCCCAAGGGTTCGGTCAAGATCTTGCTAATGCCGCCAAGGCAGGGCTAGGAACCTTCACTGAACAGACAGCCTCCGATCGGGCGTGGACCAATGATGAGTTAGATAGAGACATAATGCGGGAGCAGGTTTTATACGACATTAGCCAAAGGGGACTCGACAGAGAGGCCAAGCGAGCTGACATAGCCGCTTCTGATGCACAAGCCGCGAGCTGGATGGCGCGAGCTGGTGAGAGGATGACTCCATCCCAAGCCTTCACGCGAGCGAAGGCTTACTTCGAAGAGGGAAACGATGCGTATGAGCCGTATGATGTGAACAAACTAGCTCGGTATTATGAAGAGTACGGCCCAGCAGGGTTGGACTTATACCGGGGTGAAAGCGAGTCCGTCCCGAAGTCTACAGATCCCGGATTTTTTGAAGCCATGTCAGCAGGTTGGTTTGGGTAGGTAGATAATGGCAGGTAGGGTATTACTAGAAGATAAAACAGTTGATATCGATGGCGAAATAGTGACCTATGTCAAGGGCACTAGCGAAAGCGAGATTAAGAATGATATCCAGAGTAGAACTGGAGGCTTCTGGTCGGCTCTCGGATCAGGTGTTGAAAACCTTAAAGGTTCTTTAGGTAATATACCCGCAGTTGGGATTGGAGATGTATTTGAGAACCAAGCGTTACTGGATAGAGCAGGCAAAGGATATGAAGAATCCGTAAAGGCTCAGAGAGAATCCCTACCTCTACCCACTACCTATAAGGATGTACTGAGTACATACGAAGAGGAGGGTCTCTTTCCAGCGATCGGTACTGCGGGAAGGTTCTCTGCTGAATCGATAGGCCAGACCATCCCTTATTCCCTGCCAGCCCTATTCGCGGGCGAGGCAGCTAGTTCTAGCGTTGGACTGGGGATAGCTTCGAAGCTAGCTAAGGCTGCTCCATTCCTTAGAACAGCAGGGGCGGCGATTCCTTATCCCGTTCTTAGGATGGGACTAGGCGCTGCTGCGGGTATCGGCACACTCGCGATCCAGTTCTTTGGCGACAATATGCAGCGGCAGTACGAGACCGCCGAAGAAGGGAACGAGGGAGAGAGCAAGGTCACTCCAGACCAACTCAACTCGTTTGCTGCTGCTCTCGCTGCTGCTCCTCAAGCCGCTATGGACTACATCGTGATTGCGTTGACTAGCGGGATTGGCCGAGGTCCGCAGATCGCTGCTGCTAGGTCATTGAAGCAGTCTCTCAGTGCCACCGCTACAGGCAAGGCAATCCCCACAGTGGGTCAGGCTGCGAGAGCGAGCTTTGCTGAATCAGCCCTGGAATTCCCCACAGAATTAACCCAGACAATTCTTGAGAGAGCCCAAGCGGGGTTGTCGATCTCCCCTGAGAATATTGATTTCATTGAGGAAATGATTGCCACCGCAGCCGGGACTCTTCCTGTTGCTGGTGCCTTTGGTTCCTATGGAACTGTCCGTTCTTATCGAGCGAACAAGAGAGCCCAAGCTGAATGGGATAAGGGAACAGAAGATGAGCTGAGAATAAGATCTAGCTCAGATGACAAGAGAGAAGCTATTCGGCAAGACCAGTACGATGCTGCGATCAAAATGCAGAAAAAGAATACAGCAGCTTACCTAGAAGAAGTTGCGGCGTCTGGCAGAAGTAGAGCAGAGTTTGATGCGGAGGTTGAGCAAGAGGCGTTAATCGCTGATGACGTGATCGATACCGCCCTGTCGAGAAACATCCTCACCGACAACGATGCCTTCAAGGCGTTTGTGTACCGAAGTACAGGCGGAAGAACGGATGTCTTAGAAGACGCGAGCAAGAAAGAGCTTCGCGCTATGAAAAGCGTTCTTAGTGGGTTCAGTGTTCAGGCATATTTTGATCCAGCAACAGAGAAGGGCGTAAGTCTCCCTTCGTTTACGTCAGAAGAATTCGAAGCTGTCACTGACAAGCTCAAAGCAAACAAGAAGCTAACCCCTGATATTGTCCGAGAACTGCTGAACAAGAAACTCTACCCAAAGACTAGGGGAGTTGAGGCCGGAAGCGAGCAGGAGCGAGAAAGTCTTTTAGCCAGAAGAGAAAACGGAGAGTTCATTGTTAACTATTCTGCCGCACCAGCTTCGATAGGCATCGCCAACTCGATCATCGAAGAGATGGTCTATCGCGGTATGGCAACTAGAGATGCTAAAGGGAATGTAAAATCAAGGAACACTGGTTATACCGAGAAGCAGTACAGAACATTGATAGACAGAGCTTCACTTGAAGGATCTATAAATCGTTCTGATTTCGAAGAGATCACTAGAAATTTCAAAGAGAAAGCATTCGATTCTTTCATCAATGATTCGATTGTTAGAGGTGATCTACCCAAGGCTCAAGACGCCAACCAAACTGAAGGCGAATATTCTCCTCTTGTTTTTTGGGGAGTGACAGACGAAGAGTTTAGTCCCGCGCAGACGCAAACTGGGGCACCGAAGATCAGAGGTGGTGGTGTACGCGGAAGAGCAGTCACTGTCGGGAATGTTCAGACCGAGAGGATAGACAATGTTCGTGGGTACTTCGTTCGTGATGAGGATGGCACCATTGTAGGGGGTGCTACGTCTAAGACGGAGGCTGATAGGGAAGCTGCTGGGCTGAATGAACTCAGAGGGAGATGGGAGACAATCGACGAAAATGGGAATCGCTCCACTGGCCCAAGGGGAAGAGTGGACCTTGCGCGGAAGAGAGTGGACCTTGCGCGGCCTCGCCTCCCCTCCAAGAAGGTGGCAGGGTTCTTCAGGGCTGATACCTCCCCCAGCGAAGGATTCCTAGTAAGGCAGTCCATCACGCCTGCTGTGTGGAGAAAAGACCGGGAGACTGGTGAGATCGTATCTGAAGACGCACCGCGCACAGGGCCTTCTCGTAACCCGCCAGTGCATATCACATTCGCGCCGGATCAGAAAACGGCAGACGCTGTGGTGAATCAATTTGCAGAAGAGTCTTCTCCAGGCTTTCCTTCTGCGGAATACGATAGTCGCAGGGAGGCTAAGGCCGCTGAGCTTAGACCTCTATGGGAATCGGATGGGAGGCTATTCACTCCCCCTGCCGAAGCAGAAGTAATCCAGTCTGAAGGTCTCACAAAACCTGAAGAAATATCTTCTAAGGAGCAAATCCTTAAAGCGATTCCAGAAACAAGCAGAGCAAAGGGTGAGGAAGTTCTCAAGATCATCGAGAATAAGCTCAAAGAAGCAAACCTACTAGATGTGCCTCTTGTCGCTAGGGTTGTGCAAAGAATTGGTGATAGTGGAATCGGTGCTGAAGGAAAGTACAGCCCTGTATTAGATGGCTTCCGAAATATTGCGATCAGCATGGATGCGATCAAGGATGCGAAGACAAACGAAGAGATCAGAATAGCCGTAGCAAGTATCATGGATCATGAAATTATCCATGCGATGAGAGAGCTAGATCTATTCACTATCCAAGAGTGGAGAGTTCTGAGCGGAGCAGTTGCCAGAGTTAAGAACAAGGATGGGGTTACATTCTTAGAAGCTGCAAGCAAAATATATTCTGGCATGAAGGGCTACGAGACTAATCAGTCGATCGTAGAAGAAGCAGTGGCTGAGATGTATAGAGGCTACTACTCAGATCCTGAAGTGCGTAGACAGATCTCTGGTCAGCCCAGAACATTGCTTGAGCGAATCGCCATGTTCGCAGAGAAACTATACAACGCATTGCAGGGCGCTGGATTTGTGAGTGCTGCTGATGTCATCAGTGGGATGAAGAAGATACAAGCCAGAGAAACTGGGGCAGTTGGGGAAGCTAGAGAAATCAGAACGCTCAAGGGGGTCGAGGCACAGGCTGAGTATGATGCTCGTGTTCTAGTGGGAGCGGAGCAGGATCAGGACCAAGGAGAGCAGACAACCGACCAAGGCTTGGATGCGGATCGGTTCAGCTTGGGGGATGAGGAGATCAGGGGCGAAGTTGGCGCTGACAAATCTCGCCTTATTGACCTTCTTGGTTCCACTATGTACGACAAACCCATTGCTGATGTCACAGTTAAGGAGCTTGTACAGAACTCATGGGACGGGGTTAAGGCGGCGATCGATACCGAGAGGATTTCTTCTGGGGAGGGAAGAATTGATGTTACTCTCAATAAGGATGATTACACCATTACCGTGGAGGACAACGGGATGGGCATGACTTCGGATATTGTACAGGATGCGTTCTTTACTATCGGTGGAACGAGCAAGGAGGGGCTGGATCCATCGCGTAGTTCAGGTGGGTTAGGTCTTGCCAAGATGGCGTTTCTTTTTGGATCTAAAAGCGTGTCTCTTGATACTGTACGAGACGGAAGGAAAACGTCGGTCAGCGCCACTTCAAATGAAATTAGAAACGATAATTTTAATATCAGAGTTTCTGATACCAGTGAATCTAACGGGACAAAAGTAGTTATCGGACTTCCTCGTACTTATATCGATCAATCTGGAGAAGAAAAAAGTATTTCATTCCCTAGTTCTTATAGCGGATCTAATTTTTTGCGAAACCCACTGGTTGGCGATGTAGAAATCAATCAGGTATTTGTTGAAGGTAGGGATAGTATCGATATAAGTCCTCCTGTATCGGGTCTCGGCAGAGATTTCGATCTTGTTCGAATGCCTAAGTACACGTCGGCAGATTTTTCATGGGGAACTGCTGATATATACATTGAATCAGAGAGATCAGAGTACCCTAAAGCAAAGGTTCTCTCTTCTGGATTGTATCAATTCGATCATCACGGTGGCTACGGGGATGATTCTCTGAGTAGCAGGCTTCCTCACAATGTCGTTATAGACATAAAGCCAAATGTCAAACCGACTCACCCACTCTACCCATTCAATAATCAGAGAGAGGGTTTTCGGGGAACTATACAAAAAGATGTAGACGCGCTGGTTGGGTTTTTGAAGCGGCATGGCTCTGGGCTAGAAGCGGAAGCTCTTGCTGACGTTTTCGGGAACACAACTTCGATGGATCGTTTGGATTTTGATGAGTTGAAGGGAGATTTGCCGTCGAGGGAGGGAGAACTCCTGTTCTTTACACCGGCAGAGAGGGGATCGGTTGGTTCTGACCGTGCTTCTAACCCTGATAGTCTTCAAATCTATGAAGGGTCTGTCTCCATTGGAGGTGAAATAGTCCTTGACCGAGAGGATATAGTCAATCCCAATAAAGCAGAAGAAAGTTTCAACCCTGATCGTCAGCCTCAGTCGGCTGCGTACTTTATGGGTTCAGGGTCGATTGATGTAACTAAACCTCTTTTTCACAACAACACAAATATAGAAATCCCAAGTTCAGCCAGACCTCTTATAGTAAAGCTCGGTTCTATTGTGTCTGAGTTCAAGGATAGGGTTGGGAAAGAAGGAGGCTTTGGTGTCGAGATACTCTCAGATCCTTCAGCGAACTACGCTAGTGGTATATCTATCGATAAAGACTACAAGGGCGTTCATATCACGGCTCCCTATAAAGCATTTTTCCTGAACCCATTCGCTTCAAGAGCCAGTAACGTAGATGGAGTGGTCGGTGGTTTGTTTCATGTATTAGTTCACGAAGCATCGCACGCTGATGTAATGACTCACGATGAAGGTTTTTCTATTCGAGTTGCGGCGCTACACGAAAAGCTCGCAGATTCTGGCCTTGAGGCTGACATACGCGGTGCGCTCACGAAAGTCTTTAGAGATGAATGGAATGAATATGTTCATTTAAGGAGAGATTATGAAAGCTTCAATACGAAAAATCGCGCGGCTTCACTTAAACAGCAAGCGTTACGGAGAGAGTCCAGCGACCCCGGAAGGGAACAAGGAGTCGGCGTACTGGGCTCTTCAGACAGAAGGAGAGATTCTGGAGTCGGAAGGATTTCCGGAGCAAGCGACAGAATGGTATCGCGCAGCGGAAGAGCTGAAAGGGATGAGCTTGGCGCAAGCACAGGAGAGGCTCGCTCAGTAATTTCTTCAAACCTTGGCCTAGACGCGGATAAGTTCTCGATAGCTCCTAAGGGGCATGTCGCATACCTGAACATGAATGATCCATCCAACCTTGACCAACGCCCACATTACAGCGATGATTTAAGGAGAAGATCACGAGACATCGCTAGAGGTTACATCGATGGAGACAAACTCTCAGCCAACAATGAGCGTATCGTTAACCCGATAGCTGAAGAATCGAATAATCCTGTAGATAGAGCATGGGATGAGCTTCAAAGAACTGTCATCGGCGTGAATGATGAGAGATCTTTTTTCACTAAGATGCAGGATATGTTTTCAGATCTTTCCGATCCAGTAAAGCGGAAAGAATGGTTCCAAAGATGGCGTATCAAGTACATAGACAAGTGGGACTTCCTAGAGAAGCTCACGAAAGCAGCCGCGTTAAAGGGTCAGGACAATAGAAATCTCCTAGCTTCCACCAATGCCCACTCACTTGCTCTCCTATCGGATAGAGCGAACAGTGTGACTGCTGCTGCCATTAACAATGGTGTGCTTGTGCTGAGAGGAGGGATCGCAAGAGTTGATTATTCCAAGAAGGGATTACGGGACTCACTAGCACCGCTGTTCGTGAAGGATAAGAATCTTTACAGAACATGGTCCTTGTGGATGATCGCTAATCGATCTGCAAGGCTGATAAGAAACAACAAGCTAACCAACATGACTGCTGGAGAGATAAAGGTTGTTAACGATCGGATTGAAAGCGAAGGTCTCCTGCCGCTCTTTGAAGGTGTTAAGAATGACTATGAGACTTGGAATAACTACGTCGTAGACTTCCTTAAAGACACTGGCGTATTGAATGACGAACTAGCAGTTGTCTTTAAGAAATACTCTGATTACATCCCGTTCTATAAGAACATGGATATCGACGGAGAAGGCGAAGCCGGTGTGTCTCCGGATATGTTCAAGCAGATACTCAAAGCGGAGAACATAGATCTATCGCTGGGTGCTAACAGAAGACTCAACACTCTTTTCCCAACCCTAACAGGCCAGAAGCCTCCGGCTAAGCTGAAGGGCGGGAGGCACCAGATCGTTGATCCGTTAGTCGGCATCATGCAAAATCTAAGGGCTGCTGTCACCTCAGGCATGAGGAACATCGCATCCGTTCAGGTTCTCAAAGATGCTGCCTTGATAGGCATGGCAACTGAGTTAACGACACCGAAAGAAATTAAAACTGCCATGTACACCGTGAGGGTCAACGGTGAGGAGAAGTATTACAGCGTCTCAGATCCTCTGTTAATCGAGACACTTACTGGTTTCATGGATGGCAATGTAAAGGTTTACCCCTGGCTTAGCGGACCTGCTCAATGGCTTAGGGAAAGTGTTACAAGAAGTCCGATGTTCATGATTCGGAATATCCAGAGAGACTCAATGTCAGCCTGGGTTACTTCAGGCTTCAAGGCCACTCCATTCATATCAACGGTTGACAAGTTCCAGGGAACCTTGCGTGGTATGTCTGGAGATGAAAAGACATACAACACGCTTGAAGGCGCTGGTGTCGTTGGTGGTTTTGATTACGTCTTTGAACCAAAAAAGTTTGAGGCAGATTTCAGAAAGAAGCTCAGGCGTAGTGGCATAACACCTAAGAAGGATGGAACATTTTTCGATTCAACAGTTGTTACAGTTTGGGATAAGCTGGCGGAAGTATCTAACAAGTCTGACTCTGCGACTAGGCAAGTTGTATACGAGGACACCCTACAGAACCTTCTGAGTAAGGGCGTGTCGAGAGTTGAGGCAGAATCGGAAGCGATCTTCCAAGCTATGGAAGTTCTCAACTTTTCTAGGCGAGGAAACTCCATTGCTCTAAAGCTGATTGCTGCGACCGTCCCGTTCCTTAATGCGAGGATCCAGGGAATCGACGTGATGCAGAGAGCCTGGAGGGGACAGTACAGTTCTAACAGGAAAGGCAAGCTGGAAGCTCAGCGATCATTCCTTGCCAGAGGAGGTATTATTGCGATGGCTACCTTGGCCCTCGCGTATGCGAATAATGACAGCGAGGAGTACAAAGGTGCGAGCGATTACGAGCAGGATAACTTCTGGATTATTCCAATGCCCTTCGGTCTGCCAGCACTGAAGATTCCTATTCCATTCGAGGTCGGTCTTGTCTTTAAGACTTTCCCTGAGAGATCCGCAAGGGTTTTACTTGGGGATGAGCTTACTAGGGATCTGTGGGATACCACTCTACGGGCTGTGTTCTCTACGCTAGAAGTTCCAATGTTTGGTCCTCAAGCGATAACCCCTGCACTGGAGGTTGTTGCGAACCACAATCTATTCACCGGTAGGCCGGTTGAGTCTCCCTTCCTATCAGGTAAACCCTCAGAGGAAAGATTCAACAGGTACACCACTGAGCTTGCTAAGTATGCTGGAGAAAAATCTGGCTTCAGCCCGATCAAGATACAGCACCTCATCGATGGCTACGCAGGAACGGTGGGGTCTTACATAGTTGGATCTACGGCGTGGCTATTCCGTCAGGCAACGGACGCTCCGACTGTTCCGGCTTGGCGAGTAGACCAGATACCAGTCATTGGATCTACCTTCCAGTCTGCGGAGAGTGCCCAAGGCCAGATCAGCGAGTGGACCGAGTTCTACTACAGTGTTAACACCATCGCTAGCACCATCGAGTACGCTAGGGAAGCTAAAGATACGAAAAGGGTTGAGAGATTAAAGAGAGAGAACAAGAAGATACTTGCTGTCATGCCGAAGCTTAATCGCATTAACGCTAAGATGAATAAGCTTAGGACCAAAGAAGATAAGATATGGAATTCCCGCACAATGGATAAGGACAAGAAGAGGGAAGAGCTTGACAAAATAGACAGGAGAAGGAAAGTTCTGTTAGCTGACGTTAAGGAATATAGAAAACTAAAGCCTAGTTCTTTTCCATTGCTTAGGGGTATACTCGATTAGATGGCTATGAAGACAAAGAATGGAGTTAAGATAAACGGGATCAAGCCAGAGATGGTCATGGGCTTGTCTATCGCTGAAGGGTATTTCGAAAGTATGGGGATATCCCAGATGGTGGTCACGTCCGCAGTGGACGGGAAACACGGAATCGGATCTCTTCACTACGTTGGATACGCAGCCGACGTGAGAACCTGGGCTATACCGAAGGCTGATTTACCTGCATTCGCAGTAGGCTTAGCGGAAGAGCTTGGCGAAGAATTTGATGTGGTCTTAGAAAAAGATCATATCCATATTGAGTTTCAACCGAAGGTATAAACAAGAGGTAAATTGTAATGGATTGGATTTTTGAAAACGGAAGTAACTTACTCGACATCGCATTAAAGGTTGTTGGAGCATTCGCAGTGATCGCTTCGCTCACGCCAAATGCCACTGACAATAAGATTGCTGCCACCCTTCTTAGGGTCATCAACACTCTAGGGTTTAACATCGGCAAAGCCAAGAATATCTAATGATCGAAACGGTGGTTGCCTTGGCGCTAATCATAGCCCTATCCGCCACGTTCGGAATTCTCAACGCTAAGTCGAGAGAAGATCTCGGAGGTGAAAGGGAAAGAAGAAGGAATGCTGAGTCAAGGTCAGGCAAAATCATTAAGGGGATCGAGAGGCTTATGGATCCTCGGCCTACTCGTAATGTCCTCATTAAGCATTGGGAGCGCAGGTTGTCCAAGGCGACACGCAGATCCGAGGATTCCTCCGTGTCCGACCCCCACGATTGAAGCAGTAGAATCGCTTAGCGAAGACGAAGTACCCATGCCGGTGCTTTCATATCTGATAGATCTTGATATGTATTGCAGCATGATTGATGAGATAAGAGAATAAGAAAACCCCCATGCGTCTTTGCACGGGGGTTTTTTGTTTTCAAAGAATGGTCGGCCTGCCTGGACTTGAACCAGAGATCGTCCGGTTATGAGCCGGTTGCCCTAACCAACTGAGCTACAAGCCGACACTTCGCCTAGGTTAGCCAGATAGATATACGGCTTCCATCTGTCATGATGTCGATCCCGTCGTAAATAGCCAGGAGTCTGCACCGTGTTACCTGCGCCGACCCAGGAGATCCCATGGTGACCGATGTTGCGTTGCCTGAGTGGCTAAGCCCAGAGATGATATCTTCCCAGTTGTTTCTACTAACCTTCTTATTATTCTTACCCATTTTTGTTACCACCTTTTTCTGATTCTTTTTCTATGTTAATTTTTCTGGTTAAATAGAACATGGCCTTCTCTAGATCCTGAACCATGCTGCCCTTCCTCCCAGCTCTGGAAATGTACTTAACAACATTCCCCAGGTGGTAGTCTAAGCACCAATCCTCCACAACATCCAGTGGTTCGTGCTGCCTACCTGCTGTGTAATGCTCAGGATTTGAAACGGCATCGTGTTTTAGCTTCAATATTCTTCGCTCAGAAGTCAAGCATACCCTCTTCTTCATCGACAACAGACCCACCGTCTGATTTCGCAGTGGCCTTCGCTGGCGCTGCGGTGCTGTCCTTGTCCTTCTTGGTTTTCCAAGAGTTGTCCTCTAGGGAAATAGAGATGTACGGCTCATCCGTTTCTCGATCGATATTCTTCCACATGGCAACATTGATGTAGGTCTCTTTGTTCTTCGTGAATTCCGTAGTCACGTTCCGCAACCATTGGGCACACTCCCGGTTCTTTTCCTCGGCCTTGGGTCCAGTGAACCCTCCCAATTTGAAGTTGCCACGAAAATCAGGCTGCTTATCGTTGCTCTTCTCGTTCTTTCGTACGCTTCCGAATACTCTAGCCATTGTTCTCCATTCCCTTCAGGGCCTTTGCCCATTGTTTGAATGAGTCGCCAACAGCCTTTGCTGCGATGGCATCCTCTTCCTTGAGTTCTTTTACGAGAGATTTGTTTTCCTCGTAGTATTCCATGATTGTTTCATAGGTCATTGCTGACTTGAATAGCGTATTGAGAAGGACGGCTTTTTGATTTGTGAAGAGCCTGTAATGTGTAGCCACTTCAGCCATGATCATCTCGTCGGCTTCCTTTGTGAACTTTTTATTCTCCAACGGGAAACGCTTAGATCCGAGTATCGTATCATCGTACAGGTAGCGACCGATACCATGTTGTACCGCTGCTCTCTTGAGGGCGTCGGAGTACATCCCCTTGTCCCCCTCGAATGTGGATTGAGTTCCTAAGTCGCTCTTCAACACCCAATCGAAATCGTTGTCATACCTGACAGACAACTTACAAACACATCGGTTCTCAATGTCTGTGTATTCTGTCATCCAGTTATTGATTCCAACTACTTCATCCAAGCGATCCATGACATCTCGTGCATCCAAGTAGAGGAGTGCGGAGGATTGATTCCCCCGGAAATCCGCAGCTCGCCACTTGATCTTATTCGGAGCGAATGGAGCTTTTAATCCTGCCTCAGCGACAGGGATACCCATGCCCTTTTCCTTCTTCTGTTTTCCCTTGGATTTCTGTGATTCTTCAGACATTTTCATTCTCCCTTTCTTCTTGCCAGTTTTCCCATTGTTTACATATTTTAGAAAAATCGCAGTATGACTTGCATCTTCTCAGCGTCTCGTGTGTCTTGGATATAAAAGCTTCTGTTTGATTAGATGGAAGCAGACCTTCGTATGCAGCCTTCGCGTCTCGTTTTAATCGGTAGTTTGCTTTCGTGCCTATGTCTGCGCGTAATATTTGCCACATCGTTCCTGAAGGCCAGACAGCATCCTTAGAACAGTCAGGCAAATCCTCATCTGGCAGATCTCTGGCGGCGCTATGAAGTCGAATTCTTTCTCTTATGAATTCTTCTCGCTTAGAGAAATTCCACAAGGGTAGGTCCACTGTCACCCCCGGTCGCGCTGGATACCTGTCCGGTGTCCGCTCCTGAGAAGAGATTTTCCAATCTCTGAGGAATGCGTAGACCTCAAGCTTCTCCACGGTGAAGCCCATTTCTTGTTCGACTAACCATGCGTAGATATTTAACTGTTGTTCCCATTTGCTGGTGTCATTCATGGAGAATACTGAGGTGACTTTGTAATCACCGATAGTCATCATCCCATTCTGATCTAGAATTTGAACATCCATCGCTCCAGAAATAGTCTTGCCGTCTAGTTCTGCAAACAATCTTCGCTCTGTTACTTCATTCTCTGGAGAATTCAACTCCATGAATTTATGGAACATCTGTCCTATGTGTAGCCAAGGATTTTCGTATGGATCATTGATGTTCATGTTTGGATAGCGGGATTTAAGTGTCGCGATCTTTGGCTCTTCCAAGAGTTCAGTAGTTGAAAAGTCGCAGTCCCCGCTATCATAGTCATCATCGGCACAGAACCGCATGAAAGATTCCGGCGCACCGTATTTGTTTTCTACGTTCATTGTCTTTTCCCTTTCGTTAAGGTTCAAAATCTAATCGGATACCAATGCTATGTCAAGTGAAATGAATGCCACCCATGAAGATAAAACGTCCCTTCTCTGGGCGCAGGAGATTACTGGCGAACCAGCAAGCAAGTCTAATTCCAGAAGAATAGTTAAGATCAATGGCAACATGAGAATTATAAAGAGTAAGAAAGCTCTTGAATACAGAGACAGCTTTCTGTCTCAAATCAATCCGCCTCCCGTTCCTATCGAGGGGGACATCGAGATAGAGGTAGTAGTGTGGTACAAAACAAGAAGACCAGACCTAGACATATCGTTGATAATGGATCTTCTGCAAGAGGGACTGGTGATAGTGAACGATCGGCAGATAAAAGTGATCAAAGCTTACCATCAGCTAGACAAGTTCAATCCCAGATCAGCTATCGGGCTAAGGCAGGTCTCCACCGACTTAATTCTGCCGTTTTAGCTCAGGCAACGAAAGACTTATGTGACGAAAAGGAGAAGTCCGTTGACAAGGTACTGGCATGGACTAACACGCCTATGTTCCGAGAGATATGTGACGCAGCGGGACTAGACCATGCTAACGTGGCGGGGAAAATGAGAACTGTCGCTGACATGCCTTTGCGTATCAGGCGTGATCTGATACGCAATTTAGTTAACACATCAAAAGGTTGGGAGTGATCAAGTGTCGAGGTGGGCAGAGGGGGAGAGGCAGAACGAAAGGGATAAGTTCCACCTCTCCCGAGAGACCTAGGAGGCTAGGCCATCTCTGCTAATCAATGCCCCGATCGTGTCAGCGGTTACAGAGGACACAGGGGCTGGGCATTGAGTGTTCATTATCCCACATCGTAAGAACAGGGTCAAGCAGGGTCAAGCAGAGTCAAACAGAGTCAAGCAGGGTCAATAAGGACAGGGAGGTCAGGAATGTCAGGAACATATGTCGTAAAGGAATAAGTGATTTACTTGAAATAACTCATTGGGAATATGTAAGACATATGCTCTCATATATCCCTTAGAATCTAGAGTCATTATATGGTTAGCCTGTGAATAGGTAAGAATTGAAAAATGGAATCAATCGCTTCGTTGATAGCCAGCGAATATCCGCGTAAGGCACCTGGGACATTCAGCTTTATGTGTCCTGAATGTTCTGATGATCGAACGCAAAAAAATCGCTCACATAAATGCCTAAGGATAACTTTTGAAGAGAACCAAGCAGTCTGGTTTTGTCACAACTGCGGGGTCAAGGGACAAAAGTTCTTTGAAGCACTCTGCCTGAACAGATTTGAAAACAGTAAAAATACTGTTGAAAAGATAAGGGAAAAATACATGCGAACCGTTCCGTTATATTCAGTTGCTACGGAAGACTTCAGAAATGCAATCTTCCTCAAGCGAGGTATCGACCCAGGACCAGTCGGATTGCCGATAACGGATAACATTCTTCATTCAAAAGATATTTATTTCAATAGGCTAGGAGGCAAGAGCGAGGCGGTTGGGTTTGCCTACGGCGACGGGGCGATTAAGTGGAGGGCTGTAGATTCTAAAGACTTCTCGCAGACAGGGGTTTGTCGAAGCCTCTTCCCAGCTCCCTCCAGTCTGAGCGGGCTGGTCTTGATTGTGGAGGGGGAGTACGACGCCATCTCCATGAGATCGTGTGGCTACGAGGCTTATAGCGTGCCGACTGGGGCTAGTGTGTCAGGCGACGTGATGCCAGATTTCCTCAGACCATTAGCGGAGGGGTTGGACAGCGGAACGATCGAGGTGGTGGTGGCTGTGGATGCTGACGAGAAGGGTCGCCAACTCTCTTCTGTCCTCGCGGGCTGGCTGGGTAGGAGAAGGGTGGGGGTGATCGATTGGTCTAGGTATGGGGTCAAGGATGCTAACGAAGCCTTGTCCACTCATGGTAAGGAAATCATGAGAGTAGCCATAGCCGAGATTGGCGATGTCATGTACGAGGGGATCGTCAAGGTATCTGATATATCAAAAGCAATTAAAGATATCAGGATCGATGGCTTCAAGGGGGGTGCGAAGATCGGGCTGAACTCTATCGATAATTTATACACCGTCTGCGCTGACCAAGTGACTGTAGTAACTGGTGTCCCCGGCAGCGGGAAGAGCGAGTTGATCGATTATTTCATGGTATCCCTGGCTCAGCGGGAGGATTGGAAGTTCGCCATCTTTAGTGCGGAAAATCCAATCGAGATTCATGTGGGTAAACTTCTTGAAAAGTATTCAGGTAGTCCGATCTTTGAAGGGGATTCTAAGATTGGTGAAGATGAATTAGGCACTGCGTCCGAATGGCTGGGTGAACATTTCTTTTTCCTAGATCCTTCATCTTCCCATACCATAGATTCTATTTTAGCGAGAACAGAAATACTTGTAGTTAATCATCAAGTCAATGGATTGCTGATCGATCCCTTTAATTACACTGACGTTACCCTTGAAACCGATGCGATCAGTTCGATGCTGACGAAGCTTCATTTGTTTGCAAAGAAATTCCACATACACATTTGGATCGTTGCTCATCCACAAAAGATGTATCGAGGGGAGGGTGGAAAAATCCCAGTGCCCACGGGTGGAGACATCTCCGGGTCTGCTGCATGGTGGGCGAAGTCTGACTTCGGTATCACTGTGTCGAGAAATGATGATAACGAAACACGCATGAACGTATGGAAGTGTAGGTTTAAGTGGCTAGGGGAGGTAGGAAGTGCAGCTCTAGAGTACGATCGAACGTGTGGTAGGTACTCGGATGGTCAGAGTTCTGGGGATATTGCAGACTCTCTTGCGGATATAGATTGGGGAGATATCGCAGATGAAGGAAAAGAAAAAGAGAAGGAAAAGAAACAAATTAAAGTCCCAGCAGTCTTCGAAGATTTCTTCTGACCTCAGGGATTCTCGGCCACAATTCTTGATCGAGTCAGGCACGAAAGAATACCGGAGTAAGAAAGAGATCCACATTGAGGAGATAGGTTCTAACGGGACATTCAAAAGAGCTAGGGTTCTCGATCAGACTAAGTTTGATGAGCTTTTTCTAAACGACAACATATCTAAAGAGCAATACGCTGCTGCGGATATGTATCTTGGGTTGATGTCTATCTCTAGTTGCTTCATCAAGTCACCTAACCTTGGAGCCCAAGGCTCTCGGTCGAATCCTAGGGACGCGGCGGGAGCTATGGCCTCCAAGATTATTGCGATCTCTTCTGCCAGAAATAGGCTGAGAGATGCGGGTGAAAGTTGTCTAGTGGCAGTGGAATCATGTATCGGAATGAATGCAGATGTTGACTTGCATGACCTCAGGATTGGCCTGAACGCTCTGTTTCGATACTTCCATATATGAGCATGGCATCCGAAGCACCCATGCCTCTTATGCCCCATCCCCTTCGCGCGCGGCGTCGATCACTTCATCCTCTATGGAATCTATGAAATCTCGAAGGCTCTGCTCGCCGTGCCACTCGTTGACTGCGAGACCCCCTAACGCGCTGACTTGTATTC
>Ga0209349_1000106_pt1 | contig 44428 bp, 83 predicted proteins | sample ETNvirnome_2_130_FD_184067 | JGI IMG/M metagenome (GOLD analysis project Ga0209349, IMG submission 184067) | Marine viral communities from the Pacific Ocean - ETNP_2_130 (SPAdes) (version 2) | ecosystem: Environmental > Aquatic > Marine > Oceanic | place: Pacific Ocean | collected 2013-06-22
TTGGATTACGTTCGGAGAGCATCCGTCGCAACCATTCTCTTTCAATCCTACTTCGTCGCCGTTTTTGTATTCTTCTCTCATTGTCATACCCTTTCAGGTATATTACAAATGGTTTGTTAATCGGGAAAGGACTGCTGGGACTCGAACCCAGAGCGGCTGGCCAACCTTCCATAACTTTATCTGCTTTGCTCTTTGCGGCAGACAAGTCCAGTCCTTACAGCCAGTTCGCCGCTAAGCGACTGACAAGGGTATATCTATTCCCTCTCGGGGATTTCGTTGGTTTCTTCAAACTGGAGGAGACATTTTTTCGCCCCTTCGGCGTAATGGTAGAGACCGCTATTGGCATCGTGATTGGCTTGCGTATCTGCAATCTTCTGAGCGAATCCGCTCAGGTCATTGCCATCGGTCAAAGCCTTGACGATTGCGTTCCAACCATGTTTGTAAGATTTGTTTTTGAGAGTTGCTGTCATTGTTTTGCGTCCTTTCAACTATATTACAAACGATTAGTTAATCGGGAAACTATCCGACAGTTACCCATTTGCAACATGTCTGCAAGAGATGGTCATAATCTCCAGACATCGCTTCTTGCATGAAAAGCTCGATCTCATGCGAATCGACTTTAGCTCGTCGCAATGCTCTTTTAACATTGCCCAAGACAGCATAAGCATTGCCATCGTTGCCTGTCAGTTGCACTTCGATATCGGGATACTTTATGTCGCTCATTATTTTCTACCTTTCAACTCTATTATGTTTGCGTTTTTATTCGGGAATTGCAGAGACAAAGATTTTATGGATTTTCTCATCATCGAGAAACGGGAATCTTTGCGTCAACCATTCTCCCGCCAAATGGTCAAGCCCTTCCATTGGTAAGCCTCTAGCAGACCAATAAAGAGAATTACGGCTGATTTTCGCATTGATCTGTTTTGACCCGCCATGCCTTGTCGCAGAGACCTTTACGACGATTCGGTTAGCATCCTTTGTCGCTGGCCAGAGATTGTGGACATGTTTTACGCAAAGGTCCAAGATCTGATGCCCATCCCTATCATAAGCAGCATAGTATTGGAGATCATAACGATTAGCATAACCGTTATATTGCAAATCTAATGTTACTGAATGTTTCATTTGTTATACCCTTTCAACTCTATTACAAATGATTTGTTAATCGGGAAGTTCAAATTCATCGAAACCTACCATGGCAACTTCCCAATATCTATTGCCTATCTGCATTACATCGCCGACAGAAGTAGAGCGAGGGTTGTCTGTGAATACAATAACTTCTTCGTTCTCTGTCCAATCCGTATCAATATGGTTGGTCAACCTGTAAGCTACGTCTTGAGCATCGTTTAGATCAGGAAGTTCTACATCAGCGACATGAGTAAACTCTTCGGGGAACTTCGGTGCATCGCCCATTCCGAAGGTAGGCTTATTTGCGTGGAATACTTTTACTTTCATTGTTTTACCCTTTCGAGTATATTCCTTTTGCGTTTTTATTCGGGATTATCGACAAGACTATCTAAAGACAACTTATCGAGTGCCTCAAGGGTTGTTTCCCCTTCTCCCCTATCGCCCATGACGCATTTAGAGCAATCAAAATCGCAACCTTTACAAATGTATACTGACGGCAAGGCGCTGGCGTCTTGGATACGTTCTTTGGGGACATTTCTAACTAGACCTTTGCCAGTCTTGAGATCGCTAGTACCATCGTCATGTTCTTCAACAACGGTACATCGACTTGCAATGACCCATTCTCCAGTTTCGTTAAGAATATCTTTCATGACTTACCCTTTCGAGTATATTATGATTTGTTTCTTTTTCGGGGGATTACTCCCAATGATGCCAACCCTTGATCGGAGAGACATTTACGGTAACTCTACCGCCTCTGTTAGTCCCATCGTTGCGATACTTGGAGTCGATCTTACCGCCAAGACTGATGATCTGATTTTGTATCTCTTCATATATCGAATCAGTGTTACAATAGAAGTAGATTTGAGTTATACGTCCATATGTCTCTTCTGAGACTGTAACGAATGCTCCGCGTCCTGTTACTTCAGTATAAGCTGGCAGTTCATTCGGTTTATGAGGAATTCGTTTGATCGAAAAACAAGTCAACGTCCCAAGTTCTTTCAATCCATTCAAAAGTTTCTTTGCTGTAATCATTGTTATACCCTTTCGCTTTTATTGTGTTTGCGAAATTAAACGGGAATTGAAAAAGGTTTGTATCCTTTACTCAACTTAGCTTCGATTTGATACTTCATCCATCCTTGAGCATTCAGTGTTGTATCGCAAGTGCCTCTGAGCGTACCTTCTTCGCGTGATGACGAATCTGCGATATGACCCCAGACTGTCGTTACAGTCTTGTCGTTTATTCGTATAACGTAATATCTGTTTGTATCTTCGTTAATCAGAATCATTGTATACCCTTTCAACTCTATTACAAATGATTATTTAATCGGGATTAACGTATTTCTGAACATCTCCCACTTGACTCTTTGTCTCCACTCTTTCCACTCTCTATCATTCCAATAGGTGCAACGATTCGGTGGTGTGGGTTTAAGTGGTCTATTCCTTACCACAATTCGGTGCCAATCTTCTGGGTGATGACTCAATTCGGTGTTGGTCGTGATACGTTCATCAGACAATCTTACCTCTTCGATTTGGTGCGTTGCTTGATCTACGATACGTCCGTCTTGTAATCTTACTTGTTTCATGTATATTCTTTTCGCAAAATTAAACAGGAAATACCCTTGAGAGGATTTGAACCTCCGACCCCACGATGATTGTCGTGGTACTCTACCGATCTGAGTTACAAGGGTTCCCCACCCTAAGCATGCTTGCAATCATAACTTACGAGTGGTCCGACAATGAAAGACAATTCCGTTGGGGTATTCATGAATTTTACCCAATTGACTCGCCAACGCAAACCATCTTTCAATTCTATTGTATTTAGTTTCTTTTTCGGGAAACTAGTGCCAATTCTCGATATCTTCTACAGCCTCTTTAGTTTCCTTGAGTCCCGTTCCAGTAATCTCTTTCAAAGCCTTGATCATGGCAATCTTCATTCCATTATTCCAAGAGTTCTGGCATCCGTTTCTAATGATCGGAGTCATTACATCATACTCTTTTTCAGGAATGTAATGTCTTTGACCGCCAATCTTTACGGGAATGCCCGTAGTGGCATGGTTTTCGATGATGAAATCGACTGCCAGATCTACGACATCAGGAGACTTATCAGTAGCTTTAAGAACATCTTTGACAAATTGTATTGTGTTCTGGTCCATTGCTCTACCTTTCATCTCTATTACAAACAGTTTGTTAATCGGGAATTACGCGGCTAATACTTTTACTGATATCGCTGCCCTTTCTACCAACTCCTTTATTTCATCGATATCGTTTCTATTGAAATCATCATTCCAATTGTCCGGATCATCTACCAACTCTTTCAACTCTTCTTCTGAAGCTATTACGAATTCTTCAAATTCTCTACGAACCTGTCGATGTGTGTGCTGTCCATCGCTGTCGTAGTAGTATTCTCCATCAGTAAGCATAATATGATAAGGAGCATACGGCTCGTTCAAATCGCAGTATACGACTTCGAGCGGGCGACGAACTCTTACGTTTTTGAATATCTCCATTACCATCAGAGCAAAGGCTCCACATCCGCCAGCATTGATATAAAACATATCATGGAGATTGAGTTTCTTGATTTTATCGAAGAGTCTTTTATGCTTTGCTTTCATTGTTATACCCTTTCAACTCTATTGTGTTTAAGAAATTGATCGGGAAAAGTAGACATAAAAAAAGAACGTACTAGGATTAACCCTAGTACGCTCTCTTGGACAGTTGGACCTTACTTCTTTGCGTCGGCGACTTGCGGCTTGTCGGCGGGTTTGGCTTTCTTCGTGCGAGTTCGTTTCGCCTTGAACGTTATCGTTCCGGCATCGACATCGAGATTGACTTTCCACTTTGCGGCGGTGAACTTGTCGATCAGATGCGTGCGGACCTTTACGGCGAGACCGCCATGATCCTTTTTGATCGCGTTGGAGAGTTCTTTGGTCTCAAAGACAAACTCCGTGGCTCCGGTTTCGGCATTCTTCGTTTCGATCTCGGTGTCGATGATCGATTCGACTGCATCCGACTGGCTCTGCTGCTCGGGGGTCAACTCAAACAACTGGGTGGGGTCAAACATTTTCGTCTCCTTAAAAGTAACAAATAGTTTATTCGTCTTTCAACTCTATTACGTTTGTTTTTCTTTTCGGGATTTTTACTTCTTGTTACGCCTTATCCCGTTGGGATTCAGTTCGCTCCAAGCCCATTGCTGTGGCGACATGCCTTCAGGTCTGATACTCTTCGTTTTGCGAACTTGCGTCTTGTCCGTTGACTTACGTCTTATGCCGTTGGGATTAAATTCGCTCCAAGCCCAAACTTGGGGTTTCATACCATCAGGTTTGATACCTTGTTTAGCCTTACGAACTGCTGCCGCTTTCTTGCCAGGGGACAATCTCTTTGATAATCCCAACTTCTGCCATGCTTTCAATTCTGTACTCATAATATTTCCTTTCTTGGTTAGTACAACTCTATTACGTTTGTTTTTTTAATCGGGAAATTATGCTGACTTTTTACGTCTTATCCCATTAGGATTCATCGGGTGCCATGCCCAAACAGCGGGTTTCATCCAATCAGGGCGAATTCCTTGTAATGCTCTTCGTACCGTTGCTGCCTTGTTGCCAGATGACATATCTTCGGGACAACCTAACTGCTGCCAAGGTGCTTTCGCAGCGACTTTAGCACATCTAGCATGTTTGGCTTGGTTAGCTTTAATTCTGATTTGATCTGCTAAATATTCTTTGAGCGCGATCTTGGCAAGTTTTTTACTCTCTACCTTTCCCAATTCGCTACTTACAGCATTGAGAAACCAAAATGCTTGCCAACTGTTTGAATTACCATGTGATTCTTTGGCTTCATCTCGCTCCGACAATTGGAACTTGATCATAACCATCGGAGTAGTATCGCAATATTCTTCACAACCAATGATTTGAGCCGAATGTTGATAATTCATTAACGACCAAGCTGCTGTGATCGTCGCTATGCGATATTTGTTATCGCTATCATAAATGAATCTTGCAGTTCTTCGTAACTGTTTGTCAATTCTTTTTTTAATCGCTCTGATCGTCCTTTTGATCTGGTTCACAGCGGTAAAATGTCCGCAATGAAAGATAGTCCCATCTAAATTCCCTGCTGCGCTCGTTATGAATTTGTTATTTCTACCCAAAATGCTGTAAGTATACGCAACTACAGCATCTGTAGTAAATACGTCTTTCAAACCGTACATCCAATGAGCCAACTTCATATCAAGCGAACCGCAAAGATCCAAGAAAGCAAAGTCGATACGTCGATCTTGCAAAACCTCTTTAAGATCAAGTGTATTGACTACATCTCGGTGAAGATAATAGTCTTTAACAAGACTATTTAACTGCGTTTCGACAAGATCAGCAGTTGCGGGGTCTCTCTCGACTGCGATAACAAACGTATCTGCGTCAATTGTCCCTTGTTTTAATGCCTCTCTGACACATTTACAGCCGCTGCCAGGAAGACAAAGATACGTTTTCGCTGGTGTCTTTTTGTCGCTTCGTACTGCAAGAATTCTTGCCGATTCTTTCTGTGCGCCATTCCATTTTTTCGTAGCTGCATCCATCGTTTTATTCCTTTTATGTTAAGCCTATTATGATTCGTCGTTCAACTCTATTGTGACTTGATTTTAAATCGGGTGAATTGATTTGATGTTTAATTCGCATAAAGAATACTAACAAAAACAATTAGCAAAGTAGTTTTTATTGTATAGAGAAACATAGCTATTAAATAAACACCTGTTTCTATTCCATAATTATTACTCATCTTGACAATCATACTAAACATATTAATTGTCCAAGCGAGTCCTAATATTATGATTGATAATACAAATATAGCTGTCATTGTTCTAATCCTTTCATCCCTATTGTAAACGATTAATTAATCGGGTGAAACTTTTGAGAATTGATTAGCTTATTATCTTCTTTGCAATTTCAAACAAAGTCTGGCTGTCTTGAAAAAACAAGTCTTTTCTTGCATCTATTTTTTTGCAAACATAACTAACAACTTGACATTCGCAATCTTTTATGGGAATTGAACAAACGAGATTCCATTTGTTTCCATCGAATTTGTAACATCTTGCATAAGATTGATCATCATACGCATTTCGACGGATTTCGGCTTTTAGTTTATGTAAAATTACGTAGTCCGGTGGTAGAGATGGATGTGGAGTGCGAATATCACGATGATAAGCTGCAGTATAATGCTTTGATGCATGTCGCAAACATCCATGAAGTTGCTGAATCTTTGGAGAAGCAGCCTGCGGAGTGGGGCGTAAATCTTCAATTTGGCCAATAGCATTTACTGCTTTGCTATGTTCAGAGAATTTCGCTTTTTGTATCTTTAGAGTAATGATACGAGTATAACACCAACTCTGATTGCTTTTGAAAAATCTCTTATCTATTTCAATTATCATAATCTTTCCTTTCAACTCTATTGCAAATGATTATTTAATCGGGTGAATTAGATTATGATCCCTCCCCCTTCGCAAACAGGACAATCAGGATGAACATGAATGTAATCGTCTTCGTCATTCTCTCCATTCAACTCTGCACATTTCCCGCATCCATGAGTTTCAAGCCAAAGCCTGTCATGCTCATCCTTTACATTCTGAATCGTATCCCATAACTCTTCTTTCGTAAAGGGCCAGGTGAGTTGTTCATTCTCTACCTCTGCGTCTATCCCTTCAACGATTGAACCAATCGAGATAGCATTATGAGCAACGATATGGAGAGACTCTCCTGTTCCATCATACAGTACTTTACGCCATTGCTCAAGTCCTTGTCCCTTCCCATTTCCCAATTCGGTGTTGAGAAGATCGTAGAGAGGACGAATGACTATAAGACCTTTGCAGTCAGGGGTATAGTGATCCTCGCAAGCCTTCGAGCAGAATCCATCGAACATGTAGTCAGGAAGATCTCCATCTTCGGGGTAGAGAGATTCGAGATCTGCTCCGCAACAAGCACATGCTCCATCATTGTAAATGTCGTCTCCGGGAGGTCCGGAGCAACCAGGCGGATATGACCATCCAAATATACCCATTGTTCTATTCCTTTCGCTTCTATTGCAAATGATTTGTTAATCGGGTGACTTAGATAGCCTCTACAAAACAAATGATAGAACCTATAAACATGAGAACAGAAAGAACGAGAACTACCCACGTTCCATCTCGTTGCATTAGATCATATTTATTTCCATACTTCAACACACCAATACAACTGCCGATGCCGATAAGTGCTGGAACAAATGCAGCTAAAGGACAAACGACTACAAGTAAGAAAAAAACAAAAAACAAAAATACACCAAAACCTTCCATTATTCTATCCCTTTCATTTTACGCATTTCTCTGTCGAGCGTGATGCCAACATTTTCATCTGCGATCATGTAGAATTGTCTACGCCACCATTGAATAGGGTGCATCCAATCAGGCATACCTTCTATCAATAATGCTATCTTGTTTTCATCGAATGGGATTAGTTTCATTGTTCTACCTTTCGCTTCTATTACGAATGGTTTGTTAATCGGGAAACTATGAGCCTGTTGCGATGTGACAAACAGTAACTCCATCGTCTCTAACCTTTTTACGATAAATACCTTCGAGGAATGAATGATGAAGATCGCCAGTTGTTTTCATCATGGCATTAGCAAGAACTGCTACTTGTAGCCATGTAGGATTCTCGACAACTTCAGACTCGTAACTTTCGCCTTCTCCCCAGAAGTCGTTATGCTCCGCTACAAATACGACCTTGCCTTTGACAGCAACTCGATTGAGATTGTTGATTGGCAGATCCTTGGAATCTGATCTGTATGCACTGTAATAGACGATTCTTTCATCATCGCCTAAAGCCTCTTCGATCTTAGCGTGTATCGCTCCGATTCGTTTGCTGTACTCATCCATATAGCTATCTTTCATTGTTTTACCCTTTCAGTACTATTACGAATGATTTGTTAATCGGGATTAAAAAAAGTAACCAACCAAACTAAGAAATACAATGAACGGGACTGCGAAACTGGCAACCCCAAGAAACGTAATCCAATTATCTCTGTAGTCTTGACTGTCACATTCACCAATCATCATCGCAAAAATCAACGTACCACACAAGAAGAAACTCAGCATTGGTAACATCCCAAAAGTACACAAACCGGCAATCCATGCATACTTGACGCTGTGCTTTAAAGTAAGTGGTTTTCTTACGTGTCCCATTTTGTTCTACCTTTCATCCCTATTACAAACAGTTTGTTAATCGGGATTAAATTCGGTGCGGTACTGATCTGACATCTGACCCGCATTTAGGACATTTCCCATCTTTCGGTTCCCCTCCATCTATCTGTTGCATCCAGCTACAATGCTTCGTCTTTGCATCTTCGATGTGCTTGCATGTTCCTCTGAACTTGTAACCCTTGCAATCGCAAGAGTAGTCGTGCTGAACTCGGTGCCTGTTCTTGTGACTGAAACGATCAAAGACAACGTGATGGACTCCTGTCTTGCCTTGGATTAGGATCTCCCAGTCAGAGCAAGAGACGCATTGATAGTAATGTACTAGAGTATTTGCTGCCATTGTTATTCCCTTTCGCTTTTATTGCGATTGGCTAACATTTCGGGAAGATCGGGGCAATGCTCTTTAGCGTCTTTGTAATCTTTGATGTCTTTATTCTTTTTGCAACCAGCGAACTCGGAAACGCCGGGTTCTGTTGGTTCGGTGATATTGTGAGGACATTTCCAACACATAGGAACTAGTTCTACTTCTTTTTTCGCCATTGTTTTATCCTTTAGCGTTATTTCGGTTGGTGGCAGTAGCAGGGAGTTGAACCCGCAATCCAAGAACAAACGACTCGGTAAAGTCTCTTGGGTTTACCAGACCAGAAAGTTACCGCTTTCTGTACTGCCATATCTATTGTATCTTTATTCTTTTTCGGGAAATCAATCATAGCAATTATCGGGGTTCTCTCTTTCTACCCTTGCCATTAACTCATCATCTGATTCGCCATAATGCTCAAGAGCATACTCTAATCGTCTGATATAGAAAGGCAATTGCTTAGGATGATCCACGCCTTCTGGAGCCTCTGAATCATAAAACTTGTCTTCAAAGAAGATAAAGCAATGACCGAAAGCATGATTTTCTACCCAAAACCTTAGTTTTATGTCCCAGAAATCTGTTGTAAGTTCGTCTCCCCAATAGACTTTTGCTCCTTCTACCTCATCTGCAACACCTTGAGCGAAATACTCACACATCCCATTATTGATATCTTTTACGGTCATCGGAAAATTAACGCCAGATGTATATTGAGCAACCAGTGCTTTGATTACTTTTGTTATCTTCTTCATGTTTTTATTATGATTTGTTTCTTTTTCGGGAAACGAAAGCAGGGCAACCTCTAGGTGGCTGCCCTGCTTTCTCTATCAACAAATATTTAGTTTTACATAAAGTTCTTGTACAGGGGTTAGTTAGGGCATGATAATTCTCCTAGACTATCCAATTATATCAACAACTCGTATGTCTCTATTGTAACTTTCTTTTTTTCGGGAAGAGGTCAATCCTCTTCTTTCTTTTTCTTCCCCTTCTTGAGACGAAGGTTTTCGGCGGTTTTCTCGACTCGGTGCCTCTCAAGAGAAGCAACGGTCTTGAACTTGCCGTGACTACTCTTCTCTACTCGCTTGTCCTTGAGCAGAATCGTGGCGAGAGTTGCGGGCTTTCTTGCAATAGCTTTACTCATAATCTTATACCTTTCGAGTGTATTATGTTTGTTTTTATTTTCGGGTGAATATTTGCAAGCAGTATTTGTCATGGCCGGATTTTCACCGACAGGTAAGTCTATCAATAATGCTGTCCTTTATCAATACTATCACGAGCGTTATCGAATGGTTTGCCTAACTGCGTGGTGCACCAGCAATTAGACACCTTCCCGAAGCACGTTGATCTCGCAGATACAGGCTATCATCCCTCTCGGGACATCCCAGCCGCAGGGCTACGCGCTGACAGCTTCACACGCAGGTCTATTCCCTAGACCGCATGACAAAGACTACTTCTTCTGTTTTAATTCCAAACAACGCCTTGAGTTTCGGCTTTGTTCTTGCAAGCAGTTACCGATACGTGCGAGTAAAGGAAACCGTTGTCGCCTCGTAGGTTATATCGTTTCGTATTCTTGTTGTAGTCAAGATCGAAAAGAGTGTTACCGGCTTTTCCGTTCATGGTGTCAAACTTGATCTCTTTTACTTCCTGATTTTTGCCTTTAAAACTTTTCATTGTTCTATACCTTTCAACTCTATTTCGTTTGTTTTAATTATCGGGATTTTAATTAGATAGATACGCCTCTTCTTGGAGATCATCTATAGCAAAAGCTTCCATTGTCTCCCATAGTGTGTCGAATGATCCTAATGCAGCCAAAACTTCAAAAGCATCCGTCGGGGCATCTCCGACTGACATTCCTCCTGTAAGCCACACTTTGTAAGTATCGTTAGTTTGCTGGTATACAGCAATCTCTCCGCTCGCTACAATATCTTCTAACCCTTTTATATATGACAATATCGTTTCTCTGACATCATCCTCGATACCATCTCCAACGATCTCATCACTGAACTCCAGATGTTCGACAAGTTGAACTAATCTGTCGATCCTAACCTCGTTAATGTGAAAACAAGGCAATGTCGTAAATAAAAATGCTGTACTCATTGTTTTATACCTTTCAACTCTATTTCGTTTGTTTTAATTATCGGGATTTTCGCCTTTACCCTCTTCAAGATACTTGTAAAGGTCTTCGATAGATTCAACTTTGTCAAGGACATGCCCGCATTCTTCGCATTGATATCTGTCTACTTGTCCTTTTGATGAAGTCCCATTGTCATCTTCGTCATAGTCAGCATATCCATCATCTTCAATCGAAGTAAGCGTTTGATGATAAACGACATTGACGCGGACTTCTTCTATCTTATGACGACCACAACTCGGACATATAAATTTTTCTCTGATATTCATTGTTCTGTACCTTTCAACTCTATTACAAATGATTATTTAATCGGGAAATTAATCGTCATCTTCCCATTTTGCGATAGCATCTCCCAAAACATTCCACCCACGCTCAATCATCATTTCCGATATCGTATCCTCATAACTTGACAATAATTTTTCTGCCTCTTCTTTCGTCCAATCTGGACGAAGAGATAATACGTCATCTGCTACCCAACATACTTTTGCAAATTCACTCATTATTTTATATCCTCTACTTCCAAAATGTCATCAGAAGTTAATGTAGGATACTCAATTACATCATCAAGAGTATGCCATTCATTATAATCAGCTTGATGATTTGCATTTCGATTCTCATCCTGATCCTCGTTTGCAAAATCAAGTGCTTCTGCTTCGGTGTCAGCAGAATATTGCTCAGTGCTAACTTGAACAACTGTTCTTTTCCTTACGATAGTAAATATCTTTCTATCTGGCATTTATTTTACCCTTCAACTGCTGCGGTGCTTCCAGCAGCTTCATAATCGCAATCGCAGTCGCAGCACCAAGGATTACCTACTTCCAGAATGTTTGCGAGATCAACTTCAACCTTATCACCACATTCTGGACATCTGAATTCAACCGTGATTTTCTCGAAATCTACTAGTTTCATTGTCTTACCTTTCAGTACTATTACAAATGATTTGTTTATCGGGAAATATCATTAAGGTATTTTACGACAATACCAGTCTCTTCATTATGATTAACTAAATCACCGATAGCCTCATAGAACGTATCTCCTGCTGCCCACGCTTTTGAACCCTTGATCTGAGCATGATAACGCGGATCTCCTGCAAGCGTCCAATCTCCTGAACGTTTACATACTTCTATAACTATTAGCTCTTTCGGTGCTGGCTTTGACTCTTTATTAATCTTGAGACAAAGTGCTACCAGTGCTATAATTATGAGAATAAAGATAACAATTAATGTTTCCATTATTCTATCGCTTTAGTTTCCGCTGATGTTTCTCCGTCGCAAGTAGAGCAGAACGCTTGGTCAAAGACTGTCTCTAAGACCCACTCTTGCTTTTCGGTGTCCCAAGAAGCCCAAGCATCTTTCAATACAGGTTCGCCGCATGATGTGCATACATAATCAACTTTAGCCATTGTCTTTTACCTTTCAAATATATTACATTTGTTTTTTTAATCGGGTGAAGTGATGTCGATCCTCTTATTCATGTCCGCTATTTCCCTAATGAGAACAACATCTTGATCTGCTTTGATACGTTTCATTCGATAGACGAGGAACCAAACCAAGACTACAACAGAAAGCAGTGCTATGACCAAATCAAAATGCTTGTTCCCCGCATAACCTTCTATCCATCCGTTATATGCCATCGCGCTACCTTCCCCAATGGAGCATAAAAAGAATGCCATAATGTTTGTTAGTATTCTCATAAATCCTCTTCAACTTGCTGTAGGTAGCCAAGGAGAGTCATCAACTGCTTCATTCTTTCAGTGCCATCTTCGATAATAAGTCCCGCAAGTTCTCTCAGACGAATATCAATTACCTTGCATGGAATAGCAAGGACAGGGACATCTCTACTCGTTGAGTTGAGAATACTTGGCGTATGACATATTATTTCAATGCTTTTTGTTTCTGCCATTGTTTTCTACCTTTCGACTCTATTCCTTTTAAGAAAAAAAACGGGAAAGAGACAACCGAACGCCGATTTCAACGGGTTTCGACCCTCCACCTTCGTTCGGCAATCCCGCCATAGATCATGCGAGTTGCGACCTCACTACTGTCTATATCGAGACTGTCTCTTTCTCTTAGATTTCATATCCTATTATACGCATCAAAGTTTCTGCCAATAAGAAACATTCGCATTCGGTGCCTTCGGTAGACTCTCGCAAACCAACTACGATATCTTCTATGATCGGATGAACATCATCGCCTTCCAATTTGAGAGTCCTGATCTTGACCTGTTCGACTAATTCTCTGACCAATTGATCAAGAGGTTTGTTTTTTGGAGGCGTAATATCCTCTGCCGAATATGATTTATTTAAAGAACCGCAGTCATGACAATGATCGCTGTAATCATTAAAATCAGAAGTCGATTCCCAATTTGTCCCACATCCAGAACATTTGTAATAGTTTAAGTATTGCATTATTCTACCTTTCAACTGTATTCCTTTTGCGTTTTTAATCGGGAAAACTAAAGTTCAAATGATTCATTGAGATAATTTTCGGCAGAACCAGAAATCTCAAGATCACCGATTTCGTCCAAATCAGTGCTTCCATAGGGAAAATAATCAGCGGGATCGCGCCGATGCGTGCGCAGGCCATCATGACTACGGGCAGCATCTTTACTGATAGCTATGACTTTGATCTCACCGTTATACATCATCCTATATACAGTATACTCTTCCATAATTCTACCTTTCAACTCTATTATGATTTGTTTTTTATTCGGGATTATATCCCAAGAGTTTCATGGATTCTTTCATCTCGTCAGTCCCATCCTTTTGGATAAGAGCATTGAGTTCTTTGAGACGAAAATCAATAACCCCAAAAGGAATAGCAAGGACAGGAACATCTCTTGCTCCTGAGAGAAGAAGACTTGTCGTATTACATACTATTTGAATACTTTCTGTGGGCATTGTTATCTACCTTTCATCTCTATTATGATTTGTTTTTTATTCGGGAAATTATAAAACTGGTTCTTCCATGTCATGATCGCCCGTATTAAAGAACCAGCCTTGATCGTCTGAATCATTACTCGGACCCGAATAGTCCGGCTTACCAGCCTTGATCCAACAAGCATAATGCCAAATCTCAGGTTCGCCAGGCCACAATTCGTGTTCGCTGTCATCATCACCGAAGATTCGACCATAACCATCGTATTCCCCAACGATTACGCTTCCATTCGGTGTCAGTGCTACAACTTTCTTCATCCAAGCGTTGACAGCATCTTTCTCGATAGCATGTGAAGATAAGGCTGGATGGTTACATGCTTTACAGTCCCAACTGAAAAATCCCATTGTTCTATCCTTTCGGTGCTTCTACTTTCAAAGCGGCGATAACAGCTTGAGTTTCAGCGGCATCCATATTAACAATTTCGAAACTATCAATTTTGTTGTCAGTCCCGATTCTGCTAATCGTTAGCGTAGTCAACTTAGGGTCAGTATAACAACGCTCTATTTTAACTTCTCGATTTCCAACTTTAATAACCATTTGTTATTCCTTTCAACTCTATTACGTTTGTTTTATTTTTCGGGAAAACTTCTGCGAAGCGGAAATTATTTGATGAAGCGTTCGTTATAGATTTCAACGATTTCTTCGCCATTCTTTGCTGCCCAAGCTTCAAGTCCTGCCCTTTGATCTGTGGAGTAAGTTCCCTTAAAGGTAACAAATTGATTGTTGCCATGACTTGCAAACTTCACGGCAGTCTTGTTCTTGCAAATCTTCTTCCAATATTTTTCGTCTTCGACAATGGAAATCAACTCTGAGATGTAACTTTCAGGCGTATGCATGGTTTCTTTGTTGTCGCCAACATCGCTAACGAACCATACTTTTCCTTTGACATGAGCATAGAGAGCAGCCTCTTGCGGAGTACAGTTCATAACCCAAGGTTCGCCCTTGTAGTTCGTTGTCTCTACTTTGACTCTCGGCTTATCATTGTCAAGCCAATCGAGTCTCGCTTCGCCGCCATGATCGCCATCAGAATAGAGAGCAACTCTCTTGCCATTGCAATAAACGCTGCATTGGGCAAGAGGTTCGCCTTCATGTCCTCGATGATTTTTTACGCCCTTTACTGCGTACTTCGTTTCGTTTTCAATCTTAGTTTTCGTAAGTTCCATAGTTACATCCTTTCAAACTTATTACGTTTGTTTTATTTTTCGGGAAAACTTCTGCAAAGCGGAAAATTAACATCTAGCGAATTGTACGCTTTGTTTTGCTACAGAGATGAGTTCATCTCCGCCAGGACAGCGTGCTAGATGCTTCTCCATAGCCTTACAAGCCTTTCTAAGCGACTTTCTCGTTGCAGGCGAGTCATCGACCATCTCTCTGTCAAGAGCGTAATGTAGCTCCTCCCAGTAACGTTCTAGCTGTTCTTTGTTCATTCTATCAAACCTTTCAACTCTATTATGTTTGTTTTATTTTTCGGGTGTTTTTAGAAAGTAACCGTAGCACCGCAGTCGTTGCATTCGCCTCTGGCGAAGACCCAACGCCAGATTGCTCCATCTTCGCCAGCCATTTCGATGTAACTTCCATCCTCTACAAACGGTGCAATAGCCTCAAACATGAGATTTTCTTGACCTATTTTATCACCGACAAAATAGATATCAACAATATCTTCTTCTATCTCTCTTGAGATTTCTGGTTCTGCCGAAAATACTTCCCAACGCCAAACCCCAATTGCATCTTTTATAGTTTTGGCAGATGCGAGATCTGACATATTGACCCAAGCATAATGCCATCCTGTCTGTTTCCCGCCTTGCCAAGAACCACCACTCATCTGGTGCTTATTCTTGTCATCTGCTAATTCTACAATAGCTTTCAGTGCTACATCAAAGTTCTCTTTTTTGATACGGAAATTGCTACCACGTTGACGCATATTATAACCCATTGTCTTCTACCTTTCAACTATATTATGATTTGTTTCTTTTTCGGGAATTAAGAGTCATAGTCCAAGTCGTAATAGTCTAAAAAATCTCTAACAACAGGATATGGAGCATTTAGCAATGCCTCAACAATCTTTCTTGCTTCAGCAGATATCTTGTTTGAGACCTCTCTCCATCCATCCTCGGCAAAGAGTTCCCAAAAGTTCTCTTGTCCCAGATAAGTTTCAATGTCTTTACCACGATGAACTACTCTATTGAGCAATACATCAAAGTTTCGGAACGGCTCAGAATCTGCTGATCCAAACTCAGCATTCTCGTCCAGATCCAATAACTCATGGAATCCTTCTACTGCTGCTTTTGCTTGTTCGAGTGTTTTGATGACCATTATCTTATCCTATTCCTTTAGTAGACCATCATCGTTTTGCTATGACAATACGGACATTTTGAATTTACTGGTTTAATTCCAACAACAAATTCATGCTCATTACTACCTTTTCTGCAAGTCAGACAAGTAGCTCTAGTCTTATATGTCTCTACCGGCTTTGCCGCGAGAACATCGTCAACGCCTTGTTTGACTTTCTTGAGAGTTTCTTTAACTCCAGCATTCTTGCCGATGTTATACCAAAGTATAGAGGAACTGATGATCGAAGCTATAACTATTCCTATATGCATGATTCTACCCTTTCAACTCTATTATGATTGTTTTCTTTTTCGGGAACTATACCAACAAATCGTCAATCGGGATATCGGTAAGCAACTCCGCTCCACCCTCTTTGATAGGATCTCCAACATAATCAGCATCTTCGTCAGAGCATATCGCTGGACCAATCTGAGACTTACGCTTGATCGGTTTGAGACTGTAGATCGTGACAGGGAGATCCAAATCACACCAACACTCTTTGATAAGTTCTTCGATGAAATTCCAATCGCCGCCCGCTAAATCAGAACCGAACGCTGGAGCATGTATCTCAGAACCCCAAGCAGCAGCCATATCGCCTACAAATCTGAGACAATCTACCAAAGCAGTATATCTAACAGGAGGACGACCAGCAGCATCATGACCGCAAGTATGTTGACCGATCATATTGATAATAACCAATCGAGAATCAATGAAGATTCTCTGACAACGACCTAAAACGCGGTCCATTGTCCAACTGATATACTCTTCTCTTGCTTTGGGATAATGTTTAGCTAGAGGCATGACGAACCCAGCACCCCACGCTCCAATGTCATTGCATACGTGAGGTACGATTATGCGACTCTCACTCTCCGCTATCAGCGGAAACATATCGCCAACTATGTATTTAATCTTTGTCATTATGCGCTCCCAAATCTAAAAGATCCAAAACAATCGAACTCATCGCTAAAGAAGAAACCAAGATCATCTAGCTCTTTCTTGTCTTCTTCTGATACGTCCTCAAACCTAATCGACGGATCGATCAGCAATATGTCATGAACGCAACATGTAGGACAACGAGTATTGTTGTATTTCAAAAATATCTGTAAAGCTTTAATCAAATCTTCCATTTTGTTCTACCTTTCAACTGTATTACAAATGATTATTTAATCGGGAAACTAACCACTGGAGCAAGGGACTCCCTCAAGTCCCTTGCCTACCAGATCTTATGCTGACATCGCTTCGGCTACTTCTGCAACAGCTTTCAAAGCGTTAGTCTTGAATCTTGCGTTTGCTCCGAACAATACGCTTTCCATTCTCGCTTCAGCTTTCGCATCAGTATTCTTGCCCTTGTAGCCGCTCTCGTGGTCTACATGCTGCGTAATCGCGTTGAATGCAGCCCAAGCAGTTCCTCGAACGCCATCGATATTCTGCGGATCATCAGTAAACGCAGCCATAATCGACGCTCTTGCTTTCGCTCTTCGAGTATCGTTCTTACCCTTCTCTCTCGGAATAAGAAGTTTGGTCAAAGCTTCCAACTGTTCGATATCGAACGCAACTTCAGTAAGCCTCTGAGCTTTCTCGTGGAACCTATTGAACTTATCTTTGGCAGTCATGATGCATTTTTTAGCATCAGCAAGCTTGTCAAAGATGTTACCCTTATGACGAATGCTCAAGCCTTTTGACTCGTTAGCAGTCGCAAGCGAAAGAGTATTCCAGCAAACTACTCTAACTGAAGTAGGCATAACTCTTACCGCTCTCGAACCATCATGAGCAGTTGTAAAGAGTATGTACTGTTCGAGCTTGTCGCCAGCTACGACTTCAAACTCTTGCGGCATTTTGGCAAGCATCCAAACGAACTTACCGCCCTTAAGACTTCCAGCCGATTCGTACTTGACGATTCCATCCATGTGAAGCTGATCGACAAAATCGAACGCTTCTTTGTTCTGTACAACTTTGTACTTTTCGGAAACGTTTCCGAGATGGAACTGGTTGTCGGATCGGATGTTAGCCAACTGTCCAGGGATCTGCTGATGGACTGTTATGGGCTTTCCATCTACTTCTTCAACGCGATGGATGAAGATAGGATGCTGTTCGACAAGCCAATCGATCTGAGCAGCTTTCTGTATCTCTTCGCTGGTCATGGCATGATCTGAACATTTGTAGCCTCTGTCCCACCAAGGGGGCTTGCGATTGAAAGCAGCTTCCCTTGATCCGTCCGCTCGTTGTGTTACAAAATCGCTCATTGTTTCGTCCTTTCGACTTAGGTTAATGAATCGTTTGTTTCTTCATCTCTATTGTAAACGATTAAATAATCGGGAAAACAAACGGTCATTTAGTTCTAGAATTGATAACCCCGCCATATAACAGGGTTTATATTAAAAGCCGCTCGGAAGGGGTGGTATTTCAAGGGCGATGAGCGTTACATCTCCCACCTATCCTGCACGCTTCCCAAGCCTCTGGATCCTAGAGACAGCGGCTAATTATGAACACCAAAACAACTTAGGACCATCAATGATCTTATTTTCAATAAAGATATCTTCGAGTTCGTTATAACTAGCGTTAATTTGATCGTCCATATCCGTATAACGCAAAATAGCTTCTTCTACTCTCGAATAATCCATTCCATCTATGACTACATTTTGTAGCATAAACGTAATTTCATCTTCTGTTTTGCCATGCGTTGATAAAACATGGTCTATATCGTGATCTGTCATTTCCCATGCATTACTCATTTTTCGTCTCCAGTACAAAGTTTTCACGCTCTTGAAAGATGAGTTTTTCACCGTTCTTAGCGAAATGATTGTTGAAAATGAATACGATATCATCTGCTGGCATAGCAGCGATACGATCTTTAAACAGGTCTAATACATTACCTGTATCCATTGGTATTTCTTTTCTAACCATTTATTTCATCCTTTCAAGTATATTATGATTAGTTTCTTTTTCGGGAAATTTAAGCCAAACGCTGCGGTAAAAGGTGCTTGAATCCCTTTTTTCGATTACGTAACTCCATGATACGCTTATACCTACGTACCTTATAGCTGGAGCCATGCAGTATGATGACAGGGTTCTTTTTGTCGCCGCCATTAGCGAAACCATTACAGCTTAAACAGTTATCGCATGTAGCCTTACCGTCAAGAGCCGGACAATAATATTCGTCCTCTAGTAACTCTTCACCCTCCAAAATGATACGGAAAGTGCGGAAACCAAGCTTTTTAGCACGCTGTGCTTCAGCTATGGAGTCTACAGAAGCCATGCAATAATTGGAAAGATGTTGGTTTGCTTTAAACTTCCATTGGTGAGTATAACCAGTAATACCTTTTATACTGTTAATTAAAAGTTTCCATACATCATGTGGTACTGCGGCAGGGTCACCATATGAACCTATTCGTAATGTTCGATCTTTAATATCACGAATAACGTTAACGTCCATCCATGGATATGAGCCACGCTTGTAGGCGTTGTAAACGTTGTAGGGACTATGCCCAAGATTTACGTAACAGGTTCCCCACGTTCTGTGCTTGCAATCGCCACAGATAGATACATCTGCACCTTGATTTGCAGCATCGCAGGGGGGCGTGTTCTGTAAAAGTATCCAAGACTGTAACATAGTACCAGTCTTACGATTGTCGGTACGTTTCAGTCCGGTGACGATAACCACAATCGGTTGACCGTCTATTTCACTCGGACCTTCATACACGATTACGCCATTCGGTTTAGCCATTTTAATTGCCCTTTCAGACCTATTATGAATGGTTATTTAATCGGGTGAATTGTTAGAAACGCTCGTTGGCTATTTCCGTAATCTTTTTATTCCATTTTTCTCCGACTATTTTGAGAAAATGTTTGTACGGAGCAATGACCAACGGATGATCTTTCTTCTTAAGCATATGCCAATCAAACTCACCGTCGCCTTCAACCTTAAAGACAATTTTAGTCTTACATTGTCTCTTCAACCATCGATCAGTTTCCCATTTTGTGAGAAGCTTATCAATGTACTGATCGTCCTTCTCGAAGTCAAACTCACAAGGCTGTTCATTGCAAAAAACTTGAAAAGCCTTTCGTACTTCATGAGAATCGAAGTAGTAGAAGTGGCTACCTCCACAACCTCTGTTCTCAACTGTACCGCTCTTCTTTCCATCAATATAGACGGAAGCTGAAAAACAGGTAGTTTCTGCGGACATGTCGGGATGGATTTTTACGTTCTTGAGTTCTACTTTCATTATTCGTCCTTTCGACGCTATTATGATTGTTTTCTTTTTCGGGAAAATTATTCGTCGGCTTGTAATCTCTTGGTATCTAACCAATACTGCATACGACTAATCATCTCTGCAACTTGTTCTCTGTTTAAATGATGATTGTCGCCGACCCAGAGATAGCTACTACCGGGATTATCCATCGAATCTTCATAATCTCCGATAGCAGAACTCTCCTGCAATAACAGACATTGTACATTTTCCGGTTCTTGCGGAGGATATTTTGCGTGTTCTACTCGAACAAATCCACGACCTGTTGCTTTTGATTTCATGATTCGTCCTTTCAGTACTATTACGTTTGTTTTTTTATTCGGGAATTGCTTTAGAAACGATATCTCTAATCTGTCTCAACGCAGCTTCAGCCTTACCAGGAACGACCAACTCGCTCGAAGATAGATCTCCATAATGCATCTCTAAACATCTAACTAACAATGCTTTAATCTCTTCCTCTCGCGGAGAATAAGGCAAGGGAGAACTATTGTAAAGCTCTTCAAGAGCCTTTTCCTTCTCAACGAAAAAGGCTTTAACTCTTTCCATGGGCCATTTGCCCTCTCGAATAGCTCTGAGACGCTCCTTGTCCTGCTGAAGATCCATATCTCCAGTAGTTAATAATTGCTCTACTTCGCCGATAAGCCTGACAACGTTGTAAGCGAATTTGGTGTCATAACCGTGAGCTTCAATAAGTGCTACCCTCTTACCTACAGCAGTCTTGTGCTCCATCTTGTTCAACTGTGAGTAAGCATAACCTTTAAACTTATGCCAACATAGTTTACTTAAAAAGAGATGACGACTTTCTCTTACGAGATTGCCAATAACTGTAGAATGTAAAACGCAATTGACAGGGACAAAGAGAAGATCGATCATGTTGGGATTCATGCCCATGCAAAGATCAAAGAAATTAACGATACTATAAACCGTAATATCGTACTCTTTACCTCGATAGTCAATATGGTGCTTCTGCCAAGGGACTCTAGGCTTTCTAGGCTTACCAAACCCGTGGATATAACCATCTAGGTGAGGAAAGATTTCAGTTTTAGTAGGAATATAGAAACCAACTACGTCCCAATCAGAGACCTCTCCAGCAACGCCATAAGCTGTTGACCCGGTAAGGACTTCATAGCACATGTTATTTGGAATGAATTTGGGAATTCCTTTTAACTCTCCAGCATCATATAACTGTTTTACAATTGATGAACTCATGATAGTCCTCTCAAATATATAAATCTATTGTACCATTTTTGTCATCATACTTACATGCTCTCATACCTTCAGGAACCCTACCTCTATCTTCTCTAGTCCCTTTAACAACTATATGACCGGGGATTCCTGCCCCACCAGATCGATTCTCTAATCGTCCTTGAACCATTTTGAGTCTACCATTCGGTGCAAGGATGTAGTAAGGAGCAAATACTCTATACGCTTGACGGTAACTGTTGGGAACTGAACTACGGTAACTTTTGGCGCTGATTACTGTAAACCCAGCAGCTTCCAACTTCTTGATAGCCTTTTTAAGTTGAACCCTTGCTCCAGTTCCAACTGCATGTGTATACTCTGACAACTTCATTGTCTTTCCCTTTCGGTGCTATTGTAAATGAAAAAGAAAACGGGTGAATCGATATCACCCGTCTTCCCTTTCCTCTCTCCTCGGCGGCGACTGTATGTTACTCAATCGATATAGACGACTCAGTACCAAAGGTTGCGAATTCCAATTTGAACCTGGACGGTAGAGTTTCAAATGCTTCGTCAAGAGTTCCCTTGCTAATACGAAGACAATTGTCTTTATCAACAATTAGCATGGTAGAAACGCTCTGCGGCATACCGTCTCTAGTAATGACGAGTCGTTCTTCATCTGAGGGTTCTACGTCTATGAAAACATGATCGCCTTTCTTAACTCCCAACTTGCGAAGCAAAGAGGCTCTTACGCAAAGCCTACCTCGCTGATCGACAGCGACCTTACCGTCATCGACAACTGGAGCGACAAATGCCGGAGTCGGAGGCGAGAGCGAAACGGTGCCAGTCGGTGCCGCAGCAGGCGAAGCTCCGCGATGCTCGTCCTTGTCGTAGTTGTTAGCGTCTTTGGCAAGAGGATGGAAAATGTTGAATTCGCCATTCAAAGTGATATCATAATCATCGAACATGGTCGTTTTCAAGAGACCATTAACGTATTCTCTTACGCCACCATAACCGTAATGCTTGACCGTGAGACCATCTCTTCGAGCCAAAGTCGTTACATCATGAAGAGAGAACATCGATTCGTCCTCAATCAGTGCTTCAACAATTCGTCTTACGCCATCTTCTGTAATCTGATCCATTTTGTTTACCCTTTCAAGGTTAAGTTCAACTCTATTGTATTTGTTTTATTTTTCGGGAAAATTAAATATGCAGATCGACAGCTACTGCAACGCAATTTTTATTGGCTTTCAACAGATCGACAGCCTTTTCGTCCCAGTTGTCATCTTCATTTGAGGTACAAGCCCACCATCCCATGTCAGCACTCTTATTCCATACTCCATCAAGAGTAACGATAGCGAAAGGAATGAAAGGTTTCTCATCTTCGAGCATACTTTCAACTGTTCTCATGTTATGCTCTAATTGTCGATAATGTTCTCCGAAATTGAATCCACCATCTTCTGATTCTCTTGCTTCGCCGGAAATACAACCATCCCATCGTCCACCTATATCGTACCAATCCCATTTAGAATTAGGATTGTAGGTAGTAAGCCTTGAGCCAGTTCCGTTACAATCTTCGCAATCGGCAACAGCGGATTTGATGCCAATATGTTTTTCTTTCAGATCTTGCTCATATTCATTAATAGGTTTTATAAACTCTTTCCATGCAGCATCTCTTTCATTCGTTAATCTATCCAACTCGTCTCGACAAGATTCATCATCTTGTATTTGATCTATAAGTTTAGAGAGTTGTTCATGCAACTTTTCATTTTGCTTTCGAAACTCTTTTCTTATAGTACCCCAATCCCCAAATCTATCTGCAACTTTTTTATCAATTTCTTTTCTAGCTTCCATACCAACACAATAGCATTCTGTCTGGTAAGGAGCGACTTCGATTGATTCATCATACGGAGCTAACAATCTGTCAACTTCCGAACGAATTGTTGCAGGGTCTTGAGAATCAACTAATACTAATGCACAAAAATGACTCATAATTTTATCCTTTGTTTCAATGTTAATCTTTTCTATTCTTCCTCATCCTCGGCACAGTCAGACAAGAATTTATCATTGTCCGGCAAATCGTCTAAAGACCAACTTGCTTTCAACGGAGGCGGGCTATACTCTTCTCCCTCTTTGTTAAGGAAAGCGAATCGTTCGCCTTCAGTCAAAGGGGTTTTGTTGAATCCGGCATAACACTCGAACCTGTTTTTATCAAGGTCAATAAGCCATACCCACTCGCAAAACAGTCCATCGCCAGCGAATTCAACATCGCTTTTTAACTCGACAGGTTCAGTGCTATCTGCGATAAAACGCAAAATATCTGCACCCATATCTCGACTAAATTGCGGATATTTGATTTTGAATTTGTCGGATTGCTCCATAGTTAACCAGCCATCAGTAGAGCCTATACTCTTTGTAAACTCATTGACCGCTTCTTTGTCAACAGTAATGCAAGCGTCTAAACGCTCAACAAACTGATTGCGATTCCAATCTCGAAGAAACTCAAGACAAACCGAACCTTGACCGTCAGGATATCCATCCCATTGACCGTATTGTGCGACTTTGAATTCGCCATCTTTGACTACGCATGTTAAATGTCTAGTTCCCATTGTTCATCCTTTCAACTCTATTGTATTTATTTATTTTTTCGGGAAAATCTATTCTAACATCTTATGCCACCTTCCAAAGTATTTCACTCTTCTCGTCAATTCTACGAAGTCTGGGCTGGAACGGTTTGCCATCGCAAGTCAAGAATAAATATTCAAGCTCGATCCAAACCTCTTTGCCAGCTTTAATTAGCTGATTGTATTTATCAACATAACCAACCGAAGTCGCAGAGATACCGCTAACAGAACCGTTAGCATTTTTGATCTGGAACGATCCTTTTTGCTTGCCAGCTACATGACCAACAACCTGTAACTTAGCCTCTTTCCAATCCTTCAACTTGTAACTTGTACCGCCAAGGAGAGACTTGAATACGAGACCTTCAACTCCATGCTTCTTGACCCAACGCCAAGCTTTACCGAAGTCATCCCATCGGAACGGAATCTTAAGATGCGTCAAGCCTTTATTAGACTTTAACATACGTTTCAGTTCTCTACGTTTTGCTTCGGGGTCATCATCAATATCCAATGCATCAAACGCATAGAAATTGGCATTTTGCCAAGTTTGACTGTTGAGATCAAGAACATTACCGAACGGGATAGCGACCTCGCCTTGTACATCTCGACCAAGCAACTGTAGATCTTTGACGATATGAGGAAAACGATCATTGCGGATACAACCTCTTTCGCTAACGAGTTCTCCGGTTGAGTTGGTCCATTTCATGCAAGTACCATCGATCTTACTTTCCATCAAGTAAGAACCGTTGTTTAGGTGCTTTGCTTCGTCGTAGGTTATCTCTTTAAAGTTTGGCATAACTATTATCCTTTCGACTCTATTATGATTACCAAATTAATCGGGTGAATTGTTATTCGAGCATGGTAGACTTCTAGAGCAAGTTCTTTGTATTCCTTGAAATCGGGAACCCGAACTTGTGTCTTGGGATCATAAGGAGTTACCCACTTACGTTCTGGGTTCAATCACTATTAACAAACTGCTTATCCTTGTAATAATATCTCTGGATTGAATGTCGCACGAATATCAAGTACTTCTCTAAGCGTTATTTCTCTTCCAACTCTGTCAGAAGGACATTCTTCCAACATTTCTTGTACATCATCTATGTTAGCTCCCAAGTACTCTAATGCAAAATCTATCACAGCTTTTTGTCTAGGGCTTAAATGAATATCCATTAGAAGTACCTCACTTGGACGAATCCAGAACCGTGATAAATACTGGGAACATAGATTTCTTCTCCACGATCCTCATTCATGAGATCTTCAACAACATCATTGATATACTGATCATCCTCTTCTTCAAGGTAATCGCTATCAAGATGAAAATCTCTGACAAGACTAGGAAGCTCAGTCGCAACCGCTTTCCTTAAAGCCTCATCAGTCTTGGCTTGAAGGAGCTTTTGCTCATGAATGCCTTCTGCGTCATCTATGACTACTGTTATTACTGCTACTTTCATGGTTCTATCCTTTCAACTCTATTATGTTTGTTTTTATTTTCGGGATTTTTCAATCGCTTCTACGATACCATTCAATCCGACATGGATTATCATACCGAACAGAAATACAGCCCAACCAACATGAGAATTATCAGCCGCTGCTGCTGCATGTAATCCAGCGACTATCGCAAACAAAAAAGTTGATAAATACATAATTATTTCCCACAAAGAGTTTTGATAAAGATCCCGATGCCGCCAAAAACGAGGATCAAGATGAAGATCGCAGCTACAAGAGCTAACGGACCCCAAAGCGGTGCTGTGATCCACCACCAACTCCAGTTAATAACCTCGCAAAGTTTGAGGATGAGGAAGACAATAAATACTGCTCCACCACCAAGTCCTATACCGTTAACATTTACCTGCGCTTCTGCCATTTCAAGACCTACCTTTCAAGCATATTACGATTGTTTAATTTTTCGGGATTTATCTTCGACCTGGACGTTCAACGCGCAAGTCATTCTCTGACAATTCGTTCCATGCTATACCACTGTCATTTTCAAATTCATCGATATCTCCTCTAATCTTATACATATCTCCCTCTTTACATAGAATAGGATTAGGGATAGAGAACCAAAAGTGTAAACAAGCCAAGACAGCAGGACTCGTGACCTCTGGATGCTGTTCCTGTATTTCTGCTGGCAACGTGAATCTATTAAAATTCTCTCCACGCTCTTGCATAGCGACGATTGCTTTTACAACCAAATCATACTGAGAATCAGAACAATAGATTGTATCAGTCGGTGTTACTTCTTGCAATCGAATGAAACTCTTATCAACTATGACAGAAAAGTGCTTTGGAAAAGCTTCACGCTTTTTGACAAAGAACTGGTTGATTGTTCCCAATCCTGCCATAACAGCTTGTATCTCATCAGGGGAGACAAGACCAGTAAATCCTTCGACGGTCCTTTTAATGTTCCCTATAGCGTCTTTTACGTCTTTTACGTTCATTTTATATTCCTATATACGTTACGATTAATGCTCCAACGCCCCAAACAAGCAACGCTCCAAGTGCCAAGCTTAAGTTAAGAGCAAGTACTCTGCCAGTAAGACTTTTTACATCTTTGTCTTTGTGATATCCTTCTTTGCCAAAATTGGTAAGGAAAAAGAGCAAAATCATAAGCCCAACTGCGTGAGCTTTACTTATAGCCGCAAGTCCGAGCGGGACAACGAACCATAACCAAAGGTCAGCAATGACAAATCCAGCCAACATATATATAGGAATCAACAGACCGAAACCTAAGATTATGCCGAAGAAGACATCGATTGCTACGAGTCCAGGTTTCGGCTTCTCTGCATCGATGATCCCATCAATAATATCTTTGTACTTTTTTTCATCTGACATTTGTTCTACCTTTCAATTGTATTACGTTTGTTTTATTATTCGGGAAATTAATACTTGAACTCGCATAGATATGTCAAGTTCGCTTGATTCGTTTTGTAGACAATGCATTCGTCGTTCTGTACGCCGCTCTTACCGCCAACAGCATGTACAGAATCATGACCTCGAACTGGATAACTCGCGTTCCAAGCTCCACCTCTAACAGGAACGAACGCTTTACCCATCGCTACGTCAGCCAAGAACATAAAGATTCTTTGCGTTCCCTTCTGACCCCAAAAGCCAGTAGCATAATTCAAGCTCTTAGTCGAACTCGGAGCAAAGTACAAGCCATCGCCCCACATTCTGCCAGTACAATGCGGAGAACTTGCAGGCGGAATAACCAAGCCTACCTTAAGAATCGAAAGTACGTTAGTCGCATTAGTTCCATGCCAATACTCATTGACATTGTTAAGCTTCTTGCCAACAGTCTTAAAAGCTTTGGTCATCTGCTCGATGTCAACAGACCAAGCTTGAACCAACTTCATGCGATTAGCATCGTAATGGTTCCTATTCGCCGTAGCTCTAAACTTATCTTTGATCCTATCAGTAACCCTTTTGTTACTAATAAGTTCCAACTTAGTTTCAAAGACTTTAGGAGCCTTAGCTGTCTTTGCTTTTCCTTTAGTCGGAGTAGCAGTAGCAGCGAGATAAGATGCATCAAGAGCATCAAGAATAGCATTCTGTTTTTGTACTGCTTGTACGTTAGGAAAGACAGATTCAAATGTCCATCGCATTCCTACATTCTGAGGAACAATTGTCATAAACCTTTCTACGTTAGTCTTGAACTTTCTCTTTGACCAATCCCCTTTTGCTACTTCATCAGCAATAGCGATAAGCAATGTTCTTGCTTCAGAGACAGCGTTAGGGAGAATGATACCTAAAGGAGTTGCAAACATTCCTTTAGCAGCGTTCCATGTTACTTGACCGCCAGTTGCATCGCTAATTGCATGTCTGTTAACATCTGTAAGCCAATCAATTAGTTTAGCAGTTGCAGGCGAGGAATGCTGAATTTGATCTTTAGCGATAGCCTTAAGACTTGCTTTGCCAAGGTCTTTGCCAGCAGAAGGAGAAATATTCGCTCCAACATCGCTATCGATAGCTTTAATCTCAGTATAAGGCTCGTACTGTTGAGTCTTTTTGTTCTTCTTGCCTCTTTGTTTTTCTTTCATCTTCTTTAACATGAAAGCTTTACCAACGCAACGATGAACACCTTGTTGAGACGTTTTACCAACTCTACCGAAATTGACATGAACATCGTCTGAATCGTAAAGAGTTACGGTCCAGTACTTGTTATGGTTTGTATCCCCAGTAGCGCACATAAGCTTATGTCGCTCTACTATGTTACCGTTAGGAGTTCCATTCTTCTCTATAGCCATTACTTCATCCTTTTAAAAGATTTTAATCCATCTCTATTCTAATTGAATTAAAAATCGGGAAATTACAAAGCCATCCCAATAGCAATACCAATAAGAACTCCAACAGCTAGGACTCCAGCTATAATGTTTTTACGGTGGCTTCTATCATGGTGGTTTACCTTTCACCCCTACATGTACATCATAATTAATAACTTATTCTTATGCGGTCCAATCGTGACCACAACCATTACAGTGATAGTCACGCTCGGTGGTGTCGGTGGGTTTCGGCTTGAATTCTTCGCCCTTGATGTCATATGTGTGGGCTGAACCACATTCAGGACACAGAGGGTTAAGTGATTCACTTTCAAATTTTGCTTTGTTTTGTTCTACGAGGTGGAAGTTCCCCATAGCACGGACTTTAGCGATTTCATCATGTTCGCGGTAACAGGCTCCTACGTATACAACTCCATCCTTGACAACATAATAAGGAGTTTTAACGTATTCGCGCATCCACTCCCACCATCCTTGCAGTTGCCCTGATTCGCTTTTACGATAGACGCGGACATAACGACCAGCCCCATGCTTTACCAAACGACTTCTCCCGTAACCATAGTTAGTTCCACCATGATCCATAGGAAATGCTTGAGGTACGTCTTTAGGTTCGTAATATCTCCCACCATCCTTTTCAACTATAGGACATGCATCAATACGAACAATTACGACATACCATTCTTTAACGGGTCTGCCATCTAAATCGACATCTCCGTCAAGAGCAAGACGATAACCGTAAGTATTGCTTCTTCTACATTTTATACCATCATGTATCATATCTTATCCTTTGTCCCTATTCTAATTGAGAAAATAATCGGGAAAATCGCTCACCGACCAGATCCAAACCAAAACCCTCCCTAACAAAATGTTCTGCATTCCGAACTTTTTTCTTGACTTCATCTGGGTGCTCGTATACATATAACATGACCCCGCCCAACTCCTCAACAGAGATCTCTGCCCATCTCCTATTCATAAACTGAGGGATACGATCCATATCCTCCTTAATAATAATACGTTCCGGCTTCAAAAGAAATGCAGTATCATTATTGGCAAAATCAGTACAACCAGAATAATCTGTAACAATTACAGGAAGACCCAGAGCCATTGCTTGAAGAGCCGGTAGACCAAACCCTTCCCCTTTAGTAGGTAAGACTAGACAGTCAAATGATTTAATGAACCCTGTCATATTATTCTCATTGATCTTTCGGTGCTCTATTAAGATATTGTTTGTTAGTTTACGAACGGTCCTTTCAGCTTTGTTAGGTTTATCTGTTTTGATGACTAATTCTACGTGTTCGTTGTTCGAGAACATAGAACACCACGCTTTTAATAGCTCTTCGTAGCCCTTTCTCTTTCTCCAAGCACCTATGAATAGGAATCTAAACTTACTGTTTGTTTGTTTCGGTGCTATGTTCGAGTTATATTTGCTCAGATCGAGACAGTGAGGGATTAAATAGATTGGGCGGGTAACGCCTGCATTTTTAAAGATCTCTTGGCAGAAGGTACTTGGGACGATCACAGCGTCATTCTGGTTGAGGATCTTAACCCAATGTCTGGGAGGATCATAAGTCTCGAAGGTTGCTACTCCAATAGTTGTTTTGTTTTTTCTTCTACGTCTTTGCATTGGAGGAATACAATGATAGATTTGAATTGCTTCTGGGTCTTCTTCTTTTTTTGCGAATTTTCTAAAGAGGGATAAATTGTCTCCAGCTACATCGATTCGGTGCTGCGAGTCAAGAGTTTGTATTCTTAAGTTATGGTTTTTTAGTGCTAGGATATAGTTCTTAGCTGCTATAGCATAACCATTAAGAGATCCAAAGCAAATGTATTCGATGTTCATACATCTTTATCGGGTTCCCCAACAAATAAAATGATAGATAAAGAACGGGATGATCGGCCAGACGATGATTCCATAGAAAATCGGTGTTACATCTTTAGCAAACAAATGTACAATACGAACGCCAAAAGCAAAGAGAGCTACGATCAAACAAGTCATAATAGAATCTATGAGAACTGGCTCTCCTACTTCGTTTCCAGTACCAGGCTCAATAATAATCCCTTGCTCTTCAGCCTTTTCTCGTGCTACAGCATTAGCGGTTGAATTAGCTACGTGCTGTCTGATAGGGAAGAATGAACAACAGAGGATACTCATTAGGAAAAAAGCACAGCCAGCCTCGAAGAAAGAGACTCCTTCTTTGGCTCTGGAGAAGTATTGAACAGATTCTCCTAAGTATTTAAACGCAAAATAAAATACGCCTAAAAGAATCAGAATGTCAATCGTTTGTTCCATTTTTCGCTTTCAAGTATATTACATTTGTTTTTAAATTCGGGAAATTAGGCTACCGCGTTCAAGTAAACTCGATCAGGTTCTCCATCTTTTTCAAGAACCCAAACCGATAATGTTCCATCGTTAGGATCTGCTACTATCTTAGCATAAACTCCATGACAAGGAAGTACAGGACTTCTCTTGTGAGTACAATTGTCCATGCCTCTGTCAACGATGTAAACAGAACCAAACATAGTAAGCCTACCATCACCGTCAAAATTATGATCGAGAGGCTTACAGTTCTTTACTAACTTAGCAACAGTTATTTTCTCTTCAGCTTCCAACTGGAGAGTATACTTCTTTGTCGCTTTATTCTTGCGTGAAAAATCTTCAGCCTTCTCGTCTTGCTCTTCATCGTCGTAAGCATCAGACGGATCGAACTTGATCTTCATAGGTTTCTTGGGACCAGCGTTCTTACTCTTCAGGAACTCATATCCGCAACTCTTACATTTGAGAGTTCGAACGCCCATTCCACCTTCACCACATTCTGGACATACTTTACAAGGCATCTTTTATTTCCTTTCTATTGCTTAAAAGGTTTGTTTCTACTATAAACGTTTCGCCAACCATAACATGTTACAGCTCTACGACGAACCCATTCTTTACGATAAGCTTCTCTTACGTCTGGGTGCGTGGCAGATAACTTCAACTTGTCACAAACATATCTCATTACTTCTTTTCTGGCTCTTTCTAACTGAGTCATGCTCGGTTTAGTACCAGCAACCTGAGCCTCAGAAAGCATAACTCGATACTTCTTAATCTTTCGTATCTCTTCTTCATTCAACCCAGTCTCGTTTTTGAGACGACGCATTACTTTCCCCTCGGCTTTGTTCATTATATGTTCGCCTGGTTTAGCAAGACGTTTTCTTTTTCTACGAGTATCTTCATAATACATAATTCTTACCTTTCAAAAAAATAGGCACGCTGAATGATTGGCAACTCACTGTTTAACACGGACAATCATCCAACGTGCCGCTTGGACACATGTATTACGTTTGAAAAATAAATCGGGAAAAAGGTACGGCTGGGATTGGGCAGTTACGACCATACTCGCACTTACCTTCGGACTACAGCAATGGATCGCCTTCCCAACTACCGGGTATTTCGTACCTTAATCCCTAATTAGCGTAGCTGGACCTTTATGCCGCTCCATGTCAATCCATGGTTTACTCCGAGACCGCATCGGTTCAGCGAACCCAATCCCTTCCTCAGATCGGCGAAGCACTAAGGCAAGTTTGCAATTCTTGTACCCTTAGTCCAGCTTCCTTCGTTTTTTACGCTAACTCTGGCACTGGATCAGATGTTACCTTGACCCAATGTCCTACATGCACTCCTTTAGTCATCTTCGTATAACCAGGGCGAGGACGACCTCTACCCTTGCTTTCACGGTTAAGGACATCACCCCCTTCGTTAACGTCAATATATTCAACCACTTGACGTTTTTCAATCTCTACGGGGTGAACGATAAAATCGCCATTGTCCTGTCTTGCCGCTCCACGCGGTGGTCTTCCACGACCCTTGGGAATTCTCCCAGTCTCTTTTCCATTCTCATCTACATAAATCAACTCTGCCATGACATTTCTCCTAAATATTGTTTATAAATCTTTGGCAAACAATATTATACCATAATTAATGTCACAAATCAAATCTATCTTCAGCAGAACTTTCATTGAAACCCTCAAGAACATTACCTACAGGTCTAAATGCCTCAAACAAAGCATTTCGGACGTTCTTAGACTTAGACTCAGGAACTTTGTAAACATCAATCAAGAAATTCCTTTTTCTGCAAGCGAAAACAAATCCTCTTGCTACTTTAGAATACTTGTTCAGTTCTCCAGCCTTGAGTTTAAGACCCAACTCTTTATCAGACAAATCGATAGTATCTTCGTATATACGAATAATCTCATCGATATACTTATAAAACTCAACCAAAAGCAATGACCTGATCTTATCAAAGTCTCTCTGATGCTCTTCAGTAAGATCTACTCTGATAACATCTAAGTCATCCAAGTTACGCATCATGTCCCAGATAGCCAAAGGAGTACAGTTAGAAATCAAACGATGAATACGACAATATTCACTCCCTTTAATCTTTATACGATAACCATTAGAGAACCTTACAACGAACCCTTCGTTGTCGGAATCAAGCGTTTCAGCCGCTACAAGCATATCATCTAACGAAACATAATTTTCTTCTTTTGATTTTATAAAACCAATAGCAGTCGTTTCGGCAATAACTTCATCACGAGTGAGTTCTATCCCTGAATCAAGATGATATCCACTTAATAAAACTAAACCTGAAAAAGAATACGATACAACTATCTTATTCCAAGGTACAATAATTTCTGTTAAATAAGTTATGTTGGGGTCCATGTCATCTAAAGAAGCATACTTATTTAAATAGTCTGTTGCCCAAACAGCTTGTTCTGATTGAAAGGAACCTTTAGTCGCAACTTGCCATTTGCCTTCATTAAAAAAACAAATTCCTAATGAACCATCATATTTAGTAAATGCTCTAAAACCTAGATTAGGGAGCTTAGTAGAAACTTCTCCGTAATTCCAAAATTTGGGAAAAGCTAATCCCACAATCTTTTTATGCTGAAAATGAGGACAAAGAATTAGACCTCTAGCAGCAACAGTGAATTTATCCCACGCCCCTTCGTAAACACAAGATTTAGAGTAAGAAAATATTTCCAAACCTCTATGTTTCTGTATATTTATAAGCCCGCTCTCCACACGTTTCATAAGTCCTTTGTATAATTTATCAAAAGACATCGTAGTCGCTGGATGAGCCAAATCTTTATTTTTTCTTTTTAATATATTCATTTTTAAACAAACCTTCCTAATTTGTTTCGTGCTCTATCATTTTGTCCATCTTTTTCATAGTACTCAATACCGTTCTTGGCAAATACGGCTTCTAGTCTATCCCATTTAAGTTCCATTTTGGGGATATCTATATTTCTAATTTTATTATAAAACCTCATTGTTCTTGGACCACCTAATCTAAAACTAAAACAATTAGTAGATCCAATTTTATTAACACATGCGGTTTTACGAGCTTTTCTCATTCTAGGAACTAAAGCATCGATATTATCTTTAACCCATTCTAATATGTCTTTAGTTCCTGACCAAGTTATAATCGGACTAAGTTTTTTCTTTTTTCCGTTTTTATATACACCAACAGAGCCATCTCCATCAATAAGCCCAGCAATAAATGATAACCTCATATCAATATTATCTATATTAGGTGCTTTTAAAGTTAAAGATTTCTTTTTGGTAATTTTGAAATTATCATATAAATCATTGACCCATTGACAACATGTCACAGTAAAAGAATATGTATCTCGTCCTTTTGTTTTATACGGTCCAAGCAGAGGTCCAGTATAATCTACATAATCTTTAAACCTATCAAGATATTTCTTTTTATCACAAGATTGAGTTATAGAAACAACTCTATCATTCTTGACACAGCCATCAGAAGCTAAAAATCCAGCATAATAACAAGATGCTAGATTATACTCACTAAAAAACGCTTCATTTATACGATATTTTTTCTTAAATTGTCCGGTATTTGTTTCCATAGTTATATATATTAGGAAACGGCGAACAATCCTTTATTTTATTCTATCCTTTCGGTTTAGGATCTGCAATCCATTTAAAAACTTCATCGATATCAACACCTTGTCGATCATAACTATGAGTTAATTCGTTCTCAACTTCAACATATCGCATACATCTATACTTACCTAGCGATCCTTTGAGTACAACTAATACTTGACTTTTCGCAGCATCTTCTACTACATATTGAACTTCTAAGCCAAGTTCGAGAGGTTCTCTATAAACTTCGAGACGAGACTTTACAGGATTGAGACCTTTAAACAATGTCCCATCCTCATGAGTCCATTCCAATTCATCAAGATCCCATCCCTTATCTGCTGCAACAGAATCTATCAAATGACAATAAACTTTACACATCGAGTTGCTTGTACCAAGAATATAACGATACTTTCGTGCAATTAGATTCTCAGGAGTAATTGCAAGGAGCGGTTTAGATTCTTTTTTCTTTGCCATTTTTATTTAACCTTTCAGACCTATTACGTTTGATTCAATAATCGGGAACTGGATCGATGGGCTTCACCTACCTCATCGTGAGGAGCTAATTTGATAATAAGGATTGTTATCTCCAAGAAGCTCCAAGTTATTGCACCGCAAGGCAACTATGACCTCGCTAATACTTCCGCGACTAAAGGTCTCATCTCAGCGATGAAACGACCTTGACTATATCGAACCTTAGCACAATCCAACTTGTCAAAGATCTCTCGCTGCATCACTATCATCTCTGCCTTGTTGACAGCAAAACTGTCCTTGGCAGGATACAATTCGAGCATAATCTTACAACCAGGCTTTGCAACACGCTTCATCTCTGCAATAACTTGATCTCTCTCGTCCTCATCCAAAAACATCATTACATAGTTTGACAGAATGATATCTACTGACTTGTCTCCGAGAGGAAAAGCATCTTTCCCAAGGATCATATCTTCGCCCAAGTCATTGCACATGTCGAGGGGAGTAACATCGAATCCTTGATCTCGCATAAAGATGGTGTTGCGTCCGTTGCCGCATCCTACATCAACAACAGTCTTACCCTCTGTCTGTAATAGACCAACGTTCTTTTGAAGGTAAGGTGTTGGTGTCTTCTTGCCACAACGGACGCACCATTTTTCTTTGATATATTTTCTACTCATTTTGCTTTGCCTTTCATCTCTATTGTGATTGTTTTCTTTTCCGGGAAATTATTTACAACCGAAAATGTACCAAATTTCATCATATCTATTATCCTTCTATGTTATGCTACCGGAACGTTCAGGCAAAATTCGCAAGAAGCGGGAACCGAAACCTTCTTCCCATGCTTATGATTAGCCCAATAAGCATCCCAAAGAGCCGTGCGAACCGTCTTGAAAGAAGAAAAAGCATTAACAGCTTTCTTGAAAGCTCTCTCTCGACCTTCTCTTTTGACGAACTTATCAGCCAAAGTACAAGTAGCCGAACCTTCGACAACAAGTTCGCTAGTCCTGGCCTCGTCGTTAAGCTTGAGGATTTGGACAACAGTGCGAGTCGAATCAGGATTCCTCGTCAGTCTATCTCCAGTAGGAGTAGGAGGATCTTCTGTGAAGAACTTCGAACCAAAGAGTTTTTCGTCAAGATAGACCGGACGATACTGAACTCGAACGCCATACGACTGACCATCAATTTTCAAAGTAAACATATTTTAATCCTTTCAAGATTGTATCAAGTTTGTTATTGTATTTATGTTCATTATTGTTACCGCAACAAAAATTATCAAACAAAATATCAATTCAATAATATTGAATTTGTTGCCTTTTATAACGCCTGGGATATTCAAAAGAACTCCCAAAAGAACCATAAGCCAACTCAAACCTACGATCATAAACGCATCCATTGTTTCTACCTTTCATTTGTATTACAATTGATTTAAAAATCGGGAAATTACACCGACAGATCAAACGGAGATCTAACAAACTCTTTCTTAAGACGAGCAGCTACTTTCTTGTAACCATTGATAACCGCTATCTGTAAAGCATCATTGCCAGAACTATCCTTAAGAGCAGGATTGGCCCCCAAATCAAGAAGCCTATTGACCTCTTTCAAATCATCATCATAAGCAGCTTGAATGAGCGGAGTCCTACCAAACATACCTCGCTCGTTTAAAAGATCTATAGCAGTCTCCTCTTCCGGAGGATACCAAACCTCTCCACGACTCTTCTGTACGTTCTCATAATGACCCATCAACTGATGAATACGCCTTTCAACTTGCTCATCATGAGTCCTATCAAGGATCTCGAACGGAGCCTTTTCTGTATCCGGATTCTCTAACTGAGCAGGAATCTCTTTAACTCCATCCTCGAACTCTTCGTCCTGATAGTCATCATACTGGTCATCAATCTCCAACTCTCCAAAGATAGGAGATTCAGAGTAAACCTCAGTAAGTCTAGCCATATGAAAAGCGATAGCATCTTTAGAGAGACCTCTAGCCTTGAGTCCTTTACGTATTCTATTTAAAAATTGATCTAAATCCATTAACATAACGTCTTTCCCTTCTGTAGCGACTTTTTTAAAGCTCTGAAAATCTCTTCTCTACGGCAGAATAACTTCTCAAATAGGTGTTCCGAAACTGAAACGAATGATTCATTATGATAATTCTCAAAATGATGAGCCACTTCGTGACAGGCAAGGAGGATTAATTTAGTCCAACTTTCTTTACTTCTCAAACCAAACTTTATCTTACCATCATCGTCAACAGGATTCAAGAGAAAAACATCTTCTCCATTCTGAGTAGTCGTATGCTGAGCTTGTGAGTCATCAGAGAAGAGGAACCCAGGTCGCCAAGATAAACTATCCTTACGAACATATTCAAGATACTCTTCTACCGCATAATCGCAAATCATAGTCCACTGTCTCAACAACTTCTTTCTATTCCCACCGTCATCGTCTCCACCCCAAAAACGCATGTCATATCGAGGGAATACTTTACGTACTTTAGGATTCTCTGACTCTAACAAAATAAGAGCAGAAGGAATAATGTCATCAATCTTATTGTAAATCGATTTCACAACATCTTCCGTAGCTTCAGTTATTACATCTCCTGTTACTGTATTTTTCCAAGCTTCAACCGGATTGTTACTATTCCTAATGAATTCCGCAGCAGTCGGGTTTAACGTTGGTGCAATCGTTTTCGGTGTAACAGTTTTTTCAATTCTCTTTTTCCTGCGCGTTACTTTAGCATGACCAGGACAGACAATACGTTTCGTCCTATTTCTCCTCAAACCGCTGACAGTATCAATTGATATCTTACGAATAAACTCATCAAGCTCAGTTTGATACTGACTACGAAGCTGATCTCTATTGCTAAGCAAGACTTCTCTACTCTTACCAGCATCTATCTCTACGACTACTTGAGAGTTACCTCCAGTATATCTTGTAAACATAGGAACGCCATCGACTCGAACAACAACATATCCTTGATGCGTACCACCGCTCTTGTTAACATAGACTCCACCGAAGCTTAATCTCTGCGTAAGTCTCCTTCTGTAGCACCATTGACCCCATCCGATCCCATTAATCGATACATTACAACTCAATTGAGACGCTCTGAGATAATCATATAAAGCTCTTTTTATCCCATCTTCATCAGCATCAACATCAACTGTAACGCTACAACCTTTGTAGGGATCACCTTTGAGATCGTGGATATCATAGCTTCCACCTTCGCCGGTTACTCTCCAATCTTGGCTTATGATCTGGTAATTATTTTGCGAAAAACAAACTACGATCCTCGCTTTACCAAATCCACCTATGTCTCCATCATTCCCCTTGTTAGTCTTACCAAGACAGAAGTAAACAGAATCTCTGACTTCTGCGCTGAACCCAACTCCATTGTCATCAAACGTAACGATAACTGAATCACCATTCGGTGTTATAGTTATATTTATGTCAGAGGCTTTACCATCGATTGAATTCTGGAATAGCTCACGCCAGAAAGCAAACTTCCAATCAGAATAGTTATTACGTTCTTTCTTGAAGAACTCAGGAGATACTGTAATTTGGTGTTGCATTATTATGCTTCCTTTTTAGGGACAAACCAACGACCTTCTTTCCCGCATTGATTGTCTACACGAGTCCAAAGCCACCCGGCAGATCGATGGATCGACGCAAAGTCTATACGATACCTGTTAGAAGGATTCTCTATTCCTACACGCCTCAGAGCTTCCATCTTTGCCTTATCAATATCCTGTGGAGCACGACATTGAGAAAACTCTCCAGAACCTATGACATTTTTACAATCACAACATTTCTTTGTACATTTAGCCATTTTTTGTTCGTCCTTTCAAAACTATTGCATTTAGTTAAAAAATCGGGAAATTAGAGATCCGATACAGAACACAGACCAGGATCCATTCCAAATACTGTTCGAAATGCATAAAAAAAGAAAAGGCTAACTAAATAACCTTTTCTTAATCTGGCGACGGTTCTCACAATGGACCTAGCGACTTCGAAGTCGCGTCCAGTCATATATCAAATGTAATCTAACGTGCATCTCTATTTTAAAGATAGAGTAACTTAATTTTCTACTTTTTAAAGAGAGCAGAAACTCTAGGGGCATCATGGATACCCTCCACCACCCAGTCTTACTTGAAACTGAGAAAAGCCACCGATGTGTTCACCCTTATTAATCTATCGGTATCAAAAAACAGGATGGGCTGTTTAAGCAGCCATTTGCATAGGTGCAGCAATTAAGTTGCGTGAGTAGATTGATAACGGAGCCTTCTACTCAACTCCGACACGTAATTATCACTCTCCCTATGCTGTCGAATCCAACTTTAGGCCCGTGATAAAACTCTTTATTCAATTATAATTTTAATCTACACACTCTATCAGTATGACAATGACTGGTGCGGGAATCGAACCTCGACTTACCTCTTTCACAATCCGTTCGCGCGATTGAACTGCTTCCAATATAAGCTACCGCGATTTCCTCTGTCGTTTCAGACTAAGGTGATCTTATCCACTTTGATCCAACCAGCCGTATTCAGTTTTAAAAATGCAGATGAAAGGATTCGAACCTTCCACTTTCCCGTTCAAATCAGGTCGTGCCCGCTACATTATTCTGCTTGTCAACGAAGAGCATTTAAAGCCCTTTCAGCTTGTAAGCCTTCTATGCTAATGTAGTGGCTGATTGCTTCTTGTGGGTCGGTAACTTCCCACTGGTCCAGCTCCACCACAGATAAAATAAAGCAACCAGGTTCAATAGCTTTTAGTGCTTTATCTCTCTGTTCGGGGGTTATGAAACACTCAGCGTTCCTTTTCCACTCATATCTGCAAGGTCCAAACCCTCAGTAATTCCCACGAAAGTTCCATACAAAGTGCCGTGATGCTCACTGAACAGTGAGAAGCTCACAGCCCCTTCAGCAACGTCTGCTGCCACAAGGATAAAGTAACAGTCGCCAGCTATCTCTGCCGGATTCACGAGAAATGTGCCTGCAACCGGAGCAGTGAACGCTCCAATATCCCAGCTTACGCCATGGGCATTAAAACTGACAGCACAGGAATACGTACCCGTCACAGCCAACGTACAATCAAGAACATAGTAGATCGCTCCAGCACAGGTCAGTAGTCCTGCTCCCACGCCAAACCCACCAGCATCCAAATTGCCATCAAACAGGTGCTGGTTGGCCTTCACAATTAGAGAGTCCGACGGTGCGTCCTTTATCCTGCCGATCTGCTCCTTCAATACGATCTCTGCGGTTCGTTCTAACATTTCAAAATGGTTCATGCTCTCGTTCTCCTGATTAGAAATCCAATATCAAAGATGGCTAATTTTTCCAAATTTAACCTCGACAGTTGTATGCCACTAAACAGATAGGCGAGGTAATTGGTCCCTATCAAATTTTAGCAAAACAACTAACATATAACCGTAAGTTACATAAGCTATATGTCTTGTCAAATCGCAAGGAAAGGATTTGAACCTCTATCTCCACCTTATAATAGAAGATGGTATCCTAATCTTAGACGACCTCGCGTGATAGGCAAATTACTTATTAATGCATGACACCAAAGCTGTAGTACTTCTTCGTTCACAGTCGAAAAAATAAGTAATCAAGAATAAATACTACCATCTATTCTTTGCCAATGGACCTAAAGGGATTCGAACCCAATTTCTCAAAAGGCGACCAATTCATAGATCGTCTGCCTTTCGTATCTTAACCGACTAAACGAAAGTCCATTAGGGAAGAGCAGATACGGACATAGAGGTTTATGGCTTAGCCAAAACGTATGACTCGTTGTTATCTCTTTATCTTCCCAATATTAAACGCACTTGACGGAATTAAATAACTAAATGCTTTTTCACCGTTACCTAGGCCGGGGCGGGTCATCGCCACTACTTCCTGCCGACCTATAGAAACCCGTTAGATGCCGACAGGGAATCTGCCGCTAAACAGACCATTCGCTGAATATCTATTTGCGCCAAATGCGTATTTATTCAGTTGTCAAATAACTTGCGACCAAACTACTATAACATATTTCTTTACACATTTCCTTCAGTAATCTTTTTTTCAAGATCTTTTTTTGCGAATTTTTTAGCTCGCTTCTTAGCTCTAGCATCCATCTGTCGAGCTTCTATCCCAATCGCTTCATCATGATCAGACGCTATCTTAGCCTTCTTCACTTGATCTTTTCTATATGCTTTTTCGCTTTTAATTACAATTATCGCAAAAACGAAAATGAATATAACTAATCCAACTACTACTGATGGCATTTTCTCATCTCCTTCATCTCTATTGTAATTGCAAAATTAATCGGGAAAATTACTATTCGGTGTTACACTTCAACCAAATATGATCTACGTACTTGTCAATAGGCTGACCCTTATAATCCTCAATCTCCAATCGGATGTAATGCCTAGGATTACTACGACATCGTAACTTAGTCGCAGACTTAGCAGCCGAAGTAAACGCATGACCACCACTAGTAAAATTACCAGCAATTATCTCATGAGTACCGTCTTCCTTGACTCCTGAATATCTGTAACTTAAAATCATTTATTCAACCATTGACCAACTTTACTCCAAAACCCAGCATCTTGATCTTGAGACTGTACTGGGACTCCAGATGCCTCTCGCATCAATCTATCCATCAAATCTCCATCATAGCCATGAGGACTGTCAACAAACTCTATGCCCTCACTAGTATGACGGAAAACCGCCATACCACCAGAAGGACCATAACGATTCTTCCCAATGTTATATCGGAACATACTGGGAACAAGATCACAAAAATTCTTGATAGCACCCTTCCAAACAGCAAGATTACCCTCAGTCATCTCTCTCGCAACAACTAAAGAACTCATGTCCTCAAAAAGGGCTATCCTAGAAGATAATACTTTAACTATACTACATTCTACATCCACAAGATGAGCTACATCTGCATTACCCTTCATCTTACCACCTTTAGTAAGATGACCAATCATAAAACAAACGCAACCTGTATCAGCTACAGCAGACTTCAATTCATCCAAAATCTGCCTTATCTCAGAAGGCTTTTCGTAATCATCAATCATATTAGCAGAATCAATAATTACAAACGTAGGAACCTCTTGCCTAATATATTCGATGATCGTATCAATCTTTGTATCATCGCTAACGAGAAGCCTCTGAGGATACCCAACCTCACCTGTCCATTGCTTAAACTCTTGAGGAGGAGCCTCACCTTGAAAAACAAGGACTTTCCCTCCACGACGATTGATATTCTTGAGAACAGCTATACCAAACCTAGTTTTACCAACGCCAGGCTCACCGCTTGCAAAAATTATACGACCACAAGGCATACCAAAAGACTCAATATTACCATGCGTTGTCGATCCAAAACCTATGTCAAGATAGGGAAAACCTGTACTAAGACGAGATATCTTAATACTCTCTATTTGATCCATACTTTGTAAAACCATAAAAAACTCCCTTCCAAACCTATTATGAAAGAGAAAGATATCGGGAAATCGCACCGATATCTTCTCTTCCCCTTGCGAATGCTAGACTTATGCCTTTGCAGCCGCAGGCTTGGCAGTCTTCTTGACTGTCTTTTTCGGAGCTTTCTTCTTCGCTACCTTCTTCGCTACCTTCTTCGCTTTTTTCGCTACCTTCGCTACCTTGCGACGATGACCCTTGAGATCATTCGTAGGATGAACAGCCTGGTAATTAACGAAGCCAGTATGCAACATGTACAACGGCTGATCGTCCTTGCCAGCGAGAACGTCAATGCAGGACTTCAACTGAGCAAGCTTGAGTCCATACTTGTGGTTCCCACCGAGACGCTGAAGAACCGTAATCGTCTGCATGATACGACCATCCAGATCCTTGGGATTCTTTGCGTCCTTCTTGGGAGCGCGATTGGCGAAGAGCGACCATGCGTCAGTACCCTGACGTTCGATCTTGCTCATGACCTTCTTCATCTCTGCCTTAAACGCAGAGAACGTATGAGCCTTATCAAGACCCAAGTTGATGAGAGCCTGAACTGCGCCATGATAAACGCCACCCTTACGGAACGGATTGGGGAATTCGCCGCCAGCTTCCTTGCGAAGTTGATGAATCTCATTCGGCTTGAGAGCGTAACGTCTCGCCTGACGCATCTGTACCTCACCATCAATCTTACGACCTTCGATGATGTACCCACGCTCGGCAACCGGCTTGAACGACTCTTTACGAATTTCAGCGTCTGTATAAACTTTAGTCTTTGTAGCCATGGTTTTTAATCTCCTTAGATTTAATTAGGACTACCTTTTAATGACATCAACATTTTGATGCCTTCTTTCATCTCTATTGTAACCATTTCAAAAATCGGGTGATTCCTGTCACCCCTCAATCATTACATTCTTCATTTTTTTACTCCAACATAACATTACATTAAAATTAATGATAAAAAGCATCGCAATTATCGACCAACCTTGCACTTCAGTCATCTTTTTTCTCCAAATCTTATTTTTTTAAAGGAATTTGACCACTTCTGATTTAAATTAAACATTACATGTTTGATTTAAATTGAAAATCAACTTCTCAGCATTTCTATTGCTTCTTTCAAGAGAATCGGGAAACACCCCTCAGAAAACTTTTTTCCCCGTGCCAGAAAAGTTTTACTCATCAAGAATCCAAGCTTTATCTATAGACTTGATAAGAACTTGTAGAATAAAACCAAGTGTTGCTAAGTTTAAAAATACAAAACCAGCAAAGAGTATTTTAACCCACTCCTCGATTATTGGAGTAAATACAATGACAGTACCCAATAACCACCAACCTGTAGTTATAATCGCTCCCCAAAAAAATATAAATAAATCAAGCATTACCATTTCTTTCCTTATATTCTAGTTTTACTATAGTTATTAAAGCCCCGAAACATTTTTCTAAACCTATTAAAAAATCTATAGGAGGCTCATGTCCCATTAAATGAAATCCATAAGCTATCTGCATGTCAGATAAAATCAAACGTCTACAATTCAACCTGTCTGCAAGTAGAGAATACTCGAAGTTAGGATACTTAAAAGAATTAGGCCATAAAGCAGGGTCCAACTCTCCTCCCTCAAATATACTCAATATCTCTTCTTGATCAGCCATTTTTCACCTTTAAACTAAATTTTCGCAAAATTAAAATCTACTCCCACCCTACATACCAATTGTATCTTACAAATAAATCGGGAAAAGCTTCTCACCGAAGCGGAAAACCTCACCACCATCTATATATAGATACCGCCTAAATGCTCCACACTTCCCTCCAGATCAATTAACTAATGGTTAGTTAGTATGAGACACCTTTTAAAACAAACAATAGCTTAAAACAAAGAAGAGGCGACAAAGATACACTCTCTATCGCCTCTAGAGCACTCTTGGCTCCATATTCTGCTCAGTCTCGTAAACATCCTCTGAACTCGTCAAACCATATTATATCATATATCTCTCCACAATCAATGAATAATTATATATTTATTCAAAAAAAAAAGACAACAAAGAAACAATCTCTGCTGCCTTCTAGGTGAATATAAAGATCAATGTAAATCCAATATTAATCGACAACTCTTTCTCGGTGCTTTAATATAAAAAAGATCTTTCTCGGTGCTTTAATA